>ERZ1674175.328-NODE-328-length-9077-cov-19.551430_pt1 | contig 9077 bp, 5 predicted proteins | sample MGYA00581299_ERZ1674175 | MGnify/ENA primary metagenome ERZ1674175 (study PRJEB41354, sample SAMEA4873317) | human saliva metagenome | biome: human-associated habitat [ENVO:00009003]; feature: mouth environment [ENVO:08000002]; material: saliva material... | reverse complement strand
CATTTAGTTCACTCTATCCTTTTTTATTAATTTTTAAAAAAAATAAATTTTTTTCACCTTTATTTGCATATCGTTTTTCTTAAAAACGTGCCTTGTGAACTTTGCGCGGGGTTGACATATTTTGGCTTTTGTGATAATATCAGGCAAGCATTTGGAAGGAAAGGGGAAATCCCTGTTTTATATTTTCGCAGGATAATGGCCGGGAGGAAGTTCCGGCTTTTTAATTTGCAGGAGGGAAATCTGTTCAAGTGAAAAAATGGAAATATCTTTTTTCTTAAAATTTTTAGAAAAAGAAAATATGTAAGGGACAAAGGGGCAATATAAAGTCAAAGAAGTGAACGTGATGAATGCAGGAAGCGAAAGTAAGGCTTTAAATAAAAATCCGGGCGTTCAATCTCCGTTTTTAAAAAGTGTTGATTAGACAGGCACTTTTAAAACAAAATTGGGTTAATCAACATCTAACGCAGCCTGAAAATCTGAAACGGGCAAATTTAGGGAAAATTTAGGTTTAGTTCTATTTTTCCTTTACTGATTTTTCAAATGAATGGAGCGAAAATGAAATCTGGAAAGCAGGAAAAATAAGGAGCAGTTTTTACAGGACTGAACGTTTTTTTCTTGACATAATAGCACTTGGTGTGCTATAATGACTTATAGGATTTTACAGATCCTGCGAAAAAATAAAATACAGAAAGCCTTTAAAAAGGCGAAAGGAGAAATGATGAAAGATTTGGAAAAAATCTGGAAAGCCATGGAGGAGACAGCAAAGGACACTCTTGGAGCAAATGCTGAAGATTTTTTAAGCAAGACGCATCTTGGGGGATACACTCCAGGAAAGGACGGGCAGGAGCCGCTGTCAAGAAGCGACAGGGCATGGAACATGCTTACGAAGGGGAGTGCGGAATACAACACTAACCAGCTTGCCCTTGGACTGAACCAGAAGAAAAATCCTGAAAGGATAACGGCGATAATTGCCGACACCAGAGTCAAGAAAGGAATTGAGAGAGGAACTGGGAGGGAGTTCGAACTGGGAGACAGGAACATAATTTCATGCCGTTCGGACGTTCATATGAACTCTCCCGAAAGAAAGATAGGGGCATTTCCGCGGACATATGTATGGAGAGGTGGAAAAAGAGATGGAAAAGTTTCGTATCTGCCATCACCTGGAAGAAGTTCGGTTCAGCCGATAATAAATTCCATCTTCAACATGATGACGCATGAATGTATCAGAGTTGATGAAGCAGGCAATGAAACAAGAGGGAATACACTTATAGGAGCCGTTGACAATAACCTTAAATTTTTCCACAAGCTATACGCTGATCAAATAGGCTACATAATGTTTCCGCTTACACATGCCCAGCCGGAAGACCAGTACAAGGAGAAAGTTAATCAGGCCCTTGTCAAATATAAAGGAAAGCAGGAAGTGCCAAAAGTATGGGTTGAACCTGTAGAATTTAAGAAAAATATGGCAAGGCTTATAGCTCTTGCTGAAAGGGTTCCATTTACCGCGTTATATGCACCTACACCGATATTAAGTTTAAGAATATATCAGGAAGCAATAAACAGGGGGCTTGCAGCGACAGGGAAATATGAAATTGACTGGAACAGGGAAATGAAAACGTGGGAAAACGGAAAGGAAGTAGTACGTCCTTACAGGGAATACCTTGAAGCCTTGTCGACAACAGGGCTTGCGAACAAGGGGACAACCCTTTTCAACAGCTATGTAATAAAATTTGCTAAGGGAGAAGAGCTTACAGAGGAAGACCTTGAACCGGAGCTGACAGAAGCAAGGAAAGACGTTGCAGAAGCGTTTACACGCCCTGAGCCTGAAGAATGGGAAGGCGGTACAGGAGCTGCAATGGAATATGTTTCTCCTTTTGGTACAGGAGTTAGAAGCGGCGGAAGTTCTCAGCCGGCTCCAAAGGAAACAGCGAAGAAGGAGGAAAAACATCCGCTTGAGGAGCAGGCCGAACACGAGCTTTCCGACTTTGGCGACGATGAAGATGAATTTCCGTTCTAGGACAGGAGGAAAAGGGAAGAAAAAGGCCCTTTTCTTTTTTTATGGCAATATGCTACAATATAGGAAAAAAGGAATGAAAGGAAGATATATGGAAGCAGTCAATGACATTCAGAAGCTTAAGGAAAAAATCGACATAGCTGAATATATAGGGAGATATGTAAATCTAAGCCCGGCAGGGAACGGCACGTACAGGGGGCTGTCGCCCGTAAGGTCGGAGAAGACGCCTTCGTTCTATGTCCTTCCGGAAAAGGGCATATGGAAGGACTATTCGGGAGGAAGAGGAAGCATGGGCAAGACTGGGGGCGACGTCTTCCAGTTTTACAGGTACCTGCATCCGGAGGCGACGTTTCCGGAAGCCGTAAGGGAAGTCGCAAGGGAGTGCGGATATGTCTTTGCTCAGACAGGAGCCCAGAAGGAGAAGTATGAGAGCGCCACAAGGATTGAAAGGCTCCTTTCCGACTACCAGAAGTTGATGGCCGACAATCTCAACAAATTCCCGGTGGCGAGAAAGATGCTGAATGACAGGGGCGTAAGCGATGAGAGCATAAGCAGGAACGGCATAGGAGTTTCGACGCTTAACGACCTCAACGTCCTCAGAAAGAAAGGCTATACTGACCAAGATTTTGAAAAGGCGAGGATAATAAATAAAAAAGGATACCCTATGTTCGGTACAAGGATAACTATACCGGTAAGGGACAGGCGCGGCAGAACAATATCATTCAGCGGAAGGACGACAAAGCCGAAGAAGGAAAGCGGGGAAGAGGCGGAAGTCAAGTATCTGAACGGGGCCGACACTGAGGTGTACAAGAGAAGCCGTGACATATACCTTTCGCTTCCCGCCAAGAACAAGAGCCAGGGCCTGCTTATGCTTACTGAAGGGTGCTTTGACGCGATAGCGGTGGCAGATGCTGGGTACAAGGCGGCGGCCGTTCTTGGGACGGAGGCTTCTGCGGAACAGATGAAAAGGATAGCGGCTGAGGAGACTAACGTTATTCTTATGTATGACGGTGACGAGGCAGGGAGAAATAAGGCAGCGAAGACGGCATTTGAACTTCTTGGAGAAGGGTGCAACGTGATGGTGGCGACGCTTCCCGCCGAACATGATCCGGCAAGCTACCTTGCGCAGGGGAACAGCCTTTTGAAGTTCTTTCAGGAAGGCGGGGCAAAGGATGTCCTTGAATGGCATATGGAAGGCGAAAACTTTGAAAGCCTTGCAGGAAGAAGAAAGGCCGCCGAGAAGATGGAGAAAATGCTTGAGGCCTGCGATCCGACTTCAAGGGACTGGTACGTAAGGAAGTTTTCGGAAAAGATGGGAATGGAGGATGCAAGCGTGATATTCCCGAAAATATTCGGCAAGGGCGAAGAGAAAATAAATGAGCTTGGGCTTGTGAAAAAAGAGGAGAAGGAAGAAAAGGAAACAGGCTATGACAGGACTGACAGGGCCGTCGCTCTTGAGGAGGAGCTTTTCAGGACTGCCTTGAGGACCGATTCGGTGAAGGAGATAAGCGCGGGGCTGCATGACGAGTTCTTCAGGGGGCTTGCGGAAAAGCTTATAAGAAACAGGGAAGAAGGGATAAACATTGCGTCGGGCCTCACGAAAGGTGAAATCGCTTTCATAGCGGGGCAGAAAGGATTTGAAAGCAGGAAGGAAATTGGCGAACTTGTAAGGGAGCATAGGACGGCAGTTGTAAAGAAGGAGCTTGAAAGCCACAAGAAGGCTATTGCAAGGCTTGAAAAGGAGCTTGCTAAGCTTGAGCCTGATACGAAAAGCAGAGGAAACGCAAGGTAAGTTTTTCAATAAAAAAGCAGGATAATTTCCTGCCTTTTTTTATTTTATTCAATTCCTGCCTTTCTTCTTGCTGAATAGAAGTCGGTCCATTCCCACGACGAATGGGGAATCTTGAAGGAATCATTCACGAAGACCGGGTTAGTGTACCTTGTGAACTCCTGATTTTCCGCCATCTGGTAGCCGTCAAGCCTGAAAGTTCCGTTTGAGTATCCCGGAACTGTTTCAAGCATCTCCCTTGGGGCTTGGGATAACGGGCGGTATCTTCTTACAAGTGCGGGCAGGATGTTTTCATTTGAGCCTGCCTTTATGATGTGATCGGCAAAGCCTGACATGAAGTATTCCCTTTTCAGATCCTGATATTTCCTGTCATTTATGCTGACATCAGGCATCTTTAAATTATTTGCTTCCTTTTCAGATGAAATGGCTAGGTTCTTTCCCTTCGTTGCTTTCCTTACGTTGCCAAGCATCGTTCTTGAAGATATGACTGTACCTATTTTAGGGTTCCCTTCAAGTGAAAACGTTAATTCTGATTCAACTGAAGGGTCGATTTCAACCTGATCCACGATCGCGTTAGGCCCCAGCCTCAATTTTCCGCCTGCGATTATTACTTTCGATGCTCTTCCGTTGACAGTTGCTTCCGCCCCTTCGTAAACTACTATTGTTGAGCTTGGCACATTCCCGTTAATGACAAGCTTTCCTGCAAGCGCCTCCGTAGGCCCGCTGTAATAGATGTTTCCGTTGATTGTAAGGGTCTTGCTTCCTGCCTTTCTTAATCCGGGCTTAAGTACGGCAGTGTCGCTGTAATAGTTTCTTTCGGAAGGGATGTAGCGCTTGAAAGTCAAGTCCTTTACGGTCTTGAATGCAAGCCTTGCCTGCACCACATCTCCGTCCCTGTCCTTTGCGTTCACTACGGTGTTGAGGACTATGTCGCCTTCAGGGTGCTTCGGAAGGCTTCCGTATATGTCGTTGCTCCATGTCCAGTCGGAAGAAGGCTCAGCCCAGAAGTAGACGTTGCCTTTAAGGTCGAACACCTTGTCGTACATTCCTGTATAGAACTTCTGCTCCTCAAGAAGCCCGGCGTTAAGCGCTGAAGGGCCTCTTAGCGCCTTGTCGTGGTTAGCGATTCCCCAGCCCGAGTGTGAAGACAGCTCCTCCTTTTCCCTTGAGGCTGTCGTAAGGAGTATGTCCTTTGCCTGCAGGTACGATATTCCCGGGAACTTCATCATAATCTTTCTTACAAGCGCCGATATTCTAGGGACTGCAAAAGATGAGCCTGTACGCGATTTCCCTGCGGCATATACCTGCCCGTCGCCCACGACTGTATGTGTTCTTGCATAAAGGGCATAGAACGGGTAGTCGTCCGATGCGTTCCCGTCGTTGTATGCGCAGGAAGCCCCAGGAAGATTCTTCTGCCTAGGCCCGTCAATTCCCCGCACGTCGCTCAAAGTTTTCATTGGGTTTGCCTTTGGGCTGCAGATGAAGTCCTTGACCCTGATTGAATCGGATCTTGAAAGTTTCTGCACTTCCTCACCGAACATAGGGAAATAGAATGTTTCCTGCGAAGGGGCCGCCGCCGACACGTCATCTCCGCCCATGTCGTTTTCGGGCTCAATTGAGTCATCGTTTCCGAAAGTTGAGATCCATAAATTCGTATTGTTTGAGGTAACTCCGGTAAGCCTTGGGGACTGGTGGTAGCCTCCCGCAAGCTCATTTATGGTGTCGCCGAAGTAGACAGAGCCCGAAGTCATGAATCCTGTTGACCCTGCCGGCGAATAAGCCGAAATTGAAACAATTCCCGAAGGGGAGTTGCTGGGAAGGATAGTCGACATAAGCGCGACGCTTCCAAGGTTGTTCTTCAAATAGTTTCCGCCCATTTCTGCGTCAAAAGCGACAAGCGTCGCAAAGAAGTGATCGGCATTTCTTGAATAGTATTTCTTTTCATCTTCAGGATTCCCTGCCCTGAAGAGCTTAATTTTTGAGACGTCGAATCCAAGCTCCCTCTTCCAGTTTTCAGGATTTGACATTCCTGCCGACGAATCGTACATAAGGTTCACGACGGGGTATCCTTTCTGTCCGTAGCTTGAATATTTAATTATGTTCCCTTTATATGAAGGGGTCTTTTCTTGAGTATATTTTAGCTTTGCGGAAAATGAAAGGCTGCAAAGCGCTATCATTCCGAAAATTATTTTATTTTTCATTTCAGTTCTCCTTTATTATTAATCTTTTCATTTAATCACAAAAGCATTATAGCATAAAAATATAATTTTGTCAATACTTTTGTTCAAGAAACTATAAATTTGTTGAATAAATGCTTGAAATTATTTTTAAAATGTGATAATATATGGCTGAAAAATAATTAAAAGGAAGGCTGGATTTGTGGAAAAGATTGAATCCTTGGAACGAATCCTTGAGGGGAAATTATGGAATCAGATTTAAGGCCCTGAATTTTTAAAGGGATATAAAAGGGAAGTTGATTGAAGCATAAAAAGGATGCTTTTCAGGTACAGGATTCATTTCAGGAATCTTTTGCGGGCCTGAAAAGGTAAATTTTTCCAGATGAATAAAACTGCACCGCAGGTGAGGTAGGACAACAGGACTACTGTTCGTAAAAAGGTGAAGAAAAGGTAAAATTTAAGGGGCTTGAAACGCCCCTTTTCAAGTGCATTAAAAATCCCTTAAAATTTATTTGACAAGAATGGGGCAAAATGGTAAAATTATTACGCCAAGAAAAGGGAAGAAAAAAATTCCTGATTAAATCCCTTGGGAAATTGCAGGAAGAAGAGTGAACTTGCAAGGGAAGGAAAGGAGCCTGATGAGCATAAGGATAAAGATAGGAAAGGGCGACCCTGCGGTCGAGGCGTGGCTTGCGGCCCAGAAGAGCAGGAGCGGGTCGGTGCAGCTTCTGATAAAGGCGTTTGCCTACCTGCACGGCAATGTTGACATAACGAAGCTTGGGTTTGACGAGCTGCTGGGCGGGAAGGCTGGAAAGCCTGAAAAGACACAACTCAGGGAACCTGAAAAGGCGGAAGCGGAAAAAGAGGAAGAAAGACAGGCAGTTCAGGAAAAGAGGACGGGCTGGCTTGGACAGGAAATTAATGAAGAAAAGGAAGATGCTGGTGAAGATGCGAAAGTTGACAAGCTGCTTGCCAGCATGATGTAGAAAGGGGAGATTATAATTGGAAATGAGACTGAATGGAGGGCTTGATACAGGGAACGGATTTATGAAGGGGGAAATCAGGGGGAATGAAATGATTCATGTTGACTACCCTTCGACGCATTCCGTGTTCAGCCTTGCGAACGACATAAAGGCGGAAGGGCCTGCGGTGGCTAATGTTATTGCCGACATATTCAACCAGATGGACATATCTATATCAAGCGATCTTGTTCCTGACGGGAAGAGAAGGATATTCGGGAAGAGGGCGATAAAGTCAGGGGAAAGGACTGTTTCCTTTGACGTGAACGACCTGCATAGGAGCAAGGCTGAGCAGGAGATGTCGCCTATAATGGTAATTGGAACTTTTGCGGGGGCGGCGCTCAGGAACTGGTATGACGCTGAAAAGAAACTGCCGGACAAGATGATAACGGCTTCCGTTACGTGTGCCCTTGCGCTTCCGATAGACGAATACAGGAAATACAAGGACATATATGCGCAAAGCTTCAAGAAGGGGAGCCATCTTGTAACGTTCTACAACTTTGCTGAGCCTGTAAGGGTTGAAATTAAGTTCGAGGAAGTGCTTGTGTTTGCCGAAGGGGCGGCCGCAAGGTTTGCGATAAAGAAAGGCGGAGCAGACATAGAAAAGGCCCTCACTGAAAAGCTGAAAGGCTTGGGAACGACAGCGGGAATGGTACAGAAGGCGAAAAATATGCTTCTTATTGACATAGGGGACGGGACAGTGAACATGGTCGTGTTTCAGGGAGGAGAGCTTTCACCCGATGCGTCAGGGACAATAGATCAGGGGTACGGAACGATGCTTGACAAGTGCCTGAAAAGATTGAAGCCGATGGGATTTCCGTTCAGCAGTTCGCGTAAGAAGCTGGCTGACTTCCTGCTTGAGGAGCCGACACCTTTCACGCGTGAACGGCACAATGTTGTAAGCGGGATAGTGGAAGATGAAGAGAACATGTTCTGCGACGACATAGTTCTTTCTGCTGAAAAATACATAACAAGCATGGGAGGATCCACTGAGTTCATGCTTGTAATAGGCGGAGGCTCAATACCTTTAAGAAGGGTGCTTGAGACAAAGCTTAATGAGAGTGGGAAGAGGCTTTCAGGGATACCTGTAATATATGTTCAGGCGGAAGATGCAAGGAAGCTGAACGCAAGGGGGCTTAGAATGATAGCGGAGACTCTCTTTGGAAAAGAAAAGGCGCAGGGCGCGAAGAAATAGGGGCAAAAGGCCCTTATTTTTTTGTAAATGAAAAAGGAGGGCGGTTAAGCCTTCCTTTAATGTCAACAACTTTATTTTAAATAAAATTCGATTACAAAATTAAAAGGGAAAGCGTATCCTCTCCCTTAGATAAAAGATTTTAAAAATGAATTCGTAGAACATCTTTAATTAATGCTACTAATTCTTATTCTGCAAGGTTATTGTAGCACATTTTATATAATTTGTCAACAAATTTATTTTAAATGTTTTCAAGGAAATAATAAAAGGAAGACTTTAAATCTTCCTTTTTATTGATGTATATGAAAAAGGACGAACTGTCCTTGAATATTTTTGGGAGATCCGCACCTCCCTGTCATTGATGCATTCGAAAAAGGATGAGCATTTTCATTCTTTTCCGTTGAAAACAACCATAACATACTCTGCAAGATTATTATAGCATATTAAGAATATTTTGTCAACAACTTTATTTCAAATATTTGTTTCAAAAATTATATGCAGCAAAGTTCTGCCGGTTTGTTTTTGCAAGAAGTTACCTTTTCAAATGAAAAAAGCCCCCCTTGGAGCTTTAAACGAATGAGTATGGGAAAGATATTACTTCATTTCCGTTGAATGTTCCCTTTGCGGCTATTTCCTTTGCCTTTTTCTCATCAAGTCCCGCCGCAACTATTTACCATACTCTAATCTTTTTTTCTGTTACCTGTTCCCTAAGTTCATATTTGTTTTCATTTCCGTTGAATGATATATCTGACACCCTCCCCGTGATTGAAATCAGGGCGATCGACGTATTTATTGTAATTTCATTTTTTTCTCCTTTAAATTTATTATAGTTTATTTGTTATATTATTGCAATTGCGAGCCTGAATGTTCCCGCCACGGAAATTCT
>ERZ1674175.321-NODE-321-length-9152-cov-14.043311_pt1 | contig 9152 bp, 4 predicted proteins | sample MGYA00581299_ERZ1674175 | MGnify/ENA primary metagenome ERZ1674175 (study PRJEB41354, sample SAMEA4873317) | human saliva metagenome | biome: human-associated habitat [ENVO:00009003]; feature: mouth environment [ENVO:08000002]; material: saliva material... | reverse complement strand
TACCGCGGCGGTCACCGAAGCCGGCCACCTGAACGCCGGAGAACTTCAGCTTGGTGGCGATGTCGAATTCCTCGACCTTTGCCTCTTCGTTGTCGTTGAGCAGGTTGGCTGCCACTGCGTCGGCCATAGCGTTAGCCGGTGCAACCAGACCCCAGGTGCGGCCCAGCACGCAAGCAACCTCACCGATAGCCCAGATGTGCTCGTCGGAGGTGTGGCAGGCGTCGTTGACGACGATACCGCCGCGCTCGCCAATGTGCATGTCGGCGGCGCGAGCCAGCTCGTCATTGGGGCGAATACCGGCACCGAAGACCACCATGTCGGCGGGCAGGGTGCGGATGTTTGCGTCCTCGGAGGGAGAGTCTGCGATGGAGACGGAGACGACGTTACCGTCGGCATCCTTGTTGATACCGGAAATGAACACGCCGGTCTCAATATCAATGCCGGTTGCCTTGATCTGGGCGTTCACGGCGTAACCGCCGCCCTGGTCCACCTCGACGGAGAGCAGCCAGGGAGCCACGTCCAGAATGGTGGGCTCCGCGCCGAGTTCCTTCAGGCCCTCAGCAGCCTCGAGACCGAGCAGACCACCACCGACAACGATGCCGCGGGGTGCGCGGCCCAGGGTGGACTGCAGGCGGTTGACCTCGGAAACCATGTTCTTCACATCATCGACGGTGCGGAAGACGTGTGCTGCGTCCGAGTTGAGAATGGGGATGCGAACCGCGCGGGAACCGGTTGCAAAAATCAGAACGTCGTAGGGGTACTCGTTACCCTCGGTGTCGGTGACGACGCGGCGGTTACGGTCCAGCTTCTCGGCATGGCAGTTGTTAACCAGGTTGATGTTCTCAGCGTTCCACAGCTCCGGATCGCCGAGGGTCAGATCCTTCTCGGGGTCCTTGAAGAGCTGCTCAATGGCAACGCGGTCGTAAGGGGTGTAGGGCTCATCGTTCAGCACGGTGATGGTGTCTGCGGCACGACCGGCTGCCTCTGCGCCCTCGTGGTATGCGCGAACAAAACGCCATGCGGCGGGTCCTGCACCGACAACGAGAATGTTGCGGGGGGTGTTCGACATAGATTTTCCTTTCCTAGTTTGCGATGCGATAGCTCTGCATCCTCGCCGTGGGCGGCGATTATGCCCCTGGGATTCGTCCCGTAACTTATTTGCGGCGCACATGCCGCAACACGGAAATCCCGGATTTGCCAAGATAAGGGGGTCGTACCAACGGAGCGCAAGGCCCCGCGAAACCTCTTATCTTCTGCAACTCCTGAAAATTACGAAACATTTTTGTGTGGGATTATGTTGTTTTCTTCAGGTGCTCAAAAGCGATTCCGAGCTACGACTTTCATCGTACATGGTAGCGCAGGGTACGGATAGCCAAAATCAGCATTTTGTGAGAAAAAATTCTGAAAAACTTCCGCGGAATAACAGCCCAGACGAGGGTATACATACCCCCGGTGGCAGTGGATTTAGGTAAGGCTAATCTATAAAATTTAGGGTTGTATTTTAGGGTGAAAATAACCTTTAGCTTTCTCGCGTGCCCCATTTCCCAATGTGGGTTTCATAGGGTAAACTCCAAACAAAGAACACGTGAATCGCAATTACGCCCAAACCGTAATTGAGCTCGCCCCCGCGCGACACACACCGTTTCGAAAGGAAAACCCCATGGCCGATAACTGGGTCCGCATCTGCGCCGAATCCGATCTTGAAGAGAACTGGGGCGAAGTCGCTCTGGTCGACAACCATCAGTACGCCATCTACAAGACCAAGCACGGCATCTACGCCAGCGATCACCTCGACCCGCACAGTCAGGCGCTCGTTCTGGCCCGCGGCATTATCGGCGAGAAGAACGGCCACTCCACCATCACCTCCCCCCTCTACAAAGAGGTCTACGACCTGACCAACGGTGAGTGCCTCTCGGACTCCTCCTACTCCCTCAACGTGTACCCCGTTGAGGTCCGCGACGGCGACGTCTACCTGCTGGCCGACTAATTCGGACGGCTCATAGACAATTCAAATTAACGAAAGGCCCCCGCTTCCTCAGAGGAAGCGGGGGCCTTTCGCGCGGAACGAGCCCAAATTAGTTCTTAGGCGGCAAGCGCCTCATCCATGCGATCGACAAAGCACTCTGCCACAACCCTGGCGGATGCAGGGTCCTGTGCGTTCACCAGCGGCGCGGCGACCTTCGCCGGCAGGCCCGTCGAAGCGGCGTCACGGCGCATCTTACCGGCAAAGAAACCCTCCGCCAGCAGGTAGGTTGCGGCGAACTCCGGCTTATACTCGGCCACCACCTCGTGGAACTTCGGGTCAATGGAGGCAATGAAGCCGTGCTGAACCTGGGTTCCCAAGGCCTCGGAGAGCAACTCGGCGGCACGCTCCATATCGGCGCGGCCATCGGCGCGGGAGGAACCGGCGGCGCCCTGCACCACGACAGAACCGTTCTCGGGGGTCCAGCCGGCCTCTTCAAGGCGGGTCCGAGCCAGGCGAGCCAGACGGGAATCGGGGCCAAGAGACTCAGCAATCACGATACGTTCGATGCCGCTCGCGCGGGCTGCCCGGCGCAGGTCCACCTGGGTATGGAACCCGGTAGAGAGCAGAATCGGGACAATAACGCAGGGCTCGTCCTTGGGCAGAGCCGCCGCAGCATCATCCACGCTGGGCGATTCGACATCAACATAAGCCTCGTGCACGCGGTATTCCACGCCGTCAGTACGCTGGTCCAGCAGGGAACGCACCTGTTCGCGAATCAGGGCGATGGCTTCACGTCCGGCAGCGGAGTCGGTACCGTGAGAGGTCGCGAGAACATTCAAAACAGTCATGCTCCCATTGTATGAAAGGAACACCCCGCTCCCCCACTCATGAACACGAGTGACGAAGCGGGGTGTTGCACGAAGGCTAAATTTTAGCTCTTGCGACGACGAGCCACGACCAGTGCGGTACCTGCAGCCAGGGTGATAGCGCCAGCTGCGGCGGCGAACATAGCGCCGGATGCGCCGGTCTGTGCCAGCTTCGAGGAGGAGCTACCGGAGGTCGAGGAACCACCCGCGGAAGAACCACCGTTAGAGGAACCGCCGTTGGAGCCGCTCACACCCAAGTTGTCGGAGGCACCGGAACCAGCATCAGAACCGCCGTTGGAGCCACCCTTGTGGCCGGCTGCGTTCTGGTCGGCAGTGCTGCTCTCAGAAGCGGAAGCGCTCGCGGATGCAGACTCGCTTGCGGAAGCGCTTGCAGACGCACTAGCCGATGCGGTCGCCGAAGCGCTGCTGGAGCTGCTTGCGGAGCTCGACGCGCTCGCAGACGCGCTCGAAGAAGCAGACGCACTAGCGGACGCCGATGCAGACGCGCTCACCGAGGGGGTCACGGCGGGAACGCTCGGAACCGCGGTCGGGGAAGCGCTCACCGATGCGCTCGGGGTTGCAGAAGGTGCTACAGAAGGTGCCACGGATGCGGTCGGCAGAGACGGCGAGGTGGGCTCCTCCGAAGGCACTGCGGTGGGCTCGGCGGTTGCGGAAGGCTCAGCGGTTGCGGAGGGCTCCATAGTCGGCTCTGCAGAAGGTTCTGCGGTCACGCTAGGCTCTGCGGTTGCCGAGGGCTCGACGGTCGGCTCAGCAGTTGCAGAGGGAACCTCGGTCGGTACAACAGTCGGCTCTGCAGGCTTGGTCGGCTCTGCAGTCGGTGCCACGGTGGGAGCAACGGTCGGCTCAGCAGGCTTAGTGGGCTCAGCGCTCGGCTCTGCAGTAGGAGCAACGGTCGGCTCGGGTGCCTTAGTCGGCTCAGCAGTCGGTGCCACGGTCGGAGCTACGGTGGGAGCAACGGTCGGCTCAGCAGACTTAGTGGGCTCGGGTGCCGGGGTCTGTTCCGGTGCCGAGTTCGCTGCCAGGCGGTTCAGCCACAGCTGATCCTCGTAGGTGTTCGGGTTCTCGAAGCTGGTCGGGTAGATAATATCGCCGTTGGGCAGTTCGAGAGCGTTGTAGCCGCCGCTCTTGTCGGTCTTGCGCATCGAGGAGAGAACCACCTCGTTCACCTTGTTCAGGGTCTCGTCCATGAACACCAGGCGGGAGCCGGATGCGTCCACCACAACCACGTTGCCCGCACGGGTCAGGAACATGGTGGCAACCTCGGTCTTCTCGAAGCCCTCAAGAGTTGCGGACTCGCGGACCACGCTGAAAGTGCCGTTCTCGTACTTGAGGATCTGCACCTTACCGCCGTACCAGTTGTTCCAACGGTAAATGTAGCCCTTGGGGCTGACCAGGGTCGAGGGCAGGGCGGTGTCGTAGCCTGCGGGTGAAGAGTTCGGCACCAGGGACACGCCGTTGCTGCTCATGTGCAGCAGGTGACCCTTCTGAACCGCCTTTTCGCCGGCCGCATCGTAGATGGAAGTCGACGGCGCGTACACGAAGCTGCCGTCGGGCAGCGGTGCGAGGGTCACGGTGTTGTTGGAGAACGAGTCGCCGTAGTACTCGTCGAGCGAGTATGCGTTCACAACCTGCGGGTCGATAGAGTCGGGCTTCGGCAGAGCCTGCGAGGTTGCCTTGCCGGATGCATCAATGATGGTCAGCTTGCCGCCGCCCTGGCCGTCAATGCTGACGATGCCCCAGGTGTTGTTGGCGGGGTTGTAGCCGATTGCCTTGACGGTGGTGGTGCCGAGGTCTGCGTCGGAGTAGGTGCCGGAGGAGACGAGCTTACCTTCGGCGGTTACGGTGTACAGCTCGGGCTTGTTGGTCTCACTGTTGATGACGAGCATGCGGTTGCCGTCAGCATCCACCGCGAAAACGCCCTTGTTGGCCTTCAGGACGCCGGTGTCGGTCATCTTCAGGTTGGAGCTGGTCAGCACGGTGTAGGTGGTGTCGCCGCCGAAGCTCGGGGGTGCCACGTGCACGATGTGGTTCTGGCCCAGACGTGCGGTGTTCTGGGGCAGGTTCACGCCCGCGCCGGTGTTGTAAGACTCGGCGACGCTGTAGGCGCTCTTGGGGGTGTTAGCTGCGCTACCGTTGTAGGAGATGCTCAGCGGGTCGAGGCTAGCGCCTTCGTTGTAGAAGTCGGAGAAGGCGTGGTTACCGTCGGCGGTCAGGTTCGCGGAGATGCCGCTGATGCTGACCACGCCGTCCTTCTCGCTCTGCTTGGCGGTGCCGGTGCTCAGGGTCGCCATCTTGACTTCCATGGGGCCCTCGAACTTGCCGGAGGCGTAGTTCTTGGTGCGCACGGTCATGTAGAGGGAGCCGGTGCCGTCAGCGAGGTTCAGTTCCACGCGGGGGTTGGAGAAGGTGAGGTTCAGGGCGCAACCGGTTTCGGGGTCCTGACCTTCGGCGCAGTGGCCGGTGAACCAGAGGCGGCCGGCAGCCTGCAGGGTGACCTGCTTGCCGTCTTCAGAGACGGTGGTGGAGGTCGGGGTGAAGGTGAACTGCTTTGCGGTTGCGTCCCAGGCTGCGCCGTCGGTCATTTCGCGGGGCATACCGTTGTAGGACAGGAAGGAGGCGCGCACGCCCCATCCGAAGGAGGCGCCGGCGGTTGCCTGGTCGCCTGCAGCGACGTTCTGTGCGGCAACGTTCTGGGCAGCGATATTAATGTTCTCGGCGAGAACGGGTGCCAAGGGCAGGGCAACAGCGCCAGCAACGGCGAGGGCGCAGGCTCCCTTGGAGAGGCGGGTGCCAGATGTGAAAATCTTCATTGGTGTGTATCCATACTATCGACACTGTTAGGACAGGCTTACTATATCGACAGTGTGTATATTTCTCAAGATATACACCAAATGAGCCGTTGTATGACAAAACATCTCACAGCACACCGACAGGGCAATACCCCCTCAACAGGCACCAGGGGCCATCACCACCCCAACCCCTACGCGACTAATCCTTCTTCGAAGCGTGCATACGTGACATACCCAAAGCACCCAGAACCATTCCACCACCAATGGCCAATAGTACGGCCAGTGCAGATGAGGAGGCCATCATGCCATGGGCCAAATCGGCTTCTGAGGCCTTCACCCCGTCACGGCCCTTCTGCTCGGAACGCACCTGCGAGGAGGAACCATCCAGCGTCGAAGACCGTCGCGATTGGGCAGCGGGCTCGGTTTCTGCGGGCGCGCTCGTACGAGCGGTAGCCTGCTCGTCCTGTGCATCGCGTGTGCGGTAGCCTAGCGCAGATGAAGAAGAGGCAGCGGGGCGGGCAACGGCCTCCGTCCCCTCTTCGACAGAGATGGTGGGGTCCTTCCGGTCCCCGGCCAAGGCGGTTGCAGAACGTACGCCTCGGGTCTTCGTCTTATTCCCGTCAGTCACTTTCACGGCATTCTGTTCCTCACCGCTCGAGGCCGTTGAGGGGGCCGCAGAAGAGGTGCCAGCCACTGCTGAGGATGAAGAATCCGAGGAATCATCAGTGGAGGTGTCGCCGCTTTCCCCCTGGGAACTTCCGGTATTGTTACTTCCTCGAGAGACGGTGAAGCGTACCGTGCTGACCTGGACATCTCCACCGCTGGTGGCGTCTATTGCCACTACCAAGTAGGTGCGGCCGGTCTGCAGGGAGGCGCCGGGTACACCCAGCACCGCCTCAAAACTTCCGGAGGAGAGGTCCGAAGGGTTCACCCTCACAATAGCTAGGGCGTCACCCACCGTATGCCCATCACCGTCGAGCTCCATGAGCATCAGGTCATACCCGTTGTCATTCGTTGCAAAGTTCTTGCCGCGCACCGTAACGGGCTTTACCGAATCGCTCGAGTTAACCTGGGAGTTCTGGATTGTCAGGCGAGGACTGTCTCGGTGATTCTGCCTACTTGCCTGAGCCTCGATCTTTTCGGAGCTAATCAGCTGAATATGCTCCGGTTCCTTTGTGACGTTCGGGGACTGGGTCACCACCGGCTGAGGAGTGGGGGCTACGGTAGAAGGAATATGCGTGGGGCTGGGCTGCGGCGAGGGAGACTCCGGGGTGTCTTTCTTCTCTACCGGTGTGGAGTCGGTTGCTGAGGGGCCCTTCGAGGACGCATCCTCACCGTGTGGCGGGGTAACTCCCGGCTGAGTAGAATACCGAGGATCGGAGGGAACCTCCACCAGGGTGTCGCGATCTCGCGTCAGAAAATCTACGCGCGTGATGCCGTAGGCCGCATCCGTCAGGGTGATGACGTAGAACGTTCCCCCAGCGGGCAAATCAAGCAGAAGCGCTACTTCCCCGGGGGAACCCCCTTCGGTCGGGGAGACAGAATGGTGGGTGCATTCCTCCGTCGAGGTGCACGAAGTAACTTCTACCAGCACGCTCTCGGCAGAGACCCCTTGAGGGAAACCCGACCAAACGAGCAGGGCAGCACCGTTCTCACGGTGAATGGTCAGGTGGATATCGCCCTCGTTAGGGCCATCGAAGTCGACGTTCGATTCCCCCTCGCGACGTTGCGTTATGGGGTCGTCCGAGTCGCCTACTCCAGCGACATCGTGTAAAGAGGGCGTAGGGTCGGCAACAGTATCGACGGCCATGGATGGGGCAAGCACCCCACTCTGCAGTCCCGCAGCAAGGGTCGCAACGGCAACTACACGGCGTTTTATAGATAATGTGCTCATGCAATGTGTCTTTTCGTGGTGTTTAACGAGGTGCTCCCACCCCCGATTATTCTTCCAATCCCACACCGGGTAATCGACCGAGCCCTGGACAGAGTATCTGTCCGGTGGCATCCACGCCGTACGACCACTGAGATGTGGGGTCAGGGTAAGGAGGAGTCCACGTCTATATATCGGCTTCCTCAACCCTACCATGAACTCCGAGGTTTATTCACTCAAGGGTATTTTGACTCCCCTAAACGCTGTCTTTACGCTCGGGGAGTCAACAAGTCCCGTAGGTGTTTACCGGTGGAACACCCGAGACAGGGAGAAGGCATTCCTCCGAATGGCCATCCATACGGCGCCCGCCACCAGGCCCAATCCCACCAATCCTACGGTCCAGAAGGTCACCCTATAGTCGGAGGCTTCCTCCATAACGTGTTCCGAAGAGGACGCCGCTTTCACGCCTTCCTGCTGCCCCGCGGTCGACCCGGAGTGCACCTGAGAGATAGGGGCGTTAACCTCAGCGGAACGGGAATTACCCTCCGTCTGACGGGTGGGGGTTAGTCCCTTGGCGCCGTCGGTAGGGGTCACGGGCTGCACGGCAGATGCCGATCCGCTCTTTACGGAGGCGCCGTCCTCCCCATTAGGCGTTGCGGTATCGGACCCCGCGGCGTATGCCGAGGTCAGGGGTGACTGCCCGGCGGATGCATTGGTCTGGGGCGCCATAGTGCGCGCTTGCGCCAGAGCCTGAAGCCCCTGCTGACGGCGCTCGGCACGCGCCTGACTCTCACGGGTTGCGGTGGAATCGGCCCCGCTAGAACGGGAAGCGTTCGAGCTACCGTCGGTTGCGTTAGAAGAAGCATGAGAGGAGGCGTTCGTAGAGTTGTCGCTCTTCGCGGTAGTGGACGTTGAAGTAGCGCCCGTTTCATCGCGGCGAGTGGCGGAGGATTCCGCGGTATCCTGCGATTTCCCGGCACTCACCTTAAACCGAACTGAGGCCACAGCGGTGTCGTTGTTCTGCTCATCGACGTACACCAGGTACGCGGTATAGACCGAATCGGTCTTGAGAAGCGACCCCGGAACGCCAACAGCCACCTCGAGTTCTCCTCCGGCGATGTGTGCAGCGTCCACGTGGGTGTACGAGACGGCATCGCCTCGGGGATTACCCTGCATATCGGTCTCAAGGACCATCAGGTCGTACCCGTTCTCTCGGGCGGGCAGGTTCTTTCCAACAACGGTCACGGGCTTCGTCTCTGCGTCAGAACGCAGCTCGGCGTAACGAACGTTCAGCGTTGGAGCGTTCAGGTTCGCGTTGTCTCGGGAGGTGGTCAGGCCTCCGGGTACCTCGCTCACGATCTGAGTGCCGCGCTCCAGACCGCCTGCTGCTTTCGGGGTGAGCGAAATCGAGGGCTGCGGATGACGGGCCTCTTCACGCGCTTTAGCCAGGATATTCTGCGTTTCGTCGTCAAGACGGATTCCCGACGAGTCACTGTCGACGCCCCCATCACCGGCAGGAACGATATGGGGAATAAGCGAACCGGCAGTAATTTTGAACTCCCCGTATCCCTCATCGAAGCTGTCCATGTCGAGGACGGAGATGGTGTAGTAGCCTTCCTTCGGCGTACTCGGTAGCGTGA
>ERZ1674175.311-NODE-311-length-9333-cov-9.319789_pt1 | contig 9333 bp, 10 predicted proteins | sample MGYA00581299_ERZ1674175 | MGnify/ENA primary metagenome ERZ1674175 (study PRJEB41354, sample SAMEA4873317) | human saliva metagenome | biome: human-associated habitat [ENVO:00009003]; feature: mouth environment [ENVO:08000002]; material: saliva material... | reverse complement strand
GCACTAAGCTCAGCTGTTCCCTGGGCTATCTGAGCCTCTGAAGCTGTAATCTGAGCTTCCGCTTGAGCAAATTGCTGCTCAGCACTGTAGCGCGAAGCTGTAAGCTGCTGACGTCCTGCATCATATTGCTTCTGACCATCATCCAGCTTTTGCTGCTGAGCGGAAATTTGTGCCTCCGCATCGTCAAGCTTCTTCTGAGCATCCCCTAGTTTATCCGCAGCCTCTTGTCTTGATTGCTCCAGCTTTTGACGAGCCTCATCAAGTTGAGCCTGAGCGTCATCTTTGAGCTCTTGCAAACGAAGAGCTGCAAGCGACGGATTCATCTGTGTAATTCGTTCTGCAACGCTATCAACAGCGCTCTGATACGCAGATGAGCCGCTTTTATACCTGGTAGCACCCTGAACCGTCACATACACTTCGGTATAAGGGTCATCGTCTGCAAAAGCATCTTCAGTGACATACACAAACTGCTGCACAATACCGTTGCCTAACGATGTGGTGCCAAAATTGCTGACATACGGATATGTTGGCGCATTTACAAAACCAACAACTGTGTACGAGCCACCCTTTAAATGAACACCGTTTGAAGTATCTGGAAGCTCAATCTGTTGACCAAGGCTGATATCCGCACGTTTCTTGGGATCTGCGCTCATCACGCACTCATAAGGCCCTTGAGGGAGCCTTCCCTCAACCACTATTGGCTGGTTAAGCTCACCGGGTCTAAAAGAACTCACACGAGCAGTAGATTGCGATGACGTCAGTGTAGCCATAACGTCTACCGTGCGAGAAGGCATAACCGTTTCAACACCCTCAACTGACGCAAGGGCGGAAACGTCCTTCTCGCTTAACCCGAGTGTTGAGATGACGCGAAGGTCATAGAGATGCTGGTTTGCGTAAAACGTATGAGCCGCTTCTTGCATGTCAGGGCTTGCCATTTTGAGTCCCGCAAAGAAGCCGCAGCCCAACGCGACAATTCCTGCAATTGCAAGAAATCTGGCGAGAGACCCTTTGATGGTCCGAGTAATCTCGGTAAAAAGAGCGTGGGGCATAACTACCACTCGACAGTAAGTGCGTCAGCTGGGTGTTGATTAATCTCTACCGATTGAGCTTGACCCTCTTTAACATGGATTACCCTATCGGCAATTTGAGTGAACGCAAAGTTGTGCGTAACAATAGCCACGGTTTTATGCTGTTCTTTGCACATATCCTGCAAGAGCTTAAGAATTTGCTTTCCTGTTTTATAATCCAGCGCGCCTGTTGGCTCATCGCAAAGCAAAAGACGTGGATTCTTTGCCAAAGCGCGTGCAATAGAAACGCGTTGCTGCTCTCCACCAGAAAGCTGAGCTGGGAAGTTATCCATACGATGCTCAAGACCAACAGCTCGAAGTGCATCTTCTGGCTGCATGGGGTCAAGACAAATTTGAGAAGCAAGCTCAACGTTTTCTTTTGCAGTGAGATTAGGAACAAGATTGTAAAACTGGAAAACAAAGCCAATGTCGTGACGGCGATACAGCGTTCTTTCTTTTTCTGAAAGCCCGCCAATTTCTTTTCCGTCTAAATAAATAGACCCGGAGGTACAGGTATCCATACCTCCGAGCATATTTAAGACAGTTGTTTTACCGGCACCTGATGGGCCGACAATTACGCAAAGCTCGCCCTCTTCTATGGAGAAATTCATGTCATGGACAGCATGTACCTTGACGGAGCCCATGGTATACGTCTTTGTTACCTCTTTAAATTCAACAAAAGACATACGGTTCTCCTATGAGAAGAAATTCTCCTGAACAAGAAGAGGGTGCGTGAGAAACTACTCCTGTGGTGCCTCAGGAGCTGCTGTTGCCTCAGGCGCTGCTGGTGCCTCAGGAGCTGCTGTTGCCTCAGGCGCTGCTACAGCCTCTGCAGTTACAGGAACTACGGGAGCAACTTCTGCGCCCTCGGTAGCAAGAGGCATTGGAGAAACAACAACTTCTTCCTCCTCAAGATCAGCCTGACGCTGGTCAAACTCTTTCTTAGCACGAACCCAAATGAGAAGTGCAAGAAGAGCTGTGAGGAACAAGAAGCCCACAATCATGATGTTAAGAATAAGGGTGGTGAAGTTTACCGCCTGGCTGATAGAAATCATCACAGAGAGCTCGGTAAGTGCGGAAGTTAAACCAACTACAGAGAGAATGGAAAGGCCCCACCTAAGACGAGGACGGAAGCCCCTCAATAGACCTGAAACCGCAGCAAAAAGATAGCACAGGAAAATAATGTAGGTAATACGTGCAAGAATCAGAGAGATGGGATTTGTCTGACGAGTTGCAAAGTTAAATACCGTGTGGAAATAGCTGAGATACTGAACTGGTGCAACAAAATCAATGACGATAAAAATGAGAGCCACAATTGCTGGAATGGCAATCTTTGCTTTGGGGTTCATGAAACCTCCTCGATTTATTTATACGACCTGTCTATTTTATCGTATAAACCTATGACCAGTGTGGTAAGTCATGAAAGTCTTTTATATGGTCTTGAGCTTCTTGTTCTCTTTCTGCCAAGGCTTCTCGTAAACCTTTCAGAGCATCAAAAGGCATAAATATTTTTGCCCTGTTTGCTCGCGACATGCGAGGGTGTCCGTAGTGCATCTGCGCTGCAAACGCATCCTCTTTTGCACTAGCTTCTGCTGGCGAGAAACCCTGTTTAGGCCTCATTGGTTTCTTCTCCACTACGGTGTCCTCCAATCTGAGCGTTTCTCTGTCGTGCCGTTGCTTCGGGAAGCAAGTCCATAGCTTTGAGCAAAGAGTTCTTACCAAACTTCTTCTTTATGGCATTGATAGTATCTTGACGCTGGCGCTCTTTTGCTAAAACAGTGTTGTCCTGGAAAAGCGATGTCTGAATACCCGAGCCCGTTTCTTCTTGAGTGTTTCCGAAAGTAAGACCCACGCGATGCACGCTTTCTGAAGGTATCACGCGCTCGTCAAAGAAAGACAAAACCTCTGCCATAAGCTCATCTCTAGAGTTAGTAGGGTAAGAGAGTTTCCTAGTACCACTAGTGGAGGGAATATGTCTTCTCCAGCTTCTATAATCCCCTGTTTGCCTCAGCTCTTCCATCTGACTCTCTGTTGCCGAGTAGCCAATATAGATACCAATAGAAGAGCAAACCAGCTTTTGCGTTACAAGCTCAAGCGTCAACGCCTCAACCATCTCTTTGAAGATAAGACGCGCACCCTCTGTATCTCTGTTGTGATCAAAGACCTGTGCCGTTGAGACAGAATGACTTTGAGACTTATAGGCCTTAATATCTGCAATGGTAGTTGGCTCAATTCCCCACGCATGATCAATAAGAATCTCTGCATCAACACCAAATTCTTTATACAAAGGCTCTGTAGGAGCTGTAGCAAGCTGTCCCATGGTGTGAATATTCATTGCTGCAAGACGCTTTTGAATACCTGCACCAATATGCCAAAAATCAGTCAAGGGTTTATGGTTCCAGAGTTTAAGCTTGTACGACTCTTCATCAAGCTCACCAAAGAAATTTGGGCTGTGCTTTGCCGTAATATCAAGCGCAATTTTTGCTAGATACAAATTTGGACCCAAACCACAGGTAGCAGGAATGCCAGTAGTTTTTGCTACATCTGCACGGATTTTCTCGCCCAACTCTCTTGCCGTGCATCCATAAAGCGATAAGTACGGTGTTACATCAATAAATGCCTCGTCAATGGAGTAAACGTGGATGTCTTCTGGAGCAATGTATTTGAGATATACCGAATAAACGTCTGCAGAGCGCTCCACATACAGAGCCATGCGAGGAGGAGCTACCTCGTACGTAAGGTTTTTGGGAATCTCAAAAACACGACAACGTCCAGGGACACCCAACGCACGAAGCGCCGGTGAAACCGCCAAACAGATTGTCTTTTCTGTCCTGGTAAGATCAGCCACAACAAGCTTGGCCTTCATGGGATCAAGGCCTCGCTCAACGCACTCAACTGATGCGTAAAAACTCTTTAGATCAATAACCAGGTACTGTTTTTGAGAAGGTGCCATGGCCTAGATAAGCACAATGCCTTTAGAAACTTTTTCTGCCACGTCATTACCTACAAGATAACGAACAATCTCAAGACCAAACTTAAGAGCTGTTCCTGCGCCCTGACTAGTAATAAAAGAGCCGTCAACACAAACCGCATCTTGCGAAAGATTAGCGCCATTCTCTGAAAGAAAATGCTGGAAACCTGGATTAGACGTAGCCTTCTTACCCGCAAGCAATCCACGCTTAGCATAAATTGAAGGAGCAGCACAGATTGCAGCAAGCGCACGGCCATCTTCCGCAAACGCATCAACTGCCTGCATAAGTGGCTCACAAGCCTCAAGATTAGTGGTTCCAGGAAGACCTCCAGGAAGCGCTAACATGCTGTAATCATCAAACGAGACTTGACTGAGCAGCTTATCTGTTAAAAAGGTAACCTGGTGAGAAGAAGTCACGCTCAAGGAATCAGAGATAGACACTTTGTCACAAGGAATACCTGCACGATACAGGACATCAACAACGCTCAGTCCCTCAATCTCTTCACAACCATCAGCAAAAAAGACAGCAACGCGCTTGTCAGTACATGGTGTAAACATCTGACTCCCTTCTCGACTAAAACTAGTACAAGTGTACGCCTTTTTACACAAAAAAGGACACTCAAGTTTGTGCTTGAGTGTCCAAAATTTTACCCAGTAAACTGTTACAGGAAGTACCTGCCAAGCCCTCTATAATCTGGCGAGAAACCCTACTCCTCGCTAATGCCCTCGTTAATAGCCTGAGCAATAGCTTCCTGATCATTAGAGCCACGAAGCAGAGACTTAAACTCATCTCTCATCAGAAGAACAGCGGTCTTAGAAAGAAGCTTGATGTGAGTGGTGCCAGCCTCTCCATCTGGAACAAGCAGTGCAATGGCAACATCAACGGGCTTCTCGTCAAAAGAAGGCCACTCAAGAGGGGTGCTGTTCTTGAAGACAAAGACAGCTGCGTCCTTGATAGCAGCATCTTTTGCGTGTGGAACTGCAAAACCGTCAGTCATGCCGGTCTCGCCCATTTCCTCACGAGCCAAAAAAGCATTGTAAACAGCGTCTGCATCGTCAGTTACGCCAGCTTCCAGTGCTTTATCGGCAATAAAACGCAGGACATCATTACGGCTCGCTGCGTTCTGGTTTACAAAAACATTGTCTGCCTTAACAAAACCGCTCATGAATCTTCCTTCCGTATATTTGAGCTTTTAGCTCAGTAACTTCGTATGTAGTAATAATACCCGCAATGAAACAAAATTTACCTTGAGAAACTTTACTTTAGGGCCATTCTTAAAATCTGTTGAACATCTGCTGTTTTAAGCTGCATAAAGTTACCCGCATGATCTCCACCGCGAGCATCAATAGTGCCTTCTGCCATCTGGAAAATGTCCTCTTCTGAAGGGTCTACTCCAAGCTCGGCAAGGGAGGTTGGCATACCAATTGCATGACACCATTGATTCCAAGCTTCAATTCCTGCAAGACCTGTAGCGGTTGGATTATGGAAGTTATTTTGAACTCCAAAAACGTTAACCGCAAACTGCGCAAAGCGCTCTGGATCTTGGCTCATAACGTACTTGGCCCAACTTGCCCAAATAGCCGTAAGACCAGCACCGTGAGCTACGTCATACTTTGCGCTCAGCTCATGCTCAATTGCATGAGAAGCAAAATCGCTTACGCGACCAGTTCCGGTAAGTCCGCAGTGAGAAAGTGACGATGCCCAGAGCAAATCTGCACGTGCAGCGTAATTCTCTGGCTCCTTGACAGCAATCAAGACAGCTTCTTTTACGGTGCGTAAGAGTCCCTCGGCTAGCTCGTCAGTGAGTGCCACGTCCTTCTCGAGCGTAAAATAGCGCTCCATGGTGTGCATCATGATGTCGGCACCTGTTGATGCCGTCTGATACGCACTCACGGAATAGGTGAGCTCTGGATTCATGATGGCAAAGCAAGGACGGCCACTCTGATGGTGATAAGAACGCTTAAGAACACGACCATCAGCCAGCGTAATGTTCATGACGGAAGAATCTGAGGTTTCAGAGCCAGTTCCTGCAATAGTAGAAATGACGCCAATAGGAGCTGCCTTTGAAACACTGACCTTATGCAAATAGAGGTCTTCAAGAGAAACGTCATTGGCCAGGCCATATGCAATTGCCTTGGCAGAATCCATGACAGATCCGCCACCGATGGCCAAAATAAAGTCAACACCCTCGCGTTTGCCCAGCTCTACAGCTTCTTCTGCAAGCTCTAATCGAGGGTTAGGGACAACTCCACCACAGTCAACAAAAGCAATTCCAGCCTTGCTTAGAAGCTGGTGAATCTGGTCAAGCAAGCCACTCTTTACCACGTGATTGCCGCCAAAATGCACCAGCACCTTGGTACCTCCGTGAGCAGAAACAAGCTCTGCCACACGAAGTTGAGTATCTTTTCCAAAAACCACCTGAGTAGGTACAACGTACTCAAAATTAACCATGACTCAAGACCTTTCTTACCTACTCGAACAACATCTTAAGCGCGAGGTTCTTCTCCCCACCAGAATGTTGCAACAGTTCCAGGACCAGTATGAACGCCAATAGTTGCGCCAATAGTAAAGATGTTGATATCACCGGTCTGTGGAAGCTTTTCTTGAATAAGCTCTTTGACAGCTTGGGCGTCAGTTGCGCACTCAGAGTTAGAGATAAACACCTTACGTGCGTAAGCACTGCCCTGCTCTGCAGTTTGAGTCATAATCTCGACAACGCGGGCAATTGCTTTCTTTTTGCCACGTGCCTTCTCTTTAACAGCCAAAGAACCGTCGGCCTCGATATCCATAACAGGACAAATGTTAAGCATGCCGCCAAGCAGGCCAGCTGTCTTGGAAATGCGACCACCACGAACAAAGAAGGTCAAATCTGTTGAGAAGAACCATCCATACACACGGTGACGAGCCTCTTTGGCCCATGCAACTGCTTCGTCAAAAGACAGGCCCTCATCGCGCTTATCGGCAAGACCATCTACCAAGAGACCGTAGCCAGAAGATGCCTGAAGAGAGTCGACAACCTCGATCTTTCTGTCAGGAAACTCCTGCTCAATTTCTACCTTTGCCTGGCAAGCAGACTCATACGTTCCAGAAACGCCAGAACTCAACGAAACATGAAGAACGTCTTTGCCCTCCTCAAGGAAAGGACGCCAGAAAGCCATGTACTCACCAATTGATACCTGTGAAGTACGGCACTCAGCGCCTGCAAGCATCTTTTTATAGAGGTCAGCTGGTGCATTAGTGCGACCAAAGTCATCCTTGCACTGAACACCATCAAGCTCGTAGTTGAAATATACGTATTTCACATCACGTGACTGAAGGTACTTCTCACTTACATCGGCCGTAGAGCAACAGGTCAGAACGTAGTTGGACATACAAGTCTCCTTGAAATATCTTCTTGCATAAAACAATCGCACACTTATTTTTCTTGCAGATGTGAGTATACTTCTAATCTCATTTTTATGCTGCTTGTGGGGCGCTTCAAGTGCAAAATCACGTATACTTGCACGCGTTTGATTTTCTCAAATCACTACCTATACCTTAACTTTTACCTTCGACGGGAATGGATAGCGCGTGGCATCAACAGATCTTTCTACTACAAACTCTTCCAAACTCACACTAGATACTTCTTCTGCGCTTGTATGGAAGTTTGCCCTTCTTATCTGCGCGCTTATCTGGGGTGGGTCATTTGTTGTTATCAAAGATGCAATTAGTTACATCTCGGCAGCTTGGCTTATGACCTTACGTTTTGTTATTGCTGTAGGTATTGTTGCCATCATCTTTAGAAAAAATCTCAAAGAGCACTTAGATTTCACGCATATCAAATACGGTGTGCTTTTAGGTGCTCTTAACGGTTTAGGATACCTGTTCCAAAACATGGCACTTGCCTATACAACCGCAGGTAAAGCGGCCTTTATTGCATCAATTTATTGTGCGTTGATTCCGTTTGTAAACTGGCTCATTGCAAAGAAAAAACCTCATGGAACCAGTATTTTTGCAGCCTTTTTATGCGTTGCTGGTATTGGTCTTATCTCGCTGGGCACTGATTTTTCGTTCTCGTTTGGCTTGGGCGAGCAGATGACATTGCTCTCAGCCATTATTTTTGCCTTTGTTTTTGTGCTTACTGCCGAACTTGCTCACAAATACGACATCATCACGCTTACGGTGGTGCAGCTTGGCGTGAGCGCCCTTCCCTGCCTTGCCTACGCGCTTTGCTTTGAAACGGTTCCCAATTTTGCGGCACTGCCCATAAATGCCTGGGTTGCCCTTGCCTACATCACTCTCATTGCAACTGCATTGACCGGCGTGTTGCAGAATCGCGCACAGAAGTCAGTTGCTCCTGTTCAGGCTTCTCTGATTATCTCTCTGGACAGTATTTTTGCAGCAGTTTTTGGCGTCATCTTCCTTGCTGAGGTTATTACCCCCACAATCTTCCTCGGCTTTATTGTTATCTTTGTTGCAATCTTTATCAGCGAGCTTGGCGAGAAACCCGCAGAGCCCCAAACCTCTTTAGAAAGCTAAGGCTCTCTCCATAACATGTACCTAAGAAAAAAGCCCGCAGACGCGGGCTTTTTGAATGCGATAAGTGGCTTTTACATCTCTCGAGAGCTCAGCATAGGTCCATCGGACCAAAGGGTAATCTCTCCTGAGGTCAGTGTTTTAGGAACATCAATAAGACGCTGATTGGAAGAGCCTCTAAAACGCAGCGTAATATCGTGAAGACTCTGAACCCATGGGCCATCTACCAGAACATCTATACAAGACAGAATGCGATCAGTGTACTCTGTGTGCCACTTTCCCTCGGTCAGCTGATCCCAGGTGTGACCTGAATACATCCAGATACTCTTTTGAGGATAGGTAGCTCTGACCTTCTCGACAAATTCAACAAGGCCTTCTTGGTTTTCTGGCTCAAATGGTTCTCCGCCCAGAATGGAAAGACCGTTGATATAGACAGGAACCAGCGAATCAATAATCTCTTGCTCAACTTCTGGAGTAAACTCTCCTCCGCTCTTGAAGTCCCATGCCTCGTAATTAAAGCAGCCTTCACAGTGCAGGCGACAGCCTGAAACAAACAGAGTTGTTCTTACGCCAACACCGTTTGCAATATCTGAAAACTTAATATTTGAATAGTTCATACATAACCTTTGATGGGTAACTTCCGCATATTTTGGATGTTACCTGATAGAGATAATAAAAACGAGCAGAAGGGCTAAGGCGCTCTTCTGCTCGTTTGTCTAGTACGTAAAACTTAGAGGTGAAGGACGCGGTCCTTAATCTCCTGGGTACGACCCTGGTTC
>ERZ1674175.308-NODE-308-length-9392-cov-4.885831_pt1 | contig 9392 bp, 8 predicted proteins | sample MGYA00581299_ERZ1674175 | MGnify/ENA primary metagenome ERZ1674175 (study PRJEB41354, sample SAMEA4873317) | human saliva metagenome | biome: human-associated habitat [ENVO:00009003]; feature: mouth environment [ENVO:08000002]; material: saliva material... | reverse complement strand
ATAGAAAAATGTTGTATTTTTGCGCGAAATAAATAACACATATATAAAAATAGAAAATTTAGTATGGACAAACTTAGCTATGCCCTTGGTATGGTGATTGCCGAAAACCTCAAAGGTTTGGGCGCAAACAATGTAGACACGACCGACTTTGCGAAGGCTGTTGCTGATGTTCTTGCAGGAAAGAGCACAGAACTCACGCCGATTGAAGCACAAACAACCGTTCAGGAATTTATGCAGAAACAGGAAGCAGAACGCAGCAAATTCATGCGCAAAGCAGGCGAGGATTTCTTGGCCGAAAACGCTAAGAAGGATGGCGTTGTGGTGTTGCCCAGCGGTTTGCAGTACACAGTGCTGACTGAAGGTACAGGTGCACAACCAAAGGCTACGGATCAGGTGAAGTGTCACTATGAAGGCCGCTTGATAGATGAAACTGTATTCGACAGCAGCTACCAGCGCGGCGAGCCTGCCGTATTCCCTCTCAACGGCGTGATAGCTGGCTGGACGGAAGGCGTGCAGCTGATGAAGGAAGGCGCAAAGTACCGCTTCTTCATCCCCTACAACCTGGCCTATGGAGAGCGCGGAGCTGGCAATTCAATTCCTCCCTATGCTGCTCTTGTCTTCGATGTTGAACTAATCAAAGTAATGTAATTCTTTATATGAAGAAGATTTTATCCTTGGCTGTTATTGCAGCAGCCACCCTCTTTGCTTCCTGCAACAACGGAAGCCCGAAAGCAAGCATGAAGAACGATGTCGACACGCTCAGCTATGAGATTGGTTTGAGCCAAACAGCAGGCATCGAGAACTATTTCCAACAGTCTGGTATCGACTCGGCTTATATCGATGACTTCCTCCGTGGCGTGAAAGACGGTGCGCTGGCTGGCGACGACAAGAAGAAGCAGGCTTACTACGCCGGCGTACAAGCTGGTGTGCAGATGAAGACCCAGATGTTCCCAGGTATTGAGCGAATGATCTTTGGCAACGATAGCACGAAGAAACTCTCTTTGCGCAACTATCTGGCTGGCTTCACGGCTGGTGTGCGCCATAAGACTGCACTCAAAATCAATGGTGTTGAAATCGGTCCGCAACAGGCTGGCGAAGATGCCAATAAGCGTTTCCAAACTTTGCGTTCAAAAGCCATGGAAGAACAGTATGGCCCACAGCGCAAAACTGCGCAAGATTTCATCTTGAAGATGGCTAAGCAGCCGGGTGTCAAGAAACTGGCCGACGGCGTTTATTATAAGGTTATCAAGGAAGGAACTGGCGCTGTCCCCTCCGATACTTCCGTGGTGCGCGTTCAGTATGAAGGCAAGCTTCCAAATGGTCAAGTTTTCGACTCAACGGCGCGCAACAATGGCGGCAAGGCTGTACCGATGAACGTAGGCCAGTCAATCCCTGGTTTCAAGGCAGCTTTGAGCCACATGCCCGTAGGTTCTATCTGGGAAATCTATATCGCTTACGACCAGGCTTATGGCGAGGCAGGACAAGGTCCTATCCCTCCATTCTCTCCGCTGATTTTCAAGGTACAACTTGAAGGTATCGGTCAGTAAATATAGCTACGAGGTACGATAGAGAAGATGTGCGATGCAGTAGACTACTGTTGAGCAGTTTCTCTCTCATACCTCGTAATTCGTTTCTTATAAATCATCCATCATTATTCAAAGAAAATGAAAATCAGAACCATATTTACCCTTGCTCTGGCAGCACTGATGGTGCCGGCAGTGGCTCAGAAGAAGAAACAGCCCAAGACTGTGAAAGCAACTCAGCTTGTTCCTGCTCAACAGCTCAAACCTGTTGATGCAAAGGTTTTTTCTTATGCTTTCGGTGTGATTCAGGGCGGTAGTTTGAAGGACTATCTCATCCAGCGCGAAGGCGTTGATTCAGCATATATCAGTGATGCCGTTCGCGGTTTCAATGCCGATGGCAATTCTGTTGAGGCTAAGAAAGCTATGGCCTATGCCGCTGGTTTGAAGATTGCTAAGATGAACACAGATCGCATTATCCCAGCTATCAACAAAGAAGCTGCGGGTAAGAGCGATGCAAACTACGTGGATGCTGCAGAGTATGTACGCGGACTTTCGCAGGCTGTGTTGGGCGAGCCCACTACGCTGACCGTTGATTCAGCCCAGAAGCTCATCGAGCAGCAGGCTGCCTACACGCAGAACGTCTACAAGCAGGCTAATCAGGCTTGGCTGCAGGCCAACGCAAAGAAGCCGGGAGTTGTTACAACAAAGAGCGGCTTGCAATACAAGGTGCTCGTGAAGGGTACGGGAGCTGTGCCTACCGACACTTCTACTGTGGAGGTGAACTACGAGGGCAAGCTCATCGACGGTACTGTCTTCGACAGCAGCTACCGCCGCAATCAGCCGGCTCAGTTTAAGGCCAACCAAGTTATCAAGGGTTGGGTTGAGGCTCTCACCCACATGCCCGAGGGCAGCACTTTGGAACTTTACATCCCTGCTGAACTCGCTTACGGCTCCAATAATCAGCAGCAAATTCCGGCCAACTCTACATTGATTTTCAAGGTGGAATTGCTCAAAGCCAATGCTTCTGCTAAACCACGCAAATAATAGCGCATTTCTATCACATAATAAAAGCTGAACTCTTTAGCGGGAGTCCAGCTTTTTTGTATGCTCTTCTCGAGCAAGGCCTCAAAGGGCTGAGTTGAGAAGAAAGAGAAGAGGCTTCTCACCATAGAGTGAGAGAAGCCTCTGTATGAGTTACCACGAAGTGGATTTCTTGTATTTTGGATCGATGCTGGGGAAGAAGGTGAATCCCGTAAGGCGTTCCAATTCGGCAACAGAGATAACGTAGTTCATATAGTTGTCGTTGGTGGCTTTGTGGTCTATCTTGAACGCTAAGGTCTTTGCTTCGCCCGTTGTGCGGTTGAGAGCGCAGATGGCCTTAAAGTAGTACTTCGGTATGGCTATATCAACACCTTTGTTGTCCTTCATATATGTAATTGTAGTATTTTCCGCTGTGGTCGGCATAGCTCCAGTCACCACGTAGAGGGTATCAGTGGTGGGCATATACTTTGAGCGCAACGCAGTCTCTAATTGCTGCCACGTTCTTTGGTTCAGACCCGACAATTGCGGGGTCATGTTGGTGTAGTAGAACGTTTGGTTGTTGGATTCCTCCGTAACCAAGCGGTCGGCACTCGGTATCTGGTGACCGCGATCATAACCATGACCGAGACCTTTCTTCATGGTTGATTGCTTAGACTCAGGAAGTTTGGGATCATAGCCCCACGCGTTGGTGCGTTCGCCGTTCTTCTTCGTGTAGAAAGCGCAGAGGGGATACGCCACCCAATAGGCCATTTTCAGCGTTGTATCGTAGAGCATTTCATAGGAGCGTACTTCCTTACCGCCATAGTTGAAGCTGTGCTGAATATATTTGAGTTCTTCTTTCGCACGCTGGGTGTCGGTGATGAAAGGTACTTCCACGTAGCCGTTAACTCCCGTTGGTGGCGTGTCAGGATTGGTTGATGGATTGGAAGAACCCGTTATCGACACGTTCTTTACCTCCCATGTACCAGCAGAAGCAGAGGTGCTGGTGTAGACAAAGGCCACCTCTACGGCTTGCCCAAGGTACTTGGAGAGATCGATAGAGACTCTTTTGAACGTGTAGCTCGTGGGGTAGGTGCTGATAGTCTGCTGCTCCCACACACCGTTGTCGCCTCTGACGTAGACAGAGACTTCCTGCGTGATGTCTTGGAAATACTTCCCTGCGTGCTCGAAAGTGAGCGTGGCAGAGGTTGTGTTGAGCAGTCCGACTTTCGGAGAGATGAGCCAGCTTTCTGTAGCGTGCTTTTCACTATTGGCATAGCCCGACGCCTTCATACATGCGTATCTGCTGTCGCCTTTCCAAACCGTAGAGAAGCCTGCGGGCTTCGTTTTATCCAGTACCGAGAAATTGCCTTGTTCCCCATTCAGCGCGTTAGAATAAGGAAGAGAATAGACAGATTCATAAAAAACGGAATCTACATTGTTTGCGTTGAAGCGTACGTCCTTTCCGTTGGTCTTGCTGATAACCATTACGTCCTGCGCCTGCATGTGGCCGTAGCCTGCCATAAGCGTCAGAAGCAACAGTGTCCTGATAATTTTGTTCATATAAAAGATGTTGTTAGATACAAGTTGGGGAGTAAAAAATAGAACAAACAGGAGACGAGGGAGGATGGTTGTACGCTTCGGCCCAAAGGCTGCGTTTGGATTTTTCTCCCTTGTCTCCTGCTGTCGACTTATTTATTCAGTTTCCAAGTGGCACCGTCTTTGGTGTCTTTTACTTCAAATCCGTAGGCAGCAAGTTCGTCTCGAATCTGATCACTGGTGTTCCAATCCTTAGCAGCCTTGGCCTTGGCGCGAACCTCAAGAAGGAGATCGATGGCCTTACCAAAGCTCTCTTCGCGTGCAGCATTGCCGTCGGCTTCGGCTTTCAGACCAAGGATATCGAAAGAGAAAGTGCGGAACACCTCTTTCAGCTTGGCCAGCGCATCGGGGGTGATGGTCTGCTTCTTATCTATGAGCTGATTTACAACGCGGCAAGCATCGAATAGGTGGCTGATAACGATCGGCGTATTAAGGTCGTCGTCCATTGCCTCATAGCATTTCGCCTCCAGCTCCTTGGCATAGTCCAGCGTAATACTTCCGTTGGCCGCTGCCTCAATGCGCTCTAAGTTTGCAATAGTTTCCATCAAGCGGTCGAGGCCTTTCTTGCTGGCTTGGAGAGCTTCGTTGCCGAAATCAACAGTGGAGCGGTATTGCGCCTGCAAGATGAAGAAGCGTATAGTCATCGGACTGTAAGCTTGGTCTAACTTCTCGTGCTCTCCAGTAAAGAACTCGAACAGCGTGATAAAGTTGCCCAAACTTTTCCCCATCTTCTTGCCTTCGATGGTTATCATGTTGTTGTGCATCCAGTAGTGAACCATCGGTTTCCCTTGCGAAGCCACAGCTTGCGCTATCTCGCACTCGTGGTGAGGGAACACGAGGTCCATTCCTCCTCCATGTATGTCGAACTCTGTGCCGAGGTATTTTCGGCCCATCGCCGTGCATTCACAGTGCCAACCAGGAAAACCATTGCTCCAAGGGCTGGGCCAGCGCATAATGTGCTCGGGCTGGGCTTTCTTCCAAAGGGCGAAGTCCACTTGATTATGCTTTTCTTCAGTGCCAGCCAGATCGCGACTGTGGTTAATGATGTCGTCGAGATTACGTCCCGACAACACACCGTAGTGATACTTCTGATTGTACTTTTCTACATCGAAATAGATAGAGCCATTAGCCTCGTAGGCGAAACCATTGCTCATAATCTCCTTTACAAGTTCTTCTTGCTCGATGATGTGGCCCGTGGCGTGCGGCTCAATACTTGGAGGCAACACGTTGAGTACATCCATTGCTCGATGGTAGCGGTTTGTGTAGAATTGCGCTACTTCCATCGGTTCGAGTTGTTCGAGCTTTGCTTTCTTAGCTATTTTGTCGTCGCCGTCATCTGCATCGTGTTCGAGATGGCCTACGTCTGTAATGTTGCGCACATAGCGCACTTTGTAGCCCAGGTGCTTGAGATAGCGGAATAGAATATCGAAGGTGATGGCTGGACGCGCATGTCCCAAATGGGGATCGCCGTAAACGGTGGGACCGCATACATACATACCGACACGCCCCTCATGGATAGGTTTGAATAGCTCCTTGGTACGCGTCAGCGTATTGTAGATGTAAAGTTTATGGTCTGTCATATTATTGGTTGTATATATTTTGTTGCAAATTTACTTGAAAGTGTTGAAAGTCACAAGTATGGGGCGGAATGGCGCGAAGTTTCGAGCGATGAAGAGATGGCTTGCAATCTCTCTTTCGTGGCTCAAAACGAGCACTCTCTGCGCAGTGGATAGTTGCCACGAAGTTGCTCGAAAAGCATCGGATACTTCTTTAGCGCCATACTGTCCACTAACGGATCGTAGCGTCTTAGTTGCTCACAGGCAGGCTGCTCAAACGGATTGTAACGATAATTGTCCGGAAGAGCAGGTGGAAGGATCTTGAATGCTATGTCCAGTCCGAAAAAATCGGCCACGGCTTGTAGCGACATCCGTGTGCCGTTCGTCTTTCCGTCGGCACTATAGCCCGCAATGTGGGGAGTAGCAAAGATGGCCTTTTCCAAGAGGCGTTGATCGATTTGTGGCTCATGTTCCCACGTATCTATAATCGCTCCCTTCACATGCTTATGGTCGATAGCCGCCAGTAGGGCTTGTTCATCCACAACTCCTCCGCGTGCAGCATTGATAATGAGTGGCTGCTTCGCCCGACAAGCGGAGAAAAAATCAGCATTGGCCAAATGATGCGTAGGATAAGGGCCGTCCTTGGTCAGCGGCGTGTGGAAAGTGACAACATCCGCCTGTTCGGCAATGGTCTTGAGCTCCACGAAACTTTCTTCGCCGGCTTCGGCGCGGAAAGGGTCGCACTGCAAAACACGACAGCCCAATCGCTCGACAGCTGCCACTACTTCTGTGCCCACGTGTCCCACACCGACCACGCCAATAGTGAGATTTCTCACCTCAAGCATTTTCTCTTGCTGCAATCTTAACAAGCAGCACGCCACATACTGACCCACGCTCGCGGCATTGCAGCCCGGGCAATTTGTCCACCGAATGCCTGCTTCGGCCAACCAAGCTGTGTCGATGTGGTCGAAGCCTATGGTGGCCGTCACAACAAGGCGAACGTTCGAACCCTCAAGCAGAGCGCGGTCGCAGCGGGTGCGCGTCCTCACTATCAGTACGTCGGCATCGCGCACATCGGTTGCCGTGATGTCGGCCCCGCATTTGTACACGGTTTCACCCAGTTTCTCCGCCTCTCCCTTTATAAAAGGAATGGCGTTGTCAATGATAAGTTTCAATGCGATAGATGAATAACGAAATATCTACTTCTTCACTAAAGCTCCCATAGGATTACGCAGTCCTCGGCAGCCGCTGAGGAAGGCTTTAGCCGTTCCAAAATTCAGGTACATATCCAGACGGACAGGTAGGTGGTTTGCGTCGTCCGTCACATAGAACGTAACGATGCGCTTCTCCTTTCCGTCCTCCTTTTCCAGGTAGTCGAACACGAGGCAGCGATAGGTGGTGGTGCGTCCCTCCATCTTCACGTTGTCTTTTCCTCTATATAAGAGCGTTTTCCATTCCGCGCGTTTACCCTCAGCCATAAGAAAGCTCTGGCGATGACCAGGACTATAATTTTCTGGATTAAAGGAGCGGGCACGCATCATCATGCTAAGCATGTCGAAAGCACAGTATTTCGACTGAAACTGCTTCCAGTGTGCTGGCGTCTCATCTCTTTTGTAGAACATCTTTAGGTGACACTGCCCGTTGGGGTATGTGTACCACACGCGCTCCTTTCTATACTGTCCGCCCTCCTTTGCATTTTTCTCGTAGTAGAGCGGAGAGAGGTTCAAACTTGAGTAGGCCGTCAGTGTGTCGCGCATGACGAAGTATTTGTCTGCTCTTTCCGAACCGCGCGTTATGAGTCGCGTGCGATAGGCGGGATTTCCGTTGTATTGTGTCTGCGAAACGCTCCAAGTGGCATTGCCCACTTTTATCCAGATAAACTTCCAATTGAAGTAGAGATCAAAAGCGAGCGTTTCTCCGCTTTGGAAAGCTGTGTTTGAAGCGGAGCACTGCGCACGGACAAGGCCTGCAACGCTGCTCAGAACGATTGTTAGGATGAGTATTCTAAGATGTTTCATAAGTGTTAGTTATGTGTGACGAATTTCGAGAGACAAAACCGTTGTCGCTGTTAGGCCAACTTATTTGGTCTCCCGCTTTCTGTTCAAGTTTTTTTGATGTGCCGATTCGCGTTTGCTGTCGGTCTTCACTTTGGAGAGTTTTGCTGGTTTCTGCTCCGTGAGCGGCAGTGCGCGAAGTGTCCAGTTTTGGTCAACATCCCAATTGGCGCGAACGGTTATCGGCGTGGGCAGATAGAAAACCTCCTCGGCCTGACGCTGCGTTGCATACTCGCCCACGTCCCACTTACCATTGCCGTTGCTGTCCAAGAAGCAGCGAACGTAGTAGGTGCCAGGGCGGACATAGAAGAAGTCGGCGCGGTGGTTCTTCACTTTGAGTTGTCGCTCCACTTTCGTATCGCTGGAGAGCAACTGCACTATGGCCGTGCTGTCGGCATCGGGGATGGTGATGAAGAGAGAGCCTACTTCCTCGGCTGTAGCAATGTTGATATCGAGCGTAGTAGACTTATTGACCAAGCCCGACATACCTACCACGGCGGCACTATCTACGGCGAGGCGATACTTCTGTCCGGGTCGCCATTCTCCTATGAGTCGGAACTTCAGTAAGCCTGTGCGCTCTATGCGGAAGGGAGCTGCCGTTTCAGTACTGTCCACTTTTTGGAAGAGATGAAACTTCGACGAATCCACAGATAAGAGGGGTTCTTCGAGGGAAAAGTTAACATTGTCGATAGGTGTAAAGGGACTCGCCGTTTGTGTGCTCATCTTGAGCGCTTCCACAGGCATACGCTCCTGCGTATAGTCTCCGCGCTTGTGTCGCTTCTCCAGCTGCTTTTGCCAGCGGGCTTCTTTCTCCGCTCGTTCCTTATCGAGGCGAGCGTTGCTCAGTCGTGGCACCATCTCCATGGTGTCCGTTCGCTCGTAGAGCTGATGTGTTGAGTCGTTCGTGGCTTGGTAGCTGTAAAGGAAGCGGAGCGTGTCGTTGTGGGCCACGTCGGGTTGCTGAATCCAATAAGTGATGGTGTCGCTGTGTGCCGAGTGGTCTTCAATGAGCGCCTTGGAGGCATCGAAGTTCAAGCCGTGCACCACGGGACGTTTATCATTCGGCGCGGTGAAATAAGCCGTGAAGCGCGTAGGAATATCGCGCTGCATTTTCAGAAGGGAATGAATCACTGACGTTTCTTGAAACGCCAGCAGAACAATATCGTCGGGCGTGAAATGGGTATAATTGATGGTGCGGATAGAATCATAATGAATCGTATCGGCCCATACGGTGTCGTAGCGCACATCGGGGTAAGACGACGGCACATAGGACTTGGTGGTGAATGCCAACTTCTCGCCGCGGGTGTACTTAAAGTCGCCGTCCATGTCTTGCAGGGCAAAGACGCGATACGTGCCGGGGGCAACGCCTTTGATGCTGAAGCGACCGCGACTGTCCGTACGCGCCACACGCTCCAGCGGTATGTTGGTGAACGCCGTATCGTTCAGATTCGAATGGAGGCCTACGAGGATGCCCGACACAGGACTTAGATTGCTCGCATCAAGCACTGTGCCGCCCACTTCCATTGTGTCGACGCTTTCTCCCGTAGAGAAATAGTAGGTGAATTGCCCTAACGGATTTCCCTCCGTGGCATCTGTGATGGCATTGGAGAAATCTACCGTGTAGGTTGTATTAGGGTGGA
>ERZ1674175.291-NODE-291-length-9638-cov-7.023792_pt1 | contig 9638 bp, 9 predicted proteins | sample MGYA00581299_ERZ1674175 | MGnify/ENA primary metagenome ERZ1674175 (study PRJEB41354, sample SAMEA4873317) | human saliva metagenome | biome: human-associated habitat [ENVO:00009003]; feature: mouth environment [ENVO:08000002]; material: saliva material... | reverse complement strand
CAAAAAGCTCTATAATCTCTACAGTAGTTTTACCCACTACAGAAATTATAGAGCCCTAAAGAGTCAGGCCTTGGATCTGGCTCTTTTACTATCCTGTATACTTACAGAACGAGACAATTTCTCTATTCTTGTGCTATAATAGAAGTTATGACTAATGAATTTCACCATGTAACCGTTCTTTTACACGAAACTGTTGATATGCTTGATATCAAGCCCGATGGCATCTATGTTGATGCGACCTTGGGTGGCGCAGGACATTCGTCTTATCTTTTGTCGCAATTATCTGAAAAGGGTCATTTGTACTGCTTCGATCAGGATCAAAAGGCTATTGATAATGCTCAAGTGCGTCTCAAGGATTATATTGATAAGGGGATGGTGACTTTCATCAAGGATAATTTCCGTAATCTCAAGTCCAACCTTGAAGCCTTGGGGGTGTCTGAAATTGATGGCATTCTCTATGACTTGGGTGTCTCTAGCCCACAGTTGGATGAGCGTGAGCGTGGTTTTTCCTATAAACAGGATGCCAAGCTGGATATGCGCATGAATGAGGAGGCGAGCTTGACCGCTTATGATGTGGTCAATACCTATCCTTACAACGATTTGGTGCGTATCTTCTTCAAGTACGGTGAGGACAAGTTCTCTAAACAGATTGCACGTAAGATTGAACAGGCTCGTCAGGTTAAACCAATTGAGACCACGACGGAACTGGCGGAAATCATTAAATCAGCTAAGCCTGCTAAGGAATTGAAGAAGAAGGGGCATCCAGCCAAGCAAATTTTCCAGGCTATTCGTATCGAAGTGAACGATGAGCTTGGTGCTGCGGATGAGTCTATTCAAGAGGCCTTGGATTTACTTGCTGTAGATGGTCGTATTTCGGTTATTACCTTCCATTCTTTGGAGGATCGATTGACTAAACAGCTTTTCAAGGAAGCCAGTACGGTAGATGTGCCTAAAGGTCTACCTTTTATTCCTGAAGACCTTCAACCTAAGGTAGCCTTAGTTAATCGTAAGCCAATCCTACCTAGTCAGGAAGAATTAGAAGCTAATAACCGCTCGCATTCTGCTAAATTGCGTGTGGCTAAAAAAATCAGGAAATAATTATGGAAAATAAGGAACATCAGATTGTTAATAGAGCCATTAGAAACCATATTCGTTTTATGACGCGTATGGAAAAGGCCTTCTATTCGGCAATTGTTTTGACAGCTATTGTGATGAGTATCGCAGTTGTATTTTTACAAGGGCGTAATCAGGCTATCAAGCAACAAATCACAGACCTTAATAGCAAGATTAGTGATGAAAAAACAGAGCTTAACAATGCTAAGCAGGCGGTTAATGAGTTGACTAACTCTGACCGTATTAAAGAGATTGCTAATAAGGCAGGCCTGTCTATTAATAACGATAGTATTAAGAGTGTGAAATAACCAATGAACAGATTAAGAAAACTTAAACATTTATTTCTAAACTATGTCGTTAGGGATAGGCGAAAGCCAGCCCAGAACCGACAGCACGTTGGTCAGAACCTTATGGTTCTTAGTATCTTTATCTTTTTCGTCTTTATTATCAACTTTGTGGTGATTATCGGGACAGACAGTAAGTTTGGTGTCGATTTGTCGACCCAGGCTGCTAAGTCTTATAACACTAAGACCACAGTGGCTGCTAAGCGTGGTACGATTTACGACCGAAATGGAAATGTTTTGGCTGAGGATTCAACCAGTTATGCCATTTACGCAATCGTGTCTACCAGCTATGTGTCAGCGACTCAAGAAAAACTCTATGTCCAAGATAGTCAGTTTGACAAGGTTGCCGATATTTTAAAGGATAAGCTAGGAATTGAAAAGAGTGCTGCCTTGGCTCAATTACGTACTAAGGGTGCCTATCAGGTTTCCTTTGGACTAAAGGGGAAGGGAATCACCTACTCTGTTAAAGAAGAACTAGAGAAAGCCTTTAAAGATGCGGGAATTAAGGGGATGGCCTTTGAAGCAACAACGTCACGTATGTACCCTAATGGGACCTTCGCATCAGAGTTTCTTGGTCGTGCCGAAGCTGTTGAAAATAAAAAAGACGGCTCTTATTCTTTGATTGGCCAAACTGGTTTAGAGCGTTCGCTTAATAGCCTTTTGACAGGGACAGATGGTGAAGCCATCTATGAGAAGGATAAAAACGGTAATACGCTTCTAGGTACGGAAACCATTACCAAGGAAGCTATCGATGGTAAGAACATCTATACAACCTTGTCAGCGCCTCTTCAAACCTTCCTAGAAACGCAGATGGATACCTTTATGGAGCAGACAAAAGGGGTAAATGCTTCAGCGACAGTTGTTAATGCTAAGACAGGTGAGATCCTTGCAACGACACAACGTCCGACCTATAATTCTGATACCCTTGAGGGACAGGCTAAGAAGAACTATGACTGGGTTAACCGTCTTTACGAAGCCCAGTATGAGCCTGGATCAACCATGAAGGTCATGCTCTTGTCAGCTGCTATTAACAATGGAAGCTTCAACCCGAATGCGACCTATAGTAATGCCAACGGTATTAAGGTTGACGACGTTGAAATCAATGACTGGTCAATCAATGAAGGTATCTCAACAGGTCAAAACATGTCATTTGCCCAAGGGTTCTCCTATTCAAGTAACGTTGGTATGACCATTTTGGAACAAGAGATGGGGGACAAAGTCTGGTCTAACTACCTTTCTCTCTACAAATTTGGTCTTCCAACTCGCTTTGGTATGGTAGGTGAGTCTTCTGGTGTTGTCTCTCGAAACTCTGTTAATATCGCTCAATCGTCTTTTGGACAAGGGATTTCAGTGACTCAGGTACAAATGCTTCGAGCCTTTACCGCAATTTCTAACAAAGGTATTATGCTGGAACCTCAGTTTATTAAACAGGTTGCTGATGTTAACCAAGGTACTGTCCGTACAGCTAAGAAAGAAGTTATCGGCAAGCCAGTTTCTAAGCAGGCCGCCTCTGAAACTCGTAATTATATGATTTCTGTTGGCACAGACCCAGAGTTCGGTACTCTTTACAATAAATCTGAAGGTTCACCGATTATCCAGGTCGGCAATTATGACGTTTCAGTTAAGTCAGGAACGGCTCAAGTTGCCGATGAAAAGACTGGGACTTACAAAGATGGGGCTAATGAAACTCTCAACTCAGTTGTGGCCATGGTTCCTGCAGATGATCCAGAATACATCATGTATGTGACTGTTCAAGAGCCTAAGACCTGGGATAATAATTTCTATGCGACTGTAGTCAACCCTGTCTTAGAAGAAGCCATGTCTATGGGAGACACCCTAGATACTTCTGTGTCTGAGGGTAGTGAAAAGACCGAGGAAACGAGCTATCAAACTGGCGATATTATCGGTAAGCGTCCAGGTGAGACAGCTAACACCCTTCGTCAAAACCTGATTCATCCGATTGTTTTGGGTGTTGGTGATAAGATTGAGAAGGTTTCTGTAGATGCCAAAGCCAATATTAAGGCCAATGAACAGATTCTTATCATGACCAATGACTTCACAGAACTTCCAGACATGTATGGTTGGACCAAGAAGAACGTTGAAACCTTTGCCAAATGGAAAGGTATTAAAATTACTTACAAGGGTGGCAAGTCAGGGACTGTTACCAAACAAAGTGTTGCGGCAGGAAAAGCCCTGTCTAAAACCAAGAAGATTACCATTACTTTAGGAGACTAAGATGACTATGAGTCTGATAGCAGGCGTGGCCGCCTTTGTGTTGACGGTGCTCGCCATGCCTCACTTTATTACTTACTACAAAATCAAGAAAATCGGTGGCCAACAAATGCATGAAGATGTGAAGCAGCATTTGGCTAAGGCTGGGACGCCAACTATGGGAGGGACAGTCTTCCTAGTGGTTGCGATCTTGGTTAGCTTGATTTTCAACTTCCACGTCTTTAGCGAGGGGCACCAAGCCTATGGTGCCACAGTAGGGATTCTCTTTGTGATTTTGATTTATGGAATCATCGGCTTCCTTGATGATTTCCTTAAGATTTTCCGTCAAATCAATGAGGGACTTAAACCTTGGCAAAAGATGGCCTTGCAGATTATTGCGGGTTTGCTTTTCTACTTTATCCACGTACTTCCTAGTGGGACAGATAGCTTAGTTATTGGTGGATTAACCATTCATCTCGGTGTCTTCTATGTTCTCTTTGTCCTATTCTGGATTGTCGGTTTCTCAAATGCTGTGAACTTGACAGATGGTATTGATGGTTTAGCTTCTATCTCTGTGGTTATCAGCTTGATTGCCTATGGGATTATCGCTTTTGTCAAGGGTGAGTTCGCTATCTTGACCATCATTATCACTATGATTGGGGCTCTTCTTGGCTTCTTCGTCTTTAACCACAAGCCAGCCAAGGTCTTTATGGGAGATGTCGGTTCCTTGTCACTTGGAGCTATGCTTGCGGTTATCTCTATTGCCCTACGTGTAGAGTGGACGCTACTCTTGATTGGTGTGGTTTATGTCTTTGAGACAGCTTCTGTCATGCTACAGGTCAGCTATTTTAAATACACTAAGCGTAAGTATGGAGAAGGTCGTCGTATTTTCCGTATGACACCATTCCACCATCACCTCGAATTGGGTGGTCTTTCAGGTAAGGGTGACAAATGGTCAGAGTGGAAGGTTGATGCTTTCCTTTGGACAGTTGGAGCACTTGCAAGTGCCATTACCCTTTGGATGGTTCTTGGAAACGTTATGAAATAAATGAAAAGAGCAGAAATGCTCTTTTTCTGTTATAATGGTAGGGATAGACTAGATAGAAAAGAAGTAAGTAAACATGTCATTTAAAGATTTTAATTTTAAAACATTCATTCAGGAGGCTCTTGATGAGATTAAGTTTAAGGAGCCGACGCCTGTTCAACAGAAGTTGATTCCTGTAGTCCGTTCAGGTCGTGATTTGGTTGGTGAATCAAAGACGGGTTCAGGGAAAACACATACCTTCCTCTTGCCAATTTTTGAGAAACTCAATCCAAAGAGTGGCGATGTTCAAGTTGTTATTACAGCGCCATCACGTGAATTGGCGACACAAATTTACCAAGCGACAAAACAAATTGCCAAACATTCTGAGACTGAAATTCGTGTAGTCAATTATGTGGGTGGTACAGACAAGCAACGTCAGATTGAGAAACTCAAGGTAGCCCAACCTCATATTGTTATTGGGACACCAGGGCGTATCTATGACTTAGTTAAGTCTGGGGACTTGGCTATCCACAAGGCCCATACTTTTGTTGTTGATGAGGCTGATATGACCATGGACATGGGATTCTTGGATACTGTGGACAAGATTGCGGCAAGCCTTCCTAAAGAAGTGCAAATTTTGGTCTTCTCAGCAACCATCCCTCAAAAACTGCAACCATTCTTGAAGAAATATTTGACCAATCCAGTCATGGAACAAATCAAAACTTCAACAGTTATTGCAGACACCATTGATAACTGGTTGGTATCTACAAAGGGGCGCAACAAGAATGAACAGATTCTTGAGATGCTTAAGGGGATGCAGCCATATTTGGCAATGATTTTCGTTAATACCAAGGAACGTGCAGACGATTTGCACAGCTACCTAGTGTCAAATGGTCTTAAGGTTGCCAAAATTCATGGAGGTATTCCACCACGTGAACGTAAGCGTATCATGAATCAAGTCAAGAAGCTTGATTTTGAGTACATTGTAGCGACTGACCTTGCAGCGCGTGGAATTGATATTGAAGGGGTTAGCCATGTTATCAATGATGCCATCCCTCAAGATTTGTCCTTCTTTGTTCACCGTGTAGGACGTACAGGACGTAATGGTTTGTCAGGAACAGCCATCACCCTCTATCAACCAAGCGACGACTCAGATATTCGTGAGCTTGAAAAGATGGGGATTACCTTTGACCCTAAAGTCTATAAGGACGGCGAGTTTCAAGATACCTATGACCGTGACCGTCGTGCCAACCGTGAAAAAGCCTATCAAAAACTTGATACGGAAATGATCGGTTTGGTTAAGAAGAAAAAGAAAAAAATCAAGCCTGGCTACAAGAAGAAAATTCAGTGGAAGGTTGACGAAAAACGCAAACGTGAGCGTCGTGCGGCTAATCGTGCTAAGGGGCGTGCTGAGCGTAAAGCTAAGAAGCAAAGCTTCTAAGCATTGGCTTCTAGGTGAGAGCAAATTTTAATTTAAAAATTCAAGAGGTTGAAACCAAAGTGTTTCAGCTTTTTTGATTATTATCAAACTTTTTGGAAACTCAAAAGACCTTATTTAGTTTGAAGATATATTTTTCTTTTGAGCCTAAGGTCTCAAAACTTCCCAACGCTTATGACTACAAAGTCTTAGTCGTCATTATCACAGCGACAAGTCTCAGTATATGCTCACTACACTCGCAAAATAATTGGCTGTCTTAAGAACTGAAACTATGACAGATTTTAAATAGTTTTATCACAGCCATTTTTAAGAAACTTTTCGTTTAAAGTAAAATAATGTGTAAGTTTGAGGTTATTAGTTGAGTCAACTCTCAAAATCAGGTAGTGACATTTATGTCACTACTTTTTTGTTGGCTTTCTATCTATAATACAATCATAGCTTTTGAGAAAAGGCTAAAAAATATTTTAAAGGAGGTTGTTTTAATGACAACACAAATCATTAACAATTTTAACTCACTTAATTCCGAAGATCTTTCTACTGTTAAGGGTGGAGCATGTAGTTTTTGGGGAGCTACAGCTGCCGTAGGCGTCGGGGCTGTTGGAGGAGCCATTAAAGGTGGTATTCAAACAGGCACTTGGCAAGGTGCAGCCTTAAAGGGTATTGGTTATGGTATTAAAGGTGGGATTACTTATGGCCTTACTTGTCGTTATTAGGCGATTACTGAGTCAATTTTTTGGCCAAATAGTACTTGCGCTCCTAATTTATGGGCTTATATTCTTTGCTTGGCAACACTTTAGAGGAGAAATTTTCTCAATTGTGTGCATCTATGTTAGTATATCCCTAGCAGATGACGTCTATCATCTCGCAGAAGAATATGTAAAAAAGAAAGTTAACTAGGAATACGTTCTTGTTTGAAAAATAGCATGTAAAAACTTGACAGAATGATTGTCAAGTTTTTTTGTGTTAAAATAGAAGTCATGAAAGACATGATTCGAATTCTTCATATCAATGATTTACACTCTCATTTTGAACAGTATCCACAACTCAAGCGAGCTGTGGATGATTTGAGTCAGACGGATAGAGAGCTGATCAAGGTAGATCTTGGGGATAATGTGGATAAGTCCCATCCCTTGTCTGATGCGACAGCCGGGCGTTTTAATGTAGCCTTGATGAATGAATTGGGGATAGACTATGCGACTGTCGGAAATAATGAGGGGATTGGTCTAGCTAAGGAGGAGCTAGACTGTCTTTATGAGCAGGCAAAGTTTCAGCCTATCATAGGAAATCTCAAGGATGAAGGAAGACAACCTGAATGGGCCGATCCCTATCTTATCCATAAAACTAAAGCAGGTACAAAAATTGCTTTTTTGGCCTATACCTTTCCGTATTACATCACCTATGCACCGAATGGCTGGCAGGTGTTAGAGCCTATGGCTAGGTTGGAAGAGGATTTGGCTCGCCCTGAGGTAAGGGATACAGACCTAATCATCGTACTTAGCCATCTAGGTGTCCGCTATGACGAACAGATTGCAGTGACCTATCCGCAGGTAAATCTTGTCATCGGGAGCCACACGCATCACCTTTTTGAAGAGGGCAAATTAGTCAATGAAACCTATTTGGCAGCTGCTGACAGATATGGTTATTATCTTGGCTGTATTGACCTTACTGTGGAAAATGGGCAATTGATAGGATGTCAGATTGAGGCTATCCCCACCAAGTCCTACATCTTGGATTTAGACAAGGAGGACGAAGCCTTTATCAAGGCTATGCGTGAGGAAGGCCATCGTCGTTTAGCTCAGAAAAAAGTAGCTAATCTAGGTCGAGAACTAGATTTTGATGAGACCTGTCAATTGGTTTTACAGGCTGTTTGTCAGGAAACTCATAGCCAATTAACGCTTTTAAATACTGGACTTATCATGAAAACACTAGGTCCTCAAGTGACCATGGCAGACCTGCAAGAAGCCCTTCCTCACCAGATGCGGATGGCACGTCTAGTCGTGACAGGCCAAGAGCTCAAAGAAATCTGTCAGGAAGTTTTTACTAAGGCTGAACTCCTTAAAAATCAAGCTATTAAAGGTATGGGATTTAGAGGGAAGACATTTGGTGAAGTAATCACGGGGAATTTTGCTTACAAAAACGGTAATTTGTTGTATAATAGAAGGGTTGTAGATTCCAATGAGAAGTTTAGTTTGGTCCTTGTGGACCAGTACTACTTTGCTTCTTACTTCCCTACAATTAAGGAAAAGGAAGTTACTCTTCTTTTTCCGGATTTGTTAAGGGAACTTGTGGCCAAGTATTTAGGAAAAAATGGTGCCAATTGGGATAAGATATAGAGACATTATTACAGCATCAGGATAGAAAATAAGAGAGAGCAGAAAGGATGGCACATGCGTAAAGAAATCTTGCCAGAAATGTTTAATTATAATAAATATCCAGGGCCAGACTTTGTGTATGTGGCTGATCTTCTGAAATCAGATGCCTGTCAGTTTACAGTTCTTGAAAATCACAAGGATGCTTTAGACGCTACCCGCTTTGGGCAACGTTTTTCTGAAATCATGCTCAAGTATGATTATATCGTTGGGGACTGGTCCAATGATCAGCTTCGCCTTAAGGGATTTTACGAGGACGAGCGCCCTAATACGCGTAAGACAGACTGCATTAGCCGATTGTCGGAGTATTTGCGTGAATACTGTGCTTTTGGCTGTGCCTACTTTATTTTGAAAAATGAAGAGCCGCAGTTAATAGTCTTTGAAGAGGAGACGGAGCCTCGTCGCAAGCGCCGTCGTTCTAATAATCGTCGTAATTCTTCTCAGGAATCTAGAGATAGAGAGCGCAATGCTTCTCAAAAGAATAAGGGGCAAAAAGCTTCTGCTAAGCAAAAGCCAGACAAGTCCAAACGAAGAGATAGGGATCAAGAGGGCCCAAGCTTTGAGAAAATCAAGCGTCGTCCTAAGTTCAAATCTAGATCCGAGGATGGTGGTCGTGAGCGTAAGCCTAACTTCAAGAAGAGTCAGAAGCAAGCTCCAAAATCTAAAGGTCAAAACACCCCATCGAAGAAACAAAGCCAGACCAAGTCAGATGGTCAGCATTTCACAATCAGAAAAAAAGGAAATTAAACTATGTCAGAAGTAACAACACAAGCAAAACCAGAACGTCGTAAACGTCAGAAGTTAGAGGATATGGAAGGCTACAAACCTTCTATTTATGGTCTTACTCGTGATGAGTTGATTGATTGGGCTATGGAACACGGTGAAAAGAAATTCCGTGCTACTCAAATTTGGGATTGGCTCTACAAGAAGCGTGTGCAATCTTTCGAAGAAATGACTAACATTTCTAAGGATTTCATTGCTAAATTGAATGAGAATTTCTGTGTGAACCCATTGAAACAACGTATCGTTCAAGAATCTAAAGATGGTACCGTTAAATATCTTTTTGAATTGCCAGATGGTATGTTGATTGAGACGGTTTTGATGCGTCAACACTATGGTTTGTCTGTCTGTGTGACAAC
>ERZ1674175.286-NODE-286-length-9785-cov-4.128777_pt1 | contig 9785 bp, 8 predicted proteins | sample MGYA00581299_ERZ1674175 | MGnify/ENA primary metagenome ERZ1674175 (study PRJEB41354, sample SAMEA4873317) | human saliva metagenome | biome: human-associated habitat [ENVO:00009003]; feature: mouth environment [ENVO:08000002]; material: saliva material... | reverse complement strand
CCGATCTGTTGAAGCTCTCAAAATAGTTGGCAAAGCGGCCAGCGTAGTTCTTGGTACGATTATCGTTCTGGGGGTCGTCTCCCTCGGAATCGTTGTTGTTTCCATACTAGGGGGCTCAGGGCTCAACGCCCTACAACACTCAGAGTTCGGCGCCTACCTCCATCTGTTTCTCACATTAGGAGCTGCTGCCCTGCTGGGATGCCGTCAAAAGTTACTCATGCAGGCACATAACGCCCAGCTCGACGAAGCCGAGCGCAAACATGGGCCGTCTGGCGTCGGTTACGGTGACAACGGGGAGACGACGGACACCATCAACACGCGCCCGGGCAAGGAGGGCCTCATCCGGGACAAGATGGACCTCGCAGGCAGGCCCCACCCACGCGGAGACTGGAAGGAGCCTCCCGGCTGGCACGAGGTGAGGCCGGCGGAGCTGCGGAAACTGGGTATCGATCCGACGATCCTCGAGGACAAGAGAACCGGCTTCCACGCGACGCTCTTCCGCGACGACAACGGGCGCTACGTCCTGTCCTACGACGGAACCTATTTCGGCGACCCGAAAGGCGACGTGACCAGCGATGTGTTGGGAGCAGCGGACACTTCGCCGCAAGTCCGTCAGGCAATTGTCGCCGCGACAAGCGTCAAACAGCGCCTAATGGCCAACGGCGTCACCGCGGGCAACTTCTCCCTGGCCGGCCATTCCTTGGGCGGGGAGCTTGCGTCGGCTGGTTCGATCGCGACGGGGTCGAGGGCGACGACCTTCAACGCTGCGGGATTGAGTTACACGAGCATGACGCTCGCTCGAGAGTCGGCAATACAAAACGGTTTCTTCACCTCCGACGTTGATGCGCGTGCCCGCGTCGAAAACTACCACTTCACCACCGATCCACTGACCTTACTGCAGAGGCGGAGCACCCTGCCGGAGGCATATGGGAAGCAGATCGAAGTCCAGGCATCCGTGGAGGATCTGAACAATTTCTACGACCCCAATCGGGGACATGGGCTTGACGCGATGAAGCGACAGTACGACGCGCAGAACTGGTTTTTGTACGACCATCCGCAGAAAAAGGAGCAGCGGTGGGATGCCCCTATCCTCCTACCGGAGCCCGAGCGTCCGCCGTGGGTTCCGGTCACCGTCCCAACCGACATCTGACCTCCATGCGAGAAAGCAGAATCAACGATGACAAGCGATAACAATACCCGCGATGAACCTCGCCTGATCTTCACGCTTCCGGGCACCTGGTACCCCGTAGCGATCACGGATGAGGGGGCCTCGGAGCAGGACGTCGAGCGCATGGTCCAGGGGATTGTCGGCCCGGCGGACGACGCGGCCGTGCTGCGTCGCCAGGTGCACGATCAGGTGGTCGATGCGTGCGCCGAGGCCATGGAAGGCGGCGCCGTCGCGATGTACTTCGGCAAGGAGCTGGAAAAGGATGCGCCTTTCCCTGTGAACATCACGGTTTATCAGCCGCCGGGGCTGCGCATGAGCCCCGCGATTGGCACCGAGAGCGAGGAGGTGTTTGGCATTCTTCGAATGGGCTTCGAGGACGCGGACGACGAGTTCGTGGAAGTTGAGGGCGCGAACTTCCGGGCGCTGCGCCGCGTGCTCATCGAGAAGGATGATTCGTTCCACGTCGAGGCCGCCGAGGACGAGACGCCGGAGGAGGCGGCCTTGCGCGCCGAGGCGGAGAAGCTTCAATTCGAGCGGATGCGCGTCGATTATTGGGCGCACGTGCCCGACACGAAGCAGATCGTGATCGTTTCTTTCGTGACGCAGATGGCGATGATCAAGCACCTCATGCTCGAGCTCTTCGACCTGTTCATCGCGGCGTCTCGTTTCGTCACGGATTCGACCGACCACGACGAGGCAGGGGTCGTGACCGACGCCGAGAACGCGGCTGTTGAGGAACCCTCCAGTTGAGAGCCACGAGGCCGGGGACCGCTGTGACGCTAGTCGTCGGCGGGCGCGGACAAGAGCGACGCCCAGTCCCGCACGGTGTGAGGACACAAAGGTCGGCTTTGCTGACTCCTCACCACTCTTTCGTACCATTGTTTGATTCATAGGAGAACACTTCATGGAACTTGCGATAGCACTCCTCATTCTCGTCGCGTTCGGTTTCCTCTATTACGGGTGGATACGGCTGCGACAGGAAGCCGAGGCGAAGGCCCGTCAGCTCATCTTCCGGAAAAGCCACCGTGAGGGCGAAGGCGCCGTCGGGCGCTCACACCGCGTGACGCCACGGTCGGCGTCGGCGCAGGAACTCCTCGACGCCGCGTGGGCGGCGATCGACGTTCCTGAAGGCACGGAGTCGCTCGACTGGTTGTCTCCCACCATTTTCAAGGTGCGAAGCGACGACCAGAGCACGATCTTCTTCACCTTGAAATGGAAGTTCGGTTCCCCCAACTGGATCGCGATGCTGTCTCTCGAAGACGACGGATCACTGTCGTGGAGCGTCCCCCAAGCGAGACAACTCAACGGTCTGGTACCCGAAGCAAAGAGCCTGGCCAATTTGGAGCGACGAGTCATCAGGGCACTGCGGTTGCGCGATCCCTACTGCGTCGTGACGAGCGAAGAAAGTAAGACACAATGGAAGCGTCAATGAAACATAACATTCCGATTTTCGCCGGCGTCGGTTTGATTGCCATCGGCGCCCTCTGGTTCTTCACCACAGACAACGACGCGACGAAAATACTCCCCCTGATCCTCATCCTCGTGGGAGCAGGCCTGGCGTACCTGTACCCGTACTTCGGTCCCGCGTTGCTGCCCGATCCGCTCGCCGCCGTCGACCCCGAGCCGTGGAGGACCGTGCCGGCAACCAACGTTGCGGAGGCGCAGGCATACCGGGCGTGGGTCGAGCAGGCCTACGCCGCCACACAACAGCCGCCGGGGATGTCGACCGTGCCCGCGATGGCACAGAACCCGCCGATGGGTGGGGCGCAGACTCGCATGTACGAGGCCGGGGCACCCCAGGCGTCCATGCCCCCTTCCGCGCCGGCTGAGATGCAACCGCCCGCGCCGCGCCAGGGCGCCGCAGAAGAGGCCAACCGCCCTGTCTCGATCGGCCCGCTTCCATCATCCGCCGATGCCGCACCGGTGAACCAGCCGATCTCAATCGGCCCACTCGTCGCCCCCGAGCCCGACGCTGCGCCCGCCCCGCAACAGGCAACGGAGCCCCCGGCCCCGCAGCCGCCCTCACAGGAGCCGCAACCCGCGTCGCCAGCCGACGGGGCCGCCGCGCCGGAGGATAACGACCTGGACATGACGCGAGCGACGCCCTCCCCCGCCAGCAGGTTCACGATTGACGACGCCATCGATCCGGCCACCCCGTGGGACGTTCAGGCGGAGATCGCCCGCATGAGGCCGGATCTGTGGGTGCCCCTGTCGAAGAACCCGTCCCTGTACCCGGATCTCAGGGCCTGGCTCGATCGCCATATCACCAACGAGTAGGCCTCTGGCCAACGCGCGAGGCCCGACGAGTGTGGGGGCCGCCCGGATGGGCGGCCCCCACAGCGCCCTAGGCACCGGGCGCTAGTCGCCGGCCTCCCCCACCTCGACGGCGTCCTCCTTGGCCTCCACGACAGCCAGCCCCGCATCGGTGAGGATCGTCGCCGCCCACGGCCTGCCCGCAGGACAGGCGCGCACAACCACGCGCCCCGCCCCGGCCTCGTCGAGGGCAGCGACGGCACGCTCGACGATGCGCGTGCGCAAGCGCTCCTCGTATTCCGTACTCCCGCTGCGGGAAGCATCACCGCGGTCGTCGAACAGCACGACCTCGACGCCACGGCTTCGCGCGCGCCTCGCAGCCGCCACGACCTCGGTCCCCGTGAAGTAAGGCGCGCGGATCTCATCGCGCAGTTCAGCCTCCAGCAGGAGCGCCTTCATGGACAGCTCCGGTGTCAGCTCCTGATCCCTGATCGCCTCCAGCGTTCCTCGCACGCGCACGGACACGTCGGCGAGCTTGACCGCCATGGCTCTATTCGCGCTGACATGCAGCTCTTTGTCCAAGCGCGCCCGGCTTTCGGCTTTCAGGGACCGCTTGATCGCGGACGTCGCGATACCCGACCAGCGCACGAGGGCAAACCAGAAGATGAACGTGAGGACGTGACCGATCGAGAAGGTAACGATCAGGAAGGGTGGCCGCCCTTGGATCACGACCCACGCGACGACGGCAGCTTCGAGCCCGGCGAATCCGACGACCGCCTCGGCCGTGCACTGGCGGATGAGCAGGAGAGCAAGCAGGAGCATCGACGCGCCCGCGCTCCACGACGACCAACCCGGCCATCCCGACGTGTTCCTGATCATGACGAGCACGGCCACATTGATGAGGCCAACCGCCGCGGCGCTCCCCCATGCCACCGGCGTCGGCACCACGCGGCCCGGCCATGACGCCACAAGCGCGCCACCCGATACCGCCATGAGGGCCAGCGCCAGAACGACGGGAACCGCGTGCGTGTAGGCTCCGTGACTGAATTCGATCGCCACCATGTACATGTGAAAGGCAACGCCAACGACAACGAGCAGGCGGGCACCGCGCGATTCCGCCGCGCCACGGACCTTCAGGTCCCACTGCGTGCGCGACGGGTCCTTATCGCCCTGCCCCACGCGTGGCCTCCAGGCGATCGCCGAGCGGACCACCTGACGGCTCGTCACGTGGCGGCGCGGGGCGCTCCACTCGAGCGTCACCCGCGTCCCATCGCCGGGATGCGAGGCCAGGGTGGCCGACCCCCCGATCGCGCGCATCCGCTCGACGATGGACTGCGACACACCGTGGCGCCCCTCGGTGCCACGCGACACGTCGAAACCACGCCCCGTATCGGTAATCGTGACGCGCACACAGTCCCGTCGTCCGACGACCTCAACACGGCACTGGGCGGGCTTGCACGGATTCGAGGCATCGGAACCGGCGTGCACGCGGACATTGTTGAGCGCCTCGTGGGTCGCGGCGCTCAGAGCGCGCCCCACGTCGCCCGGAATCCGCCACTCGCCAGAGGGCAGGTCCAACGTCACGCTCCAATGCGGCTGCCCAGGTGCGACGAGGGTCTCGAACACACCGCGCAGCTGCGCGGCATCCATGGTGGCGTCGGAAGGAGGGTCGGGAACCAGCGCACGCAGAGCGGCATCGGCGCCCGCGCGCGCATCGGAGCGGGCGATCCCCGGTTTGAACGCGAGAATCAGCGCGGAGAGCACGTAGTCGTGAATGAGTCCGTTGCTGCGTGCCCGCGCGCGGCCCCGGGCGCGCTCGACGGACAGGGCCCGCTCGGCGTCACGGGCGCTGCGACGCGACTGGTCGAGGCCTCGAACGGTCGTCAACGTCCACTCAAGCATTCCCGTGTGAGTCATAGCGACGAGTAGGAAGTAGAGGGGGCCGACCGCCGTCTCGAACACCGTGTTGGTGGGGTTGGCCGGTATGAGGGCCATGATCTGCAGGAGCGCGATAATACTGAGGTAGACGGCGGTGTGACGGCCACGCAGGACGGCGATGCAACAGATCGCGGCCGGCAGGTTCAGAGCCAGGATGGGGCTGGTGTCGGAGACGACCGCCTGGTAGTAGACCGGTGGGATCGGCGAAGCGAGCTTGACTGCGGGCATCGCCACGCACGCGATCATGAGGGCCAGGTAACACACCAGGTAGAGGCGTGTGAGCAGGAACCACCCGGTGTCTGCCAGGGTCGGCGTGTGCCGGCGTGTCCTCACCGTCGTGATGGTCGCCGCGAGCGCGCACATCCCGGCGCACGTCGGCACGATCAGGTTCGGCGAATAGACCAGCCATTGGGCGACGTCAGTCGGTGAGCTCCACGTCGGGATCAGCTGGGGACCGCTGACGATCGATATGGAAACGGCTGCCAGAACCGCGATGAGGACTGTCAGGCGCTGCATCTGCAGCGCGTAGGGGCCGAGCGCGCGCGGGTGCATCACTCGAAGTAACTGACGAGGCCGTCTTCAGCTGCGCGTCGAAAAAGGTCGACGCGGGAATCGGCGTGGCGTCCCGCTTCCCTGTATCTGTCGCGGATTCGAGCGATGTAGGTATTGACGGTGTTCTTTGAGACGCTCAGGGTGCGCGCGACGCAAGCAGAACTCGCGCCGGAGGCATAGTGGGTGAGGATTCGCGCCTCGAGGTCAGACAGGTGGTCGGCGACGAAATCTTCGTCGGCGTCGAGCGCGGCGGCCCAGTCGGGGGTGGGGAAGGTGGCGCCGTCTGCGGCGGCGAGGACGGCTTCGACGAGGTCTTCGGGGGGAGCGGACTTGCGGATGATGGACAGCGCTCCCCCGGCGATCGCTCGGCGCACCAGGTACGGGTCGTCGCCGGAGGTGTAGACGACGACGGGGATTGCGCGCCCGTTGAGGTCTGCGATGTTGCGGTCGGGGTCGGAGCCGTCAGCGAGGCGCAGGTCGAGGATGGCGACCTGTCCCCTCAACCGCTTCGCGTCGCGGACGGTCGGGGCCCAGCTGATTGAGGCGTCGACGCCTCGGTTCTCGAATGCGGCTGTCACGCCGAGGCCGACGACGCGGTGATCGTCAATGACGATGACCTCAATGGTGGTGTCTCCCATCGTATCTCCTCCTGCGCGCTGCCCCGGTCTGCCGGACCGACACTATTTTTCTCCCAGTCTAATTGCGCAGAAACGCTTTTTCCAACACCGGTGCTCACCGCGGGCGTCAACCTGGCAGAAACCGCAGGTCATCGCCCAAGTCGCGCGATACGACCACCGCCGCGGCGGTCTTCCTCGCGCGGTTGACCCCGTCGTTATCCGGGTGTTTTGAGGGTGTAGCTAGCGTCCCCTCAGGGGCGAAGCCTGGGGGATGCGCGTCAGGGGCGAGGCCTGGGGGATGCGCGTCAGGGGCGAGGCCTGGGGGATGCGCGCGGGGGAACGCGCCGAGAGGGTGGGGCATCGCAGGTGCGGGCACGGAGCCAGCCGGGCACGCGCGAGGCTAGGACGGCGCCCGCGCTCACCAGCGCGATGGTGCCGCCGACGCTGAGCCGTGCGGGGACAGCGATCGCAAGGCCGGCGATTCCGAGCGCCGCGCCGAGCAGCGGGCAGCCGATGAGGAAGGCGCGCGAGCTGCGCACGAGGGGCGCGAGCGCGGCGGCGGGGGCGGCGATGAGGGCGATCGACAGAATCGTGCCGACGGCTGGGATCGCGACGGTGACGGCGGCGAGGATGAGGCCAAGGATGATGCGTTCGTCGCGCGAGGCGCCGCGCGCCGCCGCGGGGTCGGCGGGGTCGAAGCAATGGGCCAGGAGCTGTCGGTGCCCCGCGGCGACGACGCCGACGGCGAGGAGCAGGACGGCGCCCGCCCACGCGACGTCCGCGGGCGAGACGGTCATGACGGATCCGGTGAGGAACGAGCTGACCGCGAGGGGAAGGGGTTTGAACCAGGTCGCCAGGAAGTAGCCGGCGGCAAAGCCGGCGGTGAGGACGATGCCCGCGGCCCCCTGGCTGGAGATCCCGGGGATGGAGGCGAGGCGACGCATGAGGGCGACCAGTGGGAGTGTCCCCAGGAAGGCGCCGACGTAGAGCGCCGCAGACATGCCCGAGTGTCCGAGGCCGAGGGCAGCGGCGATAACGACGCCGAGGACCGCGCCGGGGAAGGTGCCGTGGGTGACGGATTCGGCGAAGAAGATGCGCCGGTCCAGGTAGGCGAAGGCGCCGACGAGGCCGCCGAGCGCTCCGATGAGGGTGACGTGCAGGGCGGGGACGATGAGGAGGCTGAGGATCACGATGCCTCCCCCGCCGCGAGCGTCGTCGCGACCGATGTTTCACGCCCTGTTTCACGCGAGCGTGCCGAGCTCTCCCCCACGTCATGCATTCTCGCCGCCTCCTCGCCGACTCGATCCCCTGTTTCACGCCCTGTTTCACGCGGGTCCACGGTGCCCCGAGGGCCGCCCGAGGCCTCGTCGCGCCCCACACGCCGCTCACGCAGGGCCCGCGCCGCGCACGCGAGCGCGAAGCACGCGAGCACGCCGAGGGCGACGCACGCCTGCGGGGACAGGGGACGGGAGGTGCGCGCCAGGGCGACGCCGAATCCAGCCCAGCCGCCCGCGAGCGCGCAGGCGCCCGCCAACACCGCCATCGAGCGCGTCCCGGCGGCGAGGAGGCGCCCGCAGGCCCCGGGCACGACGAGGTAGCCGACGACGAGGAGGACACCCACGGCCGTCGAGGCGGCGACGACGATCGCGCCGAGGGCCGCGTTGAAGGCGACGTCGATCCAGGTGACGGGAATCCCCGACACGGCGGCGGATTCTCGGTCGAAGGCGACGGCGATCTGGGCGCGCCAGGTCGCCAGCAGGAGCAGGAAGGCCGCCACGAGCACCGCTCCGCTCGTCCACATTCGAGACGGCGTGATGTCCAGGAGCCTGCCGAACATGAGGGATTCGAGCTGTCCGGACATGTCGCCGATGCGCAGCGAGATGACGATGCCGAGGGAGAAGAAGGCGGTGAGCAGGACCGCGGTCGTCGCCTCACTGGAGCGCGGGCGCCGCGACGCGGCCGTCAGGGCGGCCGCAATGAGGGCTGCGCACACGGCACCGCCGGGAATGATGGCGCCCCGCCCGCCGACGGCCATGCCCACGACGATGCCGGGGAAGACGCCGTGCACCATGGTCTCGGCGCCGAACTCTGCTCGGCGCAGGTTGACGAGCGTCGACGCCGGGCCCGCCGCGAGCGCGAGCAGGCCCAGGACGATGATCGGGCGCGCCAGGTAGGGGGCGATCATGATAGGGACGCGATCGCTTCGTCGGCGCTCGACCCGTAGGCGCGCGCGAGGATTTCGGGGGCCAGGGCCTCGTTCGTGGGCCCGAGGGCGACGAGGCGCGAGGCGAGCACGCACGCACGCGAGCAGACGTCGCGCGCGAGGGAGAGGTCGTGCGTGGAGACGACGACGCCCACCCCGTCCTCGGTGAGCTCGGCGATGAGGCGCGTGATGATGTCGCGGCTGGGAGCGTCCAGGCCGTTGAAGGGTTCGTCCATCATGACCAGCTCGGGGCGGGCGACGAGTGCGCGCGCGACGAGGACGCGCTGGCGCTGGCCGCCGCTGAGCGTGCCGAAGCGACGGGTCGCCCGGTCGGCGAGGTTGACGCGCTCGAGGGCGGCGCTCACCCGGCGCCGCATGTCCGCGGTGATGCGCTTGCCCCAGCCGGCCTCGCCGATGAGACCCATGGTGACGACCTCGGCGGCGCTGACGGGGAAGGTGAGGTCGAGGTCGGCGCTTTGGGGCACCAGGCCAATACGCGCGGCGTTCACCTCCACGCGCCCGGACAGGAGCGAGCAGGTGCCGACGACGGCGCGCATGAGCGTGGTCTTTCCGCCGCCGTTGGGGCCGACGAGCGCGAGGGCCCCTCCCCCGACGACGTCGAGAGTCAGGCCGGACAGCGCCGGGGTGCCCCCGTACCCCAGCGTCGCGTCCCGGAAGGACACGAGAGTCGCCATCAGCGGGCCGCCAGTCGCTCGGGCAGGGCCGGGACAGTGCCGCCCCAGGCCTGGGTCACCGCGCGCGTGTTGTGGATAATCGAACCGACGTAGGTCGCCCCCTCTGAGTCATCCGGGCCGAGCGAGTCGCCGTAGAGGGCGTCGTCCCCGACGATGGGGGTGACGCCCGCGCCTCGCGCGATCGCCTCGATGGACTTGGAGTTGTTGGAGTTTTCGGCGAAGATGGCGACGGCTCCGGAGTCCTTCACGGCCTGCACGGCCGAGGCGATGTGGTCCGCGGTCGCGTCCTGCTGGTCGTTGAAGTCGGACAGGGCGGCGCCGATGAAGCGGATCCCGTAGTCGGCCGAGAAGTAGCCGAA
>ERZ1674175.281-NODE-281-length-9870-cov-18.801325_pt1 | contig 9870 bp, 5 predicted proteins | sample MGYA00581299_ERZ1674175 | MGnify/ENA primary metagenome ERZ1674175 (study PRJEB41354, sample SAMEA4873317) | human saliva metagenome | biome: human-associated habitat [ENVO:00009003]; feature: mouth environment [ENVO:08000002]; material: saliva material... | reverse complement strand
GCCAGCTGATTCTGCAGGTCAGCGTGCTCGTCCAGCAGAACCTGAATAGATTCAAACATTCTATTCTCTCTTCCATCTCCCGCACTTTACGCCGCACGGGCGGGCACTAGAATTCGTCACTCCCCTGACGGGGCGCCTCGCTGGGAGGCACGGGTGAACGCCTCACGCGCCCCACCGTCGTACCGGGGTGGGGCGCGTGAAACACGGGTCTTAGTCGACCAGGCGCAGGCCGTTCTTCTGCACCGTGAGCAGGAACTCCACGTTGCTTTCGGTCTTGCGCAGCTGGTTGGTCAGAACGCCCAGAGCCTGCTCGGGCTCCATGCCGGCCAGGGCACGGCGCAGACCCCACATGATCTTGATTTCGTCCGGGGAGAGCAGGTTCTCTTCGCGGCGAGTACCGGAGGCGTTGATGTCCACGGCCGGGAAGATACGCTTGTCGGCCAGCTGGCGGGACAGACGTAGCTCCATGTTACCGGTGCCCTTGAACTCCTCGAAGATCACTTCGTCCATCTTCGAGCCGGTCTCGACCAGGGCGGTAGCCAGAATGGTCAGCGAACCGCCCTCTTCGATGTTGCGGGCGGCACCGAAGAACTTCTTCGGCGGGTACAGCGCGGCGGAATCCACACCACCGGAGAGGATGCGGCCCGAGGCGGGTGCGGCCAGGTTGTAGGCGCGGCCCAGGCGGGTCATGGAGTCCAGCAGCACGACCACGTCGTAGCCCAGCTCCACCATGCGCTTAGCGCGCTCAATGGCCAGCTCGGCAACCGTGGTGTGGTCCTCGGCGGGGCGGTCGAAGGTCGAGGCGATAACCTCGCCCTTGACGGTGCGCTGCATGTCGGTCACTTCTTCAGGACGCTCGTCCACCAGGACCATCATCAGGTACACGTCCGGGTTGTTCACGGTAATCGCATTCGCAATGGACTGCAGCATGAGGGTCTTACCGGCCTTCGGCGGCGAGACGATCAGACCACGCTGGCCCTTACCGATCGGGGACACCAGGTCCACCACGCGGGTACCCAGCTTCTTGGGGGTGGTCTCCAGGCGCAGACGCTCCTTGGGGTACAGCGGGGTCAGCTTCGAGAACACGCGGCGGTTAGCGGCCTCTTCAACGCTCTGACCGTTAATCGCCTCAACCTGAACCAGGGCGTTGAAGCGCTGGCGGCTGTTCGACTCGCCCTCGCGCGGCACGCGAATCGCGCCGAGCACGTGGTCGCCCTTACGCAGGTTGTACTTCTTCACCTGGGCCAGGGAGACGTACACGTCGTTGGTGCCCGGCAGGTAGCCGGTGGTGCGCACGAACGCGTAGTTGTCGAGGATGTCCAGCACACCCGAAATCGGTGCCAGCACATCGTCTTCGTTCAGGCGGGGCTCGTTCTCCTCGCGGCGGCGAGCCTGCTTCTCGGTGCGCTCGGCCTGACGGTCACGCTTGGAGCGGCGCTCGGTACGCTCGGAGTTCTTACGCTCGGCACGCTCTGCGCGCTCGGCCTGACGGTCACGCTTGGAACGGCGCTCGGTACGCTCTGCGCGTTCGGTGCGTTCGCCGTCCTGATCGCGGCGACGCTCGCGGGTGCGGGTGCGCTTGGAGCTCTTCTCGCCGTCAACGGCGCCGAAGGTCATGTCCAGGGCGGCGTTCAGGCTGTCCAGGCTTGCGGTGCCATCGGCGGTGGATGCCTTCAGCTCGGAGGAGTTCGGAGCCGAATCGCCCGGCTCGGAACGCTCAGAGATACGCTCCGCGGCCAGCTCGGCGCGCACATCCAGCGGGGGAAGCTCTGCGGGCTTCTCGTCCTTGCGGCTACGGCGGGTGCGCTTCTCCGACTTCTCGGACTTCTCACCCTTCTCGGAGGCCTCGGGGGCCTCCTGGCCCTCGGCGGCGCGGCGAGCGCGAGCACGCTTCTGAGCGGGGGTCTCGTAACGCGAAGAGCGGGTGCGCTTCTCGGACTTCTCAGACTTTTCGGAGCCCTCGGACTCGCTCTTTTCTGCCTTCTCGGCCTGTGCCTCGGCGTCCTTCTGAGCGCGGGTACGGCGGGTACGGCGAGTCTTCTGAACAGGCTCGGAGTCCTTCTCACCCTCGGCGGGAGCCTCAGCGGAGGCCTCGGCGGCCTTCTCCTCGGCCTTCGCGGTGGGCTTTTCGGAAGTCTTCTCGGCGGGGGTCTCGGCCTTCGGAGCGGCCGGGGCAGCTACGGCGCCACCACGCTGGTGCTCCTCCAGAGCCTGAACCAGCTCCGCCTTCTTCAGCTTCAGGTAGCCACGAATACCCAGCTGCTGAGCCAGGACGCGCAGCTGCGCGACCTTCAAATTTGCCAGTTCCGGCGCGGTCGATGCCGTGCCGAACTCATCGGTGACAACAATATTTTTTGCCAACTACAATTCCTTTGGTTGTAAGCCCTGAAAATCTTCAGAATAAAGATCGGGCGGGCGCTATAGCGCGGTCAAAGGTTCCTGCGCCGCCGCAGAACGCGGCGACCTGCACCTTCGACTCCCTCGAACCGCGCTGGAGGCGGTTCGCGTCTCTTACCGTACCCGCCGATTCAGACACGGCGAGCACACACGGAAGATAAGGCGCTCTATCATTATGCGTGCATCCCTCGTTCATCGGACCCGCACCTGGGGCCGGCGGGTCAAGAATGAACGGTCGGGAGGGTTCAATCGCCGTGACCGAGACCGTACCTTCACGTCGGCACCCTGCGGGTGAGGCATTGTAGAAGGTAAGCTCCCCTCCGAGGCCCAACCGGGTACAAGGTCCGGAAAGGGGCGAAACGGGGTGAGGTACAGAACGTACCCGCGAGGAAGCGTCAATTACGGTCGTCGTCGAACGGCGGGTAGAACCCGCGATAGGACGTTACACGTCCTACTGAGTAACTATAACACCTTCAGTATCAATTTCAAGAGGGAGCACGCGCCACTTCAGACGACGGTCCTCCACCTCGCTCGCGGGGCTCTGCGCCTCGAATTCGGCAATAGCCTCGGCGGCCTGCTGCACCTGCTCATCACCGCGGGCGAAGGTCAGGACGGTCGGGCCAGCGCCCGAAATCACGGCGGCCAGGCCGCGCTCGCGCAGGAAGGCAACCAGGGCGGCCGACGGCTCCATGGCGGGAACACGGTAGCCCTGATGCAGGTAGTCCACCGTCGCATCCATGAGGTACTCGGGAGCATCCGAGAGCGAACGCACCAGCAGCGCGGAACGCGCCGAATTGGCGGCGGCCCGAGCGTGAGGAATCTCCGCGGGAATCAGGGAACGGGCCAGCTTCGTGGACACCTCGTAGTCGGGCACGGCCACGACCGGACGCACCTGCGGGTGCACCGGAATAATCAGGGAGTGCCACTCCCCCAGCTGTCCCCAGGACACCGAGAGGTTACCGTAAATCGCCGGAGCCACGTTATCCGGGTGGCCCTCCATATCGGAGGCGACCTGCAGCATACGCTCGCGGTCCAGGCGGTGCTCCTTGGGCAGCAGCGCGCTGGCGGCCGCCACGCCGGCAACAATCGCGGAGGCCGAAGAGCCCATGCCGCGCGAGTGCGGAATCTTGTTATCCGCAATCAGCTTCAGCGGGGGCAACTCCTCCAGGCCGGCCGCCTCAAAAGCCGCCTTCATGGCGCGAACCACCAGGTGGTTTTCGTTGCGCGGAACCTCGGCGCTACCCTCACCCGTCAGCTCAAATTCCAGGCCGGACTCGATGCGCTCAACCCTCAGCTCATCGTAGAATCCCAGGCCCAGGCCCAGGCTGTCGTAGCCGGGACCCAAATTGGCGCTCGTGGCGGGCACGCGCACGGTGACGGATGCGCCCACGGGAATATCAGAAAGGTTCAGGGAAGACATGTGAAGAGGTACCTCGCGATCGGTGACGGAGTGAGCGAGCGGGATGATGATGATCCGCACATCCGCCATAACAATGGGTGGTGGCGGGGTACGGGGCCCCGCCATCATGCAGGTGCACCCCGCCCCAAAAACCGGGACGGAGTGCACCTCGTAGTACGAATAGGCTAGTGCAAATCGAGAATATTTGCCACAGCAACCACGTCGAAGGGAGCCTTGGTCGGCTCGACCTTCACGCCGTTCACTGCCTCCAGGGCCCACTGCGGGTCCTTCAGGCCGTGGCCGGTCACGGTGATGACGATGGTCTTACCCTCGGGGGCCTCACCCGCGCGGTGCTTCTTCAGCAGACCCGCCACACCGGCGGCCGAAGCAGGCTCCACGAACACGCCCTCGCGCGAGGACAGCCAGCGGTGCGCCTCGAGAATCTCCTCGTCGGTCACGGCCTCAATCACGCCGCCGGACTCGTCGCGGGCGGCCTCGGCCTTCTCCCACGAAGCGGGGTTACCGATGCGGATCGCGGTTGCGATGGTCTCGGGGTTCTCGATGGGGTGACCCGCCACAATCGGGGCGGCACCGGCGGCCTGGAAGCCCCACATGATCGGGCGCTTGGTGGCCACGGGCTCCAGAACCTCGCCGTCACGGTTGGTGTAGGGCTCGGAGTACTCCTTGTAGCCCTTCCAGTACGCGGTGATGTTACCGGCGTTGCCGACCGGCAGCATGTGGTAGTCGGGGGCGTCGCCCAGGGTGTCGACGACCTCGAAGGAACCGGTCTTCTGACCCTCGATACGGTAGGGGTTCACCGAGTTCACCAGGAACACGGGGTAGTTCTCGCTGAGCTTGCGAGCAATCTCAAGGCAGTTGTCGAAGTTGCCGTCAATCTGGATGATGTCGGCGCCGTGAGCAATCGCCTGAGAGAGCTTCCCCATGGAAATCTTGCCGTCCGGAACCAGCACGGCGCAGCGCAGGCCGGCCTGCAGCGCGTAGGCTGCGGCGGAAGCGGAGGTGTTACCGGTCGAAGCGCACACCACTGCCTTCGCGCCGTCACGCTTAGCGGCGGTCATGGCGCTGGTCATGCCGCGGTCCTTGAAGGAACCGGTCGGGTTCATACCCTCGAACTTCAGGTAAACGGTGTTGCCGGTCTCGGCGGACAGCGCCGGGGCGTGAATCAGCGGGGTACCACCCTCGCCCAGAGTCACGACCTGAACGTCCTCGCCGAAGGGCAGACGGTCACGGTATTCCTTGATAACGCCCTGCCACACGTGTGCCATTGGCTTCTCCTTTAATCTTGAGGCGCACCGCCCGTCGGGGTCCTGTGACCCCGGTAGCGGGTACGCGGGTTCGTCAGTGAGCGAGGGGCCTCGCGGGTTGCCCTCGCAGGTTTAGTGCGGCGCATCAGGCCGCGGGATTGGATAGTCTTTCGACGTGCACCTAGTGCTTCTCGGACTCCACGCGAATCACGGAGTTCACCTCACGCACCGTATCGAGCGCGTCAATCACGGCGATGGCGCGGCGCAGGTCGGAGTCCTTCGCGGAGTGGGTCACCATGCGAATCTGAGCCACACCCTCCTTCGGGGCGGACTGACGCAGCGAATCCACCGAAATGCCGTGCTCGGCCAGGATGCGGGTAATGTTCGCCAGAACACCCAGGCGGTCCTCCACCAGAACGCCCACCGAGTAGCGAGAAATCACGTTGTCCAGGCTGGTTGCGTGCAGCTGAGCGTGGGAGGTCTCGGGAACACCGGGGCCGCCCAGCACGAGGCGACGAGCCAGGGACACGAAGTCACCCAGAACAGCCGAAGCAGTCGGAGCGCCACCCGCACCGGGACCGTAGAACATCAGCTCACCGGCGTTCTCAGCCTCGACGAACACGGCGTTGAACGCACCGTGCACGCCGGCCAGCGGGTGCTGGCGCGGAATCAGGGTCGGGTTCACGCGAATGTTCACACCGTCTTCACCCTCGCGCTCGCAGATAGCCAGCAGCTTGATGACGTAGCCGTCGGCGTCCGCGGCCGCAACGTCATCGGCGGTGATGGCGGTAATGCCCTCGGTGTGCACGTCATCAATCGTGAAGTCCGAGTGGAACGCCAGCGAAGCAACAATAGCGGCCTTCGAAGCGGCGTCGAGGCCCTCAACGTCGGCGGTGGGGTCGGCCTCGGCGTAGCCCAGCTTCTGGGCGTCGGCCAGCGCATCCGAGAAGGAGGCGCCGGTGGTGTCCATCTGATCAAGAATGTAGTTGGTGGTGCCGTTCATGATGCCCAGAACGCGGGTCACGCGGTCACCGGCCAGGGAGTCGCGCAGCGGGCGCAGAATCGGAATCGCACCGGCCACGGCGGCCTCGTAGGACAGCTGCGCGCCGGATGCATCGGCGGCGGCCTGCAGCTCCACGCCGTGCTTGGCCAGCAGGGCCTTGTTGCCCGAAACGACGGACTTGCCGGCGTTCAGCGCGCGCAGGATGCGGGTGCGGGCCGGCTCGATGCCGCCGGTCAGCTCGATCACCACGTCGGCGGCGTCAATCAAAGCTTCGGCGTCGGTGGTGTACAGCGAGGGGTCGGCATTCCAGTGGCGAGTTGCCTGAGTATCACGCACGGCAATGCCGATCAGCTCGACGGGCGCACCAATGCGCTTCTCAAGGACGGCGTTATCCTCTACCAGGATGCGTGCCGCCTGGGAACCGACGTTACCGGCACCCAGCAGGGCAACTTTGATCTTGTCAGCCACGATAGTCTCTTTCTACGGTCGTTCCGGGGCGTTCCCCGGGGTCTCTTCGGGCTACGGTGTGGCGCGCTACGCGGAGCACGCACTCAACACCACTTTATCAAGAGGCGGGATGAAGCCATCGGCCTCAAGCTGCGACTTTTATTCTCTGAGATGAGGCATCCCTCACAATCATGAGGTGAGCCTTATCGTCGGCGGAGTCTTGAACGCGCAATACCGTGAAGCCCCGCCTGCAACCGCCGCCTCACGGCGTGCAATTCAGAGACGGGGACTTCACGGCTTCTTAGATTCTGGGATGGGGTTCTTAGATATCCGAGCCCATATCCAGGGCGAGCATGTCGTCCTCGCTCTGGCGGCGAATCATCACGCGGGAGGGACGACCCTCAGCGGTCGCAATCACCGGCGGGCGGGTCAGGAAGTTGTAGTTCGACCCCAGCACGTAGCAGTACGCGCCCGTCGCCGGAACCGCCAGAATATCGCCCGCCTGCAGGTCGGCCGGCAGGTAGCAGTAGCGCACCACAATATCGCCGGATTCGCAGTGCTTACCCACCACGCGACAGAGCACCTGCTCCCCCGCCGGGGCGCGGTTCGCCAGGGTTGCCGAGTAGTCCGATTCGTACAGCACCGGGCGGGCGTTATCGCTCATGCCGCCGTCCACCGAGACGTAACGGCGCACGCGAATCTCGCCGTTTTCGTCCTCAATGCTCACGTTCTTGATGGTGCCCACCGTGTACAGGGTCGCGCCCGAGGGGCCCGAAATAGAACGGCCCGGCTCGAACGACATGTGCGGAATCGCCATGCCCAGGCGCTCGCAGGTGGCCGCAACCGAAGCGGCGATGGATTCGGTCACCTCGGCGATGGAGCGGGGACGATCGGCCTCGGTGTAGGCGATGCCGTAGCCGCCGCCCAGGTCCAGCTCCGGCAGGGTCACGTCCAGGTCACGGTTGAGGCGGTTCATGAATTCCAGAGCGGTGGTTGCCGCCTGCTCGAAGCCCTCCGCCTCAAAAATCTGCGAACCGATGTGGCAGTGAATACCGCGGAAATCCAGGGAGTCGGTCACATTCAGGATTGCCGCCGCCAGCGCAGCGTAGGAGTCGGAGGCCTCCACGCCCCAGTGCTCCAGCTCTGCCTCGTCCAGGCCGGCCAGCGCAGCGGTACCGGGCTGCAGGGACATGCCGAACTTCTGGTCCTCGTGAGCGGTCGCGATCGACTCGTGGGTGGAGGCGTGCACGCCCGGGGTGATGCGAATCAGCACCGGAACGGGCGGGTAGGGCTCCTCGCCCTCAGCCACGCGCTCGGCGGCCAGCTCAGCGTACACCCGCTCAATCAGCTTGATTTCGTCCACCGAATCGGCCACCACGCGGCCCAGGCCGCTACGAATCGCGCGGGCGATTTCGGCTTCCGACTTGTTGTTGCCGTGCAGGGCGATGCGCTCGCCGGGCATGCCGCCGCGCAGCGCCAGCGCCAGCTCGCCACCGGAGGCGGTATCCAGGCACAGGCCCTCCTCACGAACCCAGCGAACGACCGCGGTGGAGAGGAAGGACTTGCCGGCGTAGTAGACGCTCACCTGCGCGCCATGCTTGGCGAAAGCCTGCTCAAAAGCGGTGCGGTAAGCGCGGGCACGGGCGCGGAAGGTGGTCTCGGAGAAAACGTACTGCGGGGTGCCGTGCTCGGCGGCCAGCTCGCTGACGGTCACACCGTCGATGCAGAGCTCACCCTCCGCATTGCGGGTGAAGGAATCGGTCCAGATGCTTCGGGACAGGTCGGCGGGGTTCTCAGGCTGGGTCAGCCATTCGGGGCGGTAGAGGGAACGGGCTTCGCTCATCGTGTCTCTTTCTGGATGTTCTTGCCCGCCACGCTCCGGGGTCAACGCCCTCGGCGCGGCGGCGGTTCTCTGTCTGTTCAGCTTGCCTGTGTAGTCTGTCTGGGCACTGTGCCTTGTGCATTGTGCCCTCTGTGCACTGTGCCGGGTTGGGCAATGAAGCCACCGGCGGCGGCATACGTTCAACCCCCGCCCCAGTAGCACCGGGTCGGGGGTTGAAACGAGAGTATTACATGCGCTCGGGTGCGCTCACACCCAGCAGGTTCAGGCCGTTAGCCAGCACCTGCTGTGCCGCGTTATTCAGCAGCAGGCGGGTACGGTGCAGGTCGGTGACCTCCTCATCGGCCTTGGGGGCCACGCGGGAGACGCCGTACCAGCTGTGGTACGCCGAAGCGAGCTGCTCCAGGTAGCGGTTCACGCGGTGCGGCTCGTAGAACTTCGCGGCGTCGCGCACGGCAGCGGGGAACTGGCCGAGCACAGCCAGCAGCTCGCCGTCAGCGGCGGAGTCGAGCAGGGAGGTGTCCACGCCGTCCTCAATCTTCACGCCAGCCTCCGCGGCGTTACGTGCCACGGCGGCGGTGCGTGCGTGAGCGTACTGTACGTAGTAGACCGGGTTCTCGTTGCTCTTGGAAGTCAGTAGGCCCAGGTCAATGTCGATGGGGGTGTCCACCGAGTAGCGGGTCAGCTCGTAGCGAGCCGCGTCAACGCCAACAGCCTCGACCAGGTCCTCGAGGGTGACCACGGTACCGGCACGCTTGGACATGCGGACGGGCTTGCCGTCCTTGACCAGGTTCACCAGCTGACCGATCATGACCTCAATCTGGTCGGAGCGGTAGCCGAGAATCTGGGCGATGGCCTTCAGGCGGCCCACGTAGCCGTTGTGGTCAGCGCCGAGCATGTAGATCGCCACATCGGCGGGGTTTACTGCGCGGGTCATCTTGTCCTGGTAGTAGGCGATATCGCCCGCCACGTAGGCGTGGTTGCCGTCGGACTTAATGACCACGCGGTCCTTGTCGTCGCCGTAGTCGGTGGTGCGCATCCACCATGCGCCGTCAGCCTCGAAGAGCTGACCGTTCTCGCGCATGGTCTCAAGCAGGGCGTCCACCTTGCCGCCTTCGAACACGGAGTTCTCGTGGAAGAACACGTCGAAGTGGGTACCGAATGCCGCCAGGGACTCCTTAATCTGATCGAACATCAGGTGAGTACCGATTTCGCGGAAAATCTCTTCGGGGTTCTCAGCCTCAAGCGCGTCGGGGCGCTGAGCCAGAATCTGGTCCTTAATGTCAACAATGTACGCGCCAGCGTAGCCGTCCTCGGGGGTCTCCTCACCGCGGGCGGCGGCAATCAGGGAGCGCACGAAACGGTCAATCTGGGTGCCGTGGTCGTTGAAGTAGTACTCGCGCACCACGTTAGCGCCCTCAGCCTCCAGCACGCGGGCGAGCGCATCGCCCACGGCGGCCCAGCGGGTGCCACCCAGGTGGATGGGGCCGGTGGGGTTCGCGGAGACGAACTCAAGGTT
>ERZ1674175.279-NODE-279-length-9896-cov-8.419063_pt1 | contig 9896 bp, 10 predicted proteins | sample MGYA00581299_ERZ1674175 | MGnify/ENA primary metagenome ERZ1674175 (study PRJEB41354, sample SAMEA4873317) | human saliva metagenome | biome: human-associated habitat [ENVO:00009003]; feature: mouth environment [ENVO:08000002]; material: saliva material... | reverse complement strand
AGCAAAAGCGAAAGTTCTCGTTCAAGATTACGCGGGGTGGTTGTGAACTGAATAGATCCTGACTGTACGTGTTCGCGTATTCAACCTTCTCGCCAGGTGAAACGGTCGGAAAGGGGCTCTCGAATCCATGCTCCGTATTCTGGAATTCGTGGTAATTATCGCCGGAGACGCTTAAGGTATTAAGCGGTTTGGGCATGGCTAGAACCAGGTTGAATACTGGATTCGGTGACGAGTTGTGGAAGGTGGAAGTGATCTCTTTCCCATACTGGCCTGATTCGACCTGTGAGATGTCCGCGCTAATTGTTATTCGGGCAAATGCTTGATTTGCTTGGTGGAATTGTTCTGCCTCGATTGCGCGATTGCGATCATGGATGTTGAAGCCAAGTGCCGCTACGGCGATGATGACTGAAACTAGCGAAATTGCCTCAGATGCGGAGATCCAACTGCGCCAAGATTTCTTCTTCTCTCGGGTTTTGTTGCCCGATGATTTTACTGACTTCCTGGTCATGGGTTTGCTCCATTGTCTCTAATCGGGCACACGTTTCTTCCCCGGTCATCGATCTGATCTTATCTGTGAAAGGTGAGGCAAATGGGATTCTTCGACTGGCTGCGCGGCATCAACATTCAGCCAAGCTGATGACCACGCGCTCACGAGCGGTGGCTACTCGTTCTGAAGCGTCCTGGGGTTTGTTCCGAGTCTCGCGAAGGAGAATCGGAGTGTGCCCGGGAAGGTTCGGTCCCGAGTTGCCTAAGCGCGCAGTTCGCGTGGTCTGCGAGCGTCAGGCCCGTGAGGGCGGGGCGTGCGGTGTCCAAACGAGGGCGCGCGGTCGGCGGAATCGAGGCGAGGTAGTCCTCGCCCTCATTCCCGGCGGCCGACTGTGCCCTCGTCGTCATGCGTTCTTCTGTCCCGGCTGTTGCGGAACGACCGTCCCCGCGAGCGCCTTCTCGCTCGGGCGCGCGAGCGGTCCGACGAGGTCGTGGGCGACGTAGGGCTCCTCGAGGAAGGCGACCTCCTCGGCCGAGAGCTCTAGCGAGAACGCGCGGACGGCGTCGTCGACCCTCGAAGGCTTCGAGCACGACGATCGGCATGTCGATCTCCCGATCGCGATCGTACTTCTGGCGCATCGTCCCGTCCGTCGTCGAACGGACCGAGTCGGAGTCCCAGGTCGATCTTGTGAGGTGGCCCGAGGCGAGCGGGCTGTACGGCGTGAGGCTCATGCCGTACTGGCGCACGACCGGGATGAGCTCGCGCTCGTCCTCGCGGTAGAGCAGGTTGTAGTGGTTCTGCAGGCTCGATAAGCGCGTCCATCCGTTCTCGTCGGCGACCCGCTGGAGGTTGTGGAGCTGGTAGCCGTACATCGCGGAGGCGCCGAGCGCCCGCGCACGACCGTCGCGGACGAGCCTGTCGAGCGCCTCCATCGTCTCGGCCATGGGAGTCGAGTAGTCGAAGCGGTGGATGATGTAGAGGTCGAAGCGGTGGATGATGTAGAGGTTGAGGTAGTCGACGCCGAGGCGCGTCAAGGTCCCCTCGATCTCCCGCTCGATCGCCCCCTCGACAGATGTCCCTCGTTGAAGTAGGCCTTCGAGGCGAGGACGACGTCCTCGCGCGGCACGGCGAGGCGACGGAGGGCTTCGCCGATGTACTCCTCGTTCGTGCCGTGCGCGTAGGTGTTCGCCGTGTCGATGAAGTTCACGCCGAGTTCGAGGGCGCGGGTGATGATCGCCTCGGTCTCGTCCACGCGGACCATCCACTAGTGGAAGCGGGGAAGACCTTCCCGAAGCTCATCCCGCCGAGCCAGAGCCTCTGGATCGAGATGCCGGTCGTGCCCAGCGTCGTGCGTTCCATGATCGGTCCTCTCCGTGCGTTCGATTCGTCGTCGGCCGTGGGGCGTCGCTCTTCCGTCGAATCCCCGCTGAGGGCCGGGCCTGCGCCCCTGCCGCGCCTCGGAGCGAGAACTCTGCGACGCGCCGGCCGGCCGGATCCGCTTCCGCAAGCATCGCAGACCCCACTCGGCCTGTGGAAACCGATCGCCCATCACCTGCTCGACCAGCATCTCCGATCAGCGAGCCCAGCGCTGCGTCCTCGATCCCTCGCTCCGTGTGTCGTCCGCTTCATCTTCTTCCCAAGAATCACCCGCCACATCTAAGGTTAGGCTTGCATAAATTTACGAAAGGGCCGAGGTGAAGACACTTTCACGAACACTCTCAGGAATCGCCATGGCATCGCTCGCGCTCGGCACTGCGAGCCCGACGTTCGCAGCCGTCGCGACGAGTCCGGCGTCCGGTTCCGAACCGGCGAACCCGACGTCGACGACCGAGCACGGGGAACGCCGTGCCAGCGGAGCTGATTCGGACTCGCTGCGATTCTCCTGGATCTACGAGTCGCGCTACGGCGACATCATTCGCAAGACGGATCGCCTCACGTACAAGGACGCGGGCGCGACGACTCCCGTATCCTGCGATATTACCGGCGATAGTCTGGCCGACATGATCTTCGCGAATCGCACGGGCCTCCACGTCCTCCCCTACATCCCCTACGGTGATCCGAGCGACGAGGTCGAGATCTCGCTGAGCGAACAGCGCAACCTCCTCACCACCGCGGCCCCGGCCGGTGAGAACGCATTCGGCAATGCCGTCACCTGCGTCTCCATCAAGGGCGCGCCCCACGTCGCCGTCGCCGGCGAGCGCGCGGTCTACCTGTACTCCTCCGACTCCGCGGCCCCTCGACTCCTGGCCGTGATCGACCCCGACGCCGATGTGCTCGCGATCGCGGGAAGCCCGGACAGCCCGTTCCTCGCGGTCGGCACGGCCGATAAGGTCACGATCGTCGATACCGCGCGCTTCGAGACGACGCCGAAGCCTCCCGCTCCGCCCTCGGATCCCCCCACCGGATCCAACGACGACGAGTGGAACGAGGACGGCCCCGAACCTCCTCTCGGCTCGGGCGGCGAACTCGACCCCGACGTCGCCGACCTGTTCGACTCCGACGACTCAACCCCGGAGCGGAGCGCGACCGAGACCGGCGCCGAATCCGACGCGAGCGCGGCCGGTGCTGGAACCGCCGACGCGAGCGCGCCCGGTGCTGGAACCGCCGACGCGAGCGCGCCTGGCGCGCGCCGCCTGCTGCGCGATATCGCCTCCGCCACCTGGAACGTCGATACCTCGAAGGGCCTCGCACTGCTCGCCTTCGGATCCGACCTCGCGGTCGGCACTCCCGCGACGAGCACGGTGGCCTACGCCCCGGCGTCGGCGAGCAGCCTCGACGGCGCGCCCCGTATCGTCGGCGCGTCGAAGCAGGGAGCAAGCGCTGAATTCGGTGCGGCGATCGCCCGGATCGGCGACATCAACGCGGACGGCGCTCCTGATCTCGCCGTCGGCGCGCCGGGCCACAACAACGAGGCCGGCGCCTTCGCCGTCGTTCAAGCGGGGATCGACACCGTCATCGACCTCGACTCCACGGCATCCGCTCCGGTTCATGCGAGCGAATCGGCGAAACGGACCGGCTATCTCTTCCGCAGCCCCCTGTACGGACGGCTCGGCGCGTCACTCGCGTGGGTCGACGGCGGGGAGTATCCGGGCGCCCTCTTCGTCGGCCGCCCGAAGGATGGCGAGCACCCTGGTGCGCTCGCGATCTCCGCGAAGGCGTTCACGCAGGACTTCAACGCGGGGCAGGGGATCCTCGATCTCCCCGGCGCGCACCATGCGACATTCGTCTCCGCCGAGGGCGGTGAGAGCGACCCCGGCGCGGGGCTCGGCATCATTCCGCGCCGAGGAGACGACCCTCTGCAGGGCGTCTACACATCGGACTCGAAGGGCCGCATCGACGTATGGACCGTCGACATGTCGCGCCAGGGCGAGAAGACCCACAGCGACGACGAGGAGATCGTCGCTCCGATCCCCGAGCCCCAGCCCCGCAAGGAGGAGACCTCCTTCGTCCCGCTCGACACCCCGACCGAGAAGTCGTGGCTCGGCGAGTTCTCGTCCGGCCTGGGGGGCTCGCTCGCGCGAGGCGCGTGCGATGTGACCGGGGACGGGCGCCCCGACATCATCTCGGGCAACGTCGTGCGGTCCCAATGGAAGTGGGATCCGTACTACGCGGAGAGCACGCCCACGCGAGGCTGGATCTTGAACGTCACCGGCGAGATCTCGATCATCCCGGGCGGTACCGCCGGTCAAGCCCTCCCCTCCGCTGAGACGATCTCGATCCTCGGCCCGCGTCGCACCGCCGACCCCGCAACCGACGCCAACATCGGGTTCTCCGTAGCGTGCCTGGGCGACGTCAACAAGGACGGCGTGGACGATATCGCCTTCGGCTCGCACACGATGTCTCGCGTGTGGGTCGTCTTCGGCGGCTCGCACCTGCGCGACGTCGACCTCAACAAGCTCGATCCGGCGCACGGCTGGTACGTGGATCTTCCGTCGGTGGGCGCGGGCGCGTTCAACATCACTCGCGTGGGCGACGTGAACGGCGACGGCATGGCCGATGTCGGTTTCATCGTCGCGAACGCGGCCGTCTCCGCCGACAAGAACGCGACCCCGCAGGGCGCGGCGTTCATCCTCCGCGGCAAGGCCGATGGCGCGCCCGTCGACATGCGCGACCTCACGAAGAACGACCCGGCCGTTCTTCAGCGCATCGATTCGCCGGAGGGAAACACCTTCAACAGTTTCACACGCGTGGGCGACGTGAACGGCGACGGCACCGCGGACTACGTCGTGACCGACTTCCAGCACATGCGCGACTACGTGATCCCCGGCAAGGCGTGGGTCGTCTACGGGCGGGCCGCCGACGCTACGAGCGACCGCTCCGCCGCCGGAGCACGCGTCCGGGCCGGAGCCCCCGGTGCCGGCTTCGCGCTCACGATGCCCTTCGACGCCTCTCACCGGCTCGGCGCGGGCACCTCGGTGGCGAACGTCGGCGACGTGACCGGCGATTCGATCGACGATTTCGTCATCGGATTCGACGGCGGCCTGCTCGCGAACCAGGGAACCGGCGGCGTCGCGCTCGTGGCGGGCGAGAAGGCCGCGATCGGCCAGGAGCTGGACGACGTCGTGATCTCGCCGAAGGACCCGGGCGCGACGTCGGCGCGCGTCAGGATCATCACCGGCCCCGAAGGCGAGAAGGACCACGGGTTCGGATACGCGGTCGACGCCCTCCCGATTCCGGGATCGGGTTCGGCGATGCTCGTGGTCGGCGCCTACGGCTCGACCGGGAACGGGCGCGCGTGGGTGTTCTCGACCGACGAGTTCGCGTCGGATCCTCGAGGAATCGCCGATATCAAGGCGACGGAGATCGCTTCGCGCGGCGAGCGCTCCCGATTCGGCCGCGCCGTCGCCTTCATCGGCGACTACCTCGGGAAGGCCACGGTCGCCATCGGCGGAGACGGCGTGATCGACGACGCCGCGACCGGCGACCAAGGTTTCGCCCACTCGGCGCACATCCTCGCCAGGGCCGTCGACCTGCCCGATGGCGCCGCGCCGAAGCCCGACGGGAACGCGCGTCCCGGCGATTCGTCGACCGCTCAGTCCTCGACGACTCAGACGCCCTCCCCGGGTGCCGAGGTCGCGAAGGGGCCGGGTCGTGGGAAGGCCGATCTCGCGCGCACCGGTTTCACCGCGGGCGGCATGATCGCGGTGGCACTCGGTTGCCTGGCGGCGGGCGCGGTGCTGATGCGCCGCGGCGCCGAGGACTGATCCTTCCAACCTCATCGAGGAGTCGTCCCCGCGAACGGGGGACGGCTCCTCGATGCGTTCCCCCGTCGGGGAAGGGCGCTCATTTCGCAGCCGGGCGATGGGCGCCGAGAACACCATCCCGGCGCTCGCGATTCGCGCGGGAGGCGCCGACGCGGCGCAGGAAGCCGGACTGACCGCCACCGCTCCCATCGACGCCGAACTCGTCGTGCGCGCGGCCCCCGACATCGTCTTCGTCGAGGACTTCATGGGAGCGGGCATGGGCCCCTTCCAAGAACTCCTGTCGAACCCGGCTCTGGCCGAGGTCCCCGCCGTGAAGAACAAGCGGATCGTGCTCCTGCCGATGAACGAGGCCTCGGCGGTCGCCGGCACGAATCTCCCTCTCGGCTACGAGAAGATCATGACCGAGGTGCATCGGTGAGACGCCGAGGACGCGGCCCTCTCGGGGGCGAAGCGGCGACGGCTCGGGGACGCTCCCCGGAGGCGCGCGCCTTCTTCGCCCCCGGGAACCCGGCGATCGCGCGTCAAGCCCTCCTCATCTCGATCCGCGCCTGCGCCGCGGCTCTCGCCCTGATCGGCATCGCCGACGTCCTCGCCGCGCACCTGGTCGGCGCCCGACTTCACGAGTCCTCGATCATCCTGACGGCGGTGTGGATCCTCGTCGTCTGCCTCGCCAGGCTCGCCCTCGGCCGCGAGACCGACGCCTCCCGGAGCCGCGAGGCCCGCCGCATACGGCGGGCCCTGCTCGAGCACGCCTTCCGCCTGGGGCCCGCGCGAATCGGCGCCGAGGAGACCGGGCGCCTGATCTCGCTGCTCACCGACTCCGTCGAACGCGTCGTCGAATACCGGCAGGCCTACATCGGCGAACTCATCGGCGCCGTCGCCACGCCCTTCCTCGTCCTCGTCGTCGTCGGGGCGCTCATCGACCCGGTCGCCGCGCTCGTCCTCGTCGCCTGCATCCCCTTCGTCCCCCTCTCGATCGCTCTCTTCCAGCGCTTCGTCCGCGACGACTCGTCGGCTTCGCGCGAGATGCGGGCCCGTCTGTCCGCCCAGTTCCTCGAAGCCATCCAAGGCCTGTCCACTCTGGTGGGGATCGGCGCGGCCGACCGCGTGGGGGAGCGCCTGGCGCGCACGGGCGAGGACAACCGCCTCGCCGTCATGCGGGTTCTCGCGCGGAATCAGCTCATCCTGTTCGTCATGGAGGGGGTGTTCTCCCTCTTCCTCGTGACGGCCGCGATCGTCGTCTCGTGGATCAGACCACCTCGGCAAAAAGTTGCGAAAAACGCCTCATCGGAGCGAGGTGGTCTGCACTTTGGGCGAATCGTGACGAGAGGCTCAGCCCCGGCCTCGTGAATGTGAGTGCCCTGCCCGCGACAAACGTGGGGGCAAGGCGATCTCGCCCTGCCCCACGTCTCACGCGCCTGTGTCTGTTCCAGTGATTGTCGGCGACGGCTGGCCCGTGACGGCCTTCGATGTTGATGTTGAACTCACCGAGCGCGCCAGGCGTACGAGGACATCAACCTGCTTGGGAGGCGTCCCCAGAGACGTAGCGACGTCCTCGTTCAACAGCTTCCTGAGTTCGGTCACGGTCCACTCGACCTCGCAGTCCGGCGCGATGCTCGTGTCCGCCTGAACCCAGAGCTTGCTCGGAGAACCGGTGACGAAAACGGTGCAGCGCTCGACCCCGGGAAGGTCCTGAACGCGCTCGGACAGCGCCTGCGACAGAACATCGGGGGAGAGAATAGCCAGCAGAGCGCCATCGGAGCCGCTGAGCCTGAGTGGAGAATTCGCAGGCCTGCGCGGCACCTGCATGAGGAGCAGGAACAGACCGACAACGAAGGCGAGAACGGACGCCAGAACGCCGCACGGCACGAGCCAGTGGGCGTGAGGCGAGAGAATCGCCCCGATCTGGTCGTGCGTCGCGGCCAGGTACGCGGAAATGCCGGGCAGATGGTGGCCGGCGTCGAGGCCGGATGCGAAGAACCATGCGGACGCGCAGACGATAAACAGCCCGAAGAATGCCAGGAGAACCCTGTTGAGAGCGGCAGAAACTGAACGCATAATCGGCTCTCTTTCAGCTCACGCGCTTGGCGCGGACACGGCTGCGGGTGATGCCCTCGGGGTTGAAAACCTCCAGGGCCTCGTCGGCCTTCTTGGACGCAGCTTCGCGCACGGCGTCTAAGTCATCCGCGTCGCTGAAGACGACAACGTCGACTCGTGACCTGCGCACGGTGGCGGAAGCGGACCGAATCGTGGCGAGCTGTTCGACGTGCCTCTTCACGAGGATTGCCAGGTCAGAACGGTGAAGTGCCGTCTGCCCGGGGATATCGTCGGGAAGAAAAGCGACGTGCCTGGGGCGACCGGGCCACAGGGCTGCGACAAGCATCAACAGGCCGCATGCGGCCGCGATTCCGGCAGCAATAAGTGCCGCGATGGAGCTAAAGGACACCGTGCCGATCGCGTTGAGCGTGGTGACGGTGCGCTGCGGCCAGGACCCCGTGAGGAGGCGGTATCCCGTCAGCCATGTGCCGAGTCCCCCGACGATGAGGAGCAGCAATGCTAAGACGGTGGCAGATGCGCTCCGGGTCGGTCGATAAATGAGCGCCGGTACGGGTGCTCTCATCTCAGGCTCCTCCTGACATGATTGCTCGGGTTGAGCCACGAAATGTCGATGGACATCTTGGCGACGCGTACCCCGCACAGCTTTTCGACGCGACCGCTCACGTGCGTGCGTAGGTCCTCGATAGTGGAGGACAAGGGGGTGGGGAAGACGAGGCCGAGGTCCAGATGAAGGATCGCGCGCTGCCCATAGAGTTGGCATGTGGCCTCGGGCCGAGACCCGAAGTTTCGGCGGGAGCCAATCCCGAGGACTCCACCTGCGTTCGAGCCGACGGCGGCAAATTCAAACGCGGCTTGAGCGGCGATTCGGGCGACGACATTGGCCGGAATAGTCGTGGTGCCGCGCTGTGTCAAGGAGGATTCCTTCTCGCGCGACGGCTTCGACTGCGTGACTGCTGAGTCAGGCGCGGCCACGCTCGTCACCTCTTTCGCCAATCGAGGATACGTTGGACATCGACCTGGCCCTCCAGATAGAGGCCCACTACCCATCCGACGACGCCGCACAGGGCAACGAGGACGAAGCTGGCGAAGGAACCGAACGCGAGAACGGCCCCCATGAACAGGCCCACCAGGAGAGCCAGGTGCGTTGTCTTCATGAGAATTCCTCAGATCCAGGCGTCGAGGTCGACTACTTCAGATCGGTTGAGGCGGAGTTGGTTGTTTCCTCCTCGGGCAGGTGGACGTCGGTGACGTCGATGTTGACCTCAACAACCTCCAGGCCGGTGGTGCCTTCGATCTGGTCGATGATGTTGCTGCGAATGTCGTTGCAGACGTTGATGATGGAGTAGCCGTACTCGACGACGACGATGACATCAATGGCGGTCTGGGTTTCGCCCTTGTGGACGGTGATGCCGCCGGTGACGTTGGTCTGGGTGGTGGGGATGCGGTCGGTCACGGCGCTGAAGGCACGGCGTACGGCGTTGCCCATGCCGTAGACGCCGGGCACCTGGCGGGCGGCCATGCCGGCGATCTTAGCGACGACGTTTTCCTCAATGGTGGTCGTGCCGTGGTCGGTCTGGAGGGGACCCTCGGGGGTCTTGTCCTGGTCAACGTTCTCGTTGTTGTCGCTCATGTGAGCCTCTTTCATTGAATCGAAGGTGGGGGCCGCTGGGGTAATGCGCGGATCAAGCAACGGGTCAGTGATGTGTCATCGTAGGCACCGCGATTAGCTTGTGTGCCCTGCTGATCGCCCTGGTTTTGCTCCCCGCGACCATTCTTCCGTGGTTTGTCGGATCCTGTTGGTTGAAAAAACGCTGTGACCTCGTTAAGTGAGGTGTGTCACTGGCGGGTGGTAAATAGTGATACGAGGTCACGAGGACTTTCTTCACGACGAGGCCGTGGCCGGGTCATGCGACGATGTGACACTGAGTTGCTGTTGGGGGTAATGAACGCGCGCGGACAGGTTTTGCGCGGCGCATCGCCCGTTATGGAGATCAAGCCCTATCCTGGTGCTGGAGGATTCTATGCGGATGACAATTGACGTTGACGACGAGTTGCTTGCGTGCGCTGCAGTCCTCACTGGGATCAGTGAACGATCTGTGTTGATCAGGGATGCGGTCGAACTCCTCGTTCGTATTGAGACCGGACGG
>ERZ1674175.264-NODE-264-length-10223-cov-22.759540_pt1 | contig 10223 bp, 8 predicted proteins | sample MGYA00581299_ERZ1674175 | MGnify/ENA primary metagenome ERZ1674175 (study PRJEB41354, sample SAMEA4873317) | human saliva metagenome | biome: human-associated habitat [ENVO:00009003]; feature: mouth environment [ENVO:08000002]; material: saliva material... | reverse complement strand
GACAAAGGAAAATGAGAAAAGTTGGTGTTTTAAGGGGTGGGAAACTTTAGTTATAAATTTTAAATATATTGTATATGAAGAGAATCTACTTATTACTTATTACCCTCATTGTGTTTGGTCAGACCATCAGTGCACAGAACGACAAGAAGTTGTTGAAAATGCTCAATAACAACTCATTCATTGAATTTAAGTATGATGAAAAAGGAAGAATAGTAAATTCTGTTGAGTATGATGCTGATTTCCCTTTAACACGTAACAGTGAGTATACTTATAGCAGTGACAAAGTAAATCAAACATTTTTTGAGGATACAAATGCAAACGATAAAAATATCCGAACATCTGTTCTTGAAAATCAAAAAATTATTGCTGAGAAAATACTATTGTCTCCACACAAAGAAAAGTCTGAAGATTGGAAAGAGTTCAACTATACTTATAATCCAACAGGTGAACTGATAAAGGCTGCAAGAACATATAATGGGTACCCTTACAGAAAATATAATTTGACATGGGAGGATGGAGTTATAACACTCGTCGAGTTTTTTCGAGATGAAAAAAAAGTTGGACAAATAGCTTATGAATACAACAAAAATATTAACAACAAGTATCTTGCTTTAATTGTTAATCCAATTAGTTTAATTGCCGATTATGAAGGTTTTTCACCATACGGACAAATCCTAGCAGGATATTTTGGAAAAATTCTTCAGCACCCCGTATCTGCCGTACACTATACTGAATTTGACGAACGCTTTTTTAGTTGGTCTAGCGAAAATGATTTTACAATTTCATATGAGTTGGATGCAAAAGGCATCGTGAGAAAGGGTACACAAATAGGAGATGGAGGAGCAACTGTAACATTTACTTGGGAAGAAGACGATCCAACAGGTATTAGCGTTTATAAGCAGCAGAAAGAAGGCACAAAAACGATTTATGACCTATCTGGTAAACGTCTTGAAAATTTGCAACATGGTGTGAATATTATCAAAGAAACGAATGGCAAGACACATAAGGTTATTGTAAGATAATATTCTACTGTTTATCAAAGAAATAGCCTAATAAAAGGAGGAGCTGCATAAGTTTCTCCTTTTATTAGTATTTTTAATATATAATCTGACGTTTCCTCGCATAATTAGAGTATCTTTGCATTGTCATTCGATGTTTATACAGATGAAACGTAATAAATTAACAGCTCTGATAGCATTAATAGGTATTGTAGCTTTCACATCTTGTGAGGATGTGAAGCGTCCGACCCCTGTCAGAGAACGTATCAATGTAACTCCTCCATCCAGAGAGGCAGAGGCGATAAGTCAGCTGACAGCATCTATAGATGAGATCTCAGCTAACCTTGACGCCATCTCTTCTCAAGAGGCAATGCTCTGTAAGACTACAGAGCACGCAAATAAGAAGTCGAAGATTATTCAGCAGATAAGGGGACTCGGTGCGCTGCTCAAAGAGAAGCAGAACCAGATTGACAAACTTCTAAACGAAAAGGTTAAGAAAGTGAATGCTCCAGCAGCATCTAATCCTACAATAGATAATCTTTACAAGGTAATAGACTTCCTTTCATCACAGCTGAAGGAGAAAGGGGATCGTGTAACCCAATTAGAGCAGGTTGCAAGTCGTAAGGATGTCACTGTAAACCAGCTTAAATACATCGTTATGAACCAAACTAACAGCGTTGATGCAATGCGTTACAGGTTCAACATGGCAGCTTTGGAGCGCGAATATGCTCAACTGAAAGCTAAAGAGAAGCAAAGAATTAAAGAAGATAAAGAGTCAGATAAAGTCTACTATATCATTGCTAACAAAGAGACTCTGAAGGAGAAAGGTCTTTTGAAGACATCACTTTTCTCTAAGAAAGTGGATAATAACAATGTAACAAAAGATCTGTTTACAGAGGCTAACAGCAAAGATCTGAAAACACTGACGATAAACTCATCGAGTCCAAAGCTCTTATCTCAGAACCCAGAAGGTAGTTATACACTCACGCAGAATGAAGACAGAACGACAACACTCACCATTACAGACCCAGAGAAGTTTTGGAACGTATCGCGTTACTTGATTATTCAAGAGTAATACTACTTTGAAATAGAAAGAAAATAAATTAGGCTGCAAAGGTTGTGAAAATCGAATAATTTTCTTATCTTTGCAGCCTAAAACTTATGCGTAGCGTGAAAATAAAGGAAGTAATTGATGCCCTTGAACGGTTCGCGCCTTTGCCCTTGCAGGAAGAGTATGACAATGCCGGCTTGCAAGTTGGATTGACAGAGGCGGAAGTATCAGGGGCTTTATTGTGTCTTGACGTGACTGAGAAGGTGGTAGATGAAGCTATCCGTCGGGAGTGTAACTTGATTGTTGCACACCATCCACTCATCTTCCGTAAATTAGCACAAGTGACAGATGCCAACTATGTGCAGCGCACAGTGATAAAGGCTATTAAGAACGATATTGTCATTGCTGCTATGCACACAAACTTAGACTCAGCTGTGGGCGGTGTCAACTACAAGATAGCAGAGAAGTTAGGACTTAAGAACCTACGTTTCTTTGGCCGAAACAAGCAAGTGGTGAATCCACAGACCGGCGAATCCGTAACAGGCGGTGATGGTGTCATCGGCGAGTTTGAGGAGCCTTTAGCTGCAGACGATTTGATACTGTTGTTGAAGAAAAAGTTTGACGCAGAGTGTGTTCAAACCAATGAGTTACTACGTCGTGAGATTCGTACCATTGCACTCTGTGGAGGCTCGGGAGCATTCCTCTTGCAGGATGCTATTGCAGCAGGCGCAGATGCCTTTATGACAGGTGAGATGAGTTATCATGAGTTCTTTGGTTATGAGCAAGAGATACAGATATGTGTTATCGGACATTATCAGAGTGAACAGTTCACCACTGAGGTGTTACGTGACGTTATCGAACGGGAATGCCCAAGCGTAAAATGCTACTTGTCCGAGATTAATACGAATCCTATAGGGTATTTTTAGTGGACGAGTTGACAAGTTGGACAAGTAAACAAGTTAATTGTTAAGAAGTTGACAAGTCTGCAGTAAGTAGTGGAAATCATAATTATGAATTTTGAATTCTGAATTTTGAATTAAACAAACATAAGAACTATGGCAAAGAAAGATCCAAAAGAGTTACCAGTAGAGGAGAAGTTGAAAGCCCTTTTCCAGTTACAGACGACCCTATCAGGAATCGACGAGAAGCGTGCATTGCGTGGTGAGTTACCACTTGAGGTACGCGACTTGGAAGATGAGTTGGAAGGTCTGCACATTCGTATTGAGAAGATTGAGCAAGACATTAAGGATTATCAGAATGCTATTACCCAGAAGAAGGGTAACATCGTTGACGCTCAAGCAAGTTTGGAGCGTTACAACAAGCAGTTGGACTCTGTTGCAAACAACCGTGAGTACGACACATTGACAAAGGAAATCGAGTTCCAGACACTTGAGATTGAGCTTTGTAACAAGAAGATTAAAGAGGCTCAGATTAAGGTTGAAGAGAAGCGTAAGGACTTGGAAGCCAACCGTGCATTGCTCGAGGATCGTCAGCACGCCTTAGAAGAGAAGCGCAACGAGCTCGACGAGATTATGCAGGAGACACGTGAGGAGGAAGGTTTACTCAAAGAGAAGGCTGCAGAGCTTGAAACTAAGATTGAACCAGGATTGCTCCGCAGCTTCAAGCGTATTCGTCGTGGTGCCCGCAACGGTTTGGGTATTGTTTACGTACAGCGTGATGCTTGTGGTGGTTGCTTCAATAAGATTCCACCTCAGCGCCAGTTGGATGTAAAGATGCACAAGAAGATTATCGTTTGTGAGTACTGTGGTCGTATTCTTATAGACCCAGAGTTGGCTGGTGTAAAGGTTGACAAGACCGAGGAGAAGCCTAAGAAGCGTAGAGCTACTCGCAAGAAGAAGGAAGAGGAGGGAGAGTAATCAATCCCTTTATCCCAATCGAGGAATAAGCTCTTTCAACTTTGAAAGATAAAAAGAATAGCCTCAATACATTTGAAATGCAAATAAAGCATTCTTATGTATTGAGGCTACTTTTTATTATCTCTCTATTAATACTGTTCAACGAAACACGGATAACATCGTTTTCCTAACAGAAACTAACCAATAATAGCACACTCGTTAACGGCATATAGCAAGGCTTTAAGTGGTCAACACAATATGTGCGGAGTATCAGCACCAATAGTGCTTACCATGAGCACAACATGTGCGGAGCGTTAACACATCGTTTAAAGACGTAAAAGAAAAGTCTGCTTCACCTTATTATATATAGCAAGTCAAGGGTGATTAACTTACACAGACATGTTAACCCTATAGTGATAAGTCAGAACCTTATTTCACATAGAAGATGCGATTTGTCTTACGTGGTGCGGTCTTCCCCTCCTTCGCTGCATAACCAAGAATACAGAAGCCGATACCCTCATAATCGCCTTCTATACCCCACTCTTTCAGCATCTGCTTACCATCTTCGCGCTCAAAAGTTTGCTTGGCACGATTAATCCAACAGCTACCCAAACCTAAAGCATGAGCAGCGTTCATAAGATTGCCCATCATCAACGCACCATCATAGACATGATTAGGGCTACTCTTATCCGCTAACACAGCAAGGACAACGGGTGCACCATAGAAAGGATCACTCGTTACGCCCATTATCTCAGCATTAATCGCCGACAAGCGGTCGCGTACTTCCTTATTGGTTACTTCGACAATGATAGCAGTCTGCATATTCTTTCCGCTTGCAGCGTAAAGACCAGCCTCCATTACCTTATCTATCAAGTCTTGTTCAGGCATACGCTCTTCATAAGCACGTACGCTACGACGTGTTAACAATGCTTCTAATGCTTCCATAACAATTCTGTTTTATAATTCATTCACCGCTTCAGCCAACTGTTCCAACGCCTGACGAAGTATAGAACGTGGTGTACCCACATTCAAACGCATAAAGCCTTCTCCACCGGGACCAAACATTCTACCATCGTTCAATGCAAGATGAGCTTTATCAATGAAGAGGTCCAACAGTTCTTTATGCTTCAATCCCAATCCATGACAATCCAACCAAACAAGGAAACTTGCCTGCGGACGGAGTGGACGAATACCAGGAATATGCTCACGACAGAAGTCTTCTACAAAGCGAACATTCTCTTCTACATACGCCAACATCTGTTTGCGCCACTCTTCTCCCTTCCGATAAGCCGCTATCGTGGCTATTGGCGCAAAGAGTGTAGGCTCATCTAATTCGTTAGCCTTCAACCAACCATAGAAGCGATTGCGCAGTTCTTCGTTTGGAACAATAGCAAACGAACTGACAATACCTGCCATATTGAAGGTTTTTGTTGGTGCTGCAAAGGTGATACTGATTTGTGCTGCACGCTCTGACACACTGGCAAACGGAATATGACGATTACCAAAGAGCGCCATATCACTGTGTATCTCGTCGCTGATGACAATAATATTATGCTCGTAACAGAAGTCTGCCAAGCGACGTAATGTCTCTTCCGACCAACACAGTCCTGCAGGGTTATGAGGATTAGAGAGTACCAATACACGACATTTATCATCGCAAACCTCTGCAAGATTATCAAAGTCCATGTCATAATATCCGTCCTCACGGAGGCGAAGCGGATTGAAGACCACCTTACGATGATTAGCCTCTGGCGTCAAACGGAATGGATGATAGACAGGTGGTTGTATAATAACCTTTTCGTCAAGTTCCGTAAATACATTCACCACAAAGCCGATACCCCTAACAATACCAGGAATAAAACTCAACCACTCTGGCTTTACCTCCCAATCATGATGAGCACGTATCCAGTCGATGATAGCAGGACGGAAGTCTTCTGGTTCGACTGTATAGCCAAAGATAGGATGAGAAAGACGCTCCTTGAGAGCCTCCACAACAAAGTCAGGGCAAGCAAAATCCATATCAGCTACCCACAGAGGCAGTAGGTCATTACGCCCCCAACGTGGAAGAAGTGCCTCATGCTTCAAGTCACCACTTCCCGAACGATCGATTATCTCGTCAAAATTATAAGTCTTAATCATGCTTCCAAAGCTTGCTTAATATCATCGAATAGGTCATCAACACTTTCCAAACCAATACTGAGACGTATGGTAGTGTCTTGCACATCCATTGCTGCACGCTCCTCCGCAGTGAAGAGTCCGAAGATAGTACTTGCTGGGTGGATAGCCAATGTACGATTATCAAAGAGATTAGTTGCACGATAAATGAGCTTCAAGTTATCGAGCATTCTGAAACAAGCCTCTTGATTCTCTAAGTCTATTGTGACCATTGCTCCCGCTGTTTCACCATACTGGCTCACTGCCAACTGATGATAAGGATTATCCTCCAAACCCACATAGTTTACCTTATGAATAGGCTTTAGCGTACGTAATCTTTGTGCCAACTCCAAAGCATTACCTGCTTGAGCGCGATAGCGTACATCCAAAGTCTCTAAGCCCAAGGTCTGCATATAGGCAACCTGAGGTGTCATATAAGCTCCAAGGTTAAAGAGCATCTCATTCAAGAGGCGCTTACCAATAGAAGGGAACGTACCATAATCAATAACAAGACCGCCCAAAGAAGTTGCGCCACCACTGATATACTTTGTACTTGAAACAACCTCTAAGTCAATGCCCAAGTCCTTTGCAGAGAACTGTGTGAAAGGAATAAGCGTAGTATCAGCAATGACAGGAATACCATGTTGGTGTGCTAATGCAGTCAAGGCACGTACATCAACCACCTCAAGTTGAGGATTTGTCATGATTTCAAGGAACAGACAGCATGTGTTATCATCTATCAATCGTTCTACAGCCTCAACATCTGTAAGGTCACAAAGTCTTGCCTCCACACCTAATCTACTCAGTGTTGATGTAAGCAAAGAATAAGTATTACCAAAGAGATGGCGTGACGTGATAACATTCTTACCCTGTTCAACAATAGAAAAAAGCGTATTACTGATAGCAGCCATACCCGAGTTAAGAGCAATAACATTCTCAGCACCCGTCAAAGCCTTAACACGCTGTTCGAGATTCGTCACTGTTGGGTTCTCCACACGTGAATAATCAGGCGCATCAATACGACCACAAAAGGCATCAGCCATCACTTTCGCATTATCAAACTCAAAAGCAACCGCATTATAGATGGGCATACTTAACGCATCATATGCATCTCTACGCTTATAAGGCTGATGAATAGCCTGTGTCTGTTTCTTCATATTCTTTTAAACATTTGTATTGTTTATAAAAGGATTCAAATCAATAACGGACGGGAGAACCGTCCGTCTTATGAAGTGCATTTTATCTTATTAATACCACTGTACAGCATTCGTAATACCACTTCGCTTATCATACTTCAACGCATCTGTCAGCGTTGCAGCATTACAACGGAAGGTAAAGTTGTAAGATGTATATGGTGCTAAAACTACAGAAGCACTCATATTAAAACAGTGTAGGTCACGTGACAGACTGGCTGTTGTCATACTCATCGCATGGTTTTCAAAGTCGTAACCACTTGAGAAGTTAATGTTCCAGCCATCACTGATACGAATATTACCAGAGAAGTTCAACGTCTGTGTGAACTTATAAGGGTAACGCATCGTCTTAGTATTGAACCTACCCGCTGTATTCTCACGCATCGTAATACCATAACCGATTGTCAATGACCATGGCATATTGAAGCTCATGTAACCATCATCGTCCGTCTCAGCAATATTACCACGCTTCTTCTTAGCAGCATATTTTCCCTTTTCAAGGTCATCATCCATGTTTGATTCGATGTTAGTATCTGGTCCATCGCTATCTACTGACACCTTATCATCATCTTTATCATCCTTACGTCCGAACCACTTCTTCAACTTCTCAGGGTTCAAAGTGAATGAGAAGTTCTGCGACATACCTTGGAAACGAGGTAAACGACCATATCCCCACTCTGTATGATTACCTACATAAGGCTTACCATTAGCATCAAGTTCGTAAGCATAGGTAGCAAATTGAGCATTCAACGAGAAGGTATAATTCTTCCACCACTTCAAACGCAGACGCATACTAAGGTCACTCCAACGATGATAGTCTGCTGCAGCATTGTAAGACATACTTGCTCCTAACTCATCAATGATACTTATCTTCTTATAACCAGTAGTATCCTTATCGCTCTTAACCTTCATTTCGATGTTATTGCTAACATCCCAACTGATCATCTCAGTCTTGTACTTACCCGGCACACTATAAAGCTCATCTTGATAAGGTGAGTATTCAACAAGTTTCACGTTACCACTTGCATCTGTGTACTGATAGCTATCATAGTAGCCATAACGACGTGCACCGAAGTTTGGTGAGTATGAGAACGAAACCTGTGGCGTGATGACATGACGGATAGCCTGAATCTTATCGCCAAATAATTTTCTATTAGGTACCCAGAAACCATATAATTTCGTGCTGGCACCCACACTCATACTCCAATTGTAAACATTGTGGAAACCATAGGTAGTATCTCTTACCACCTCTTTCTGAAGCGTGTTATCCCATCCACGTGTCACCTTCTTAGAATACATACGATCCGTAAAATTGAAAGATGGCGTCACATTGATATAATTAAACAAGGTGAAGTTTGCCTGTACAGGGATTGTATGCTGGAAAGCATTTTTCCAGTCTTTAATCAGATTAGAGTGTAAGAGTTTATCTTCCTTCGTTGAGATAGAATTAGCCAACTGACCCGTATAGCTCATCGAAATCTTCTCATACCAACGTTCCTTACCCACAAGATGTTTACGCTTGAAAGGATAGAATCGGCTCAAACTAATGTTCAAGTCTGGCAGTGTTATCTGAATAGAAGAGGTACGCATATCCTGTGCAAGGTTTGTAGTAGCACTCAAAGAGAGTCCAATACTTGAGAAACCTGTGCTCCAGCTAACAGAAGAAGTTCTCGTAGACTGTGTGAGTGTCTGCGGATTATACATACTATTGAGGTTGTTACGCTCATAGTTTGACGTCGCAAAGTTCACACTTGCCGCCAAAGAACTATAAGGATTCGCCTTTGGATCTTGACGGTGATTCCACTGAATCTTAAAGCTTTCCTGCTCAGCAAAGTCTGGTAATCCCTTATCACCCGTCTTTGAATCCTGATAACTAAAAAGGAATGAGCCCGAATATCTATAACGCTTGCGGTAGTTGCTGGCTGCAGACACACCCCAAGAACCCTTAGTATAGATTTCTCCTAAGAGTTTTAAGTCCCACTTATCACTAATCGCAAAGTAGTAACCACCATCACGAAGGTAGAAACCACGGTCGCTTTCATCACCATAACTTGGCATAATGAAACCGCTTGAATACTTCTTAGAGAATGGGAAGAAGCCGTATGGAATTGCCAATGGTAAAGGAACGTCTGCCACAACAAGATAAGCGGGTCCAAAAACAACATCCTTACCTGGGCGAACCTTCGCACGAGAAAGAGCAATGTAAAAGTCTGGATGAGGCTTATCACAAGTAGTATAACGACCATGTTGTAAGTAAATAGAACCCGTAGAGTCACGTTTTCCAACTTCTCCACTCAAGAAACCATCTTGCTGTTCGGTATAGACACCCTTAATCAAGCCCTTCTTTGACTTAAAGTTGAAAGCCATTGTATCACTCTTATACTCATCTTTACCCATAGTAAAGACAGGCTTTCCCTTGATTCCACCCTCTGCTGTAGAATCAATTGTACCTGTTGCACGCACAGTACTCTTATCAAGATTCATATGTACCTTGTCACTCGTAAGCTTCATATTCTCATAATCCACCTTCGAGTTACCATACAAATACGCTGTACCCGACTCTGCATCATAAACGAGAGAGTCCTCTGCAGAATACTTAACAGGTGCATCAATACCATTCGAACGTGCACGCATCATGCTATCGGCACGAATAGAATCGTCTATTGCTTTATTATGATGATAGATAGCCAACTGAAGAGAATCCATCTTCGTGGTATCTGGAATATTCTTATCGACCGCCTTACTATCCTTTGGGCTTTGTCCTTTCAGTAGCGTATCAACCACAACAGCGTTAGCCTTAGCCTTCTTGGTTTTCTTACCTTGAGGCACAGGCATGTTGACACTTGCCATTGCAAAAACAACAACAAAGGATAATAGGAATATAATGCTCTTATTTCTCATTGCCTAAATAACGTACAAAAATACTGAAATAATGCCGAATAGAACTACCATTACGCTATTTTAACTTTTA
>ERZ1674175.261-NODE-261-length-10292-cov-15.569405_pt1 | contig 10292 bp, 9 predicted proteins | sample MGYA00581299_ERZ1674175 | MGnify/ENA primary metagenome ERZ1674175 (study PRJEB41354, sample SAMEA4873317) | human saliva metagenome | biome: human-associated habitat [ENVO:00009003]; feature: mouth environment [ENVO:08000002]; material: saliva material... | reverse complement strand
CGGGGACACAAGGATTTTCAGTCCTTTGCTCTACCAACTGAGCTATGGCACCATCGTTATTTGCAATCAATTTTTGTAGCGTTTGTGTTGCTTTCTCAATTGCGATGCAAAGGTAGTACTTTTATTTTATTCCTCCAAGTTTTTCAAAAAAAAAATGTTTCTGTTTACATCCTTTAACAAGTTGGCTATTTCTCGTTTTTAGGCCAACCTTGTGCCTTCAACTCAAACTCGTTACCATCACGAGCAATAAGGAATGCACCCAAGCTTTCCTTTGTTATATAACCTATCTGTCTGATATTCTCCATCTTATCAATCTTCTCATGATCGCCGATAGGTACTGTAAAAAGAAGTTCATAGTCTTCTCCACCATTCAAAGCAGCTGTTGTAAGGTTCATATTGAACTCTTCGCAGGTTGCTGCAGTTTGATAATCGATAGGAATATTCTTTTCATAAATTCTACAACCGCAGTGACTTTTTTCGCAAATATGTTTTAATTCACTTGCCAATCCATCTGAAATATCAATCATAGAGGTTGGATGTATGCCTGCTGTACGCAGTTGATTGAGTACATCACCACGTGCTTCAGGTTTCAACTGGCGGTCAATAAGGTATTCTTTTCCTGCAAAGTCTGGTTGGAAATCCTCAATGGCTGCACGTTCTTGACGCAAAGCTTCAAGTCGTTTCTCGTCTTTATTGCTTTGCGCTTCCTTTACCTTATTATTATACTCTTGCACTTGTTGGTAATAAACAGTCTTTTCACGTTCGAGAATTTGCAAGCCCATGTAAGCCGAACCAAGGTCACCGGTAACGCAGATAAGATCGGTCTCATTTGCTCCACTACGATAGACGATATCATCTTTTGCAGCTTCACCAATACAAGTGAGGTTAATAGCAAGTCCCGTATATGAAGAAGTCGTGTCACCTCCAACAATGTCTACATTCCATTTAGCACAAGCTTTGTTCAATCCAGCATAGAACTGATCAAGGTCCTCTACTTTGAAACGTTTTCCAAGCCCTAATGAAACGACGAGTTGCCGTGGCTGTCCATTCATAGCGAAGATGTTACTCATAGCTATCATAGCCACCTTGTAGGCAAGATGTTCCATGTCTATGTAAGTTAAATCGAACTGTACACCCTCCATGAACATCTGTGAAGAGACAAGTGTTTCTTTATCTGAATAGTGTAAAACAGCAGCATCATCACCCACGCCCATAATGGTAGAGTTGTTGATTGGTTGTATATCTTTTGTGAGACGGTTGATTAGTCCGAATTCACCAAGGTCTTTTATTTCCATTTACTTTATTAATAGCTTATTGATATAATGTCTAAGACGTCCTTTATCTATGAATTATAGAATAAAGAACGCCTTAGTTTCTTTTTATATTTATATTTATATGCCTTATGAGCGTTTAATCATCTCACGCATAATCTCTGTCATACGTGGCTGTGCAGCGTTTGCAGCTTCCTGAACCTCTTCGTGGCTAACTTTTACAGGAACATCAAAGCCACCAAGGTCAGTGATTACACTGATGCCGAACACCTTAATACCACTATGGCGAGCAACGATAACCTCTGGTACGGTACTCATGCCAACAGCATCACCTCCCATCTTGTGGTACATACGGTATTCTGCAGGTGTTTCAAAGGTTGGTCCTTGTACGCCCATGTAAACTCCATGCTGAACTTCGATGTTCTTCTCCTTAGCAATAGAGTCTGCTAAATCAACCAATTTATGGTCGTATGCCTCGTGCATATCTGGAAAACGAGGACCTGTAGGGAAGTTACGACCACGTAGCGGATGTTCTGGGAACATATTAATATGATCTGTAATAATCATGAGGTCACCAATCTTGAACGATGGATTCATGCCGCCAGAAGCGTTTGAAACAAACAATGTTTCAATGCCTAACTCGTGCATTACACGAATAGGGAAGGTAACATCCTTCATGTTATATCCTTCATAGAAGTGGAAGCGACCTTTCATAGCCATGATATCCTTGCCACCAAGTCGTCCAAAGATAAGGCTACCAGCGTGACCTTCTACTGTTGAAACTGGAAAATTTGGGATATCTTGATAAGAAAATGAGTAGCTATCGGTTATCTCTGAAGCTAATTGTCCGAGGCCTGTGCCCAGAATGATGGCTGTCTTTGGACTTGTGGTCATCCTCTCTTTTAGCCAAGATGCTGTTTCTTGAATTTTTTCGTACATAGGATATTATTTTTTTATTGAATGTCTCTTCCTTGTCAAGCATAAAGCTTACCTTGATAGGAAGTGCATAAATGTTTTCTTTTACTTCGTCTGATAATTTATCAATATCAACAAGACGTGCCTTATCTTTCTCTGTTGTGACAATCAATTTTGGTTCAGGCATTTTAGCAAAGGTCTCGTTAATACGATGAATATCCTTTGTTGTGAATGCATGATGGTCTGGGAACGATAGTGTTGTCAGTGCATTGTTTCCTGTGAAAGAGTTTAGATCCAACTGCAATTGCTTTGGTGACATGATACCAGCAAGCAACAAGATATTTTTTCCTCTTATCTCTGTGAGTGGTATATTTCTTCCTTTACTGAAGATAGGTTCCAAATCACAATAGTCTAACGTCGTAAAATAAAGCTGTTGGAAAGGGTAGAGTTCCATTGCCTTACTCAGCACACGATAGTCTATTGGGTTAAGACTCTTTGGGCACTTCGTGATAATCACAATATCTGCACGATTTTTTCCTGAGAGTGGTTCTCGTAATCTACCAGCAGGAAGAAGTTTGTCATAGATGATAAGTCGATGATAATCAACTAACAGGATATTGATACCAGGATGTACATATCGGTGCTGAAAAGCATCGTCTAAAAGAATCACATCTGTATCTTTTGTTTCCTCGTCAGATGTTAATCGGTCTATTCCCTCACATCGCTTCTTATCAACTGCAACACGAATATCAGGGAACTTTGTCTTCATTTGATAGGGTTCATCACCAATCTCCCGCATAGGAGTATTCTCGTTTGCTAATACGTATCCACAACTCTTACGTTTATAGCCACGTGAGAGGACAGCCACCTTCATTTTATCCTTCAGTAATCGGATAAGATATTCTACGTGGGGAGTTTTGCCAGAACCACCCACGGTAATATTACCAACAGATATGACTGGAATGTCAAACTGTCGGGATTTGAGAATGTTCAGTTCAAATAACTCATTGCGCAGTCTTACTCCAAGCCCATAGAGCCAGCTGAAAGGCAATAGCCATTTGTTTATTTTGATGTGGTCTCCTTCCATATATGATTAATGGATATTAGGATAAAATGGCAAACGTGCCTGAATTGCACTCTGTTGGTCGATGGTCTTTAAGAGTGTGAATGGCTCATAATAGTCACCTAAGTTAGCACGTAACTGTTGGCTGAGGTAATTATTAGGATTGGTTTGCTCCACCATTTGCTCCAAGAAGTTAGGCTCCTTTGGATAAGCACATGTTCTGTGATTTGGTAGTTTAGCAAGTTGTGCAGCTTTTGCTACAGCAACATCCAATCCACCAAGCTGATCAACAAGTCCTATCTTTTGTGCATCTTCACCTGTAAACACATGCCCCTGTGCTACTTTCTCAACCTGTTCTTCAGTCATCTTACGTCCTTCTGCCACACGGTGACGGAAGAGTTTATAGCCACGATTTATATATTGGCTAAGATATGACATTTCCTCTTCTGTGAAAGGACGAGTGCGTGTGCCAAAGTCTGCATATTTGTTGGTTTTCACCTCATCATACTTTAAACCCAATTTTTCTCTTAGCAGACCGCTAACATCGGCGAACATACCAAAGATTCCTATAGAGCCGGTAATTGTAGTAGGCTCAGCAACAATCCAGTTGGCTGGAGCTGACATATAATAGCCACCAGAAGCAGCCATTCCACCCATACTAACCACGACAGGTTTCAGCTTCTTCAGTTCCATAATCTGATGCCAGATTTGTTCTGATGCATAAGCAGAACCACCGCCAGAGTTGACACGTATGACAACAGCTTTAACATCTTTATCTTTTGCCAGTTTCTCCAAATCTTTGCAAACAACTTGTGCGTCAATCTGATGATCCTGTGAGAAAAGACCTCCTACAACACCATCAACAATATCACCATAAGCATAATAGACTGCAACTTCATTTTCCTTATCGCCTTGGTTTTTGTCCTCAGTGTTCACCATGTCAGCAATTGTAACCTGATTAATGTCTTTGTCAGTCTCAATACCTAACTGTTTTTTGACGATTCCCTTTATCTGGTCTGTATAAACTAAGCCATCAACGAGCTTTAATTTTACATATTCTTGTGGGTCAGCAAAGGTTATCATACTATCAGCGTATGCGTTCAGTTGTGCTACTGACAAACCTCTGCTTGCGCCAACTTCCTTTGTAATATTACCCCAAATACTGTTTAAATAGGCTGATGTTTGTTCACGATTAGCATCACTCATCTTGTCGCCAGTGAACATCTCGGTTGCGCTCTTGTAAGCACCAACCTTTACTACCTGCATTTTTACACCGAATTTTGCCAAGAGGTCCTTAATGAAAACTGGTTCAGAAGCCAATCCGTGCCAGTCAATCTGTCCTTGTGGATTAAGATAGACTTTATCAGCAACAGATGACAAGTAGTATGTACCCTGTGTATAGGTGTCAGCGTAAGCAATAATCCACTTTCTACTCTTCTTAAAATCGAGTAGTGCTTTACGCAATGCCTGCATAGAAGCATATGAATCAGACGCAAACGCACCTGCTTCTATGTATATACCCTTTATTTTATCGTTGTCTTTAGCTTTTCTGATTCCTTCAAGCATATCGTCAAGACCCAAACTATTTATTTGAGAACCTTGTAGCTGACTAAGAAAATTGTTTTCACTTCTCTCTGACATCTGTCCTGAAAGATTCAATACAAGTACTGAGTTGTCTTCAGGTTCTTTGGTTGTATCCTGCGATGCAATCATACCAGCAATAGTAAACAGTGCAAAGAGTCCTGTAACGATGCTAAACAACATCATTCCAAAGAAAGAAGCAAAAACGAATTTGAAAAATTGTTTCATATAAAGGTATATAATTACAGTTTATCTTGCAAAGATATATATAATAGATGTAAAAACCAAATTATTCACGAATTCTTAATAACTTTGCAGTCAATATGAAGCATATTATTTTAGCTATTGATAGTTTTAAAGGTTGTCTCTCTTCTGTTGAAGCCGAAGATGCTGCTGAACAGGGGCTTCGTGAACGGTGGCAGGATGTTAAGGTTGTAAAGGTTCCTGTCACGGATGGGGGAGATGGAATGTTAGAAGTCTTTTTACAGTTATTCGACTGTAAGGAGATTACTATTAATTGCCACGATGCGCTCATGCGTCCCATTCAATCGAGCTATGCCGTATGTGCAGATAATACGGTTGTCATAGAGACGGCTTTGTCGTGTGGCATAAATCTTCTTAAGCAACAGGAGTTGAACCCTTTACGTGCAACCACTTATGGATTAGGTGAACTCTTTGCTGACGCACTTCAAAGAGGATATAGAAAGTTTATTATAGGGCTCGGAGGGTCGGCTACAAGCGATTGCGGACTTGGTATGTTAGCTGCTTTGAAAGACATTCTTGGGAAGAACTGGCGTGATAATTTTTTACGAGATTTAGATATAACCTTAGCTTCAGATGTAAATAATCCTCTCTTTGGTGAACGTGGTGCTGCTGTCGTTTTTGGTCCACAGAAGGGAGCGACACCAGAAATGATAGTTTGTTTGGATCGTCGAGCACATACTTTTGCGCGTATGGCTGCTGCTCAGTTAGGTTTTGATTGTTCTTTGAATAACGGTGCTGGAGCTGCAGGCGGATTGGGTTATGCTTTTATGCAGTTTATGAATGCTAAGATGAGGTCGGGTGCAGATGTACTTTTAGAAACCGTCAATTTTAATTCACTTATAGAAGATGCAGATTTGATTATAACAGGGGAGGGTAGTGCAGATAGTCAGACATTAATGGGAAAGATACCGATAAGGGTTTTAGAATATGGTCTTCGCAAGAATGTTCCTGTTATGCTTATAGCTGGGAAGGTAAAGGATGCGGCAGCTTTACTTAAAGCAGGCTTCTCACAAGTTCAATGTATTACACCAACGGATATGATGCTTACAGAAGCAATGAAGCCTACCGTTGCAAAAGAGAATATCCGAAAAGCTATTATGCAGCTGTTAAATTAAGGTTCCCGATATGTAGAGTAATAAAGGTGACTAAAGTCAGTGACATTACTAATGTAGTTTTATTTTTATTTTGCTGTCACTTTTAACACTTGAGATAAAGGTGCTATAAATCAATAAGTTATAGACTCATTTTGGATGACGGAAGTGACAGTAAAATATATTTTGAATAGATTGTTTTGTTCTGCAAATCTTATTCAGCGTATCGAACAACTAATCGATAATTATATATAATGCGAGTTCTTATCTACCTGCTCTATTGTATCGGCTGGATTCCTATATTTACTAAAAAAACTGAATTGGGATTAGTATAGACATAGGTTTAAGGTATCACATAGGAAATACGAGCAAAGATAGCGTGACTTCCATCAACATCCCCAAGGTATCTGAAAGAATAACCACCACCAATTTTCCAGTTCTTTGAAATGGATAAATCGATTCCAATGCCAGCTGACAATAGATATGAAGTTCTATTTAAATCATTACGTTCAAAGCCCACTTTCTCAGAAATGTAATCAGAAGTGTAACCTTCTACTCTCCCAACACCTCCTAATGCTTGGATATAGGCTTGAAGTCGTTTTGTTGCAACAAAATTAACACCTACGCCTGTAGTCACAGAATAGTCGCGACGAGATAAGGATAGAATTCGGTCTCCGCCCTGGGTGCTGATTTTATTCTCAGTCCCATCATCTGTACCTCCGAATAGATCTACCGCCCAAAAAACACGATTTGTTAAGAAGTACTTAGACTGAAAGCCCAATTCAAAGCCAGAGCTAAACGTTCCATAGTAGGAATTTTCTGTTTTGTGATAGCTAAGTGATCCTCCATAGAGGGATAGCTCTATCTGCCCTTTTTGTGCAAATGATGGTATACCTACTATTAAGAGTAGCATGGATAGAAGAAACTTTTTCATATACAACATTCTTTATTTTTCTTGATTAATATTTTTTACATAATTGCAAGTAATTTGTCTTTTTATGCCAGCATCCATATTCATACTATGGAGAACACATCAAGAGTGAAATGAATTCTTTAGTAGTAGGCTGTCTGATATATTCCTCAGTTTTACTATTACTTTCAACCTTTTCCAGCAACGAGGTATGGACTGATATAGAGCGAGAAACATGCGTATTGGTATTGTCACCTAAGAACTCGGAGTTACTTTCACTGATTATCGGCTTCGCTTCGGCAATGCTTAAGCAAGCTTGGTACAACACTCGACTTGCACTATAATCTACATAAATGGCTTCATGCTCGCCACTCGTTCTCACCATGCGCTCGCTATTGGCATCGTACCAATGCGAGAATAAATGCTTTTGTCGTCCACAGTAAGCGGATGATTTCCACGTTGGCAAATGTATATAACATTCTTGAGAAATCCAAAGAAATCGAATTTTATTTTTGAAGATTATTTGTTTTATTGTACATCTTGCATTTTATAATTATTTGAGAAGCTTTATTTTCATAGTTACAACACTCCTTTAAAATCGATTTATCCTACAGAAAGGTTTTGGTTACCAGAATGTTGTCGGTGTTAACAACTCGATGAAAAACGGCTTTGAAGTGATTCCCTAACGAAGATGTAAGAAACTCAAAGTTTATAGTTCGGATTCTTCTCGTCCACTTCGTTTTCTACGAGAAAATTGTTATCGTTGCGGCATTGGTAGAAGATTCTTTGGGCATTGAAGAATAAGGAGTGGGAAATATGCTTGTTTGTTTTTATTCATTGACTCTTTGATATATACCTTCTCAAACTTCTATTAAACCATATTTTACTGTTTGTGAAATGATTTGGTGCAGAGGGATAGCACATATTGTGCGGATGGTGAACACCAATGGTGCGGACGGTTATGATGCACATATTTACTAAATGTAAGGAAACTTATTGACGATAAATAAATCTAAAGATACACAGAGGTTTACACTATAAAGAACTATAGTAGTATTATTCAAAATGTCGGATGTGTCTTTTATCATTGAGAACAAAGTTCTATAATTATTAAGCTAAAGATTTGATTTTTAGCAGTGTAATTTTCCTATACGGATAATAAATTGTACCTTTGCAAAAGTTTTAAAGTTTAAAGATTGTTTTGTATGGACGAAAAACAGATGGATTGTTCCAAGAAAACCCTTCGTAGAAAACTCGATTTGCTCCTTCGTACAGGGCAAATTCTTATGGAAAGTTCTGCTGATACGAGTCGTGTGAAGCGAAATATGGAGCGTACAGCAGCTTATTTGGGACTTCCCAAAGAGAATCTGCACATGAACATTGATTATTATATGTTGCAGGTGAATGTTAGTGACGAATATCATAGTTTTTCTAAGATGCAGCGTTGTGATAAGCATGTAATTAATATGCTTGCTATTCAGGAAGTTTCAAAACTCTCATGGCGTGCTATTCAAAAGGACTATTCGTTAGATAAGTATGAAGAGGAACTTGAGAAGATTGCTAATGGTAAACACTATTACAAGGATTGGATAATTGCTATTGGTGCAGGACTTGCTTGTGGTGGATTCTGTATTCAGTTCGGTTGTGATTGGACAGCTTTCTTCTATGCTTCTATTGCCGCTATATTGGGTAATCGTCTTCGTATGTTCTTAAATCATTCTGGTTCTAATCTTTATGCTAACTTTGCTGTTGCGGCTTTTGTTAGTACAATTCTTGCATGGTTGTCGTCTTTTCTCTCTACACCTACCGTTCAAGCAGCACTACCAGAGTTCCTTCGTCCAATTCTGTTTACAGAAACTCCTTGGCATCCACTCTTAGCTTGTGCCCTTTATATTGTTCCAGGAGTACCTTTAATAAACGCTGTTAATGACTTATTAGACAATCATATAAACACGGGATTAGTCCGTGCAATGAACACGCTTCTTATTGTCATAGCAATGTCATTTGGTATTATGTTGGCAATTAAGTGTGGTAGTTTTGATGGTTTTGCAAAAGACCTCCCTACTATTCCTCATCACTCTTTCTATGTCTATGCTGTTGCTGCTGCAATTTCTGCTATGGGCTTTGCAACGATTTATAATATTCCATATCGTTTAATGCCTTGGATTGCGGTTGGAGGTATAATCTGTGTTTGTACGCGTAACTTCGTTTTCCTTGACCCTTCAACAGGAAATGCTGGTCTTGGACTTGGAATAGTTGTTGGTTCACTTTGTGGTTCGGCATTGATATCTATCATTAATATTAAGGCTGTCCATATCCTCCATACACCACATCAGTGTATCACTATTCCTGCTGTTATCCCTATCGTTCCAGGTGTGTTAATGTATCGTGCACTTTATGGTTTTATGGGGATGCAGGGTGTTGTTGGAGAAGTAACGCATGCTATGTCTTTTGCAATCAATGGTTCGTTAGTCTTAGTTTGTATTGCTCTTGGTGTTGCTATTCCTAACATTTTTGCGAAGAAATGGATTGCGCCACATCGCAAGGCAAAGCTACAACGTATGATTGATGAGCGTCGTCAGCGTGGTAAGTTCGTTGATTTGCATCAGTATAATATATAATAGAGAAATCATTATAAAACGATATTATGAGGATGAAACTGTTGTAATTTTCATCCTCATTTTTTAACCCAAATCGGTCATTAGACCACAATGTTTCAGGAATTCTTGTTTTTGTGTTGTTTCCTAACATCTTTTATTTTCTTATCGGCATCTTGTCCGTCGGTCTTTTTAACTTGACGTAGCCCGCTACGCCTGCGTTCCAAAGCCAAACAATCTGCTCGATAATAAAACAAAATATGTTTAGGCTCTAATGATCGAATTGGGTTAAATTATATAAGTTGATTAGGTATCAAAGGCATCTGAATTTACTTATCTGGAGCGAAAGATAATTATAAACACATAAAAATAATTGTTTCCTTTTAGAACCATGTCATTTTGTAATTCTCATATTATCATGTAGTTATACTAAACTTTCAGCCTGATAGCATAATATTATCGACTGATTTATAACTAAAAAAAGATAGAAAAGTTTGGTTAATTCGCAAAAAAGTAATACCTTTGCACTCGCAAAAACGAAATGAGCACCCTTAGCTCAGTTGGTAGAGCAACTGACTCTTAATCAGTGGGTCTAGGGTT
>ERZ1674175.241-NODE-241-length-10908-cov-5.209435_pt1 | contig 10908 bp, 6 predicted proteins | sample MGYA00581299_ERZ1674175 | MGnify/ENA primary metagenome ERZ1674175 (study PRJEB41354, sample SAMEA4873317) | human saliva metagenome | biome: human-associated habitat [ENVO:00009003]; feature: mouth environment [ENVO:08000002]; material: saliva material... | reverse complement strand
TCGTGGGACTTCCACAAGGGCCCCATCTTCGCCTCGATCGTCCTGGCCGACGAGATCAACCGCGCCTCGCCGAAGACCCAGTCGGCTCTCCTGGAGGTCATGGAGGAAGCCCAGGTCACGGTCGATGGCGTGCGCCGCGAGACGGGACGCCCCTTCATGGTGATCGCCACGCAGAACCCCGTCGAGCAGGCCGGCACCTACCGCCTGCCCGAGGCTCAGCTGGACCGCTTCCTCATGAAGACGTCGATCGGCTACCCGGGCCGCGAGGCCGGCATCGACGTCATCCTCGGATCCGCCGCTCCCGACCGCACGCGCGCCCTGTCACCCGTGATCTCCACGAAGGCTGTCGCCGACATGGCGGACCTGGCGGCCAACAACTACGTCGACCGCTCGATCGCCGCCTACGTCCAAGACCTGTGCGAGGCGACGCGCGCCGACTCCGAGGTCCGCATCGGCGTGTCCACGCGAGGCGCGATCGCGATGATGCGCGCCGCCCGCGTGTGGGCGATCGCCCAGGGCCGTAACTTCGTGATCCCCGACGACGTGCAGGCCCTGGCCGCGCGCGTGTGGGCGCACAGGCTGGTCCTGGACCCCGACGCCGAGTTCGGCGGGGCCACGCGCGAGGGCGTCATCGAGCGTGCACTGGGAGCGGTCGCCGCCCCGGTCATGAAGGGCTGAGGACTGTGGCACCGCGTTCCGTCGCCGACAAGCGCCACCTGCGCGAGCGCCTCGACGCCGTCACACGTGCGCGCGTCGGGCTCGCGCGCGCCTCGGCGGCGGTCGCCTCCTGCTGGCGGCGCGTCATCGACGCGCTACGCCGCGTCCGAGGCGTGGGCGCGCTCATGCGGCTCGGGTCGTCCGTGACCCCGCTCGGCTGGGGGACAACGCTCGTGGGCGCGGGCGCCGCCCTGGCGGGCTCCCTGGCCTCGTGGGTGGAGGCGGCCGTCCTCGGTTTCACGTGCCTGTCCCTGGTGGCTCTGTCCCTCCTGTGGTCGCTGGGACGGGCCGGACACACCGTCGCGCTGCGCCTGGCCAACACGCGCGTGACGGTCGGGGAAAAAGCGCTCGGCGCCCTGACGGTCACCAACCCCACGTCCCGTCGCCTGCGCGCCACCAAGGTCGAGCTGTGCGTCGGCGCGGGCGCCAACTCGTTCCTGTGCCCTCCCCTGGGGCACGGTGAGAGCCACGAGGAGGTCTTCGCGATCGCGACGACAAGGCGCGGCATCGTGGCCGTCGGCCCCGCCTCCACGATCCGTGGCGACAGCCTGGGCCTGGTCCGCCGCGTCCAGACGTGGTCCGACGCCACCGAGCTCTACATTCACCCGCGCACGGTCGCCATGAACGCCTCAACGGTCGGTTTCATCCGCGACATCGAGGGCGCGACCACGCAGGACCTGTCCTCCGCGGACGTGTCCTTCCACGCCCTGCGCGAGTATGTGCCCGGCGACGACCGGCGCGCCATCCACTGGCGCTCCACGGCGCGCATCGGCAAGCTCATGGTCCGCCAGTTTGAGGAAACGCGCCGCTCCCACCTGCTGATCGTCCTCGACCTCGACACCGACGCGTGGGCCAGCGACGACGAATTCGAGATCGGCGTCTCCGCCGCCGCCTCCATGGCGCGTGCGGCCCTGGTCGACGCGAAAGAAGTGTCGGTCCACACCCAGGCGGGCCACCTGAAAACCCCCACCCCGATGCACGCGATGGATTCCCTGTCCGGCGTGGAGCGCGTCCTAGGCGCTGAACGCATCAGCGCGCTCACTCAGCGCGCCGGGACCGAGGCCTCCCAGGCCTCGACCGCGGTCGTCATCTCGGGATCGCGCACGCACCTGGCCGACCTGCATGCGGCGCTCACGCGGCTTCCCCTCGACATGGTGATCACCGGCGTGCGCATCGACACCGAATCGGACTTCGAGCTGCGCACCCTCGGCAACACGCCGGTCGTCGTCGCCCCGACCCTAGATGACTTCGCCATCGGAATGTGGAAGGCCCTCGGATGACGCCCCACACCTCCCCCACGTCCCGCGCGACCTCGCCGGCCCTGCGCCGCGGCGTCGACGCCCTCGCAGTTGTGTCGATGCTCGTCGCGGCGGCCCTCATTCACGGGCCGGTCTTCGGCGGACACGCAGGCTACGTCGCGGCCCTGGGGGGCCTGGTCGTGGGCCTCCTGGTCGCCGCACTCACGGCCGCGGCGCGCGTGCGCGCCATCGGGTCGACGCTGGCGCTCGCCGCCGCCTATCTGCTGACCGGCGGGGCGCTGGCCCTCCCGACGACGACGCTCTTCCACGTGGTGCCCACGCGGCGAACCATCCAGATGCTCGTCGTCGGCCTGATCACCTCGTGGAAGGATCTGCTGACGGTTCAGCCGCCCGCAGGCATCTTCGTGGGCCCCGCGATCATGCCGTTCCTGAGCGCCCTGGTTACCGCCTTCGTCGCGCTCACCATCGTGTTGCGCACGAAGCGACCGCTGTGGGCGCTGGCACCCGTCGGGATCCTGGCGCTCCTGGGCATCATCTGGAGTTCTCAGCTGGCGCCCTTCGCCCTGCCGATCGGCCTGTTCAGCGTGGTCGTGGGCATCGTCTGGTCCGCGTACGTCACCGGTCGCGCCCGCCGCGAAGGCAGCCGCGGGATCGTCGAGTTCAACGATTCCACGGTCACGCCCACGGCCCGCCGAGGCATCGGCGCGGTCACGCTGATCATCCTGGCCCTCGCGATCGCCGTTCCCCTCACGCGCATCGTCGTCACGGATTCGCACCGAGTGGTCGCACGCGACTACGTTGAGCCGCCGCTCAACCTCCAGGAGTATCACTCCCCTGCCACCCAGTTCCGCTTCCTCAACACGACCGATAAGGACACCGACCTGCTGACGGTGGACGGGCTGCCCGAGGGAGGCAGGCTCCGCCTGGCGACCCTGGACTACTACGACGGGACCGTCATCCAGATCGCCGCGAACGCTAACGGGTCGGGTTTCCGCCACGTTGGACCCTCGTTCTACGAGACGCCGCTGCCCGCCGGCGCCGAGGCCTCGAACGTGAGCGTGCGCATCGACGGCTATTCGGGGAACTGGGTGCCCACGGTCGACGGCGTCCGGTCGCTGGAGTACACGTCCGATCGCGCGGGGCAGCTCGCGGACGCGCTCTACTTCCACGACCATTTAGAGACGGCGCTGTCCACGGTGCGCCTCGCGCAGGGGGACACCTACCGTGTGAGCGGCATCGTGACCCATCAGTGGAGCGACGAGGAACTCGAAGGCCGCGCCTTCTCATCAATGACGCCTCCCTCCGACGAGGGTGTTCCCTCCGACGTGTCCGACGCGGCCAACGAGATGATCGGGGACGCCGCGCCTGGCATCGCCCAGGTCCGCGCCATCCAGCGCGCGCTCCACGACGAGGGCTTCTACTCCGACGGCTCCGATCAGCTGTCTTTGCCGGGCCACCGCACGTCGCGCATCGAGGATTTCCTGAGCGCCGATCAGCTCATCGGCGATGACGACCAGTACGCGGTCGCGATGCTCCTCATGCTGCGGTCGCGGCAGATCTCCGCCCGGATCGTCATGGGTTTCTACCCGGAGACCCCGGCCTCGGGACAGGTGACGCTGACCGGCAAGGACACACACCTGTGGGTCGAGGTCCCCTTCGAGGGCGCGGGCTGGGTGCCCTTCGACCCGACGCCCCCGCGCGACCACGTCCCCCAGACGGAGGTCCCCAAGCCAAAACCCGACCCGAAGCCGCAGGTGCTCCAGCCGCCAGACCCGCCGCAGGACCCCGCGGAACTGCCTCCGGACACCTTCGACGATTCGGACGATGACGAAGACGGCTGGCCCGCGTGGATCCGCGTTCTCCTCGCGATCCTGGGCTGGAGCGCCGTGGGCGTCCTGGTGCTCTCCCCGATCTGGGGTCTGCTCCTGTTCAAGGCGCTGCGTCGGCGACGCAGGCGCACGGTCGGCACTGACGAGGAACGCAGCGCGGGCGCGTGGGACGACGTGGTCGACTACGCGACGGACACGGGCCTGCGCGTCCCGCTTCGGGCGACCCGGCTCACGCAGGCGCGCGCCATCGACGCGAGGCTGATCGACCGCCGCGCCGACATTCCCGACGACACCGGCTTTCACCGGTGGGACGAGCAGTGCACCTCCCTGGTGTTCATGGCCCGTTCGATGGACGCGGTCGTGTTCTCCGACGCGGGCGCCCGGGGGCGCGCAGCGGAGCGTTCCTGGGAGATCAGGGACGAGGTCGTGGCCGCGATTTCGGGGAAGACGCCCTGGTATCGGCGCTACTGGGCGCACCTGTCGGTGAGGTCGCTGTGGACGCGCAGGGTTCCCCTGCGCGTGCGCCTCGAACGCCTCACGGAGCTGCTCGCCCAGCGGCGCCAGAAGAAGACAAGACCGGCGGCCACCGACGAGGCCACACCCCTGAAAGGTACGGACAATGTATGAAATGATCGTTCCGGGCAAGTATCCCGTTCAGGTTCCTCCGTACCTGGCGGGGACGGTCGCGGTCAGCATCGGGCGCCGACTGGCGTGGCGTATCCTCGCCATCATCATCTACGGCACGCTCGATGTGTTGCTGACCTTCGCCCCCTTCTACTTGCTGGTCATCTACAGGATGTCACCGGATGCGTTCAACACACTGAACATTGTTACTGGCGTGATGGCCTTCGCGTGGCTTGGCTTCGTGGTCATCAAGCTCGTGCGAACAGGGGCGACTCCTCTCATGAGCCTGACCGGCGTGCGCTGGGTACGCGTTGACACGGGAGCCCCCGCGGGGTGGGCGGGCCTGGGTAAGCTCCTCCTGCAAAGCGTCATCGGTACGCTGACCTTCGGTGTCGGTTCCATCATCATCTGCTTCGCCAGCATGGACGAGATAAACCGGACGTGGTTCGACCGCACGCTGGGTATCGTCCCGATCAACACGAAGGCCGGACGCGATACGTACAAGACGCCCGTTGCCCCGCAGTCCCAGGCGCCGGCGCAGCCGGTGGTCCAGCCGTGGAACGCGACGGCCTCGGCCGCCGCCTCCCTCCCTCCCGTGCCGTCTGTGCCGCTGTCCGCGCCGCCCGCGCCTCCCACCCCGGAGCCAGAAGCGACGCACGTGCCGTGGGCAAGCGCCGCCTCCGACCCGGTGCCGACGCCGCCCACGCGGGTCTCCACGCCGGCGGCCACGGCACCGTCCTCGGACTACATCGGCTCGACCCCGTGGTCGAACTCGGACTCCGATGCGTCTTCCAGCGAACCCGCGGCGACCGAGCAGCCGCTGTCCTTCTCGCCGCATTCGTCCTCCTATTCGACGAGCGCGCAGGCGTCTGATTCCTCCCTGTCCCAGGACGACGCTGACGACCGCACGCAGCTCGGGGTGCGCTACGACACGGCTCGCGTCACCTTCGACACGGGGGTGACGTACCCCTTCGGGGGAACGATCGTGCTCGGGCGCAACCCGCTCGCCCCGGCCTCGCACCCGACGGCGTCCCCCGTCCCCGTTGACGACCCGCAGCGGACGGTGTCGAAAACACACGTCGCGCTGACGGCGACACGCGAGGGGGTCCTCGTCGAGGACCTGCACTCGACCGGGGGAACGGTCGTCGTTCGTGCCGACGGTGAGGAAACGCCGGTCCTGCCCGGCGCTCCCGTCCAGGCATGCGCCGGAGACACCGTCCGCTACGGGCAGCGGAGCGTGGTCATCGATGGATAGCGCAATCGCCGAGGCGGTCGGCCCGGGGGGCGCACGGCTCGTCATCGCGCACGCGGCCCGCACGGACGTGGGGCGTCGGCGCGTCCGCAACGAAGATTCGTGGGGTGCGTCCTTCCCCGCCTACTTCGTTGCGGATGGGATGGGTGGCAACGACGCGGGCGACATCGCGTCGAGGGCCGTGGTCGATGCGGTGTGCGGCTCGTTGGAACTCGGCGAGTTCGCGACGCCAGCCCTGCTGTCGGAGGCGGTTTCCCGCGCCGCGGCCTCGGTGTGCGCGCTGGGCACCGGACACCGGGCGCCGGGGTCGACGCTGACGGGTGTTGCCTTCCAGGAGTACCGCGGCAAGCCCTGCGCGGCTGTGTTCAACATCGGCGATTCCCGTACCTATCTGCTCTCTGAGGGTAGCTTCGAGCAGATCTCGGTGGATCACTCCGAGGTGCAAGAACTCCTTGACGCGGGGTGCGTCACCGACGTCGAGGCCCGTGCTCTTCCCCGGCGCAACGTCATCACGCGCGCGTTGGGGGCAGGAATGTCCGGCGATGTCACCGCGGACATTTTCATGGTTCCCGTCCACTCGGGCGACCGGTGGGTGATCTGCTCCGACGGGCTGTCGGGGGAGGTGACGGACGCGCTCATCGAGATGATCGTGCGACACGTGACGGATCGCGAGCAGGCGACCGATGAGCTCATCGCTCAGGCGCTGGGCGCCGGAGGAAAAGACAACGTCACCGTCATCATCGTGGATGTCGTGGAGGCCGCGCCCGAGTGGGGGCAGCCGAGCAGCGGCGATGAGACGGTCGATAACGACGCGACTCTCAGCGGCCCGACTCACGCTGGCCTGCCAGCGGTGTCGGCGCAGGAGGGACCGCACGCACACGGAGTGGAGGAATGCCATGCGTAGACGCACGTGGACGCCCGGCGGCTACCCTGCCGCCGTGACCGAGCGCGGGATTTTCGTCCTGGAGCCGGGTCATGAGGCGCTCGCCCAGCGGTTCTGGGAACTCATGGTGGACGGCGCAGACCTGCCTGTCCTGTTGCAGGAACTGACGTCCGCGTTCGCCGCCAACCTGGCGTCGCTGCCCAGTTTTGTCGCCATCATCGACGAGGCCGGCGGCGCGCACATCGCGGTGCGCGGCGCTTTCGAGGTCGTCGTCGATGGACCCGAGGGACCGACGTCGGTGGCCGGAGGCAACGTCATCACGTGGTCCGAGTATCGTTTCCGCACGCACTCGGGGTGGCGGATCGCCACGCCGGTGGACGGCCTCGCACCGGAAGAAACGCCGTGGCAGGCGCTCAGCGCGGTTCTGCCCGTGTCCACGCTCGCGTCGGGCACGGTCGGCGAGGTCGGGTCCGCCGGCGCCTCCCCGATCGTGTCGCGCGTCGAGTCCGAGGCTCGCCCGGGCCTCGACGAGGCCGCCGTCCCTGCGCCCTCCACTGCGCCCATCGACGCGGCCGCCGTCCCTGCGCCCTCCGCTACGCCCATCGACGAGGCCGACCCCGCCACGAGCGAACCCGTGCACTCACCGGAGACAGAGGAGGACGCGCACCCCCTCGCCCTCGCATCGTCGGCGTCTTCGCAGGGCGAGCCCGCCGACGAGGCGCTCATGGTGGTCGAGGATGACGATTCCCCCGCCGCGGCCTTCTTCGCGGCGGCTGCGGCCCCCTTCTTCGAGGAGGAGCCCCTTGGCTCTGATGCGCCCGCCCCCCTCGCGGACGACGAATCTGACGAACCCGACGATCCCCCGTCGACGTCCCGCCACGACTGGGACGCGCCCGCAGCCGAGGGGTCGGCTCAGGCCGAGAGCACGGGGGAGGAAACACAAATCCCCTGGTACGATCGCGAGGAAGAAACGGAGGAATCCTCGCCAGGTGACGACCGCGTCTCCTCCGGTGACGCGCAACCGGACCCCGAACCCGACGAGGAACAGGTGTGTGCCCCCGCCCTCGACGCGGAACCCGGGTACGCGCCCGGGGAGCAGGACAGCGAGGATCGTGTCTCCCCCTACGAGTACCTCTACGATGACGTGACCCGTGCGGGAACCGTCGAAGACGCGGCCGTTCGCCACGTTCGAAACTCCGATGTCATCGACGACGACCCCGTCCCCGTTCCCCCACCCCACGGCCCCTTCACCGGTAACGCGCAGGAGGCTGAGCAGGAACCCACCCCCGCTCTCTCCCCGTCCCTGCCCATCTCGGACGTTCCGCTCCCGGTCACGCCCGCGCAACCCGAACCCCCGATCGACGTGCCCCCGGGCGGCTTCTTCATCGACTCCGTCCCCGGGCTTTCCTCGGACGCGCACTCGACCCCCACGGCGACGCCGAGCGCGACCTACCGCCGCTTCATGGAGGCCACAGCCGACGGCGACCACGATGGGATGACGATGCTCCCTCAGCGCGCCCGCGAGCTACGCGACTATGCCCGCAGCGTCACCTCTGACCCCGACGAGTCATCGCAGGCTGCGTCCGCGCAGGCCTCGCCGGCCGCACTCTCCTCCCCCGCCGCGGTCGGGCCGCAGGTCCTGGCCGTCTTGTGCGAAAAAGGCCACCCGAACGCCACCCATGCCTCGTCGTGCAGGATCTGCTCATCGCCGCTGGGCAGCACCGCCGTGACCGTCCCGCGCCCCAGCCTGGGCCGGATCATCTTATCGACGGGGGAAGAAGTGGCACTGGACCAGGACATCATCATCGGGCGTCGCCCGCGATCGAGTGCAGGCGCCGGCCGGCAACCCGCGCGCCTGGTCATCGTCCCAAGCCCCCGCAAGCAGATCTCACGCAGCCACTGCGAGCTACGGATCGACGACTGGGACGTGCGCCTGCACGACCTAGGCTCCAATAACGGAACGTACCTGACGCACCCCGGGCAGGCCCCCGTGCGCCTGGACGAGAACGTTCCCACGGTGCTCAAACCGGGAGACGTCGTCGAACTGGGTGAAGAGATCTCGTTCCGGATGGAGGAGTAATGCGACGGCCACTTGACCCCCCAACGATTCCCAACGCGACGTTCGTCCGGCACCTCGGTTCGGGCGGCTTCGCCGACGTCTACCTGTTCCGCCAGCAGATGCCCCAGCGTGACGTGGCAGTCAAGGTCCTGCGACCGGACTCCAATGCCCAGGCCTCGGCCGCCTTCGACGCGGAAGTCAACCTGATGGCCCGCGTCTCCAACCACCCGTCCATCGTGTCCTTTTACACGGCGGGAATCACGGACGACGGTCGCCACTACCTGGTCATGGAATACTGTCCTCCCCCGCACCTGGGCCAGCGCTCCAAAGAGCACCGGATCCCCGTGTCGCAAGCGCTCGACATCGGCGTGCGCATCGCCGGAGCGGTCGAGACGCTTCACCAGCGCGGGATCATTCACCGCGACGTGAAGCCCATGAATATCCTGTTCACACAGTTCGGGCACCCCGTCCTCACTGACTTCGGCATCGCCGCGCAGACAGGAACGGACGAGGAAACAGCCGGCGGGTTCTCCGTCGCGTGGGCGCCTCCCGAACAGCAGGACGGGACAGGCCCTTTCGGGCCCACGATCGACGTCTACTCCCTGGCTGCCACCGTGCACGGCATCCTGACGGGCCACTCGCCCTTCGAGGTTCCCGGTGGAGACAACCGCGAACTCTCCGTGCTCAACCGGGTGTTGCGCTCCCCCGTTCCCGCCATCGGTCGAAGCGATGTGCCCGCGGAACTTGAGCGTATCCTCGCGATCGCCATGTCGAAAGACCACAAGCGGCGCTACCAGTCGGCGCGCGAATTCGCCCTCGCCCTGCAGCACGTCCAGTCCTCGCTGCGCCTGACCCCCACTCCCTTCGAGGCCATGGGCGTGGAGGCCCCCACCGCCGCCTACGAGGACGACGAGGGGGATGAAACCAGCGCCGCGCCGATCGCCGTTTTCTCCTCGCATGCCCCGACCCCGGCCTCGTCCATCGCGGACGAGGACGACCGAACCGTCACCGTCTTGACGAAGGTGGACCCCGCCCCGGCGCCCGAGAGCGAACCCGCGCCCGCCTCTGCGCACGCGCCCGCCGCTGCGCACGCACCCGCCTCTGTGCACGCGCCCGCGTCGGGGGACGCGGAAGGGGCCGAGGACGAGGAGCGCTCATCCAAGGGCTTCGGCGCGGCCGTGGCGGGGTTCTTGCTCGTGGTTCTCCTCCTCGGAGGCATCGCCTTCGGCGTGTGGACGGTGCTGCGCGGTGAGGGAACCACGAAGGCTCCCACGCAGTCCGCGGCCGACGCTCCTCCGCTTGACGGGCTCCCATCGGCCAACACGAACGCGTCGGTCACCGGCCTGTCGGGGACACTCACCCCCGACGGCGTGACCTTCACGTGGGACTCGGCGGGGACGGGAACCACGTACCTGTACCACGTCGAAGACCCGAAGGAAGAGCACGCGGTACGCCAGACGAAGGAAACCTCGGTCACCGTGCCCGCCGTGCCCGGGCGCACGTGCCTGTCCGTCGCCGTGCGTAACTCGGACGGACGCTCCTCCAACGAGGCCATCGAATGCGTGGAGACGCCATGAGCACCGCGGGCAACGAGCACGAGGCGATCGTGGAGGAGTCGGCGGTTGTCGACTACTGCGGCGAGATCTACCCGATCCGAGCGGATCAGGAATTCCTGATCGGACGCGAAGCCGACCTGTGTATCGACGACAATCCGTTCCTGCATCGGCGTCTCGTGCGCATCAGCTGTCACGACGGCATGTGGTGGCTGGATAACGTCGGGTCGCGCATCGCGGTCACCGTCGCCGACGAGTCCGGGTCTATGCAGGCGCGGGTCGGCCCCGGGGCTCGTATCCCGCTTGTGTTCGACTCGGTCGTCGTCGTTTTCGCGGCCGGTCCCACGACCTACGAGTTCTCCGTCTCCGTGAAGGGGACGACGTTCCGCAGCTACAGCGCCCCGGCCGTCGACTCCGGCGAGGTCACCGTCGGGGAAGCACGGTTCACGCCGTCGCAATACCTGCTGATTCTGGCGCTGTGCGAACCCTGGCTGACGCAGGCCGGGTCGGGTCCCACCGACATTCCTCGTAACGTCGAGGCGGCGGCCAGGCTGGGGTGGTCGATCACCCGTTTCAACCGAAAACTCGACAACGTCGCCGACAAGCTCGATCGGATGGGCGTTCCCGGCATGCGCGGCCGGCCCGGGTCCTTGGCGACGCACCGGCGCGTCCGACTGGTCGAATACGCGGTCGCCGCGCGGCTGGTCTCCAGCGCCGACCTGCATCTTCTCG
>ERZ1674175.223-NODE-223-length-11246-cov-6.524171_pt1 | contig 11246 bp, 6 predicted proteins | sample MGYA00581299_ERZ1674175 | MGnify/ENA primary metagenome ERZ1674175 (study PRJEB41354, sample SAMEA4873317) | human saliva metagenome | biome: human-associated habitat [ENVO:00009003]; feature: mouth environment [ENVO:08000002]; material: saliva material... | reverse complement strand
GAGCCTGCTCATCCGCGAACCCATCGCCCTCGGGCGCGCCCTCGACCGCGCCCGCGCGATCATCGCCCGCTCCGAACAACGCGCCGCCACCCACGGCACCGGGCCCATCCACCTGGGCATCGGCACCGCCACGTGGCGCCACGGCGCCGAAGTGATCACCGTCCCCGCCCTGCTGCGCCCCGTGCGCCTCGTGCGACGCGACGACGACGTGCTCATCGCCCTGGGACGGGGAGCCCTCCTGGCCCCCGAACTCTCCGAGGCCCTGCGCGCCGCCGGGCAGGACGTCGACGGCCGCGGCATCCTCGCCCAGGCCAGCGGACACCACGGCTTCTCCTCCTCCCAGGCCATGAGCGCCCTGCGCCACACCTGCTCCGTCCTCAATCGCTTCGAGCTGCGCGACGAGCTGGTCGTCGGGCTCTTCTGCCACCCCGCCGGGCCCCTGGCCGCCAGCCTCGCCGCCGACGTCGAGGCCCTGGCCGACTCCGAGGTCATCCGCGCGCTCGCGGGCGACCAGGACGCCGGCAACGACCTGAGGGCGGAACCCATCGCGACGAACCCCGGCGACCGCGATCCGTGGGCCGAAAAGGGCGTCGGCGACCTGATCCCCACCCAGCAGGACGCGGTCGAGGCCGCCTCCGACGGGCGCAGCGTCTTCATCGACGTGCCCGCCCACGCCGACGACGCCTCCATCGTCGCGGCGATCCTGGCCGACGCGGCCGCCACCGGCCGCTCCGTCCTGCACGTCTCGACCCAGACGTCGCGCTCGATCGCCGCGTATTCGCGCCTGGCGGACCTCGGCCTGGCCGACGTGGTCGCCAACATCGACGGCTACTCGGACGCGCGGCGCACCCTCGCGGGGCGCGTCCGCGAGGCCATGGAAGACATGGCGCCCGTCGTCGACCAAGAAAACGTCGACGCGCTGCGCGCCCGCCTGCGTCAGGTCCGCTCCTCCCTGGCCGCCTACGCCACCGCGTTGCACGAGCCCTACGGCCGCTTCGGGGTGTGCGCCGCGGACGCCCTGCGCGCCCTCACCGACCTCACGAGCGGCGAGGACGCGCCCACGACGCGCGTGCGCCTGTCCGAGCAGACCCTCTACGACATCGCGCTGGACCAGGGGGAAGGCGCCCGTGCCCTGCTGCGCGAGGCCCTCGCCTCCGGGCGACTCACCACGGCCTCGTCCTCCCCGTGGTCCTCCGCCGTCCTCACCTCCGACGAGCAGGCCAGCGACGTGCTGCTGCGCGTCAAGCGCCTGTCGGAAACCCTGCCCCAACTGCGCGTCCACATCGCCGCCGTCGCTGGCGAGGCGGGCATCAAGCCGGCGGGCACCCTCGCCCAGTGGGACCGCCAGCTGGCCATGTTCGACGGCATCGCCGACGTCCTCGACGTCTTCCAGCCCCGCGTCTTCGAACGCAGCGCCGCCGACATGGTGATCGCCACCGCCCCCAAGCAGTGGCGCAAAGACCACGACATCTCCATGGGCCGCTCCGAACGCACGCGCCTGGTCAAGCAGGCCCAAGACCTCGTGCGCCCCGGCGTGCACGTGCCCGACCTGCACCGCGCCCTCATCCGCGTCCAGGAGCGCCGCGACGCCTGGTGCGCGGTGTGCGGCGACGATTCCTGGCCGATCCTGCCCGCCAAGATCGGCGAAATCTCGGCCCTGACCGACGCCGTGCGCGACGACCTGGACGCCATCGCGCCCGTGTTCGTCGCCGAGGAAGAGAACCTCGTGGGCACTCACCTCCAGCGCCTCGCGACCCTCATCGAACGCTGGTCCGGCGACACCTCCGCCGCGCGCGAGGTCCCCGCCCGCCTCGAGATGCGCGCCCGCCTGGCCGACCACGGCCTCGACGCCCTCGCCCAGGACCTGGCGGACCGCGGCGTCTCAGACGAACAGATCGACACCGAGCTCGACCTGGCCTGGTGGGCCTCCCTGCTGCGCGCCATGCTCGCCGCCGCGCCGGCCCTCGGCGGCGTCGATCCCGGCTCCCTGGAGGAACTCGCCCGCGAGGGACGCGAGCTCGACGAGGCCCAGGTGGCCTCGCTCATCCCCCAGGCCATCACAGGGGTTCGCCGAATCCGCACGAACGCGCTGGCGGCGCGCCCCAGTCAATACGAGGAGCTACGCGAGCTCCTCGACGGCGGCACCCCCACCGACCTGGAGCTCCTCGTCGCCTACCCGCTGGTGCGCCACCTGCTTCCCGTCCTCATGACGGTCCCCGCGATGGTGCCCATGCTGGCCCCCACAGGGCGCACGGTCGACATGGTCGTCCTCGACGGCGCCGACGGCCTGCCCCTGGCGGAGCTGGCGCCCATCATCGCGCGCGGCCACCAGCTGGTCGTCATCGACGACCTCGCGGCCGCCTCCGAAGAAGGGGCGACGCGCACACTCGCGAACGTCCTGCCCACCCTGCGCGTCGAACCCGGCCCCCGGCGTCTCAACGACCAGGTCGCCCTGCTCCTGGCCCGCTACGGCTACGAGCACGCCGGAATCCCCGTCCCGTGGACGGCCGCGAACGCGCCCGTGAGCGCCCGCTGGGTCGAGGCCACCGGCATGCCCGCGCCCGGCGCCCACGCGATCGAATCCACGGGCGCCGAGGTCCGCGCCGTCGTCGACGCCGTCATCGAACACGCGGTCGAGTGCCCCGAGCGCTCCCTGGCCGTCATCGCCCTGTCTGAGCGCCACGCGCAGCGCATCGCCGAGGCCCTGGCCTCCGTGCGCGCCGACGAACCCGGCCTCGCCTCATTCTTCGACCCGGCCACCCCCGAGCCCTTCGTGGTCGTCGGCCCCAACCAGGCCGTGGGCCTGACCCGCGAGTCCCTGATCCTGTCGGTCGGCTTCGCGAAGACGCCCCACGGGCGCGTCATCCATGACTTCGGCGTGCTGTCCAGCGAGGAGGGGGCCGACACGCTGGCCGAAATCCTGCGCGTCGTGCGCGGCGACCTCACCCTCGTGTCCGCCCTGCGCAGCGCCGACATCGACCGTGAACGCCTCCACTACGAGGGCACGCGCATGCTCGTCGACCTCATCGAGATCGCCGAGGGGCACGCGGGCGAGGGAATGGACGCGTGGCCGGTCCTGGCCGGCGAACCCGATCGCCTCCTCGTCGACCTCGCCGAGCACCTGTACTCGCGCGGCCTCGAGGTCGTCGCAAACGTCGGCATCCCCGGCGGCATGCGCGTCCCCCTGGCCATCGGCCACCCGGATTCGCCCGGGCGCCTGCTGGTCGCCGTCCTCACCGACGACGAGGAATACCTGTCCGAGCCCAGCCAGCGCGTGCGCGACCGCGCCCGTCCCCGCTGGCTCGAGGCCCAGGGCTGGCGCGTCTACACCGCCCTGTCCATGGCCCTGTTCATTGATCCGGAGAAGGAGGCGTCGACGATCGTTGATGCCGTCCTGGACGCCCTCGAGGAGCTGAACGCCCACGAGGAGGAGCCCGCCGTCGAGGTGCCCGAGCACGTGAGCGACGACGACGCCTCGGAGGAAGCGGTCGCCGCGGGCGACCAGCCCGACTCTGCACGCGCTGAGGGCGGCGACCGGCCCACCGGCGAGGCCTCGGATGAGGCGTCGGACGATGCGTCGGACGATGCGTCGGGTGATGGGGCTGGTGACGCCGCGCCGGCTTCGCCGCGCATGCCCATGCTCGACGAAGACCTCGACGAGGAGTCCCAGCGTCGCAAGAAAGCCGACGAAGACACGACCGGCATGCTGCTGGCCATCACACGCAAGGAACGCGCCTCCGAGGAGAACCGCGGACCCCGCCCGGCGATCGCGAAGGGCCTGCCGCTGGCCGCCTACTCCGACGACCAGCTCGATGAGATGGCCGCGTGGGTGCGCTCGGACGGCGTCGAACGCACCGACCTGGAGACGGCCGAGGAGCTGCGCGAGGCCCTGGGCATCACGCGCCGTGGCTTCCAGTCGGACGCGGTCCTCGGCAACGTCGTGCGTCGCACCAGGCCCGCCGGCCCGTATTCCGACGAGGCCGGGGAGCCTGGCGAGCAGGAGCCCGGCGATGAGTGAGGCCCCCCGCAAGCGCCGCCGCGTCGCGCGCTACGTCTCCGAGGTGGACCGGCGCCTCATCGCCGAAGGCCTGCCGCCCTCGTGGGAGGATCGCGTGCGGCCCGAGGACACGCGCCCGGGCTCCATGGCCGACGCCCCCGACCGGGGCGATGGCGCCAACGACGCGCGTCTGCTGGCTAACGTGCCCCCGCACGCCCAGGCGCGCGCGTAGGGGTGTCCGTGCCGCGAGCCGCACTGGAGCGCCGATCCGATGAACATGCTCCGGTTATGCGTAGGGCCCGTGGTGTGTAGGACCCTGCGACGTGTAGGACTCTGCGACGTGTAGGACCCTGCGACGTGTAGGACCTGACATGGTTTCCCAACAATGTCGCACGTAATTCCTCGCGGACTATTTCAGATATTGAAATCGCGTCGTTGCAATTCCAACGTTTTCTCGTGGTGCTCAAAAGTGACCGGGTTAAATTACGTGCGAGATTTGTGGGGAAGCGTGCGCGATCGGGCACTTCAGTGGGGTGTCAGTGGGGTGAGAGAGCCAGCCGGGCACTAGGCCACAGTGGTGCTCTCGTGTGGTGTTAATACAAAAGCGGCGGGGCTGATGCGTGCATCGGCCCCGCCATCCCTCGCAACGAGGGGAATAATCAGGCGCGGTCGCCCTTGGCGAGAGCGTCACGGATCTCGGTGAGGAGCTGGACCTCTTCGGAGACCTCCTTGGGGGCCTCATCCTCGTCCTTCTTGCGCAGCTTCGCGAAGTAGTTCATCGGGACGACGATGAAGAAGTACACGGCGAAGGCGATGAGCAGGAAGTTGATGATGGCGGTAAGCAGAGCGCCGAAGAGGATCTGCGAGTCGCCGATGTGCAGGATGAAGGACTTGGTGAAGTCCGGCTGGCCGAAGATAGCGCCGATCGCGGGGTTGAGGATGCTGGTCACGAGTTTGTCGACGATGTCCTTGAAGGCGCCACCGATGATGATACCAACGGCCATCTCAACGACGTTGCCGCGAGCGATGAATTCCTTGAAGCCCTTAAGCATGGGTTCTCCTGTCGTGAAGGGGGTCGGCTTTGCCGACAAGACTGAATCGCCGAAAGCTTCGGCGCGGCGGGCGGGAGCCGCCGGGGCTGGCGCCGCGCGAGCGCGCTGTTACCACGGAGAACATTAGGGGGACTTTCGTCTTAACGACAGTGTTTAGAGGGTAATCTTCGTCGCACTTTCTGTAATTCGGTCAGGCGTTACTGAAATAGCGCCGAAAAGGGCGCCCTGAGATGTGTATGACAAACGTCTGGCATCGCGTCAGGCGTGCCGCACGGGAACGTGGAGTGTTCGCGTGGGGGTGATGATCGCGTCGATGGGAACGTCGTGAGGCTCGCGAGGGATCTGGCCGCCGGCGAGCACCTCGTCGTCGAAGACGACGGCCACGATTGGAGTCGAGGGGGCGCGGTGGGGCAGCGTTCGGTCGTACCAACCGCCGCCCTGCCCCAGCCTCGTCCCGTCCTCGCTCGCCGCCAGCGCGGGAATGAGGATCAGGTCGGCGCCCGCCAGCGCTTGCGATCCGAGGGCCTCGCCGGCCGGCTGAGCGGGAGGGGGCCCCGGGGTCGCCAGCGCGGAACCGGCTTCCCACAGTCCCCAACGCGGCTCACCCAGGGCATCCCCGGCCTCGTCGAAGAGGACGGGCAGGAGCGCGCGGGGGAACAATTTGAGCGCGAGGGACATGTCGGGCTCTAGGGGGGTGGAGACGAAGAGCGCGGGCAGTGTGACGCCGCCCATCGACGAGGCCAGGGCGCGTACCTGGGAGGCGATCCCCTCGGCCTCGGCGCGGTGACGCACCGGTAGGGGTGCTTGGTCAGTATGTGACGACCGTGCGCCCATCGAGGGGCTGGGGAGTGCTCGGCGAGCCCTGCGACGGCGTCGGATCTCCGCGCGGAGAGTTGTTTTTGTGGCCATCGTCTCCCTCTTGGGCTGTTTCTTCGCTACGCTTGCAGTATGACAGATAAAAACCAGCCCGTCGTGCACGCCGTTGTCCCCTCGGCCGGTCGCGGAACCCGCTTCCTGCCCATCACGAAGTCGGTCCCCAAGGAGATGCTTCCCGTCGTTGACCGCCCCTCGATCGAATACATCGTTCGCGAGGCCACCGATGCTGGCATCGAAGACGTCCTGTTTGTCACCCGCGCGGGTAAGCAGGCCATCGAAGACTACTTCGACGCTGAGCCCGGCCTCGAGGCCGACCTTGAGAAGGCCGGCAAGGAAAAGGCCCTCGAGTACGTGAACGAGTACAAGAAGTACGCGCGCGTCCACTCCGTGCGCCAGGGGCACCCCCTCGGCCTCGGCCACGCGATCCTCCAGGCGAAGTCCCACGTGGGCGACGCCCCCTTCGCGGTCCTGCTGCCGGACGACCTCATGGAACCCGGCTCGCAGCTGCTGCGCAAGATGATCCAGGTCCGCGAGGCCCTGGGCGGCAGCGTTGTCGCCCTGCTGAAGGTCACGCCCGAGCAGGCCACCGCCTACGCCTCTACCGCGGTCGAGGTACTGCCTGTGCCCGAGGGCGTCGACCTGGAGGAGGGCCAGCTCATGCGCATTACCGACGTCACCGAGAAGCCCCCGCTCGACGAGGTCAAGTCCGAGTACGCCGTCGTCGGTCGCTACCTGCTGGACCCGGCCGTGTTCACTGCCCTCGAAAACATCGAACCGGGTGCCGGCGGTGAGTATCAGCTCACAGATGGGTACGCACGTATGATCGGCCTCCCCGAAGAACAGGGTGGAGGGTTGTACGGTGTAGTCATTGACGAGCGTCGCTTCGATACCGGGGACAAACTCGGCTACCTCGAGGCAAACGTGACGCTCGCCCTTGAGGACCCGGCGCTTGGAGGGGAACTCAGGGAGTTCCTGCGCTCCAAGCTCGAGGACTGAGAACCATGCGAAGCGTTGCCGACTTCTACCAGGACTGCCAGGCCGTCGCTCACGCGGTGCCCCCGCTCGACGTCAAGCTTGCCGACGCAGTGAGCTGCGTGCTCGCGGAGGACGTGCAGGCACCCTTCAACCTTCCGGTCGCCGACCTGTCCGCGTGCGACGGGTACGCCGTGCGCGTGCGCGACTGTGAGGGAGCAACCCTGGAGACGCCGGTGACGCTTCCCGTCACCGAGGAGATCCGCGCCGGGGCCGTCGACCCCGCCGCCCTCGTGCCCGGCACCGCGATCCGTATCGCGTCCGGCGCGCCCATGCCCACGGGTGCCGAGGCCGTGGTTTCCCTCGAGTTCACCGACCACGGAGTCGCTCAGGTCGCCCTGCGCACCGCCCCCGCCAGCGGAGAGAACATCCGCCGCCGCGCCGAGGACGTTGCGCAGGGCGAGACCGTGCTGCGCGCCGGTACGCGTATCGGCGCGCGACAAATGGCGCTCCTGGCCGGCGTGGGCCGTGACCACGTGCTCGTTCACCCGCGACCGCGCGTCGTCATCATTTCCATTGGCGACGAGATCGTCGAACCCGGCGGCGAGGCTCGCCCCGGCACCGTCTTCGACGCCAACGGTCACGCCCTGGCCACGGCCGTTGCTGACGCCGGCGCTGAAACCTTCCGCGTCGCCGCCGTCCCCGACGAGCGAGGTCGCCTGCGCGACACGATCGAGGACCAGCTGGTGCGCGCCGACCTCGTCCTGACGACCGGCGGCATCTCGTACGGCAGCGGCGACACCGTCCGCGAGGTCCTCGGCGCCCTCGGTACCGTCCGTTTCGATAGCGTCGCCGCCTGGCCCGGCCACATCATGGGCGTGGGTACCGTCGGTGGCGACGATGAGCGCCCCGGCACCCCCATCGTGTGTCTGCCCGGTGACCCGGTGTCCGCGCAGGTCTGCTTCGAGGTCTTCGTCCGCCCCGCGCTGCGCCACATGCAGGGGTGGACCACCGTCAACCGTCCGGTCGTGCGAGCCGTCGTTGACCGCTCCTGGTACTCCCCGCGCGGTCGCCGCGAATTCGTGCGCGTGCGCCTCACGGGTTCCCCGCGCGCCGGCTACAACGCCTCCGTCATGGGGACCCCGGCCTCGTTGCTGCTCTCCGCGCTCGCGGACTCCAACGCGCTGGCCGTTGTCCCCGAGGACGTGACGAACGTGCGCGTGGGGGATACCTTGCAGTGCCTGGTCCTCGAATGAGGTGTCTGCTGCGGCGCTCCACGTGCGTGTGGGGGCGCGATATCGAGATGCTCACGCTGCGCGTGACGGATCCTGTGGGGCGTGGGTTTTTGCGCCCCGACCCTGCGGGTGGCCCGAATCCGCGGGAGCTGGTCATCCGCCCTGTGCGCGGCCAGGAGCACCGCGACCTTGATGCTGTGCGCCGCGCTGACGGGCACTGGCTGCGCCCGTGGGAGGCGACTCTGCCCCCGGACACGCTCGAGCATATTCCCACCTTCTCCCAGTACATGCGTCGCGCTGATCGCGACCACCGCGAGGGGACCGGCCTGATTTTTGGCGTCCGAATCGACGGTCGCTTCGTCGGGCAGTTCAGCATTTCGAATGTCCATTGGGGCGCGATGTCGTCGGGGATGCTGGGCTACTGGATCGTGTCGAATTGGGCAGGACGAGGGCTGGGGTCCCTGTGCGCGGCCCTTGTCCTTGATCTGGTGGTGGGGGAGCTGGGCCTGCATCGGGTTGAGGTGTGCGTGCGCCCCGAGAATGAGCGTTCGCTCGGCGTGTGCCGAGGCCTTGGCCTGATTGAGGAGGGGGTGCGCCCTCGTTTCATGCACATCGCGGGCCAGTGGGCCGACCATGTTGCGTTCTTTATCGACTCCGAGTCGCTGCCTGAGGGGGGCCTCGTGCAGCGGCGGTGGGGAAGTCCCGCGATTTCCTGAGCTGGGTTGGTGCGTCTTTCCGGGCTTGACGCCGTGCGGTTGCTGCGCGCGGGCGAGTGGTGGAGGTGACGTCGTAGTCATGCGGTGTTTTCTTGCGACACCGACCAATTGTGAGGATTGTCGGGCGCGTTACTGTGGCGTTTATCCTGTTTGACGACTGTGTGACTGTGGTGGCGCTTGGGGGTGTTCGCGGCGCTGATCACCACCGTCTCGCTGATGCGCATAGTGCAGGTGTTATGAACGCGACAGTTATTGCTTATTTCATACTTACCACTAGGTTTAAGAGTCCGACACGCCCGATTTCGGCGAAGTTGCTACTCGCTAACCATCCTACGTTGAGAGGGTGGAAATTGGTGGACTCGTCATCGCAGCGGTATTTGTGTCGCTTCTCGCGACCGTACCGCAGTTGGTTGAACGCAGAATGGCCATCGTTGAGTCGCGTGAGATCGACCGATTCTCCCCGAGCCTGCGCATGATTCACATGGATGCGTCAGAATTGGACATGTGTGATCGTGCCACCGGAACGATCTTGGCGCGGCGCGCACTGACGAGCGGAGGAAGCATGCATACAGTCGCCACTGGACGCACTCGGCCCGTCATTGACCGCCGCAACAATAAGGCTGTCCGAGACATCGCCCGGCTGCGCGCGCGCCGTGCTGCTCGCCTGGCCGCTGAGATCGCTGCCGGCCGTCGCCGCATGGTGATGACGGGTATTTGCGCGCTGTCCACGGTCATCCTTACCATCGTTATTGCTGCCACCTCGATCGCGTGGACCTGGATCCTTGTCCCGATTGCCGCGCTGGTGGCGTCGCTGTCCACCTCCCGCGTCGCGGCCGTGCGGTCGCAGCGCGCGTCCGAGCGTGAGTTCGAGCAGCTCACGAAGCTGCGCGCCGACGTGCGCGGTGGGCGACCCGTGTCGTCCGCCCCTCAGGCTCGCAAAGCTGAGGCCGTGAAGGCTAGCGACGAGGCCGTGGTTGCTTCGCGCGTGTCCTCGTCGTCCGCTGCCTCTGCTCCGTCTGCGTCCGTTCCTCGTGCTGACGGTGCCGAGCCTGCAACCCAGACAGGTTCCGTTCCCTCCCTCGTGTTCAACGTTGAGGTGCCAGAGGCCGTTGAGGTTGCCGACACTCCTGCTCGCGCGTGGACCGTCGCCCCGATCCCCGCGCCCACCTACGCGTCGCGTGATCGCATTCGCGGTCGCATCGTCCACGCCGACACTGACCTGCGTGGTATCCCGCGTATCACGGCCGCTATCCCGGCGCGTCCGATCGCCCAGACCGCCCAGGTGGGTGCCCGCTCCACTGAAGAGGTCGTCGCCGACCAGATCGTCGCTCTCGACCTGGACGCCGTTCTGGATGCGCGTCGGGCCCAGTAGGGCTGCTGATTGCTGTTGTTGCCGCGCCGCGAGCCTCGGGCTCGCGGCGCGGTTCTTTTGTCGCTCATTGGTGACGTGGGGTGGTTCGCTGTGTTGTCCCCTCATGCCGGGGCGAGGTGGCCGGTGGAGTAGACATGTGGGGCATCCGCTTGTCTTTGGCGCGTTGACGAGTGTGGTGTGGTTACGTGTGGTTTCGTTGCCTGTTGCCTGTTGCCTGTTGCCTGTTGCCTGTTGCCTGTTGCCTGTTGCCTGAAGGCGGGGGAGTATATCCCGACTGCTTAGCGGTCGTTTTGTCGTGCGGTCTTCGGTGCGAAGCCTCGCTGATCATGGTCGGCTTGCGTGATCGTCTGAGAGGGTGCTAAGGTATATCCGTCCTTGGGGCTATGGCGCAGTTGGTAGCGCGTCTCGTTCGCAATGAGAAGGTCGGGGGTTCGAATCCCCCTAGCTCCACCACACACCGACATCCGATTGTGGATGTCGGATTTTTATTTGCCCGGACGCGCTCCGCCTCGCGGATAGGTTACGAGCATGCGGATAGCCACATAACCTATCCGCGAAAGCAGGGTTAAAGGACAAAACGTGTTGGTTTTATGGTGACTTTTCGGCTTTTTGGTGCGGAAAAATCGGTATTGAAGTTGGTGGGAGCCAACTTGAAGGATGGACAAAACGTGTTGGTTTTGTAGCGACTTTTCGGCTTGCTGGTGCGGGAAAATCCACATTGAAGTTGGTTGTTTCATCGTGGGGGTATGAATACCCCCAAATGTCCGGCGTGCGGGCGAGTGATGACCAGGTATGGGCACTCAGCGTCAGGGGCGCAGCGATGGCGCTGCTCCCTGTGCAATATCAGCCAGGTCAGCCGCATTAATTCCACGGCGAAGCATCTTGATGAGTTCTTGGCCTGGCTGCTCAGTCGGTGCCGTTAGGCGGATTTGCCTGGCGGGGGCCGCTCGTTTCGTAGGCGCTGTGAGCCATTGTGGCAGTTATGGCCGTTTAGCCCGATCGTCGATGAGGTTCATGAGGTCATCT
>ERZ1674175.219-NODE-219-length-11304-cov-9.844520_pt1 | contig 11304 bp, 14 predicted proteins | sample MGYA00581299_ERZ1674175 | MGnify/ENA primary metagenome ERZ1674175 (study PRJEB41354, sample SAMEA4873317) | human saliva metagenome | biome: human-associated habitat [ENVO:00009003]; feature: mouth environment [ENVO:08000002]; material: saliva material... | reverse complement strand
CATATTTATTTTAATTTGTCAATTTTTTCAGCGATTTAAAATTTAAAGTTTTTATAATAAAAAAATCCCCTAATTAATTTTAACAAAGCATTGGAGTGCTCCTGATTTAACTAGAGAATTTTTTTAGTCTGTCCAAACTTTTTCTGCCCTATCTACTCCTTCAAAATTTTGTAAACAGTTTTTTAAATTTTGAAACATACTATAATATAGCCTACTAATTGCAACATCATAATATTCTTTTTCAGCAGATTTTTCTGCTATCTCAAAATTTTCCTTAGCCTTTGGACTTGACTTCCGCAAGTTCAAGCCATCCCCTGAATGATGAAAGAAGAAAAAGAACTAACATAAAAACTGAATAATTAAACCAGTTAAACTTATAAAAGAAAAAATGTACAAGAAAGTATATCCCGTAAAGGCCCATAACCTGAAAAAAATAAAGGGCAAAAACCTTTTCTGCACAAGCAACGTCCCTTGAGGCTGCATCAAAAATAATTTTTATATTAACAATCCCCGTAATAACAAAGACAGATGCAAATATCACATCACCGGTGTTCATTATCTATCACCTCAAATCATTAATTTTTTTCGCTTTTCACTTTCATTTCCTGAAACAAGTTCCATACTTTCAGCTGAAAACACCTTCCTGTTTTCATACAGCATATCCTCGATCTTCTCCCAGTTCCCTTTGTGATACCTATTCAGAAGCAGGTTTATGTTTTCCTTTGAAGCTTCCTGTCCCGCTTCAAGAAGAAATTTCCTTGCGGCTTCAATTTCCTTTCCGATGCCTTCATAAGGAAGAAAAGCATACACAAACGCTACCGGAACGGCAATCATGAAGAAGAGCATCAGGAAAAGTCCGCAAAAAGTTCCGCCACTTGTCTGCTTTTCGCTAAATGGATTTTCGCCAAATGCCGTTATTATGAGACAGAAAGTGTAAACTATATATGCTATGGCGATTCCCCATGCAAAGCATGCGTTCAGAATTGAACTTTCAACCCTTTCCTTTGCAACAAAGTCAAAAATAATTTCTTCATTAATTTCCTTTTTTTTCATTTTCATCACCCCTGCTAAGCATTCCAAGCAGCTTCTCATCATCTTCCTTTGCTTCTGTTTCTCCATAGAATATCCCAAGGAGCCTGTTGATTTCGTCACGTCGATCAGTTTCGTTTCCCCTGAACCTGAAATAGTCTTCAAGGATTTTGACATTCTTGGCGAATGCGTCAGGATCGTCTATGCCGTACTGGGCAAGAGTTTTGGAAAACTTGTCATAGTTCCAGTGAAGCCTGTATGAGTGTTCGCAGAAATTTGTGTTTATATAATGAAGATATATACATTCTAATGCGACAACAATTAATATGACAATTGTTCCTGCTGTTTCATTTCTTTCCCTTAAAAATGAATGCACGGCAAAAAATACAAGAGCGGCGGAAGCCAGAAGTATGACAAAGTGCTTAAATGCCTTCCTTGCATATCTTGAGCCTATGCTTTTTGGCAAAACGTTTTCCCTTATCTCAATGTAGTCAACTTTCATAAAAGTTTCCCCTTTCCTTTTTTGAACATTTTATCATAGAAGATAAATAAAATCAATGTTTTTTTTAGGAAACGATAAAAAGGCTCCGATGGACCTTCCTTATTTTATTCACCGCTGTCTTTTAAAATATCTTCAAATATAAAAATTTTAATAGTTTTTATATTTTTTTGTTGACTTTTCTGATTTTCCATGCTATAATAAAAGAAAAAAGAAGGAGAAAATCATGAAACTTTCTAAATACGCTGAAAAAATAGGTGTCAAAAGAGCAACTGCGACCAAATGGTTTCATAAAGGACTCATCAAAGGGGCATATCAGCTCCCAACGGGAACAATAATAGTTCCAGATGAAATTTTTAACGAAAAGGAAGATGAAACAGGAGAAACAGTAATATATGCAAGAGTATCTTCGTCTGAACGAAGGAAAACCGATCTTGAATACCAGGCAAAAAGAATGTCAGATTTCTGTATTTCCAACGGATGGAAAGTTGACAGGATCGTAAAGGAAGTCGGAAGTGGACTGAATGACAGCAGACCGAAACTCATAGAACTGTTTGAAGGGAAAAGAAATATTCGGAGAATAGTAGTTGAACACAAGGACAGGCTTACAAGGTTTGGATTTAATTATCTGCTGGCACTGGCAGGAGCGAAGGGGATTGAAATAATTGTTGCTAACGAGGCTGAAAACCCTAAAGATGATCTTATGTCAGATTTTGCTTCAGTAATAACTTCATTCTGCGCAAGAATGTATGGACAGAGAAGAGGAAAGGCTAAAAAGGAAAAAGTGATGGAGGTGCTTAACAATGATGCTTACTGAAATACATCAAATAAATAAAGGAAATCCTTTATATGACGTGTTTGATGATCTATGCTTTAAGGCAAAGAATCTCTATAATGCCGCCCTATATACCTTCAGGCAAAGTTTTTTCGATGATGATGTCAAAACTTTAGGCTGGATGGAAATCAGTACAATATTCTCAAAATCAAAGCAGGCAGATTATGCATCTCTTCAGAGCAAGGTTGCGAACAACGTCATAAAAATGCTGGGGACTAACATCTCTTCTTTCTGGGAACTGCTAAAACTGAAAAGAAAGGGAGAATATGACAGGAAAGTGAGGCTGCCTAAATACCTTCACAAGACTGAAGGCAGGTTTGTACTTGACTTCCGTTCAGGAACGATAAGCAAGAAGAGAGGGGAAAGAGGTGAAGCAATATTATGCCCACGAAGCTACAACATAAAAGTTCCTACAAAGGTTGAAGGAAAAATTAACTGCATAAGGGTAGTTCCTTGCAGGGATTACTATAAGATAGAAGTAATTTATGAAGTCAGCGACAGCAAGATGAAAGAAAAAGGATACATAGCAGGGATTGATCCTGGTGGCGAAAACTTGCTCGCCATCGCTTTTTCCGACAAGGAGAAAAGACCTGCAATAATATCGGGGAAGAAAATAAAAAGTGAAAACTGCTATTTCAATAAAGTGATTGGCGAAGCCCAGTCAAAGTTAAGACCTGGAACATACAAAAGTTCAAGGCTCGACCGTCTTTGGACAAAGAGGGAAAACAAGCTCTCATACGAGATGCATGTGATTTCCAAGTTTGTCGCAGATTTTCTTGACGAGAGCGGATGTTCAAAAGTAGTTATAGGCGACAACAAGAACCAGAAGCAGGAAATAAAGATGGGAAGACAGAATAACAGGAAATTTGTTCAGATCCCGCATCAGAAACTTTTTCAAATGATAGAATACAAGTGCAGAAGAAAAGGGATAGAAGTCATATTCAGGGAGGAGAGCTACACCTCAAAGGCAAGCTTTATTGACAATGACTTTATTCCAAAGTTCAGCCCTGAAAATCAGGGAAAGCATAAATTTTCAGGAAGAAGAGTCAAGAGGGGAATTTACCGAACTTCTGCAGGAAAGAGAATAAATGCTGATGTAAATGGAGCGTACAACATAATGGCCAAGCATTTTCCTGAAGAACTTTCAGACAGAACTGGAAGAAAATATTCCCCAGTCAAGTTCAATATTTAAATTAAGAGCCTTTTTGCTCATTTGCAATCAGGCAGAGAAGCAACAGACCTCTTAGGTGGGGTGAGCAGTTAATGGGCAGGGAGTTTGCCCGTCAGGCCTGCAAGGCCCATTCGCCGAACAGCACTGTAAAGTAGGATATGTCATTAACATAATTGACATTTTTTATAACTCTTTCGGATGTTCCAAACTTTCAAAATTAGGCACTTCCTGACTTGCGTTCAAGATATTTGCAATCTTTGTCACCCAGTCTTTCCTGTATTCGTCATAATATCTGCCGACAAGAAGATTTATGTTTTCGTTTGTGGCTTCCTTACCTGTATTCTCAAGAAATTTTTTAGCCTCTTCAACCACAATTTTCATATCGGGCTCCATTATCTTGAACATACATAGAACAAGAAAGGTAATCAGGAAGAAAAATAAGGTCACTATTCCATCTTCTTCTGTAACTTGCAGCATAATCCAGTATGAGTAGCATATATACATCGCGGCGAAGAGGTGCGCAAGTATCAAATTTCCATTGCTTTCCGTTCTTGACTTGGCAACATAGTCGATTTTCATAAGTTCCTCCTTTCTTTTAAATTATAGCTTATTTTATCGTTTTTCTGAAATTAAATCAATATTTTTTTAAACTTTAAAACCAAAAATTCTTCCATAACTTTCAACTGCTAATGCTTCGATTTTCTTCATCTGAAAAAAATTTACTGCTTAATGGAAGTAAGAAATGTTAAGAAAAACTTAATGAATTCCATAATAAAAAGGCCCGCAAGCCTTAATCTTATTTTGCAAGTAGAGCTTCATTCAATTTTCCTGCTGCTGAGTTCCCTAAAACATTCCTTAAATTTTCCGCCGGAACTTTCCTGCCCTCATAGAGCATATCCTCAATCTTTTTCCATCCATTTTCAATACGCCCTTCCCTATATCTGCCTACGATGATGTTTATATTTTCGTATGTGGCTTCCTGACCTGTCTCAAGAAGAAATTTCCTTGCCTTCTCAACATTCTCCACAATTTCCACATCAGGAACAAGCCTGACGATAAGGAAAGCAATAATTATTGACGGAATTGTTGCAAGCATCAATCTTTCAGTTGAAACGAAAGGGTTGATGTCATAACAAATGGTAGAAAACGCAGTATATAGAAAATGACCGGCTCCCAGCGCCGCAATAAGCATTTCATGTTCCCTGACCAGTTTATAATGCTTCCTGTTTGTGCTGGCTATTGCGGCATAGTTTTTTGAACGCTTGCGCCTGCCTTCTTTCAAGCCCTTCTCCCTTTTATGCTTGAAAAATGATCTTGGAAGAACTGAATTTTCCTTTTTCATAACTTCTATCCTTTCCTTTAAGTTTGTACGCCATTTTATCATATTTTCAAATGCAAATCAACATTTTTATTTATATCCTTGTTGCCTGAATATCTGCAATAAAAAAAGGAAAGTTTCCTTTCCATTAACGCCCCCTTTTCCTATGATGACTGCTTCTTCCAGCTTCCTTGTTAGTTCTTTCAATCTTCTTTTCAGCCTTGGGCCTCGTTATTCCCTCATAGGCTTTCACTGCAGCATTGGTAAATCCAGCAACTGAAACAAGAAGCCCCGCTATTACCTTCCTTGCCCTTGCGACAGTCCTCTTGACTTTTCTTAGAACATAGGTTATGAACATCACCCCCGAAAGCCCCACGCAGGCCCAGAACCAAGGATTTGATATTGTCTCTTCGATTATTTTCATTATTTCCATGCCTTCTTTCTTCAACTTTTTTATGTAATCATTATAGCATAATATGTTTAATTTGTCAAGAAAAGAAAAATCGGGATTAATGCATGCTAAAGTTTTCGCTTGACTGAATGCAGAAAATTATGACCCGTTTTTAAGAAAATTTTTTGAAATCGTTCCCATTAAGAAACTTTTTCAGATGATGGTTATTTCAGTGCCAAATGGTTTCCTGAAATGTTTTTTCGTTTCAAAAATTTGAATTTTCAGTGCAAAAAAGCTAAAATTAAATAAAAAAAGCTGAAAAGGAATATCCTGCGCTAATAAAATTTGAAGGAAGCAAGGCGTGAAAAAAGAAGCCGGCATTGATAAAGCTGACAAATTTTATTTCTACAGAAAAACGTTTCCTTTTGAGCACGGAAAGGAGCCGAAATGGCATACAACGAAAAAATATACAAGAACTACCGCAAGAAACAGGAGATGGCGGCAGGAAGGTATGAAAACGCAAAAAGAGAAATGAAAAAGGCTCAGAATGATATTAAGGCACTTGACAAGGATCTCAAGAACAACTATTCATTTGAAAAATCAAAAAGTTATGGAGCGAACAGGGAAAAAATCGTGGAAAGGCTGGGAAAAAACGAAAAGCTGATGAAGCAGAATTACAGGGATGCAAGGAAGTGGGAAAAGCTTGCCGAAGCCGAGCAGAGAAAGAAAGCGGGGAACGAAAAGATGGCGGAGAACCCTTTTGAAAGTCTTATAGGCAAGATAAAAAAAGCGGCCGGAATTGATAAAAAGCCAAAAGCGAAAGGAAGATGAGAAAAATATAGGTGCAGAAAATTAAGCCTTAAAAAAATTATTTGAAATATCCCCTCCCTGCCGTTATAATTATCCTGCAAGAGCCTTTCATTCTTTCTTGCCAAGAAAAATTTTGAATAGAGAAGAGTGAAAGTTTCTTGACGGTTGACCGAAAAAAAGGAGTTTTGAAATGAAAAAAAGAATTTACAGGGCATTTGGAAGGATCCTCCCGATGCTGCTCGCGTTGCTCGGAAATGTTCTCCTTGCGCTTGACGGTTCTGGCGACAAGTCCCTGCGTGAATCGGATATAAAGGAGATGAACGAGATTACCGGAATCGGCTGGCAGTTTGTGGGATATATCCAAATGGCGATTGTCATAATAGTGATACTTGTGTTCGTAATAAATGTCGCAATGGAGGCGGGGAAGGAGAGACCCGACCTTGCGGGGATACTGCAGAAGCTCTTATGGGCAGGAGGAATAGGTGGCACGGCCTTCATGGTGGTTGAACTGATAGTCGCAATATACGGCGCTCCGATAAATCCCGCAATGATTATTATGGGGGGGTAGAAAAAAAAAGAGGGAAAGCTGCCCTCTTCTTTTTTTGTTACACAATGTACTATTACTATGCGGCTTTTCCCTCTTTTTTTATTGCTATTCTCCATTTAAATTACATAATGTACTATTACAATCTGTTCCTGCCTCTTGCTGATTAATTCTAGCAAATTTTCATATAATCTGTCAACCATAAATTTTTAATTCCTTTTTAATATTTTTTATTTTGCTGGAATTATAAATTTCCTATTTTTATTATTATTTATTAATCTGTCGAACCTTGAGCGTTTACCCGCTACTGCAGTTCGACAAATTTTTTTAAAACAGAATTTTTCCTGACTACTCTGCAACTTTAGCTGCAAGGTTCTTTGAAACTTTAAATTTCGCAATCCTTTTCGCAGGTATGTTTAATTTTTCACCTGTCTGAGGGTTTCTTCCCTGTCTTGCCGCCCTTTGCGCAACTGTTACTGTAAATAATTTTCCGACCTTTACGCCGCCTTCAAGAATTCCTTCCTCAATCACTTCTCCTACCAGGTCATAGATTTTTGCAACATCTTTTTTAGTGAATTTCGCATTCAAGTTTTTTTCAAGTTTTTCCCCTAATTTTTCTAATTGTACATTTTTAGTTATCATTTCTTCTCCTTCTTCGGCTAACGTGAGCCTTTTTGTTTTTATTTTTTTATTCCTTAAACTTCTTTAGCATCTAAAAAAGCCTTGAAATTTAAGTAATTAAATATTTGCCAAATTTTAGCCTATTTTTTAAGGCTTGTCAAGTCTTTTTTTAAAAAAATATTGATTTTTTGAATGCTTTTTTTAAAAAATAATAAAAAGCATTGTGATTAAAGGACTTTTTAAAAAGGCGCTTCTGCGAAATTTATGATTTGATTTCTATTTCATTATCCTTTATAATTTCCCATGGACGTTCCAGGAAGAAAAAAATGGCTTAAAGTAAAAAAAGGGGACAATGGCAGGAAGCACTGCAAAGCCCAGTTGAAAAAAGAAAGAAAAAGCCAAACTTCCTGACGGACGTGCTGCAAACAGCAGAATTTTTCCTTTCTTTGAAATAGAAGAGGCCCTGAAAAAGGGCCTTTTTTATGTAAAGAATTTGAAAAATTTAATTTCAGTTTTCCGCTATCTTGCCGTTTGCAACTGCTTGCGGCTTTTTTATTTTTTAAATTCTTTTTCCATCTTCTATTCCTGAGCAAAAATTTCAGGGTTCTCATAGGCGAAAAGGGCAATCTTCACATAGTCGGGAGCCTTCCTGTAGCCCTCTATCCTTTCCTTCCCCTTCTCAAATTCAGCAAACTCCGGCATATTCTTTATGTTCTTCACCGCATCCTTGAAAAGGTCAATGTTTTCCGCCACCTCGTCAACGTCGCCGTAGGCTTCCTTCAGTTCGTCCGCATACTTGCCTGTCAGGAACATATAGTTCGCGGCGTCGCCTTCGTCATCTGCCTCGGCCATCCTTGAAAGGATGTACATCTGCCACGCGGCATCCTCCAGCTGCTTTGCGTCAAGCCCGTCAAGGAAGCTGTCGTCAAGAAGGTATCCGCTTCCCGCGTCGTAGTCCTCCTCCTCTATGTCGCCTCTTACATATCCTATCTCGGCGTCAATCATTTCCCTTGTGCTGTCGTCCATGTCAAGCCCGTAGAGCTCCTCCATCGAACTGACAAGCTCATTCCCCACAAGCCTCACGGCCTCAAGGTCATGGTAGTGCTTAGCCTCCTCAAGCCTGTTCTGCAAGAACGCCCTGTAGTGCTCCCCGGCATAGTCCTTCACTGTTTCAAGAAATTCTTTTGTCATATTTTTTTCTCCTTTTCCGCTTTTATTAATTTTCCTTATTAATTCTAGCAGATGAAAAAGAATGTTTCAAGTTTTTTTATATAAATTGTTTAAGCTTGTCCTCCTTTGATTTCCTTCCTGAACTTTTCCATTCTTTCCTTTGAAAGTTCCCATTTTCCGCCCTCCAGTTTTACAAACCCTTCATTCAAAAGAACTTCCTTTGCCTTCTCCAGTCCTCTTGCTGTCCACCTGAATGAAACCGCCTTCCCTTGAAAAAGATTTGCTCCAGATTGCGTTTCCTGTTCCGTGCATGATTTTTTTTCTTCCTTGCCTGCGTATTCAAATCCGTCAATGTACTTCGCAGCTATGGCGTTCAGCTTGTCAACTGCGCTCTCTTCCCTGCTTTCAGGCGGAAGAAGGGCGGGCTTTGCAGAAGATTGAATGATTGAAACTGAAGAGTTCTTGGGTTTCAGCTCATATTCGACAGGCTTCATTATTCCTTCGCCCAGATATTTGGCTGAAGGCTCCCATCCCCCTTTCCCATGCTTCACAATAAGCCCGAAGCGCTTCATTATCTTGTTGAACATTACAGCAGTAAGTCCAAAAGGCTTCGCTATTTCGCCTGACGAAAAAGTCCCTTCCCTGTTCATGAAGTCGTCATAGTTCTCCGCCTTGGGCCTTGCAATTTCCAGCTCCTTCTGCATTGGAAGAACAAACTTTTCCTGATAAATTCCGAAATTTATCATCCTTTCCTCTTCAGTCGCTGCATTGACGACCGCAAGCTTCGCCATGTCCCTTTCATCTATCTGCGGGGCATTTGAGTAATATCCGTGCTTCCTGATTGAGGGAATTACTTCATAGAAAATCCAGTCAGAAAAAACTTCCGCTTCCTTTTTCCTGCTCTGCATTATTGCCTTATATAAATTTGGTTCATCTACATAAAGAAGTGCCTGTTTTCCGCCTTTTGTAAGGGTGTCGATTGAATCTACCCCCTTTGGATTTAATCTTTTTCTTAAATCTTTGTGGTTTTTTATTCCCAATATATCGCAAGCATCTTTCAAGCAGAACCATGGCTCACCATCAACAATCGCCGTTCTTATGCTTCCCAAGTTTTCCTTGTTAAAAATTTCAAACCTTTGCGCCATCACTTTTTCTTTTCTTTCTTTTTCGAATTCTTTCGTTGTCATAATAAATCCTCATTTCCGCCTTTCGGCTATTTAATTTTTTAAAGAAAAACAAAAAAGCAGATAAAAGAGATAAGCCTGTTTCGCTTTCCTTCACTCTGCTTTATTCGAAATTTTCAATCTTGCTTTGAACTTTTCTTTCATAATTTCCTTTTTTTACTTTTTGATTAACGCTTTCTTGAAGCCTTGACATTTTATGGAAATTATGATACTATTATTGCAGAGATGATATGAAAAGCTTTGTTCGGGCCTTCCATCTCTTTTTTTATTTATTTAATGAAATTTATAAGCGTTCCTGCTAAAATTTCTTATTTTTATATTTTTAAATTTATTATATCCTGACTTTTTTGTTTCCTTTTGCCTTATTTTAGCAGAACAGGGAATGAATGTCAATGTTTTTTTGATTTTATTTATTTATGCAGATGGAATTTTAGGATAAAAAAATCCACATAATGCAGTATTAAGGCATTGCAAAAATAAGGGGGATCGTGTTTCACGAGGGGGCAATAAACAGCGCCTTCGGAGCATCTCAAGAAAACCGATGTTTTTAAAGATCCTTAAATATAAAGATTTTAATTTTTTTATATTTTTGGTTGACTTTTACAGGAAAGTATGTTCTTGAAAAAGATTATAAAAAATAGTAAGGAAGCAGTTCTTAAAAACGGAATATGGGGGTTATATTTGTATATACAAATATAAAAGGAATGTATGTTTTTCTGAATTTTTGACAGCAGGAAAGAAAATATAGGCAACCAAAACATAGTGACAAGATTGAATGTATTAATGTTGGAATGCAGGAACAAAAAAACTGGAAACTTCATAATGATAAACTTATTTTTTTTCTTTTGACGGGAGGCAGGGTCTCCCTTTTCATCTGGAAAAGAAGAAAGTTAAAAAATTCTCTAATATATAAATTGACTGCACTTGTTTGCAAGTGAGGTAGGAAGGCATGACTACTGTATTATATAAAATATTTTTTGTCTTCCTTTTTCACAAACTGCTTAAAACAATGAAAACAAAAAATGAATGCCACACCTTGCTAAAGCTGATGGAAAATATAAGAAGCACTTTTAAAGCCACCTTGCTGACATTTAACTGAAAAAATATCCTCATAAAGCAAAAGATATATTAAAAACAGGAAAAGGAACGAAGCATAAAAGAGGGAATTTGACCTGAAGGACTTGCAAACAGTTTCGGGATATAAGGAAACATTCATCTGAAGGAAGGAAAGGAAAAGGCTCATATTAGCCAACAGGAGCTTTCTGACAGCGTTTAAAGAATGCAGGCTTTTATACCTTTAATCATTTCAATGCTTTATATGAACCCGCGATTGGCTTGTATAGGTTTATAAAAAATTGAGGCAAGGAATGTCAAGAAATTGACCGGAAATGAACAACAGTAAAATCTTGAAAAGGAAAGAACAAAGCACAAAGAAAAATGAGGGGCAGGCAGGAAGGGCCTTGCAGGATTTAAGGGAATTCAAGTTTCTGACGGTTTTGGAAAAAGCGGGAAGAATGAAATCAGGTTTCTGAAACAAAAAAATTCCGGGAGCTAAATGAGGTTGACATTTTTATAGCGTCATAATATACCGTCGGCGGAACCTGGATAAAAGATTCAGTAAAATTCATCTGAAAAAATACAAAAAACAGAACAGAAAAATATACAGTAAAATGTTTCATATAGGATCATAAACTTGATTCGTATATAACAGCAAAATAAATATATTATTCAA
>ERZ1674175.206-NODE-206-length-11946-cov-24.529056_pt1 | contig 11946 bp, 9 predicted proteins | sample MGYA00581299_ERZ1674175 | MGnify/ENA primary metagenome ERZ1674175 (study PRJEB41354, sample SAMEA4873317) | human saliva metagenome | biome: human-associated habitat [ENVO:00009003]; feature: mouth environment [ENVO:08000002]; material: saliva material... | reverse complement strand
CAAAGATTGAGAATCAAGAGGGTGTAGACAATATCGACGAGATTATCGATGCTTCATACGGTATCATGATTGCACGTGGTGACTTGGGTATCGAGGTGCCTATCGAGCAGATTCCCGGTATTCAGCGTAGCATTATCAATAAGTGTATCTTGAAGAAGAAGCCTGTTATCGTGGCTACTCAGATGTTGCACACGATGATTAACAATCCTCGTCCTACGCGTGCTGAGGTTACTGACATTGCGAATGCTATCTATAGCCACACCGATGCGTTGATGTTGAGTGGTGAGACGGCAAGCGGTAAGTATCCTGTTGAGGCTGTACAGACAATGGCTCGTATTGCTGAAGCAGCGGAGCAGGATGCACATAAGCGCGGACATGTAACTGTTCCGATGGTCAACCAGAATGATCAGCGTGAGTTCTTGTCAAGAAGTGCTATCGAGGCTACTGAGCAGTTGGGCGTAAAGGGTATTATCACCGATAGCGAGACAGGTCAGACTGCTCGTAATCTTGCTGCTTTCCGTGGTCCACACCCAGTGTTGGCTATCTGCTACAAGGATAAGGTACAGCGTTGGTTGAACCTTAGCTATGGTGTTATTGCGGTTTATCAGCATCGCTATAAGTCAAATGAGGAGATGTTTACAGCTGCTTTGCGCATGCTTCGTCAGAAGGGTTACATTGAGTTAGAGGATAAGATTGCTTACCTTTCTGGTACGTTTGGCGTAGGTGGTGGCACTACCTTCCTTGAGATTAACAAGGTGGGTGATGTCTTTGCACGCAAGTATCGCTTCCATCTCCCTGAAGAAGTAAACACGGGTGAGGAAGGGGAATAACCCTATTCTCTCACTGCGTGAATGCCATATGAAGTAAAATTGAAGGAGTGGAGTTTATTTAAGCCCAACCGCTTAGTAGACTACAATATGCATTATTGCCACTATGAGCGGTATGATCTCCCAACTTCTTTCCTTTTCTTGTCGGCATCTTATATAGTTTTTTAGCTTGATGTAGTCTGCTACATCTTTGTTATTGAGATAAATAACGTTTCTCCGAGATATGCAGTGATAAGCTAAAGCTATCATATAATACGGTATACAGAGCAATTCTAAGTTTGCAGTTAGAAACTTAGAGTTGCTCTGTTTTTTATCTCTTAAACTAAAATTGGACTGTTGTGCTTTAATGAACGATTGGGGTTAAAGTGCTAAACGTAAAGACAAACGCTATTAATCCAAACGCCAGACGAATCCCCTTTTGTCCGAATTTTTCACATTCTGATTTTTAAAAGAGCACCAAATGGCTCGCAAATAACGCCTAATTGGCTTGCAATAGGTGCCCTTTTGAAGTCTTACTAACGCCCTTTTGGAGTCCAATTAAGCACCTTTTGAAATCCTATTTTGCAACTACTTGATAACAAAAGAGTTACAGAGGCGTTGAAAGGACTCGCTTTTAAGCTATTTTTCTACCTTTTTCTTGAAGTTTTTGTCAATATATTTCTTTGCTTTTGAGGGGTAAATTTCACACAGAGGAACGGAGTTGACGGAGTTTTTATCTTCCTTGATGTAGACTGATATGCCTGTTGTAAGGGCAAATAATATGCTCGATGATAAAACAAAAGTAGGTTAGGAGCTAATGAATAATATGAATGAACGTAGTTTTGGGTTGGTTTCTTTCAGCAGAGTTAGCATTAATGACGAAAAAAAGAAAGGTGTCCAGAAACCTCTGAACACCTTAATTATTTATCTTCTGTTTGTCTTATTCAATCAGACAAAGCTGTGATTAGCCCTGTTGAACAGGAATCTTCTTAACACGACGCTCGTGTCTGCCACCCTCAAAGCTTGCTTTGAAGAACGCATCGAGAATCTTTTCTGCTGTCTTATTATCAATAAATCTGCCAGGAAGTACAGCAACATTTGCATCATTATGTTGACGAGTCAACTCTGCAACGTCCTTGTTCCATACCAAACCTGCGCGTACACCTTGGTGCTTGTTAAGTGCAATTGCCATACCCTCACCGCTACCACAGATAGCAATACCAGGATAAACTTCACCACTCTCAATGGCTTCAGCCAATGGGTGAGCATAGTCAGGATAGTCGCAACTTAAATCGCTATTACAGCCAAAGTCCTTATATGCATACTTGTGCTCTTCCAAATACTGGATAACGAACTGCTTTAATGGATAGCCCGCGTGGTCGCAGGCAACTCCTACTGTCTTAATTTCCATAAGCTGTTTAGGTTTTTATGAGCCTCTGCCTTCGGTGATGAACTTAGAGACTCAGGTTAAACGTTTATGCTAAAAACTCTTTTACTTGCTTATATACATTCTCTGGAGTGAAGCCTAACTTCTCATCCAAGACTGTGTAAGGTGCTGAGAAACCGAAGCTGTTAAGGCCGAATACCTTTCCATTGGCACCAACCAAGCCCTCGATTGTCACTGGCAAACCTGCTGTAAGACCGAAGATCTTAGCGTCTCTTGGCAGAATCTGCTCCTGATACTCCTTACTCTGACGGCGGAAGAGACCCTCTGATGGTGCGCTTACGACACGTACCTTCACTCCGTCCTTGCGCAACAACTCAGCTCCAGCAACGCAGGTAGAAACCTCAGAACCGCTTGCAACGAGGATAACATCAAACTGCTCGTCAGAGCCTGTTACGATGTATGCACCCTTACGAGTCTGCTGATAGTCTGTTCCCTCTGGTAAACTCTTCACATTCTGACGTGAGAAGATGAGTGCTGTTGGCGTATCCATGTTCTCCATAGCCATCTGCCAGCAAACGGTTGCAGCATCACTATCGGCAGGACGAAGCACACGAACAGAATCCTGTCCAGCGTGGTTTTGCAACTTCTCCATCAATCGAATCTGTGCTTCTTGCTCTACTGGCTCGTGTGTAGGACCATCCTCACCAACGCGGAAAGCGTCATGACTCCATACAAACTTAACTGGAGTCCGCATGAGAGCAGCCATACGAATAGCTGGTTTCATATAGTCTGAGAACACGAAGAAGGTTCCCATAGCAGTGATGACACCACCATGAAGCATCATACCGATACACATACATGCCATTGCCAACTCGCTAACACCTGCCTGGAAGAAGGCTCCGCTGAAGTCATCACGTGTGAGCGCGTGTGTCTTGTTAAGGAAACCATCTGTCTTATCAGAGTTGCTGAGGTCGGCTGATGATACGATCATGTTAGGAACTTGCTCTGCGATAACACCGAGACAAGCTGCAGAACCATTACGTGTAGGAATGTCGCGCTTCTGTACAAGTCCACTCCAGTCAATCTTTGGAGCCTTGCCAGAGAACCACTCACGCATCTGTGCTGCCTTTTCAGGGTTCTCTTTCTCCCATTGTGCTTCAGCTGCATGACGTTCAGCAACAATCTTTCTGAGTTCTGCTGCACGGTCATCATAAAGCTTCTGAACCTCTGGGAAAATCTTGAATGGGTCTTCTAAGTCACCACCAAGATTCTTTACTGTATTTCTATAGGCATCACCACCCAATGGTGCGCCATGTGTTTTAATGCTGTTTTCGTAGCTACTACCGTCAGCCTGCAATGCTCCTTTCGCCATAATAGTCCTACCGATGATAAGCGTAGGGCGGCTTTCTTCCTTATTAGCAGCTACAAGTGCTTCACGGATAGCGTCTGGATCATTGCCATCAATCTCCAACACATTCCATCCCCAAGCACGATATTTCATGCCAGTATCTTCGTCCATAACCGCTCCACACTCAGTAGAAAGCTGAATGTTATTAGCGTCATAGAACATAATAAGATTGTTGAGTCCTAAGTTTCCTGCCAATCGTCCTACCTCTGCACTAATACCTTCTTGGACACCACCGTCAGAGATAAAGGCATAAATCTTGTGTTGCATCATGGTATGACCAAGTCGTGCTTCAAGGAATTTCTCAGCAACTGCTGCACCGGCAGCGTAGGCATGGCCTTGTCCAAGTGGACCAGAAGAGTTCTCGATGCCATGTGCGATGTCTCTCTCAGGATGACCTGGTGTGATTGAACCCCACTGACGGAATTGCTTTATATCGTCAATTGTGAACTTTCTCTGGAGTGTTAACGCTGCATAGAGCATTGGTGACATGTGACCTGGGTCGAGATAGAATCGGTCACGTCCTTCCCACTCAGGCTGATCTGGGTCAAAGACGAGAAATTCAGAGAAGAGAACGTTGATAAAGTCGGCACCGCCCATAGCGCCACCAGGGTGTCCTGATTTAGCTTTTTCAACCATTGACACTGCGAGAATTCTGATGTTATCCGCTGCTTGGTCCATCAAATGCTTGTCATTCATAAATAGATAGGATTTTTGAAATTATAATGCAAATATAAAGATAAATATGGAGACATCAAAATAATAAACTTACTATTTTCCCCAAAATATCCAAAAATGCCTAAAGCATAGTATTTGCTTTGCTCCGTTTGGTTGATGAGTGCTTGTTTTATGACTGTTTTATCGAAGTTCATCATCCTTTTGCAGTAGCTTGTTTCAGCGTTGAAGGATGTCATCATCGTCACCTTTTATAGTGGTGCTAAGGCTTCGCACATAGTGTGCGGAGGCTTCGCACAATTGGTGCGGGGCGTTAGTACGAATCATCTTGTGGGTGAGCAGGTATGCAATGAGGTATAAGAGAGGTGGCAATGGATGGATAGGAACACGATAAAAGGGTATATCAGAATGTTTGTCAGTTACCTTTTAACATTCGATATACCCTTTTTTATAGGTTATCTTAGCTAAATGCTTCTATCGTTAGCCTTCTTATGAAGGTTATAGTGAGGCGTCTGAATAAGCTTGTTTGTTGATGCGATACAATGCTGCACCACGCTTGCTGGTTATCTTATCAATATATTTTGTCTTCTCAATGAAGTCGATTTGCTTGATACGCTTACGGAAGTTACGTTTGTCAATCTCAACACCCATAATTGCTTCGTGTACATTCTGAAGCTGTGTGAGCGTAAATAGTTCTGGGAGAAGATTAAAGCCGAGTGGGTCTTTATTGATGAGTTTGCGGAGTTGGCTCAATGCTATCTGTACCATCTCGATGTGGTCACCATATAACTCTGGTAATTTGTTGATGTCAACCCACTGTAGGTCGTTCTCTTCCAATAACTTATTATCGTAGTCAGACACATTGATGAGGGCGCAATAAGCAATTGAGATGACGCGATCACCAGGGTCACGATCAGTCTCACCGAAGGCTCCTACCTGTCGCATATAGATGTCATTGATGCCCGTGCATTGGAAAAGGACTCTGTTGGCAGCCTCTTTCAAGCTCTCATTCTCTCTAACGAATCCGCCGTAGAGAGATAGTTTGCCGCTGTATGGTTCAACCTTACGCTTACCAACGAGTAACTGTAGCTTTTTGTTTTCGAACCCGAGTACGATGCAGTCGACCGAAACTAATAGTTTGGGTTCACCTTTGTAGTATTTATTCATGTTGTAGGTTTTGATATGAGATGTAAACTTGTAAATATCTCTTGGTTAGGTAGTAATATCTTTTTTGTTGTGTATTGGGATTTAAAGGTCTTCCTGTGTTGGATTACTCCTTGTGTTTATGACGCTTATTTTTAGTTAAGGGCTGAACTTCTTATGTTGAATCCAGCCCTTATACTAATTAAATATCGATGAAAATGGCACCTCGTTAGATACCATTGTGTTCTTAGCAAACCTTGTGAGAACCTTCACTGATAACCACAGGATAGACTTCTGGGGCATGACCATACTTTGCTGTGAACTTCTCTGTTACGTCAGCAATGAACTTGTCATACAATTCATCCTTAACGAGGTTGATGGTACAACCACCGAAGCCACCACCCATGATGCGGGAACCAGTTACGCCATTCTCCTTAGCAACGTCATTGAGGAAGTCGAGTTCTTCGCAACTTACCTCATATTCCTTGCTAAGTCCGTGATGTGTTTCATACATCTTCTGACCAACTGTCTCATAGTCACCAGCAACAAGTGCGTCACAAACAGCGAGTACGCGCTCCTTCTCACCGAGAACGAAGTGTGCACGCTGGTAGTCTTCAGCACTAACCTTGTCTTTAACAGCCTCTAACTCGTCCCAGTTAGCATCACGCAATGTCTCATACTTCTTCTCTGGGAACTGCTTAGCGATAGCTGCAACAACGTTCTCACAGCTTCTGCGACGATCGTTATATGGGCTACCAACAAGTTCGTGCTTAACCTTTGAGTTGACAAGAACGAGCTTGTAACCCTGTGGATTGAATGGGAAATACTCGAATTCACGGCTGCGGCAGTCAAGGCGCATCAGCTTACCTTCCTGACCGAAGACGCTTGCAAACTGGTCCATGATACCACAGTTCACACCGATATACTTGTGTTCTGTAGCCTGACCAGCGAGTGCGATGTCCCACTTTGATATCTTATTATCAGCAAACAAGTCGTTCAATGCGCATCCGAAGCAGCTCTCCATAGCAGCAGATGAACTCATACCAGCACCGAGAGGAACGTCACCAGCAAAGGCAATGTTGAAACCCTTTACGTCAACGCCAAGTGCTTTGAACTCCTGTACCATACCATAAATGAAGCGTGCCCATGTAGCGCGTGGACCCTCTGGGTCGTCAACTTTGAACTCTACACGGTCCTTAAGGTCGATAGAGTAGCACATAACAGTGTTTGTACCATTAGGACGAACCTCTGCCATAATGCCCTTGTCTACTGCGCCTGGGAATACGAAACCACCATTATAATCAGTGTGTTCGCCAATAAGGTTAATACGTCCTGGTGAGAAATAAATGTTTCCAGTCTGGCCGTCGAAATGCTTAATAAAACGGCTTCTTACGAATTCTATGTCCATGTTAGTAATGTTTTGAATGATTGTTAGGGTTTTATGTATATATCTCCTTATAATGGCAAGCGTGATGCCTGCCATTATAAAGATGTATGTTTTAAGCCTTCTTTGAAGGATGTGAGCCTACTAATGCGTAGAAGAGCATGTAAGCCAACATACCAACGATGAGCCAGTAGCTCTGGATGTCGCCTACCTTTGTTGCCATAAGGTTCTGAATCAATGGCATTACACCACCACCAACAACCATAGTCATGAAGAGACCAGAAGCTGTCGCTGTGTATTTACCAAGACCTTCGGTAGCGAGGTTGAAGATTACACCCCACATAACTGATGTACAGATACCACAAAGGATGATGAACAATACCTTTGTTGGGACCTCAACCTTGTCGAATGTGCTCTCTGCAAGGTTAGGAATTGAAAGACTCATCTTTACATCCTCTGGCATGAAGATAGCAACGAGCAAGAGGAGGAGGGCTACTGCTGAGGTTACGGTCAACTGCATACGAGATGATACCTTACCGCTGATGAAGGCACTAACGAAGCGACCTACGAGCATCAACATCCAATAAACACCTGCAATCAAACCTGCTGTTGCTGCACTACCAAGTACACCGCCGTTTGCAACTGGCTCACTGAGGTAGAACAAGAGCTGACCAGGAATACCAACCTCAACGCCTACGTAGAAGAAGATAGCAATGATACCGAGCAACAACTGACGATAACGCAAAGCCTCCTTGACACCACCAACGACGTCTGTCTTCTCTGTTTCTGGCTCTGTTAACTGTGTAAACCAAACGATAACGAATGAAGCTGCAAAGATAACTAACGCAATCAACAACAATGGAGTTACTGCCTTGAGTGATGTTTCCTTTGTAATCTCACCAATCATAGAACCTGCGAGCATTGGAGTCAGCGTCGCTGCGAGTGAGTTCAACGAACCACCTGTCTGAATCAGCTGGTTACCACGGTTACCACCACCGCCAAGAAGGTTCAACATTGGGTTTACAACGGTGTTCAAGATACAAACGCAGAAACCGCAAACGAAGGCTCCGAGCAAGTAAACTACGTATGTACTGATGGCATTACCGTCCATTGTACTTGAGAAATACTGGATGCCAATACCGAAGAAACCAAGTGCCAAAGCAACAAGAGCAGTCTTCTTATATCCGTATTTTGTAATCATCATACCTGCAGGAATACCCATGAAAAGGTATGCTGCAAAGTTCATCATGTTACCCATCATACCAGCCCACTCATAGTGCTGCTTCCAAATTGTACCAAATGGTGCCGCCATGTTGGTTACGAAAGAGATCATCGCAAATAAGAACATCATGGTGATAATAGCCACCAAGGTTCCTTTCTTGTTAGTTTGATTTTCCATTTTGATATTTCAATTTTTATTTATTATTTCCTTTTTAGGTGCTTATTTCTCTACACCGAACTTATAAATCGTTCTCTGTGTGTACTCCTTACATGGCTCTAAGATGACTGAAGGGAAATAAGGATGGTTTGGACTGTCTGGGAAGTGCTGTGCTTCAAAGCAGATAGCACTGCGACGTGGGAAGGTTGCACCATGTTGTCCCTTATAGCCGTCAGCCCAGTTATGGGTATATACTTGAACACCTGGCTCTGTTGTATATACTTCCATTGTTCTGCCACTCTTTGGTTCTTTGATGCGTGCAGCGAATGATAGCTCGCCTTCTTCCTTCTTATTCAGTACGAAACAGTGGTCGTAACCTGCGCCATTCTTAATCTGTTCGTGGTCAGCGTCGATATCCTGACCTACTAACTTTGGCTCACGGAAGTCGAATGGAGTACCAGCTACCTTCAAAATCTCACCTGTTGGGATGGATGTTTCGTCAATAGGAAGATAGAAGTCTGCGTTTATCTGGCATTCTAAGTCGTCAATTGTTGGTGTAGGATTAGCAATACCTGCCAAAGAGAAGAATCCATGACTGGTAAGATTGATAATCGTCTTCTTGTTTGTCTTTGCAGAATACTTGATAATGAGTTCGTCGTTATCAGAGAATGAATAGGCTACCCAGACTTCAACTTCGCCTGTATAGCCTTCCTCTCCATAAGAAGAAATGTACTTCAAAACAACGGCATGGTCGTTAACTTGTACAGCATCCCATACCTTTGCATTAAAGCCCTCCTTACCTCCATGCAGAGAGTTAGGACCATTATTAATAGCAAGTTTATACTCCTTTCCGTTCAACTGGAAACGACCTTTAGCAATACGGTTGCCATAACGGCCAATAAGTGTTGAAAGATAAGGCTCTGGTGAGGCGATAACCTCTTGTATATTGTCATGTCCTTGAATGACATTTGCTAATTTACCTTCTTTGCCAGGAACCATAATAGCAACAATCGCACCACCGTAATTAGTGACTGCAACCTCATTGCCCTTGGCATTTCTGAGTACATAAAGATCGGTTTTCTTACCGTCTATTGTCGTCTGGAAGTCTTCTTTTTTCAGTCCACACGCGTAGTGTGTCTCTTCGGTATTTACCATGATGTTCTGTTTTTAGTTACTGTTTCAAGACCTGCAAAGTAAATAAAAATAAACGATAACTGCAAACTTAACTTTGAAAATAATAGGGTATGGTGTGTTAAAAACAATTAACATAACAGCTATTTAATCCAAATCGACCATTATGATTTTATGGAGATTTAATCTCTTATGATCGATTTGGATTAAAAATGTCTATATTCTTTAAGATTAATCTAAGTCTTTTAAACGAAGATAATACCTCTTTTTATAAGGATTCGTGTGCAAATATTGGATTAAATAACTTCTACGTATCCTTTATTTCTTAGCGGGACAAGCCTTAAGCAAAGGATAGTTTGACGTCTCCTGAAACTTTGTTAGCTTATCATACATGTGTTCTAAATCATCGAATTTCTTTTGCTGAAGCATTTCTTTGGCAAAAGGTGTTGTCGGTCTGTTAGGATATGTCTTTATAAATCGTTCCCATTCTTTCTTCACATCATTGTCTAAATGTACGTCATCGTAAGATATAGGGGTGTTATCAAGGCCAAACAAAAAGGCATACTGGAGAAATTTATAGTCATCTTGTAGTCTACAGAATAATTCTTTCTGCGTTGGATTTGCCTTTACATAAGCCTCATATCGAGCAAGCAGATTACCCAACTCTCGCCAAGTTATTATCAGTCCAGCATCTGGGGCAATGTTCTCACTGTCCTTCAATAGGTGCCAAAAGTCTTGGTAGTATTTCGGTAAGAGCTTGACATACTTAGTATAGAACTTGGCTGGAAGTGCAAGTTCTACTATTCCCTCTCCCAAATCTTCTATATCTATGCCGTACTTCTTATAATATTGTTCCTTCTGTATTATGGAATCATGTGGCTCTTTCTCATTACCGTCATCATCCATCCTAAATTCGTAATAGTGGTCAAGGAAATAGCTTTCATGCTCGTTGATTTTAGCTAACTCTTTTTCCACTTGTGTATTAAAATCATCAAAGATTCTACAACGCTCCTCTGGTGTTGCAGCTTCAATTGTAAGGTCAATAACTTGCTCATGAAGTTTAATGCGTTTCAGAGGGTCAGTAGTCTTTGCAAGAACCTGTTTTATGCTGTCTATATTAGCTGTTTGTTTTATACTGTTAGCCTTCGTTTCCTGCTTTATGCTGTCAATATTTTGTATGTCTTTATCTGTTTGCTTAGAAGGATTGTTTTGACACGCTGTCAATAGTGCAATTCCAGATAAGAATAAATAAAGAAATCGTTTCATAAGATGATAAATAAGAGTTTTAATAATGATTCTATTTTGTTCTCATAACTTTATTATGATTCGCAAAGATAGATAAAAAGGGAGGAAGTTCCAAATATTTGTGTTTTATTTCTTTTCGTGCGATTTCTGTACGATGATACTCTCCTTTCTATGGATGTGTACGCTCATAGATACTCCGTTTTAGCTTTTTCATAACTTTTTATCTAAGCATTCTTTAATGAATTGTATTATTTACGGTAGATACATAGCACATAAATAAGGGTCTTCTGGACTTTGAAGTGATAAGGTTTGCTACTTAAGGTTAGGTTTCTGAGAAAATGTCACACGGAGAAAAGGAGAGGATGGAGGATTATTAAAGCAAAGCAATGGAAGTCACGGAGGTGCCGACGGCACAAAGAGCGACGGAGCTTGTTTGCCAATTCTATTAGCAATTTATATACAAAGCGTTTACCTCAAAATAGTTATCAAGAATCTGTATGCTACACCTCTGTCGCTCTTTGTGCCGTCGGCACCTCCGTGACATTGCGTTTCCTCCGTTCCCTCCGTGACTCTGTGTGCCTATTATATAAGACTTTTAGTTTATCACTCCATATTCGGAAGAACCATAAATAAGCGCTATCTCTGTATGAAATATTATGACAAAACAATGCGTTTGATGTCTTACTTTTAGGTTAAAAATGGTGTTTTTGACCACTCCTGTAACTATCAAGTAATCAGGCAGTTGAAAAATAGTGTTGTAAAAGGTGCCTAATTGGACTTCAAAAGGGCGTTAGTTAGACCTCAAAAGGGCACCTTTTGCAAGCCAATTAAGCCTTAATTTAAGCGCAATTAAGCACCAATAAAAATTCGGGTTATGATTTTTCTTTACAATATGGGTGCGAACTTAGTTTCTTTCTTGGGTTTTCCGAGATATGGAGTGATTAACTAAAGCTCGTATGTAATAAGTCACACAGAGTTACGGAGAGGACGGAGGTAAGGGTAATGTTACGGAGGTGCGAATGGCACAAGGAGGGACAAAGGTGTAGTGTACAGCCTCCTGATGCCCTTTGGGGTAAACGCTTTACATATAAATTGCTAATAAAATTGGCAAACTATCTCCGTAGCTTCACACACCAGCGGTGTCTCCGTGACTTCCATTGCTTTGTATTTAATAATCCTCCGTCCCCTCCGTGACTCTGTGTGATACTTCGTCAGAGTCCTAAATTTAGGCTACCCTCCTTATCTCTCTAAACTTCTGAAGCATAATCACAAAGGTAAATACCATGTGCATCGTCAGGCAACAAGGTTTACGCCTTACTTCTTTCTTGCCACATACCTATCATATAATGGTTTGAAAATAGGGGGAACGGGGCGCGTTTTATATAGCTCTGT
>ERZ1674175.203-NODE-203-length-11994-cov-7.702990_pt1 | contig 11994 bp, 8 predicted proteins | sample MGYA00581299_ERZ1674175 | MGnify/ENA primary metagenome ERZ1674175 (study PRJEB41354, sample SAMEA4873317) | human saliva metagenome | biome: human-associated habitat [ENVO:00009003]; feature: mouth environment [ENVO:08000002]; material: saliva material... | reverse complement strand
GATTCCATGGTCTCTTTGACAAGTTCTTTGATCGCTGCCAGTTCATCACTTGGTACTTGCAGAACGATTTCATCGTGCACCTGAAGAAGCATCTTGGTCTTGTATGCTCCTCTTTCTAGCGCTTGGTCCAAGTGGATCATGGCAATTTTCAAGATATCTGCTGCAGATCCTTGGATTGGTGAGTTGATAGCCGTCCGCTCCGCAAAGCCTCGAACATTGAAGTTGCGAGAATTGATATCTGGAATCTCCCGACGACGCTTGAAGAGGGTTTCTACATAGCCTTTGTCACGCGCTTCCCGTACCACTCTCTCCATATAGTCCTTGATGCCAGGGTAGCGTTCGAAGTAGGTCTCAATGTAGGCCTTGGCTTCTTTTCGACTGATCCCTAGGTTGTTAGACAGTCCAAAGTCGGAAATTCCATAAACCACACCGAAGTTCACTGCTTTTGCATTCCGCCGGTCGTTCGGCGTCACATCTTCTGGTTTTTCAATATTGAAAACTCGCATAGCAGTCGATGTATGGATATCTGCCCCATGTTTAAAGGCATCAATCAAATGCTCATCTCCCGAAATATGGGCCAAGACGCGCAGTTCGATTTGTGAATAGTCCGAACTCAGCAAGACACTGTTTTCCTCTTCTGGGACAAAGGCCTTACGAATAAGACGACCTTGTTCCAAACGGACAGGAATGTTTTGCAGGTTGGGATCCACACTGGACAAACGGCCTGTCTGCGTCAAATCCTGTACATAGCGGGTATGGATCTTCCCATCTTCCAAAATCCAATCTTGAAGACCGATGACATAGGTCGACTGGATCTTAGCAATTTGGCGGTATTCAAGAATCTTAGACACGATCGGTGCGATGGGAGCCAGACGTTCCAAGACATCAACAGCTGTTGAATAGCCGGTTTTGGTCTTCTTAGTATATTCAAGAGGGAGTTCCAATTTTTCAAAGAGGATGACACCCAATTGTTTTGGAGAATTGATGTTAAACTCTTCGCCCGCCAGCTCGTAAATTTCTTGGGTCAAGCGCTCCAAGACTACTTCGTTTTCCACCTGCATGTCTTCTAGGGTCTGGCGCTCTACCTTGATCCCTGCGATTTCCATCTTGGCCAAAACAGCTGCTAGTGGTTGCTCCATATCATAGAGCAAATCTAGCTGGTCATGGGCTTGCAACTGCTCCACCATGGGCTCTTCGGTATCCAGTAGAACAGCGACTTTCCGTGCCAAATGCTCTAATAGGACCGCCTTCTCTGGGATAGCTTTTTTGGCTCCCTTGCCATAAACGACTTCGTCCAGCGGCAGCGCAATCTGACTATAGAGACTCGCAATGGTTGAAATTTCATTGTCCTCTACGGTCGACAAGAGATACTTGGCCAATCGACTGTCAAACGCGGGATTTTGAAGGGTAATGCCCAAGTGGCTGAGCAAGACCTTGGCCCGCTTGAAGTCATAGACCTTGAGGGGCGTTTTTTCGAGAAATTCTTTGAAAATCGGTGTTTGTAAAAGACCAGTATCTGTACTCGCGTAGAGCTGACCCTTGGTCCCCCATGCGAAACCGATGATGGGTTCCGTATGGTAATTGTCCCCAAAAATCTCAAAATGGAAGAAACTATCTTCCGTGAGCATATCTGAAGTGACTTGCTCGACTTCTGTATAGTCAATAGCTACAGGAGCTGCTTCTTCTCCACTGAGATCCAAGGCCTGACGGAGTTGCTTGAAGCCCATCTCCTCATAAAACTTGGCGAGATTTTCTAGATGAGGGCCCGTATAGGTGATATCGTCAAGCCCAATCTCAATGGGCGCATTGGTATCAATGGTCGCGAGAGTCTTAGACAGATAGGCCTGTTCCTTATCGTTGATGAGGTTTTCCTTCATCTTAGAAGCCTTCATCTCATCGATATGCTCGTAAATACCATCGAGAGAGCCGTACTCTAGGAGTAGTTTGATCCCGGTCTTTTCTCCGATCTTAGTAACACCTGGGATATTATCCGACTTATCTCCCATCAAGGCCTTGAGGTCGATAAATTGCTCTGGTGTCAGTCCCATCTTTTCTTTCAGATAGGCTGGAGTGAATTCTTCAAACTCTGCCACCCCTTTTTTGGAGATTTCAACCACCGTATTGTCATCTGTCAGCTGGATCAAATCCTTATCCCCAGAGACAATGGTGACTTCAAATGGCACCGAAGTAGTTTCTGCCATCTTATCTAGTGTTCCAATAATATCATCCGCTTCATACTGGGCCAGCTCATAATGGCGGATTCCCAAATGATCCAGTTGCTCACGAATGAAAGGAAACTGCTCGCGGAACTCATCTGGAGTTTTTGCACGGCCCCCTTTGTAGTCGGCATACATCTCCGTCCGAAAAGTCGTCTTTCCTGCATCAAAAGCAACGAGGACATGGGTCGGTTGGATGCGCTCCAAGAGATGGCTCAACATGAGGTTAAAGCCATAGACCGCATTGGTATGCAGACCATTGGCATTTTTGAAGCGATCAATTTGATGATAGAGTGCGAAAAAGGCACGAAAAGCGACGGAAGACCCGTCGATGAGTAGTAATTTATTCTTTTTTTCCATAGGCCTATTATACCACGAATCACAAGGTCTCTGGTACATAAAAACTCTACCCTTTCGGGTAGAGCCTTCTTTAGGAGTTTCTTATGAAAAATGAAGAGAAGTGTTTATTCGCCGTAACAAGAACCTTGTTGTGGCAATTTCTTAAAGCGTTTTGGATAATTAACTGAGATTTTCATTTTCTGTACCTCATTTCTTATTGGATGAGTACAGTATACAAGAGAAACCTAAACAATTCCTTATAGAAAGCTTCAAGAAAACTAAAAGCTGAGGCGCAAAACACGCGGTTGTTTTTTGCTACAAGCTGGTAACTGAAGATGGAGCCCTGTCTCATCTTGGCTCCAAGAAAGGGGCTGGCTTTCTCCAAGGAGCTCTAGCTTTTGAATGCGCGCATGAAGAATTCTCGGTTGCTTGAGATCATAGGCGAGAGACGGCAAGGTCAACCCTTCCGTCCTTCCACTTGGTTCCAGCTGGATAGCATAAAGAAAGCCATCACGCATGGTATAGCGGAAATCTTGGCTAGTATAGAGTGGCGCTTGCCCATCTGAGAAGGAACCTTCCTGGGCCTCGGTCGGTCCGTCTGATGACACCCGCCAAGGCCGACTCTGATAAATGGCTTCTCCATTTACCGCCAGCCAGTCCCCGATCTCTGTGAGGATGTCTTGGTCTTGCTCAGGGATCGTGCCATCTGCCTTGGGTCCAATATTGAGCAGAAGATTGCCATTTTTTGCCACAACATCAACTAAATTTTGTAGCAATTCCTTACTGGTCTTGTAGGCTAGATCCTGGGTATAGCACCAAGAATTACGGGCGATCGCGGTATCCATTTGCCACGGAAAGGCTTGCGTCTCTCCGTATCCTCCCCGCTCCATCTCGACGATTCCTGAACCGAAAGGGAGGGCGTCCTGTTTGTAACAAACAGCCACCTTGCGATCCTCTTGTGCTGCTAGATTGTAATAATAAGCCAAAAAGCGCATCAAGTAGGGACGGAAACTCTCATGCTGGATCCACCAGTCAAAATATAGGAGCTCTGGCTGGTAGTCCCGCACCAGTTCACAGGTTCGCAAAAGCCAATCTTCCAAGAATTCTTTGCTTGGATAAGGCTTGGAAGTCAGATCAAAATGATCCTTGGGCTCTGGCTCCGCTGGCCAATAAAGGCTGTCTCTTGGGACTTCTTGCGGAATGTCACTAGTGAATTCCTTGCCATGTGAAAAGAAAAACTGGTGTTCTGCCCGGTGAGAGGACGTACAGAAGTGCAGGCCACGTTTTTCTGCTTCCTCCCTCAGCTCTCCTAAGACATCTCGTCTCGGCCCCATTTCTAAGCTATTATAAGGCGAGAGAGTAGAGGCATACATCTGAAAACCATCGTGGTGCTCCGCAACTGGAAAAAGATACTGGGCTCCCGCTTTTTGAAAGAGATCCAGCCAAGATGCCGGATCAAATCGATCGGCTGTAAAAAGAGGAATGAGATCCTTGTAGCCAAAGCTGGCCTGGTCTCCAAAATGCTCTCGATGATAGTCATAGCAAGGATTCCCTTGGATATACATATTTCGCGAATACCATTCCGAACCAAAGGCAGGTACACTGTAGACGCCCCAGTGGATAAATATTCCAAATTTGGCATCTCGATACCAATCTGGACAGACTTGATGGCTAAGAGAGTCCCAGGTTGGTTCAAAAGGACCTGACTGGACAACTTGATCAATCTCTTCAAGGCTTATCATTCTCTTCTCCTCTTTTCTTGTTACTACCTCTATTGTAACGAGAAAGCCTCGTTTGTAAAGACAAACGAGGGGAATGTTTAAAATAGTAGACAAAGAGCTTGATCTAGGAGAATCAAGCTGATGATGAATGGAATGAACCTTCTAGCCCTTCACTGCTTGAGAAATAAAACGAGCGATGGCGTCTGTCTCCCCTTGGTGGAGAGCCTTAACGATTTTGGACCCCACAATAACCCCATCTGAGACCTTGTTGAAACGGTGAACATCCTCCATGCTGGAAACTCCAAAACCTGTTAAAACAGGAATGGACGCTATTTCGTGTAATTGGGCCAAGTGGTGATCCAAATCATCTCGATAGCTACCAGCTTTCCCCGTCACTCCATTGACAGCAACGGCATAGATAAATCCTTCTGCATCTTGGATCAATTTCTTCTGGCGCTCGATTCCTGTGGTTAAGCTCACTAGTGGCACCAAAGCGATGTCTTTATCCACTAATAGAGGCTCTACCAGATCCGCATGCTCATGAGGAAGATCCGGAATAATCACTCCCTTGACCGCTGTTCCTTCTACATCTCTAAAGAAGTTTTCGAGCCCATATTGGAACAAGGGGTTGAAATAGGTCATGATGACCAAAGGAACACTTGTCTCTAAGTGCTGGATCGTTTGCACCAGTTCCTCTGTCGTCGTCCCATGGGCTAAACTTCGTAGTCCCGCCTCTTCAATCACAGGGCCATCTGCCACCGGATCCGAAAAAGGAATGCCAACCTCAATAGCTGAGACACCAAGCTCCTCCAAAAATTGGATGGTTTCCTGCAAACCTGCCAAGCCTTTTTCATGATCTCCTGCCATAATATAAGGAACAAAGATCCCTTGCTGCTGGTCTTTCAGCTTTTGTAAATGCTCTGTTAAGGTCTTTCCCATCTTACTCTCCTCTCTCTTGTTCTAGGCGGTCTTTGACTTGTACCACATCTTTATCCCCACGACCTGATAAGCAAACGATCATGGATTTTTCAGGCCCCATCTCCTTGGCCAATTTCACCGCATAGGCAATAGCATGGCTCGATTCCAGAGCTGGAATGATTCCTTCTACTTTTGAAAGCAATTGAAAGGCTTCTAGGGCTTCTTGGTCTGTCACAGGCACATAGGTTGCCCGCTTGATGTCATGGAAATAAGAATGCTCTGGCCCAATCCCAGGATAATCGAGACCTGCCGAAATCGAGAAGGCTTCTAAAATCTGTCCATGGGCATCCTGTAAAACATCCATCAAGGCGCCGTGAAGGACTCCCGGACGTCCCTTGGTCAAGGTTGCTGCATGCTGGTCTGTATCTACTCCAAGCCCAGCAGCTTCTGCCCCATACATGGCAACAGAGGTATCCTCAACAAAAGGATAAAAGAGCCCAATGGCGTTCGATCCGCCTCCTACACAGGCTAAGACTGCATCTGGTAGAGCACCATCATTTTGCTCTGCAAATTGGCGTTTGGCTTCTCGACCGATGACACTTTGAAAATCACGGACAATTTCTGGGAATGGATGAGGTCCTAGAGCAGAACCCATGATATAGTGGGTATCCTCCACATTTGCTACCCAGGCTCTAAGGGCAGCATTGACCGCATCCTTGAGAACACGTGACCCATCTGTTACTGATTGAACCTTGGCGCCCAACAATTCCATCCGAAAGACATTGAGGGCTTGGCGTTTGACATCTTCTTCCCCCATGTAGATGGTACATTCCATATCAAATAAAGCAGCAGCTGTTGCTGTTGCAACACCGTGCTGTCCGGCCCCTGTTTCTGCGATGATCTTCTTTTTGCCCATCCGGTGTGCCAACAAAACCTGTCCTAGAGCATTATTAATTTTATGAGCCCCTGTGTGGTTGAGGTCTTCTCTTTTAAGAAAAATCTTGGCTCCACCAACATACTTGGTTAGATTCTTAGCGTAATAGAGCGGTGTTTCCCGACCGACATATTGTTTCAGAAGCTGATCCAATTCTGCTTGAAAAGAAGGATCTGCTTGACTTTCTCTATAGGCTTCTTCTAATTCTAAAACTGCTGTCATCAAGGTTTCAGGGACAAATCGTCCCCCGAACCGCCCGTAAAATCCGTTTTTATCTGGTTGTTTATATGCCATGCTTGACCCTTTCTATAAATCGTTTTATCTTTTCTTGATCTTTTATTCCATTTGTCTCGACCCCACTGGATACATCCACCGCATAAGGATGAAAGAAGCGAATGGCATCTGCTACATTGTCTACCGTCAAGCCTCCTGCAATAAAGAAGGGCTTTGTGAAGTTTTGGGTTTCGAGCTTTTGCCAGTCAAAGGTCTGCCCACTTCCTGCTACAGGAGCATCAAAGAGCAGATAATCGGCACTGGTCTCAGGAAGAGCTGCATCTTTCCCCACTTGAACAGCGCGAATCGTTTGTTGGGGAAGGTCCTGCAAGATGGTTTCATCCATCGGCCCATGCACTTGTATCAGGTCCAAGCCCACAACTTGGCAAGTCTTCTCCACTTCTTCTCTTTGTGGCGATACAAAAACACCGACTTTTTGAACCCTCTTTGGAATACCTGTAGCCAACTGCCGAGCTTGCTCCAGCGTGACTTGCCGTTTGCTTGGTGCAAAGACAAAACCAATGTAGTCCGCACCAGCTTCAACAGCTGTCTGGACAGCTTCTGGAGTGGACAGTCCGCAAATTTTAACCTTTGTCAATCTGCAACTCCTTTACTTTTTCAGCCACATTGTCTGCCTTCATGAGGGCTGTCCCAACGAGAATGCCATTAAAATAAGGAGCCAGCATGCGCGCGTCTGCTGCTGTGAAAATAGCAGACTCAGAGATGTAAACCGGTTCTTGTTCAAAACTGGTCGCCAATTCAAGGCTAGTATGGAGATCTGTCTCAAAGGTCACCAAGTTGCGATTATTGACCCCTATGATCTGAGCCCCAATCCGGTGAGCGACCTCTAGTTCTGTCAGATTATGGGTCTCCACCAAGACCTCCAGGCCAAGATGGGTCGCAAAATCGAAGAGTTCTTTCAGACGAGCCTCTGGTAAGGCTGCAACTATCAACAAGATCACGGTCGCCCCTGCGTTTCGCGCCCGAATTATTTGCTTTTCATCCACAATGAAATCTTTGTTGAGGGTGGGGATACGCACCTGACTAGATATTTCCCGGAGATACTCGATACTGCCCTTGAAAAACACTTCATCGGTCAAGACAGAAATCATCACGGCCCCATTTTCTTCGTAAGTCTTAGCCTGCGCGACGATATCCACATCGACATGAATATCTCCCAGACTCGGGCTAGCCTTTTTCACTTCCGCAATGACCTGAAGCTTTTCTGGATGACTCTTTAGGTAATCATACAAGCGGTAGGTCTCACGCAAAGGTTGGAGTTCCTCTTCTTTCATCGCAGCCACTTCACGCGCCTTTTCCTTTAGAATCTTTGGCAAGAATTCTTGACTCATTTTTGATACTCCTGTAATAATCTCAATTTCTCAAGGGCAGCCCCACTGGCAATCACTTCACGTGCCAAGGCAATCCCCTCCTTGATAGAATCTACCTTGCCGTTGGCATAAAAACCAAGGCCTGCATTTAAGACCGTCACCTCTAAGAAGGGACTCGCTTCATTCTTCAAGACACTGAGCAAAATTTCCGCATTGCGTTTGGCGTCTCCACCTCGTACTTGATCAATTTCAATGCGCTCCATTCCGATATCTTCTGGTTGAAAGCTGGATAAGGTAACCTGTCCATTTTCCAGAATAGCGAGCTGGGTTTCTCCATCAAGGCCTGCCTCGTCCAAACCTTGTGGACCACTCACCACTACTGCGCGTTTCCGACCCAAATTTTTTAGAATCTCTGCCGTACTTTCTAGCATATCTGGACGACTGGTTCCCAATAGCTGGGTTTCTAGAGGAATCGGATTGATTAGAGGACCAGTTAAGTTCATCACCGTTGGAACCCCTAGCGCCAAGCGAGCGGGCATAATATAGCGCATGCCAGGATGCAGATTTTTGGCAAATAGGAAGACAATTCCCGCCTTTTCAAACACTCGTCCCAAGTCTTCTGGACCCAAATCAAGGTTAATCCCTAGAGCTTCTAGCACATCCGCAGAACCAGATTTAGAAGAGATCGAACGATTTCCGTGTTTCGCCATCTTGATGCCACCACCAGCAAGGACGAAGGCAGCTGTTGTTGAAATATTGAAACTATAAGAACGATCGCCCCCCGTTCCACAATTGTCCATTGCTCCTTGAACTTCTGTGGGAATAACGACCGCATGGGCCTGCATCAATTTTGCAATAGCCGTCCGCTCTTCAACCGTTTCTCCCTTCATTTTGAGACCTAGAAGAAGGGCCGTTACCTGTGCTTCTGAAGCACGACCAGCAACGACTTCCTCCATGGCAGCTTCTAACTCTGCACTGGTTAGATCCATTCCTTCCGCTACTTTTGCAAGCACTTGTTTCATCTTCCGCTCCTTGACTAGTTTGACAAAATTTTCGATGGTCTTGAGCCCATCTGGCGTCCCGATACTTTCTGGATGGTATTGAAAACCATAAATTGGTAAGCTACGGTGTTGAATTCCCATAATCGCTTGATCATCCGTCGTCCGAGAGGTAATGACAAAATCCTCTGGCATGTCTTCAATCGTCAGCGAATGGTAGCGCATGACTGGGACTTCTTTTGCGACACCCGCGTATAGCGGAGAGGGAGCTTCTAGCTGGATCTGGCTTTGTTTGCCATGCATGACCTGTGGTGCCAATCCCAAGCGCCCTCCAAAAACTTCCGCAATCGCTTGATGCCCCAAGCAAATCCCCAAGATTGGTTTGACCCCCGCGAAATCTCGGATCATCTCCTCCATCTTGCCCGCATCCTTTGGCCAACCTGGACCTGGAGAAAAGACCAAGGCATCTGCTTCTTGGGCAACTTGGTACAAATCCGGATCATCATTTCGAAGCACCTGGACCTCATCAAATTTCCCGATATACTGCGCTAAATTGTAGGTAAATGAATCGTAATTATCGACTAATAAAATCATCCTTCTTCTCCAATCCTTGTCATCGATTTTGCCTTATTGACGGTTTCTTGGTATTCATTTTCAGCGATCGAATCATAAACGATTCCTGCTCCGGCCTGCACATAAGCCTTCTTATTTTTGAGGATCATGGTTCGAATCGCAATAGCAAAATCGAGATCCCCCGTCACAGAGAGATAGCCAATAGCACCTGCATAGACGCCTCGTTTTTCTTTTTCTGCCTCATAGATTCGCTTCATGGCTCGAATCTTGGGAGCACCCGAAACGGTCCCAGCTGGAAGAGTTGCCTTCAGAGCCTCAATGGAGGCTAGTCCAGGAAGTAATTGACCCTTGACCACACTCGTCAGGTGCATCACATAACGGAAGAACTCCACTTCCATATATTTGGTCACTTCAACCGACCCATTTTGAGCGATACGACCAATATCGTTTCGCCCTAGATCCACCAACATCCGGTGTTCTGCGACTTCTTTTGGATCCCCTGCCAAATCAGCTGCCAATTGCCGATCAGCCTCTTCATCGATCCCTCTGGGACGTGTGCCAGCAATGGGATTGGTCGTCACCACTCGATCCTTGACTGACACCAGACTTTCTGGACTGGCACCGATAATTTGGTACTCCCCAAAATCATAAAAGTAGAGATAATTCGAAGGGTTGGTCACGCGCAAATTGCGGTAATAATCCAATGGTTTACCTGAAAAATCAGCTGAAAAACGTTGACTGAGCACGCATTGGAACATATCTCCTTTTCGAATATAGTCCCGCGCTAGGGCCACCATTTCCTCAAACTCTTTTTGCTCCAAATGATTGTGGAAATGAAGCGCATGCAGGTCCTTGTCCTGAAACTCTTCTTTTGCAGGTCTTGCCAATTGTGCTAACACTTGCTCCAAGCTCGACGCTTGCTCTGCTTCACTCCGTCCACTATAGAGGTTCTCTTCCACCACATAGACCTTTTCCTTTTTGTGATCAAAAATCACGTAGCTTTCATATAAGAAAAAGTGAAGATCTGGTGTGCCGATCGTATCTTCCGGAATGGAACCAATGTTCTCATAGAGACCAATCAAGTCATAGCCGACAAATCCAATCGCCCCACCGTTAAAAGGGAGTTCTTCTGAAGTTTTCCTTTTGACCGTGATGCGATTCAAAAAGTCCAAAGGATCCTCTTCGACAATTTGATCATTGTAATAGAGGACGCCATTTTCAAACTTGACTTCACTGACTGGCCGATAGGCTACAATTGAAAAACGCGCATTCTCTTTTTCACGAGGGATCGACTCCAAGATCATTTTATGGGGCGCATCCAAACGCATATAAGCCAAAATTGGACTCAACACATCAGCAGATAAAACTTTTTTCATATCAGAAACCTCTCTTTTAGAACTCTTTTTCTAATGAATCGTAACGTCGCTTGCTAAGGCGATCAAGGGTACCCATCGCTCTGTTTGCGCTTTGGGATCAATGTGCCTAAGCTCGCTTCGCTTGCTAAGGCACATAGAAAAGCCCTCACACAAAAACTGTGTGAGGGCGTAGTGTCCGCGGTGCCACCTCTTTTATAGGGAAAAATAGCTGGTTTTTCCCTACATCTCTATCTCCTCTATCAAGGAGTTGCACGGTAAGGGGTGCCAACCGAATTCACATGGGTTAGAATTCATTGATCATAACAGTCCAATTTTCATCAGTCGCTATTGCTTGTTCACAATTCCCACAAGCTCCCTGGAAATAGCTGACTCATTACTTTTCTGTTGCTACCATTATAACCCTTTTTCTTCGAAAGTCAATAAAATTTTTAGTCTTTTTTTATACTTTTTTCTACACTAATTTAATAAAATCAGCTCAAAGATTCCTAGCGGCCCGTCCTTTTTATCCCAACAATAGGATACTCAATAAAGCTAAAATTGCAGGTCCACCTTGGGTCAAGATAATCTTTTTATTGGCTGTCATCGCACCGTAGGCTGCAGCTCCAATAATAAAAAGCACAAAAATCGTAACAACTTCACTATTTTTAGAGACAAACAATCCATACAAGAGGAAGACACCAATCAAGGCATTGTATATCCCTTGATTCTTAAATAAAGAGGTCACAGATGGGCGAGCGAGTTCTTCTTTATCCATGTTGAAAACCCGACTTGTGGTATCAGATGTGGTTCTGATGCTCTCCAAATAAAAAATATACAAATGCTCCAGTGCAGCAAGACTTGCTAAAATAATCGTCAGTAATGACATCGTAGATTCTCCTTTTTATTCAACTGTTATTTGTTCAATGCCAGATACTAATTTGTCCAGCAGGTAAGAAAATTGCTCTTGTTCTTGAGCAGTCAAAATCCGACTCATCTGTTCTTTCACCGCCACATGATGGCGAGGGGGATGTTTGACCAAACGATTATAGGCCGTATCCGTCAAATGAATTAAGATTTCCCGCTGATTCTTTGGATTTCGACTCCGATGGACAAATCCTTCCTTTTCTAATATTTTGAAATGTCGGGTTAAAGCCGCTGGATCAATCTGCAAGCGCTCCTGAACCGCGATCTGATTGCAAGGCGCTTGTTCTAACAAATCCTGCAAGATTTGGTAACGTGTTAAGCTAATCCCTAGGCGCTTTTCAAATAACTGTGTAGTTGATTGATCTGCCAAGCGTAGTTGGTAGAGCAAATCATTCATTTCTGCCATATCCCT
>ERZ1674175.201-NODE-201-length-12014-cov-12.677314_pt1 | contig 12014 bp, 7 predicted proteins | sample MGYA00581299_ERZ1674175 | MGnify/ENA primary metagenome ERZ1674175 (study PRJEB41354, sample SAMEA4873317) | human saliva metagenome | biome: human-associated habitat [ENVO:00009003]; feature: mouth environment [ENVO:08000002]; material: saliva material... | reverse complement strand
AGGGGCCGGCCTGGACCATCATGATGGCGACGCGCGGGGTGCGCAGGGAGGCGACGAAGTCCTCGAGCGTGGACGCGGGGACGAAGGTCGCCTCGTCGCCGTGCTCGGCCATGAGCTTGTCGGTGCGCGCCGGGGTCCTGTTGAAAACGGCGGTCGCGTAGCCGTTGCGGGCCAGGTTGCGGGCGAGGTTCGCGCCCATGACTCCCAGGCCGTACACGCCGATGTCGGCGGAGGCCTTCTCGGGGGTAAACGTGCTCATGCGGTGACTCTCCTAACGTATAGGTCAGTTGTCACCAGAGTACGTCCGTGGCAGGTGGGGGTGCACCGCGCGCGGGCGTGAGGATGGTCGCGCCCGCTCCACTGACGAGGCCGCTCACCGCCGCACTCACCGGCGCGCTTACGTCTCGGCGGGGCTGTGCGTGGGGTCTGCGGGGTCTAGTCCTGGGCCTGTCGGGCGGCCTTCGCGGCGGCCTTGCGGGCCTTCTTTTCAGCGACCTTTGCTTCCCAGCGGGCTTGCTGCGCCTGGTATTCCTCGGCCAGGGCGCGCACGTCGTCGGAGGCCCACCACGCTAGGAGTGCCTCGCGGGCTGCCTCCTCGCCCAGCGGTCCGCGCTCCATGCGCAGCTCCAGCAGGTAGTCGCGGGCGATCTTGACGGCGCGCGAGGGGCGAAGCCCCAGGATGTCCATGATCTGGTCACCGTCGAGGTCGGGGCGGATCGCGTCGAGCTCCTCCTGCTCGCGCAGGGCGGCGATGCGCGCCTCCAGGTCGTCGTAGGCGGCGGACAGGTAGTTGGCCTTGCGGCGGTTGCGGGTCGTGCAGTCGGCGCGCGTGAGGCGGTGGAGGCGTTCGAGGAGGTCGCCCGCGTCGGCCACGTAGCGGCGCACCGCCGAGTCGGACCAGGCGGCCTCGCCGTAGCCGTGGAAGCGCAGGTGCAGCGCGACCAGGTTGGAGACGGCCTCGATCGTCGCCTTGTCGAAGTGCAGGGCCTTCATGCGCTTGCGCGTCATCTTCGCGCCCACGATCTCGTGGTGGTGGAAGGACACGGTGCCGTTCTTCTCGAAGCGGCGGGTCGCCGGCTTACCGACGTCGTGCATGAGGGCCGCGAAACGCAGGATGAAGTCGGGGGCGGGAACGGGGCCGTCCGGGCCGGTCTCCAGGTCCATCGCCTGCTCGACGACGGTGAGGGTGTGCTCGTAGACGTCCTTGTGGCGCTTGTGCTCGTCGACCGTGGACACGAGGGCGGCGACCTCGGGCAGGACGATGTCGGCGACGCCCGTGTGCACCATCAGCTCGATGCCGCGGCGCGGGTAGGGCGAGATGATGAGGCGCTCGAGCTCGGCGCGGATGCGCTCGGCGGAGACGATCTCCAGGCGCGAGGCCATGGTTTCCATCGCGTTCATGACGTCCAGGTCGACGTCGAGGCCCAGCTGGGCGCTAAAGCGCGCGGCGCGCATGATGCGCAGCGGGTCGTCGTCGAAGGACTGCTCGGCGGACACGGGGGTGCGCAGGTTGCCGTCCGCGAGGTCCGCCAGGCCACCGCAGGGGTCGACCAGGGCCATCTGCGGCAGGCGCATCGCCATCGCGTTGACCGTAAAGTCGCGGCGCGTCAGATCGCCTTCGAGCGTGTCGCCGAAGGTCACCTCAGGCTTGCGCGACCCGATCTCGTACTCGTCGGTGCGATACGTCGTCACTTCAACGACCACGTCGCCGCGGCGCCCGCCGATCGTGCCGAACTCCTTGCCGATGTCCCATGTCGCGTTGCCCCACTGGGCCAGCAGTTCCTCGGTGCGCTCGGGACGCGCGGAGGTCGTCATGTCAAAGTCGTGCGGAGTCACACCCAGGAAAGCATCGCGCACCGGTCCACCAACGAGCGCGAGTTCCTCCCCGGCCTGGTCAAAAATCGTGCCGAGTTCCATAATTGCGGGCGGGAGTGCCGCGAATGTCTTCGTGGCGTTGGCCATGAGGGTAGGAATGTCCGTCGTTCCGGCGTTTTGCGGGGTCACGGGGCCGTTGATCGGGGAAGCTGACTGGGTACTCATCGCCTCTAAGCATGCCAGGAAAGCGCCCTAGCCGACTACCGGGGGCCGCCCACCGGCTAAAGTGGAGTCATGCCTGCACGTTCAGTTGACCGCCGATCCGGGGTTCCCAGACCCCCGCGTCGGTCTGCTTCCATGCGCGCGGGCCGCTCTCACCTGCCGATTTCCGCAGAAACCAGCGCGGGCGGTATTGTCGTGGACGTGCGTGACGGAATTCCCTATGCAGCGCTTATCGCGCGACGCAATCGAGCGGGGCGTATCGAGTGGTGCCTGCCCAAGGGTCACCTGGAGGGTTCCGAGACCCCGCAGCAGGCGGCGCTGCGCGAGGTCGCCGAGGAAACCGGCATCCACGGGCGCATCATTCGCCACCTGGCGTCGATCGACTACTGGTTTTCCGGCAACGACCGCCGCGTCCACAAGGTCGTTCACCACTACCTAATGGACTACGAGTCCGGTACGATCACCGTCGATGGAGATCCTGATCATGAGGCCGAGGCCGCCGCATGGGTTCCCCTGCGCGACGTGTCGCGTCAGCTGGCCTACCCCAACGAACGCCGCATCGTGCGCATCGCCCTCGACCTGCTGTATCGGGATAGCCGTGGCTAGGCGCGGCAGGTGGGTCGCCGCCCTGTGCGCGGCGCTGATGATTCCGCTCGGTCTCTCCGTTCACGAGGCCGGGGCAATTCCCGTACATTCGGCGACGTCCGCGCAGGATCAGTCGCGCCCCTCCGTGATGGGTACTGTGTCCGCAGATTCGGGACTCTCGGTATCGATTGACTCTCTGTCGCCTCGGATCATTACGACCGAGGAAGAAGTGGTTATTTCTGGCACGATCCGCAACGATTCGCCGACGACGCTGGCCTCCGTCTCCGTCGAGGTGTTCGTCGCTAACGAGACGCCCATCTCCATCTCGTCGATGACGACACAGCTCAGCGAGGACGAACCCGACGCCACGCATGCCGCTTCCTCGACGCTGACCGACGTACGCCGCAGCGTGACCACGCCTTTTGAGATTCGTATCCCCACCTCCTCCCTGCCGCTGACCGACACCGAGGAGTGGGGGCCTCGCATCACGACCGTCACTGCGACCTCCGGCGACTTCTCCGGCAAGGACCGCACAATCCTCGTGTGGGACTCCGGCGCACAGGTCGCCCCCGCCCGCGTGTCCGCGGTGGTTCCCTGGACCTCAGGAAACGCAGCATCAACTCAGGCCGAGCGTTCCGCGGTCCTGACCCTGGCCGGGACCTCGGGCGTCACCCTCGCCGTCGATCCTCTCCTGATCCCTCGCGGCCCCCAGCCTACGACCAAGCACAGCCCCACCCCATCCGCGTCCGCAACCGAGGATGAGGCGCAGTCGGAGGGACAGTCGGAGCAGTCGGGGCAGTCCGACACCCCCACGGCCTCGCCGAGTCCGTCCGCCTCCGCTGCACCGACGCCCGCGCCCACCGCGACCGACCCGGCGCAGCGCTCGCGCGACCTCCAGGCCGAGGCCTTCGTGTCCTCGTTCATGTCGACCGCCTCTGAAATCATCGCGTTGCCCGACGCCGACGCGGATCTCGGGGCTCTCGCACTGTCCGGCAACACCGGCTTCTGGGGCCTGGCCTCCGAATCCATCGACGCTTTCCCGGGCACGCCGCGCGCGGCCGGCTGGGTCGCGCCGAGTCACGCCCACAATCCCGGCGCTCCGAGTCCCTCCGCGACCCCGTCGACATCCCCCACGGCCTCGCCGTCGGCATCCGCGACGCCGAACCCGACCCCCTCCGCGACCGGTCCGAGCGGAACCATGACTTCCAAGCCCGACTCGGGTCCTACGATCCTGCGCAACGTCGGCTGGCCCGATGACGCAACCTTCGGCACAACCTTCCTGTCCAACTTCGCCGCGGCCGACCAGATCGCCATCGCCCCGACCTCGGCACTGACCCCCACTGACGAGGTCCCCTTCACCTCCATGGCGCGCGTCAACGTCAACCCGACGACCGGTGAGACCTCGACAAACGGGACGGGCGCGCACGTCCTCGCCCAGCAGGCAGACATCTCCTCGATCCTGTCGTGGAATGCTTCCGGCGGCGACGCACTCGACGCAGAGCAGGCCCTCACCGCCATCACGGCGATCATCGCGCGCGAACGACCCTCCTCCTCGCGCACCCTGTTCGCGACGGCAGCGCGCGGAACCACCATCAACGACCGCCTCGCCAGCCGCGCCAGCGCGCTCTTCTCGCCGCGCTGGGTCACCGCCACGAGCTTCACGGACATGGCCACCAGCGAACCCACGGACGTCGAGCGCGCCACCGTCGGCACGGGCACCCTCGCCGACGACACGGCGAGCGCCATCACCGAGATGTCGACCTCGCTGACGCTGCTCATTCCACTGGCGAACGCAACGGACGACCCCGACGCAGTCTTCGACTCGGTCACGCCCCAGGTCCTTCCAGCATTGACTGCCGGGCGCACCCCCTCCGAGCAGCTGGACTCCGCGACCGCCATGACCAGCCAAGTGACGACCATGCTATCCTCGGTGACCGTCGAACCCTCCTCGGCGGTTAACCTGATCAACAAGTCCGCGAACTTCCCCGTCCTGATCCGTAACAACCTGGACTGGCCGGTACGCGTCGACGTCACCCTCATCCCCGACGACCCGCGACTGCGTGCCACCCCCGCACAATCCCAGCTGCTGGCCGCGCGCGGTGCCACCACGGTCGAAGTGCCCGTCGGCGCGATCGGCAGTGGCAACATCGAAGTCACTTACAAGGTCACAACCCCCGACGGCCACATCCTGGACGACTCACAAACCGTTTTCGTGCGCATGCGCGCCGGCTGGGAAGATGCAATCACCGCGGTTATCGCCGCGCTCTTCGGCCTCCTGTTCCTCGTCGGCATCACGCGTTCGATCCGTGGGCGATCCAGGCGCAAGGCCGAGGCCTCCACAGCTTCCGGGAGTACCGACGAACCCGTCAGCTCAACCGAGGCACCCCAGGGGGCATCCGCCCCCGAGACACACCCCGAGGACCCAGAGAAGGCCTCGGACACCGCAGACGAGAACACCGACTCGAAGACCGCCACGACGAAGGAGACCCCATGAGCTCGAAAACGCCAGGCCGATCGATCCTGAGGGCATCGGCGCTGATGGCGTCGGGAACCATGGTGTCGCGCATCCTCGGCTTTATCCGAAACGCGATGCTGATCGCCGCAGTCGGCGCCACCGCAGGCGGCGTGGGTGCGGCCTTCCAGACCGCCAACACGCTGCCGAACACCGTGTTCAACCTGCTTGCCTCCGGCATCTTCGACGCGGTGCTAGTTCCCCAGATCGTCGGCGCGATCAAGCGACGTAACGACGGTGACACCTACGTTAACCGCCTGCTGACGCTCGCTGGCACGGTCCTGTTCGTCGTCACCTTCATCACGATGGTGCTCGCGCCCCTGCTCGTCATCATCACGGCCGCCGGCTACACCGAGGACATCCGTAACCTCGCGATCCTCTTCGCGCTTCTGTGTCTGCCGCAGCTCTTCTTCTACGGCCTGTATAACCTGCTCGGTGAGCTTCTCAACGCCCGCGAAATCTTCGGCCCCTACATGTGGGCACCCGTCGTCAACAACGTCGTGGGCATCGCCGGCCTCGCCCTGTTCCTAGGCATCTGGGGCGGTGCCCCCAACGGCGGTATCCCCGCAGGCGACATCACCTCAGCCCAGTTCTGGGTCTTGGCTGGCTCGGCGACCCTCGGCGTCATCTGCCAGGCCCTGTGTCTGCTGTGGCCGATGCGTCGCGCGGGCATCTCTTTCAAGCTGGACTTCCACTTCCGCGGCACTTCCTTCGGCTCGATGCCGCGCGTGGCCGGCTGGACGTTCGCGACCCTCGGCGTCTCACAGGTCGGCGTCCTGTCGACCAACAACCTGGCCGCGATGGCCGACGGCTTCATCGGCCGCAACGGTACCCAGGGCGGCGTCGTCGGCATCCTCGCCTATTCGACGGCGTTCATGATCTTCATGGTCCCCCAGTCGCTCATCACCGTGTCCCTGACGACCGCAATCTTCACGCGCATGGCCGGTGCCGTCGCCGACGGCGACGACCGGGCGGTGGCCGACAGCTACCATCTGGGCGTCCGCACAATCACGTCGCTGACCCTCGTGGCCGCGGCCATGCTCATGGCCGGCTCGGTGCCCATGATGGAGATCGCGATGGCCGCCAAGGGCGGGGATCCCGAGGCTGTGACAGCCTACGCCCTCGTCCTGACTTCGCTGATGCCCGGCGTCGCCTCCACGGGCATGGTCCTCATGAGCCAGCGCGTCTTCTTCGCCTACGAGGACGTCAAGCCCGTGTTCCTCATGGGTATTGGCCCGACGATCATCCAGGTGATCGTGGGCTGGTCCCTGTACGCGATGACCGGCGCGCGCTGGTGGGTTATTGCCGCGTCCCTGGGCGAGACGGTCTGCCGTCTCACGCAGGGCATCATCGCTGTCGTGTGGGTTTCCCGCCAGAACCGTTACGTGGATCGAGTGGGCCTGCTGCGCTCCTACGTGTCCTTCCTGGTGGCCGCCATCGTGGCAGGTATCGTCGGATTCGGTGTCCTGTCCCTGATGGGCATCCACACGGATACTTCCTCGACCCTGGCACGCATGGGTATCGCCGCTGTCAAGCTGACCATCGTCTCGGCAATCACCGGCTTCGTGTACCTGCTGTTCCTGCGCTTCGTTTCTCCGCGCGAATCCGCGACGATGATGCGCCCCCTCCTGACCCGCCTGCGCGTCCCCGCCTCTGTGGTGAACATCCTGGCAGCGTCTTCCACGCCGACCGCTGACGGAGCTGCGATAATGGTGTCAAACACACCCGACCAGACGGAGGAAGCGATGGCCCCCACGCCTGAACCGACCGGCGACGAGAAGAAGATGCCGTCGTTCGACGAGGTCGTTGACCCCTCGCCGATCCCTGTGCCTCCGGCGAGTCCCTCCCCCGCCTCGGAAGACGCCTCCGTTCCGCCAATTCCAGATGCTCTGCCGACCCCCGCGCCCGTCGTAGCTCCGGCCATCGCACCCGCGACGCAGGCTCCTGCCGTGAACCCGGGTTTCATCGAGGCAGTGGTCGCGCCCGCTGTCGATGCCGTCGCTGAAGCGACGGATGCCGCCAGCGCGCAGCCGATCCCCGAGACCTCGGCTGAGGTCGGCGTCAAGCCGGTGAGTGACAAGGCCGCGGACGCGGCCGAGGTTCCCGCCACCGCCTTCCCGGTCGCTCCCACGCCACCCAAGTCCACCGCCAGCGGCTACGAACGCGAGGGGGCCGCCTTCCAGACGGACTTCCCACACCCGGAGCCGCTTACCGACGCACCCTCAACCCACCAGATCCCGCGCATCCAGCCGCTCGCACCCGAGCCACCCGCCTCTGCGAAGATCCCTGACGGCACTCACGCCCCCGCTGACGCCACGGCAGTGATCCCCCCGATCACCGCCGCTGTGGCCGCCCAGGCAGCCGCCCAAGCCGAGCAGCAGGCCGCTGAGGCTGCCCCGACCTCGTCAGACGAGAAGAAGACAGCCGAGAGTTCCGATCACCTCATCGACCCGACGAGGCCCGCGCTGATCTTCGGTGCCATCGTGTTCCTCTTCGGCGCGATCTGGGGTCCGTGGATGGCGACCCGCCCGGTCACCGACCTCAATCTGGCACAGTCGCTGCGCGAGGCTACCACGCAGGTGCAGTCTGACAACACGCCCGCGCCGAACCTGACGACCACTCCCCCGCCCGCGCCCTCCGTGACGCCCGTGATCTCCTCCGTGCAGGTCCTGTCGTGGAACAACGACGACGGCGACCACCCGGACCGCGCGATCAACATGATCGACTCGAACCCGTCGACGTCCTGGTCCTCGCGTTGGTTCGACAACAACCAGTTCCGCGACGAGACGTCCGTGACGATCGTCGTCAAGCTCCAGCAGAAGGCCACCGTGTCCTCGGTGACGCTCAACATGGACCCGGCGACGTCCGGCGGCGAGGTCGTCGTGCGTAACGTCACGGACCCGGCGAACCCACGCGGCGGAACAGAGCTGGCCATGTCGACGTTGTCTCCGACGACGACGATTCAGCTGCCCACGGCCGTCGAAACCGACTCAATCGCGCTGCAGTTCCGCTCCATGCCCAAGGGCCAGGACGGACGCAACTCGGCGTGGATCTCCGAACTTACAGTTCAGTAACCCTGAAGGAGGGTACGCATGTCTTTCGTTGCGATTCCGGGCCTTGTGACGGCCGAACCCGCCGAGGCCACCCCTAAGGCCGCCGAGGTGCAGATCCCGTCGGCCGAGGTGCCCGAGGGCGCCACCGTCCACGACGTCGTCATCGTCGGCTCGGGTCCCGCCGGCTACACGGCCGCGGTCTACACGGCCCGCGCCGGCCTCGCCCCCATCGTGCTGGCTGGCCAGCTGGCGGCGGGCGGCGCGCTCATGAACACGACCGAGGTCGAGAACTTCCCCGGCTTCCCCGAGGGCATTCAGGGCCCCGAGCTCATGGACAACATGCGCGAGCAGGCCGAGAAGTTCGGCGCGGACGTGCGCTACGAGGACGTCGTCGCCGTCAACCTTGAGGGCGACGTGAAGGCCGTAGCGACCGAGGACGAGGTCTTCTACGCGCGCGCCGTCATCCTGGCCACCGGCTCCGAGTACCGTCACATGAACGTGCCCGGCGAGGAGGAGTTCTCCGGCCGCGGCGTCTCCTACTGCGCGACCTGCGACGGCTTCTTCTTCAAGGATCGTCGCCTGGCCGTCATCGGCGGCGGCGACTCCGCGATGGAGGAGGCCACCTTCCTGACGAACTTCGCGTCCGAGGTCATCGTCGTGCACCGCCGCGACGCCCTGCGTGCCTCGCGCGTCATGGCTGAGCGCGCCCTGAACAACCCGAAGATCTCCTTCGAGTGGAACGCGACCGTCTCCGAAGTCCTGGGTGACGAGGCCGTGACCGGCCTGCGCCTGGCGTCCACAGTGAACGGATCCACCCGTGAAATCGCCGTGGACGGCGTCTTCGTCGCGATCGGCCACCTGCCCCGCACGGGCTTCCTGCGCGGCCAGGTCGCCCTCGACGAGGCCGACTACATTACGGTCGACGAGCCATCGACGCGCACGTCCGTGGCGGGCGTGTTCGCGTGCGGCGATGCTGTGGACCACACGTACCGTCAGGCCATCACGGCGGCTGGCTCCGGCTGCCGCGCCGCCCTGGACGCGGAGCGCTGGCTGGCGTCCCTGGGCGACCAGGCGTGATCTTCCCCACTCCCACCGGCGCTTCCGGCACTGACTCTCCCCGTCCTCGTATCTGCCCATGCGGGTCGGGGGCGCTGCTCGCGCAATGCTGCGGGCGCTATCTGGACGGCGAGGCGGTGCCGACCGCCGAGGCACTCATGCGCTCGCGCTACACGGCGTTCGCGCTGCGCGACGAAAACTACCTGTTCCGCACCTGGCACCCGCGCACGCGTCCCGCTCCCCCGTACTGGGTCGAGGGAACGCAGTGGATCGGCCTGCAGATTCTTGGGGCCGAGGCCGGGGGTCCTTCCGACGAGGAGGGGACCGTCACGTTCGTGGCCTCGTGGCGGGACGCGCTAACGGGAGAAACCGGGCAGATGCGTGAGCGTTCGCGTTTCTCGCGCCGGGCTGGGCGCTGGGTGTATGACTACGGTGCGAATGACTGACACTACGGTAGGATTTTCATATGCTTGTTCGTCGACTTCTGTCACCCCCCGTTATCGTCGGGGCTCTTCTCGTCGTAGCGGTTGCTATCGCCGGTGATTTCATTACAAATCCCCTGCCGATCGACACCGCCGTGTGGTCCAACTTCATCGAGTCACGCTCTCCCGCGATGAATACGTTCATGACGGGCGCGTCCTGGCTGTTTGATCCAAAGCGCGCCATCGTCTTGGCGCTGGTGGTCGCGGCCGCCGTCTGGTGGTTCGCCAAGAAGGTCGTGCACGCGCTCTACGTCCTGTCGTCAGTTGTGCTCTCGGCTGCGAATAGCTTCGTGATTAAGCACCTGTACGAGCGTCCCCGCCCCGAAGAGGCGTACCGCTTGATCACTGAGGACGGCTACTCCTTCCCGTCGGGTCACGCGACGGTCGTCACGGCGCTGGTGGTCTCCCTCGTGATGGTGATGACGATGACGCGCGTCGGGCGCGAGATTCGTCACCTGCTGTGGGTCGCCGCGGTCGTCTTCATCGCGTTTATCTGCGTGACGCGTCTGTACCTGGGTGTCCACTGGGTGACGGACGTGCTGGGCGGTTGCAGTGTCGGCCTGGGTTCCACGCTGATCCTGTCGCCGTTCATGCTGCGACCGAACGCGTTGCGTTGGGTTCGCTAAGCTCACATCTTATTGCTGCTAGTGCGCCCGGGGCTACGGCCCCGGGCGCTTCTGTATGCGCCTGTGAGGCCCGATCACACCCCGACATGGACTCGTACCCGCCTCGGCTCCAAAAGGCCTGCAGAGGCCCCGGAGAGGCCTTACCGGACACCTCGCGTAGAACAATCCCCACTGTCCTGATCAGTATCCTCCCGCCTGGGGCCGCCACACACGAAACCACGTGAGTCCGCAGTGCGGAGGGCGCCGCAGGGCCCGGAGGGGATGGCCGCGGTGTCCGTGGGCGGCGGCAGGGCCTGGCCACCACACACAACGACACAGCGCCGCCGGTGTGGAGGGCGCCGGAGGGCGTCGCCGCGGTATCCGTGGGCGGCGGCAGGGCCTGGCCGCCACACACAACGACACAGCGCCGCCGGTGTGGAGGGCATGGCCGCGGTGTCCGTGGGCGGCGGCAGGGCCTGGCCGGGCTTCGAGACGACGCGCCGAGCCGAAGGCTCGCGGCGCGGACGGCGAGCGGGCGGGCCGCCGCCCACGGACACATACAGCGACCCGGCCCGAAGGCGCCCGGGAGCACCGGCAGCGTCACCCGGGCACGCCAAAGGGGCGGGTACCGAAGTACCCGCCCCTCACTCAGCCACGACCTCGTCGAGGCTCAGGCTGAATCAGTCTCAGCCCTGGCGGCGGCGACGCATCCACAGGAGGAGGCCACCCGCGGCTGCGGCACCCAGGCCGGCGGTGCCGACCAGGCCGTCGAAGCCGGTGCGCGCGAGGCGCTGCGCCAGGCTAGTGCTGGGCTTCGTGGCCGGCGCGTCGGGTGCGACGTACCCGAAGTTCACGCCGGTGACCATCGGGTTATCGAAGCCGATGGTGATCTCGCCGGACATGGAGTCGGCGATGCCGTCCGGGTCCTCGGTCTGGTCGAGGCCGGCCAAGGCGCCGTCGGCGTGGACCTTGACGCGGTAGGTGCCAGCGGGCAGCTTCTCGAAGGAGTATGTGCCGTCCGCGGTGGTCATCGCGGTGGCGACAACCGTACCGGAAGCGTCGATCAGGTCGACGGTCACGCCCTCGAAGGTTTCTTCACCGTCGGTGTAGGAACCCGACTTGTCGGCATCACGGTAGACGCGACCGGCGATTGAATAGTCGGGCACGTAACCAAAGTTGACGTTTTCCTGGAGGGAGTTCTCCGGACCCATCGTGTACACCGCGGAGGTGTCGTCGACGGTGGCGTCGGGGTCCTCGGTCTGGTCGTAGTCCTTGATGGCCGAGGAGCGCACGACCTTCACGGTGTACTTGCCGTCCTTGAGATGCTGGAAAGCGTAGGTGCCGTCCGCGGCGGTGTCGAGCGTCTGCACGACGTTGCCATCTTCGTCCAGGAGCTGGACGCTGACACGCTCAAGGCCGGGTTCGTCACCGTCGATCGTCTTGTCGCGGTTGTCGTCGCGGTAGACGGTGCCGGTGATCGTGTTATTCGGGGCGTAGCCGAAGTCGACGTCACTCTTGGTGGGGTTGTTCTCGTCGAGGGTGATCGGCTTGGACGCGTTGTCAAGTGTCGTGTCCGGGTCGCCGGTCTGGTCGGCATCGGCGAGCACGCCGTCCTTGACGACCTTGATCGAGTAGGTGCCGTCGGGCAGGTGCTCGAAGGAGTACTTGCCGTCCTTGTCGGTCG
>ERZ1674175.193-NODE-193-length-12307-cov-20.159647_pt1 | contig 12307 bp, 11 predicted proteins | sample MGYA00581299_ERZ1674175 | MGnify/ENA primary metagenome ERZ1674175 (study PRJEB41354, sample SAMEA4873317) | human saliva metagenome | biome: human-associated habitat [ENVO:00009003]; feature: mouth environment [ENVO:08000002]; material: saliva material... | reverse complement strand
GACAAAGGAAAATGAGAAAAGTTGGTGTTTTAAGGGGTGGGAAACTTTAGTTATATAATGTGGGATTAATCCTTAGAAGTTGGTTTTTATAAGAGTAAAACACATACAGCTGAATTGAAAAAACATTACATAAAAAGGGAGAAAAGATGCTTCTTTTACCATGAAAACATCAAAAAAGACCGCATTTGCAACCATCAGAGAATCAAATAGTTGCAAAAGCGTATTATAAAAGGTGCTTAATTGCATTGCAAAAGGGCGTTAGTTGCATGCCAACTAACGCCCTTTTGGACCTCAATTAACGCCCAATTAGAACACAATTAAGCATCTATTCATTTTTAAGATGTGAATTTATTTTACAATGTTCCACCTTGCAAGACATCACCACTATGATATACTCTCTATCAGGAGCCATATATTAAGTAAGGTGACAATGCCTGCCAACGAGTAAAGGAAGACCATATTCAACTTACTATTGGCATACTTTCCCATCACACGCTTGGAAGATGTCAGACCGACTTGTAAGAAAACGGTGAAAGGAAGTTGAACAGAAAGGAACATCTGTGAGATAATCAATCCCTTAAATGGGTCACCAATAAAGAATATCATCAGAAGGGCAATACCTAATGAGAGGACAATTCCAGCAATAGAGTGCGTATCTTTTGCATTATATGACTCACCAAAAAGTCCAGAGAAGATACTACCCGCAGCCATTCCACTGGTTATCGTACTTGAAATACCCGCCAAAAGTAAGGCAATAGCAAATATATTCGCAGCATTATTACCCAAAAGTGGTTGTAACATTGCTTGCGCCTGAGACAGTTCATCAACATGCTGACCATGAGAGAAGAACGTACTTGCTGCCAAGAGAATCATCGCAGAGTTAATAGCCCAACCCACAATCATGGAGAAAAGGGTGTCGACAAACTCATACTTCAACATGTGACGGATGCGCTCGTCACCCTCCAAATAAATCTCACGACTCTGTACAATCTCTGAGTGAAGGAAAAGATTATGAGGCATCACAACCGCTCCCAACACACTCATGATAATCAAAAGAGAACCTTGTGGGACGGTTGGAACGAATGCTCCCTCAATGGCTGCAGGCCAGTGAATATCAACAAGGAAGAGTTCATAGACAAACGAAAGACCTATCATTGACACAAAGCCAATGATGGCACGCTCCATCTTCTTATAGCTATTCGTAAAAAGCATTATCAACACAGCAACTGTTGTTAAGACAGAGCCTGTAGGAATACTAATACCAAAGAGCATTTGCAGCGCAATCGCACCACCAAGAATCTCAGCTAAAGAGGTAGAGATACTGGCAAGAATTGCACTCAAGATAATAGGACGGCCTATCCATTTAGGTGCATACTTAACAGCTGCCTCACTGAGACAGAGTCCTGTCACGATTCCAAGATGGGCAACATTATGCTGCAAAGCTATAAGCATAATCGTCGAAAGGGTTACTACCCATAACAATGCATAGCCATACTCTGAACCTGCAGCAAAGTTACTTGCCCAGTTTCCTGGGTCGATAAAACCTACGGTCACCAACAAACCGGGACCAATAAACTTAAATATATCTAAGGCACCCAACACGCGTGGGTGGTCCTTACGTCGTAGTTCTTTTAATAAATTCTTCATTCTACATTAGTTTTATGCAAAGTTACAATATCTATATGACAAACTACAAGATGACAAGAGAATATTGAAAAAAATACAAACAATTAGGTAGGTGGATTAAAACCAAATCAGTCATTAGACCACAATGTTTCTGGAATTCTTGTTTTTGTGTTGTTTCCTAACATCTTTTATTTTCTTGTCAGTTACAATTCTACAACAAAATGAATAATAAAAGGTTGGTACGAAGCGTTAAAATGTACTTTGAATGGTCACAATAACACCTAAGTATAAATCTGAGAACCGCTTAAAAGAACTATAAAGAAAAATATACGACTTTATTTAAGAAACCTAAAACGAATCTACAAAATACTGTAAACAAAATTACGTAACCAAAAAGTTACTAAAAACAAAAATGCCCTACGCTTCACAGCGATGGGCATTCAATCTCAATAGGTATTAGTTTCTTTAAGGTAAAAAGATTGTATTCAGGATAACGTTTGCAAAGATAGGGCATTATTTTTATATGTGCAAACTTTTATGCAACTTTTTTATTAATAATGAAACATTTGTTATCATGCATACACCTATCGCTGAAAGCCGTTCAGATTCACTTTTATTAAACACTTTAAAAAGATAAAGAAAAATCGTTTTATTTCGTTACGGAAAATATACAAAACATTATAAAACATTACTCAGAAAGTATTTTGCAATACTAATTTCAAACTGCATAAAAGAATATACATTATTATTTAGAACAAAGTGCATTATAAACAAGAAAAAATGAGTAACTTTGCAGCATAATAATAAATAGGAAAATATGACTACGATAGAGAACAACACCAATGAGGAGAAGCGTAGCTTGAGCTTCGTAGAACAACTGGTAGAGGAAGACCTCGCAAAGGGTAAGAACGGAGGACGTATTCAGACACGTTTCCCGCCAGAGCCAAATGGCTATCTTCATATTGGTCATGCAAAAGCGATTTGCATGGACTTTGGTGTAGCTGAAAACTATAAGGGTATTTGCAATCTTCGTTTTGATGATACAAACCCAAGCAAGGAGAACAACGAATATGTAGAGAATATCCTTCATGATATTAGCTGGCTTGGCTTCAAATGGGGTAACATTTATTATGCAAGTGATTACTTTGAGAAGTTATGGGACTTTGCTGTTTGGATGATTAAGAAGGGCTTAGCGTATGTTGATGAACAGACTTCTGAGCAGATTGCGACACAGAAAGGTACACCAACAACGCCTGGTACTGCGTCACCATACCGTGATCGTCCTATCGAGGAAAGCCTTGCTTTGTTTGAGCAGATGAACACACCAGAGGCTGTTGAGGGAAGTATGGTGCTTCGTGCGAAGCTCGATATGGCTAATCCTAACATGCACTTCCGTGATCCAATCATATATCGAATCATTCAGATTCCACATCATCGCACAGGTACAAAGTGGCATTGTTATCCAATGTATGACTTTGCACACGGACAGAGTGACTACTTTGAGGGTGTTACCCACTCTATCTGTACACTTGAGTTTGTGCCTCACCGTCCTCTCTATGACAAGTTTATTGACTTCTTAAAAGAAAGCGATGGCACCGATGATAACCTATCAGATAACCGCCCACGACAGATTGAGTTCAACCGCTTGAACCTTACTTATACAGTAATGTCAAAGCGTAAACTTCATACATTGGTTGATGAACATCACGTTAAGGGATGGGATGATCCACGAATGCCGACACTCTGTGGTATGCGTCGTCGTGGTTATTCTCCAGAGTCTATCCGTAACTTCATTGATTCTATTGGCTATACTAAGTTCGATGCACTCAATGATGTAGCATTGTTGGAGGCTGCTGTACGTGATGACTTGAACAAGAAGGCGACACGTGTTAGCGCTGTTCTCGACCCTGTAAAGCTTGTCATCACCAACTATCCAGAAGGAAAGACTGAGGAGATGGAGGCTATTAACAACCCAGAGAATGAGGCAGATGGTTCACATACTATCACCTTCTCAAAGAATCTTTGGATTGAACGTGCTGACTTTATGGAGGATGCTCCAAAGAAATTCTTCCGTATGTCTCCAGGTAAGGAAGTAAGATTGAAGAACGCTTACATCGTTAAGTGCACTGGTTGTATTAAGGATGCTGAGGGCAATATCATTGAGATTCAAGCAGAATATGATGCTGACAGCAAGAGTGGTATGCAGGGTGCTGACCGTAAGGTGAAGGGTACTCTCCACTGGGTTAGTGCTGACCACTGCTTAAAGGCAGAAATACGTGAGTACGACCGCTTGTTCAACGTAGAGAATCCTGCTGCAGATGAGCGTGATTTCCGTGAGCTTCTCAACCCAGAGAGCCTTACTGTACACACAGAGTGCTACGTTGAACAGTACCTCGCTGAGAAGAAACCGGGTGATTACCTACAGTTCCAGCGTACAGGTTACTTCATGCTTGACCCAGATACAACAGCCGATCACCTCGTGTTCAATAAGACTGTTGGCTTGAAGGATACTTGGGCAAAGAAGGCCAAAGCATAACTAAAGTAAAGTAAGATTTGGATATATACTATCAGAGTGATAAATTCAAGCAAGTCCTTCATAGATATGAAGAACTGCAAAAAGACAACATCAGCGAGTTCCTCGACCCTGAGGAACTGACTGATGTTGCTGAATATTACCACTATATTGGTGAAGATCATAAGGCTTTAGACGCTATCGATTATGCCACCCGCTTGTATCCAACAGCCACTACTCCACTTGCTTTCAAGGCACGTTTAGCATTATTCATCGACGAAGACCCTGAGATTGCTAACGAGATAGCAGATATGATTGTTGACAAGAGTGACTTGGATTATCTCTATCTTAAGGCTGAAATCATGATTGTTGACAATAAGGCAGACGAAGCAGATGACTTCCTTCAAAGCCAGTATGACGAGGTTATCTCACAAGAAGACCGCGAAGATTATGTCCTTGATGTTGCTGCTCTCTTTTCCGATTATGAGGAAACTGAATATGTAGAGAAGTGGTTGAGCCGCTCAACAAAGACAGAAGATAACGATTATAAGGAACTTCGTGCGCGTCTTCTCAAGAGCCGTGGGAAGTATAAAGAGAGTGAATCTATCCTCAATGAGTTACTTGACACCAACCCTTATTCTGGTCCTTACTGGAATCAGTTAGCACAGAATCAGCTTTTAAGGAATGACATAAAGGATTCAATCACATCAAGTGAATACTCCATAGCCATCAACCCTGATGATGAAGAAGCTATCCTCAACAAGGCCAACGGACTCTTTACACTTGGGAATTATGAGGAATCTCTGAAGTACTACGAGCGTTATAAGAAGCTCTGTCATAATCAAGATACAACTGTCGTTGATGTTACTATCGGACATATACATCTCATGCAGGGCAATGCTTCAGAAGCGCAACGATATTATCATTTGGCTTTAGCAGAAACACAGAGCAAGAGTCTGACACTCATCCATATTGGTATTTCAACCTTTGACAATGGATATGTCGAATATGCTTACAACATCTTTAGTACGTTATTGCCTGAAATGGATGACGACTGGGACATCGGTTTCGCATACCTCGCACGCTGTTGTTATGAATTAAAGCTAAAAAAGGAGTTCAATATATACTTGCGACAAGCCGTTGAAAGGAATCCAGAGGAGAGTATAGAGGTACTATCAGACCTCTATCCAGAAGGAACAAGCCCACAAGACTACCCCAATATTCGTATTTTATAACAAACAGAATTATAATAAATAACATATCATTATGAGTTTTATCACATCCATGCTCGGACATCTCAACTATGGCACCATCTTTATTTTGATGCTTCTTGAAAGTACGGTTATCCCTGTACCATCAGAATTAGTTGTTGCCCCAGCTGCCTATCATGCTGCCGCAGGCAACCTTGATATATGGTTGGTAATTCTTTTCTCCACTTTAGGAGCAGACGTTGGTGCAACTATTAACTATCTTGCAGGATGGTATCTTGGTCGCCCTATCATCTATAAGTTTGCCAATAGTAAGTGGGGACACTTGTGTTTATTGAATCAAGAGAAAGTTGAAAAGAGCGAACGATACTTCGATGAGCATGGTATGGTGGCTACAATCACTGGCCGTCTCTTGCCAGGTATTCGCCATCTTATCTCCATTCCAGCAGGATTGGCGAAGATGAGCTACTGGAAGTTCTTGCTTTATACTACTATAGGTGCAGCCTCATGGCACACTATTCTTGCACTTTTAGGACATTACATGCACTCTTTTGTACCAGAAGATCAGCTCCAAGAGAAGATTTTAGAGTATGGAGAGTATATTAAGTTTGGTCTTATCTTCTTGGTAATTGTTGTTTGTTTTTACTTCCTTGTTAAGTGGTATGTCAAGAAAAAGAAGAACAACAAGAACCATTCACAGCAGATATAACCCTATATAATAATATTTTACCACAACACTTTTTTATGACTTCAAACGAGAAATACATAGAAGATATAGCTAACGAGCAGCTTCTTTCAGATAAAGAAGAGCAGGAGTTAGCAGAGAAGATAAAGGTTGGTGACGCAAGAGCTTTGGAGAAGTTGACCAAGGCTAACTTGAAGTTTGTTGTTTCATTGGCTCATCAATACCGTAACCGAGGATTGGGTGAAGACGATCTTATCAGTGAGGGAAATATTGGTATGATGTATGCCGCACAGAAGTTTGATGGTTCAAAAGGTGTACGCTTTGTTGTCTTTGCGGCTCCTTACATCCGTAAAGCTATGGAAGAGGCTATCAAAGAGCAAGCAACACTCTATAAACTTCCTAAGAACGAGACAAGTAGATTTGAACAGAAGCGTTCACATGCTATCTCTATTGACCAGCCAGTACCAGTAGGTAGCAATAATAACTTCACACTTCAGCATATCCTTGAGAATGAAAATGCCAAGCATGCTGACGAACATCTTAACCAAGAAATCCTCAGCAATGAAATCCAAAAAGGATTAGATGTACTTGATGAACGTGAAAAAAAGGTCATCACTTATATCTATGGATTGACTGGAGCACACTATACGATGGCAGAGATTGCGGAGGATATGGGATTAAAACGCGAACGTGTACGCCAGATTCGTGACAAGGCTTTGCGCAAACTTCATAAGAAGATGAAATAAAAGCAGCACAAAGCTGAATAGGATTCATCGAATAATAATCGTACGAAACCAGTCACGAAGAACACCACCATATTGGTCTTGGCTGTCAGCACAAAGTACTATAACTTGGCTTCCGTCTGCAAGGCGGGGGCCAAGACACATACCCTCATAGTTAGCAAGATTCTGACGAAGCAGTCCTAAGGAGGTTTTCCACGTTGCAATCAAAGTCTTCTGCATATACGGACTATCCGTATCAAGTGCTTTTTCTTGACTGATAGTCATAGACTTCACTGGGTCAACACAATAAATCTTATTCTCTACAAACGAACCAATTTTACTTGAGGTTACCACGAATTCACGCTCTAAAACAAGTAATTTCCCATCATCTAAGGCTGCCATTGCTGATACACCCATTGCATAATTAGACACAGAAGGGTGACTTTCCGCAGCATCCATCAAATAAGCATACTGTTCTTGAGGAACGAAAGAGTCATCGAAACTTTGAAAACGAAGTCTATTCTTCACTTGATTCTTTGCATTAGCTTGTTCTCCATCTATCTTCAACGTACTTTCAGAAGTCGTCCAAAAACGATGCGTATGGGCATTGTAAGTTAGTGCTTCAAAACTATAAGCAGGTATAGCCATACTGAAAACGGAGGGAATAGTAAGCTTCCGACCCGTCAGTTTACCATTCATTCCATATTCTAAGATACTATTATCTGCTTCACGGGAAATGAACAACGTGCTGTCCTTAGGAAAGAAAGCTATACCCTCTTCATCTTTATTCAACTCGCCCGATGATTGGAAACCCTCATTCACAACTTCTTTAATATCTCCACTAACAGAATCTAACTGTATACGAAAGCGAAAGAAGCCACTTTCAGACGTCTTATCAGAAACCACTGCATAACGATCACCACCCAACCATGTCAATCCGCTATAGTTTCCTTTAGGAACTGTACGCTGAAAGTAATGCTGTGGATTGAGTCTGACAAGCTGTTGGGCTTGTGCAAAAAGCGTAAATGGAAAACAGAAAACAAAGAATAAAATATGCTTGAGTTTTAGTTTCATAACCATGAATATTTGGTTTTAAGCCGTCTAACAATAACTTCCTTTTATCTTAATCAATAAAGTCTTATCATATAAGATAAGGTTAATAAACATCCTTCTTATCCTTGGTACATAATGTGCGGAGGCTTCGCACGAGGTGTGCGGAGGGTGAACACCAATGGTGCGGGGACCTAACACAATACAAACGAACCTCAGAAGGAGAACGAAAAGTTGGTTAACTCAATCAGACAACAGCCTTCTTAATCATTAAACAAGCTATAAGTACATCTCACATAGCCCTCTTGTTATAAAAGAGATATGCGTAGGTCTCGTTTATAAAACAAGTACCTACGCAAGCTATTAATTTACGAATTCAAATTGAATAAGCCTATCCTTCTCCTGTAAACTGCTTCAGACGCTGCTCTTCAGAAAGGCGACAAATAAGCAATTTCCCATCCTGTTCAGCTACGATATAGCCGTCAAGACCTTGGATAACAACCTTACGCTCCTCCGTTGTATGAACAATACAGTTCTTACTATCAAACAGATGAACATCTTTACCAATAACAGCATTACCATAAATATCATGCTGTGTCTGGGCAAGCAACGATCCCCAAGTTCCTAAATCACTCCATCCAAAGTCTGCAGGACATACAAATATCTCTTCAGCCTTTTCCATAATAGCATAATCGACAGAGATATTCTCACACTCTGGATAAACCTCATCAATTACGTGTTGTTCATCGGCTGTATCTAAGACATCCATGATACGCTCGAAGATTCTTGCTATACTTGGCTGATAAATACGGAAAGCATTGACAATAGTAGAGGCACTCCAGATGAAGATTCCTGCATTCCAGAAGAAGTTATTCTGCTTGATATATTGCTCTGCTGTTGGTAAATCTGGCTTCTCACGGAACTGATCAACACGATAAATCTCGCGATTACGCGCTGAAGCTGTTGAAAGGTCAGCTTGTATATAGCCATAACCCGTCTCTGGGCGTGTTGGTTTCATACCCAAAGTAACCACAGCATCCGTTTCTGCAGTAAACTTCAAACAGTTAGAAATAACACGTTTGAACTCAGTTTCATTGGTCACAATATGATCACTTGGTGACACCACGATATTAGCCTTTGGGTTCTCTTTCTTGATACGCCAGCTCACGTATGCAATACAAGGTGCTGTATTACGACGGCAAGGCTCGCTCAAGATATGACTCAAAGGTATCTCTGGGAGCTGTTCATGAACTAAAGAGACATACTTTTGATTCGTGACAACCCACACATTGTCAGAAGGAACAACACCTGCAAAGCGATTATAGGTCAACTGGATGAGTGATCTACCTACTCCTAAGACATCAATAAACTGCTTAGGACAGTCTGCTGTACTCATCGGCCAGAATCTACCTCCTACGCCACCTGCCATAATGACGAGATGATTATCAGTTTGCGCCATAACTTATTATCAAAAAATTAATATGACTGCAAATATACAAATAAAAATGAATAACGACAATTATTAATGTCGCTTTTTCTTTTTTAGTGATGCTAAGCAAGGATTACTGCGGTAATAAAGCTATAAAATCAGAAATCAAACAGATTCAGACTTCTATCTTCAGTAGGCTTTTCTTTAGGAGTTTCTACCTCGTCATGAAACTGAAGAATCAGTTGTTGAGATAACTGATTATTCTCATTTAGCTTATAAACTCCTTTCCTACTCTTTTCTATAAGAGAGTTGCAAGACTTGCTATTCTTCAAGAGATACATCTGTACATACTTGTGTACGTCTTCTTGATTTAGTGAATTGAAAAGAGAATTACAAGCATTAAAAACATGACGGGAGACTTTCTGAACAGAAAGCCCCTCGTTTCCTGCTTCAGCAAGAACTCGTAATATTTCCTTATCGTATTGCATACAAAAAGGGAGCCTATACCTTTATCATACAGACTCCCCCTCCTGTGTTATAATAATTACTCTAATTATGCAAGAGCAACTTTGTCGTTTTCACCTTTAACTTTGCCCTCTTTAAAGAGCCAACCAATGCCAAGATAAACCTCCTCAGTGCTAATATTAGCAGCCTTAGCAATCTCAGCAACTGTCAAAGCCTTAGCTTCAGCAGCAAGAGCATTGTAAACATCGCCAGCCTTAAAACCGACATTCTCTGCATTAATAGCTACAACTGACTTCTTAGCAGGAGCTTTCTTAGCAGGAGCCTTCTTTGCTGCTTTAGGAGCAGACTTAACTTCTTTCTTTTCTGTCATAGTTTTACACAATTAAAGTATTGTTCAAGCAATCGAATAATTATTTATATGTATCAATCTACTTAAATAATGCAAACATACAAAAGAGTTGTTAGCTTTCTTCTGGTGAATGCTATTTATTTGTTGCAAAAGTACATCAAATATTCCAATGTGTCAAATACTTACGACGAAAAGTAACAGATAATGAACGCTTTAACTCCTTCAACGAGATTTTATTGACTTAAGTCAACCGAAAAGAGTGTTATGCCTTCAAATCTAACTTGATTTCCAACTCGTCCAACTGCTTCTGATCAATAAACGAAGGAGCATCCAACATGACATCACGTCCACTATTATTCTTAGGGAATGCGATACAATCACGAATTGAATCGAGACCTGCCATGATACTGACAAAACGATCAAGACCGAAAGCAAGACCTGCATGAGGTGGTGCACCATACTTGAAAGCATTCATCAAGAAGCCAAACTGTGCCTTAGCACTCTCTGGTGTAAAGCCGAGAACCTCAAACATCTTCTCCTGCAACTGAGTATCGTGAATACGAAGTGAACCACCACCAACTTCGATACCATTGCATACAAAGTCGTATGCCTTTGCTCGTACCTGCTCTGGATGCTCATCCAACAACTTGATATCATCAGGATTAGGCATTGTAAATGGATGGTGAGTAGCCATCAAACGCTGCTCTTCATCACTCCATTCGAACAATGGGAAGTCAACAATCCAAAGACACTTAAATACGTTCTTATCGCGAAGTCCTAAGCGATCGCCCATCTCAAGACGCAGAGAACAAAGCTGAACTTGTGTCTTTCTAACATTGTTACCAGAAAGAATCAACACAAGGTCGCCATCCTTAGCACCTGTTGTTTCCTTAACTTTTAGCAACTGCTCCTCTGTATAGAACTTATCAATAGAACTCTTAATAGTACCATCTGCATTGTACTTAATGAATACAAGCCCCTGAGCACCTACCTGTGGACGCTTCACAAAGTCGGTCAATTCGTTAAGTTGCTTGCGGCTATAGTCAGCACAACCAGGAACAACAATACCTCCAATGTAAGCAGCCTCATCAAATACGGAGAATGAACCTGTACCCTTCAAGTCGTCCATCAACTCTACGAACTCCATGCCGAAACGCAAGTCTGGCTTATCAGAACCATAACGCTTCATAGCATCATGCCACTTCATCTGCTCCAACTTAGGAAGCTCTACACCGCGAATCTCACGGAAAAGATGACGTGCCATCTCCTCAAACAGATTGATAACATCATCCTGATCAACGAATGACATCTCACAGTCTATCTGTGTAAACTCTGGCTGACGGTCGGCGCGTAAGTCCTCATCACGGAAACACTTAGCAATCTGGAAGTAGCGATCAAAACCCGCAACCATCAACAACTGCTTCAATGTCTGTGGACTCTGTGGGAGTGCATAGAACTGACCTGGATTCATACGTGATGGTACAACGAAGTCGCGTGCACCCTCTGGTGTTGAACCAATGAGGATAGGTGTCTCAACTTCCATAAATTGTGCAGCATCGAGGAAGTTACGAATAAGAATCGTCATACGGTGACGTAATTCCATGTTCTTGCGCACTGCCTCACGACGAAGGTCTAAATAGCGATATTTCATACGGAGGTCATCACCACCGTCTGTGTTATCTTCAATTGTGAAAGGAGGAGTTTCTGAGCTACTAAGCACCTTCAACTCCTTAGCAATAATCTCTATATCACCTGTAGGAATCTTGCTATTCTTACTCTGACGCTCATTAACAACACCCTTAACTTGAATGCAATATTCACGTCCTAACTTGTTAGCTTCGCCACAAAGGTCTGCATTATCGGCCTCATTGAAAACTAACTGGGTAATACCATAGCGGTCACGAAGGTCGACAAAAGTCATACCTCCCATTTTACGTGCGCGCTGTACCCATCCAGCGAGGGTCACTTCCTTGCCTGCATCCGAAAGGCGCAGCTCTCCACAAGTATTTGTTCTATACATATCTTATTATATGTTTATTATATTTCGCTTCTGCAATTGTCCCCAAAAGGGAAATCAAACGTAATTGTTTGGTTTTGATAATCTCCTGCAAAGATACGAACTTTAAATTAAAAATGGGAAACACCTTATAAAAATATAAAGAAAGTTCTGTGGAATTATTGTTAAGTCTGCTATCTGAAAGGCGTTAAAATAACAATATCTCCTTAATTATTGTGAAATTTTAATGAAACTATAAACTTTC
>ERZ1674175.162-NODE-162-length-13701-cov-6.428770_pt1 | contig 13701 bp, 9 predicted proteins | sample MGYA00581299_ERZ1674175 | MGnify/ENA primary metagenome ERZ1674175 (study PRJEB41354, sample SAMEA4873317) | human saliva metagenome | biome: human-associated habitat [ENVO:00009003]; feature: mouth environment [ENVO:08000002]; material: saliva material... | reverse complement strand
TCAACCCGGAAAAGACCTGCGCGAAGGAAATTTTCCGCCTGCTCCAGTTCCCGACCTTCCTTACGCGGAACTCGTTTGCGGGCGGCCGCGCGGAGATGGTCGAGCTCATTGTCCCGGAGGAGGGGAAGCTCACCGGGCGGAAGCTCTCGGAGCTCACAAATGTTCTCGACAAGAAGGCACTGATCTGTACGATTGAGAGAAACGGCGAGGTGCTGGTTCCCTCGGGTTCCACCGAGCTCCGCGCCGGCGATAAGCTGGGGCTTGCGGCCGCGACCGCGGATCTGCCCGCGCTCCTGCACCGCTTCGGCATCCGGACGCTTGATGTGAAGAATGTGATGATCATCGGCGGCAGCGCGATTGCCCGCTATCTCGCGACCGATTTGTTGCGCGCGGGTCTGCATGTGACGATTTTGGAGACGGATCTCAAAAAGTGCGAAGCACTTGAGGACCTGTTGCCGGGTGCCGCCATCATCCACGGCGACGGCTCGCTCCAGCATGTGCTCGCGGAAGAGGGCATTGCGAATATGGACGCGGTGGTTCCGCTGACCGGCATCGATGAGGAAAACATCATGATTTCCCTCTACGCGCACTCCATCGGCACGAAGAAGACCATCACGAAGGTAAACCGGACGGAGTATGTGAATCTCTTCGGGCAGGAGCACCTCGGCGCGGTTGTGAGCCCGAAGGTGCTGACCGCCAATGAAATTACGCGCTATGCCCGCGCGGCGAGCCAGACGCGCGAAGGCTCGGTCGAGACGCTGCACACACTCGGCGGCGGTTCCATCGAGTCGCTCGGCTTCACCGTGCCAGAGGATGCGCCTTTTGTGAATAAGCCGATCATGGAGCTCCCGCTGCAGCCGTCGATTCTGATTGCGAGCATTGTCAGAAACCAGCGGGTCATTATCCCGGGCGGCCAGGACTGCCTGATGCGCGGTGACTCGATTGTGGTGATTGCGAGGGCGAGCCAGATGGTTTCCAATCTGACGGATATCTTCCGGAATCGCGGAGGCGAAGCATGAATTATCGTCTGATCGGAAAGTACACGGGAAACATCCTCCTCGTGGAGGGGATTTTCCTGCTGCCGGCGATTGCGGTGGCGATGGCCTATCGCGAGCCGCAGAGCGCACGGGCCATCGCGATTGCGGCGCTGATTACACTGTTGCCGGGCATACTGCTCTCCTGTATCCGGGTGCACCGCTCCATTTCGATGAGCGAGGGCTTTGTGGTCTGCGCGCTCGGCTGGATTGTGCTCTCGCTTTTCGGTGCCCTGCCTTTTTATATCAGCGGAGAGATTCCGCGTTATATCGACTGCTGGTTTGAGACGGTATCCGGTTTCACGACGACGGGTTCGAGTATCCTCACAAATGTCGAGGCCATGTCGCACGGTCTGCTCTACTGGCGCAGCTTTACGCACTGGATCGGCGGCATGGGTGTTCTGGTCTTCCTGCTCGCGATTCTGCCGCTCGCAAAGGGCGACGGCGGCCCCTTACAGCTCATGAAGGCTGAGAGTCCGGGCCCCTCGGTCGGCAAGCTGGTGCCCAAGATTTCGACGACCGCAAAGATTACCTACATCATCTACTTTGCGATGACCGTCCTGATGGTGATTATTCTGCTCTTCGAGGGCATGCCGCTCTTTGACGCCGTCATGAACACCTTCGGCACGGCGGGTACGGGTGGTTTTGCGATTAAGAACAATTCCATCGCGGCCTATCCGAGCCAGCTTGTGCAGATGACGATCGGTGTCTTCATGGCGCTCTTCGGCGTCAACTTCTCGGTCTACTATCTGATGCTGACCCGGAAGTGGAAGGATGTGCTCCACAACGAGGAGTTCCGCTGGTACTGGATTATCATGCTCGGCGCCTCGCTGCTCATTGCGATCAATGTGTTCCGCGGTTTTTACCCGGGCGATTTCGGGCAGGCTTTCCGGGACAGCTTCTTCTCGGTCTCTTCGGTCATGACAACGACCGGCTTTTGCACGGCGGACTTTGACAAGTGGCCGGAATTCTCGCGCTACATGCTGCTGCTCGTCATGTGCATCGGCGCTTCGGCGGGCTCGACCGGCGGCGGCCTCAAGGTGTCGCGCGTGTTACTGCTCTTTAAACATTTGAGACTGCAGATGTGTCAGATGATTCACCCGCGCCGCGTGCGCTCGGTGCGCATGGACAAGCGCCGCGTGGACAATACCGTGATGCTCGGCACGACAGCCTTTCTCGCTGCCTATCTCTGCATTCTGATTGTCTCGCTGGTTCTGGTGTCTCTGGACGGCAAGGGCTTCGAGACGACTTTCTCGGCGGTCATCTGTACCTTTAACAACATAGGTCCCGGCCTCGGCATGGTCGGACCGACCGGAAACTTCAGCGCCTTCTCGGATTTTTCGAAGTTTGTGCTCTCGGCGGACATGCTGTTCGGCCGCCTCGAGATTTTCCCGCTCCTCTTCCTGCTCTCGCCGGAAGTCTGGATGACCAAGCGGCTCAGCACGCCCATCGTCAGCGATTGAGAAGGACTTGAGCGCACGGGGAAAATGTGGTATACAAAAAGAACACGGTGATTCACATAATATAGAAGGTACGGGGAGGAACGGTATGAAGAAGACGGCAAAGGCAGTCTGCGCGCTGCTCTCGGCAGCACTCTTGCTGGCGGGTTGCGGCAGCAGCGCGAAGACGGAGACAAAGGCTGCGGCGGAGAGCACGACGACAGCGGACGGCTCGACCCAGACAGTGGTTCCGAAGGAGAAGTTAAAAATCGGCATGCTGTTAATCGGCGACGAGAACGAGGGTTACAGCGCAAGCCACATCAACGGACTCAAGGAAGCGGCAAAGACGCTTGGGCTCAGCGAGGATCAGCTGATTCTGAAGACCAACATCCGCGAGGACGAGTCTTCGCTCGATGCGACCGAGGATCTCGCAAACCAGGGCTGTCAGCTGATTTTCGGCACGAGTTTCGGCTATGAGAGTTATATGCTGGAGGTCGCAAAGGACCACCCGGAGATTACCTTCTGCCACGCGAGCGGCAACCAGGCAGCCGGTGCCGGTCTCAGCAACTTCCACAACTACTTCGACGATATCTTCGAGGCGCGCTATGTGAGCGGCGTCGCGGCTGGCTTAAAGCTGAAGCAGATGATCGACGAGGGCAAGATCAAGGCCGATCAGGCGCGTCTCGGCTATGTCGGCGCGTATCCTTACGCGGAGGTAATCTCCGGCTATACGGCTTTCTACCTCGGTGCGAAGTCGGTGGTTCCGGAGACCACGATGAAGGTGCTCTACACGAACAGCTGGGGTGACCCGGCGGTCGAGGCGGAGACCGCGAAGCAGCTCATTTCCGACGGCTGTGTGCTCTTGAGCCAGCATGCGGACACGACCGGTGCGCCGACCGCTGCGGAAGAGGAGAAGGTGCCCTGCGTCGGCTATAACATCGATATGACCGGTGTTGCGCCGGATTCGGCAATCACTTCGCCGACCAACAACTGGGAAGTCTACTACGAGTACGCGATTCAGAGCGTGCTTTCCGGTGAGCCGATTGCAACGGATTGGTCGGAGGGCTTTGCGCAGGATGCTGTGCGTCTCACGAAGCTCGGCACGGCGGCTGCACCGGGCACCGAGGAGAAACTGAAGGAAGTGGAGCAGAAGATTAAGGACGGTGCCCTGCATGTCTTCGACACCAAGACCTTCACGGTGAACGGCAAGGAAGTCACGAGCTATGCGCCGAACGGCCAGGAGCTGGTCTCGGACGGCTACTTCCACGAGTCGGAGTACCGCTCTTCTCCGAGCTTTGACTTGATTGTCGATGGCATCGAGGCGACCGCAAACTAATTCAGGAAAGACCCACAAAAAGCCCCCTGCGACGGCAGGAGGCTTTTTGATTCAAAGCCAGCGGCTTTTAGGAGGAAACTGTGGCAGAAAACGCAATTGAGTTTTGCGAGATTACCAAGCGCTTCGGCGAAGTCACGGCGAGCGACCGCGTGAGTTTTTCGCTGAAGAAGGGAGAGATACTGGCGCTCCTCGGGGAGAACGGGAGCGGCAAGACGACGCTCATGAATATGCTCTCCGGCATCTATTTTCCGGACAGCGGACAGATTAAAGTAAACGGCGAGGTTGTGAGCATTCAGTCCCCGAAGGAAGCGTTCCGGCTCGGCATCGGTATGATACACCAGCACTTCAAGCTGATTCCGGTGTTCAGCGCGGCCGAGAATATCATCCTCGGTGAGCGGGGCGGCAAATACGACCTGAAGGCGGCGGAGCAGAAGCTCTCGGAACTCGCGGAGCGCTACGGGTTCCGCTTGAATCCGAAGCAGAAGGTCTACGAGCTCTCGGTCTCCGAGAAGCAGACGGTCGAGATCATGAAGGTCCTGTACCGCGGCGCGGACATTCTGATTCTCGACGAACCGACCGCCGTGCTGACCCCGCAGGAGACCGAGCGTCTCTTTGCGATTCTCCGGAAGATGCGGGAGGACGGCAAGTCGATTCTGATCATCACGCACAAGCTGACGGAGGTACTCGCGCTTTCGGACCGCGTTGCGGTGCTCCGGAAGGGACAGTATATCGGCGCGGTCGAGACCGCAAAGGCGGATGTGACCCTGCTCACCGAGATGATGGTCGGCGAGAAGGTGAAGCTCGGCATTGACCGCGCGGCGCCCTTAAACGGCCCGAGACGGCTGCGCCTCGAAAATGTCACCTGTGTGAACGTAGAGGGGGTCCCGGTGCTCTCGAATCTGAGCCTCACGCTGCAGGGCGGCGAGATTCTCGGCATTGCCGGCATCGCCGGAAACGGCCAGCGGGAGCTCCTCGAGGCCATTGCGGGTCTGGTGCCCTACAGCGGAGAAATCTGTTACGGGGAGGACGACGGAAGCGAGAAGGATTTAAAGGGAATGACACCGGCGGCCATCGAAGCGCTCGGCGTGCGTCTCGCCTTTGTGCCGGAGGACAGACTGGGCATGGGTCTGGTCGGCAGCATGGATCTGACGGACAATGTGATGCTCCGCTCCTACCGGAGCGGCGCGAGCTTTGTGACCGACCGGAAGAAGCCGAAGGAGCAGGCAGAGCAGATTGTCGAAGAGCTCTCGGTCGCGACGCCCGGCACGGCGACCCCGATTGCCAGACTCTCGGGCGGCAATGTGCAAAAGGTGCTGGTGGGGCGTGAGATACTCGGAAGCCCCAAGGTCGTGATGGCGGCCTACCCGGTGCGCGGTCTCGACATTCATTCCTCCTACATGATTTATCAGCTCCTGAACGAGCAGAAAAAGAAGGGCAGCGCCGTGATTTGCGTCGGCGAGGATCTGGATGTGCTCCTTGAGCTCTGCGACCGCATCCTCGTGCTGCAGGGTGGCAAGAGCGCCGGGATTCTGGATGCGCGCACGGCGAGCAAGGAAGAACTGGGAAGAAGAATGATGGGCGGAGAGGAGAACAAGGCATGAGACAGAGTCGGGAACCACTGTTTCAAATGCATAAGCGCGGCTATATCTCTTTCGGGAAGCTTGCGCTGATTCATCTGATTGCGTTGCTGCTCGCGCTCGTGACCTGCGCGGCAGTCATTGTGCTCGTGACCGGGGTGAACCCGCTCGGCGTCTATGAGGCACTGGTTACAGGCGCGGTCGGAAACCCGCGGCGCCTCTGGGTCACGATACGGGAGAGCGGTATTCTCCTCTTAATCGCGGTCGGTCTCACCCCGGCCTTCCGCATGCGCTTCTGGAACATCGGCGCGGAGGGACAGATCTTGGTCGGAGGCATTGCGAGCGCCGGACTTATGATACTCCTCGGCGGAAAGCTGCCGAACGCGCTGCTCCTTCTCTTGATGCTCGTCTGCAGCATGCTCTTCGGCATGGTCTGGGGCCTCGTTCCCGCCTACTGCAAGGCGCGCTATCACACGAACGAGACCTTGTTCACGCTCATGATGAACTATGTCGCCTTGCAGCTGGTGACCTTTGCCATCTGCTTCTGGGAGAATCCGAAGGGCTCGAACAGCATCGGCACGATTAACCAGGCGACGCGCGCGGGTTGGTTTCCGCGCATCGGCGGCACGGGGTTTGCGGGCAGCCAGTATATCTTCGGCCTCTGCATCATCCTCCTCGTGACGGTGCTTATGCACCTCTATCTGACACGCACCAAGCAGGGCTTTGAGATCTCGGTGGTCGGCGCGAGCCAAAACACGGCGCGCTATGCGGGCATTTCGGTGCAGCGCGTCATGCTCCGGACCATGGCGATTTCCGGCGCAATCTGCGGTCTCGCGGGCGCGGTGATTGTGGGCGGTGCGGGGCACACGCTCTCGGTCAGCACGGCAAACGGGCGCGGCTTCACGGCGATTCTGGTCGCCTGGATGGCGAATTTCAATCCGCTCTTCATGGCGCTGACCGCGATTCTTCTCTGCTTCATGCAGCAGGGCGCCATTCAGATTGCGACGCAGTTTAAGTTAAATCAGAACTTTTCGGACATCATCACGGGAATCGTGCTCTTTTTCCTGATCGGCTGTGAGTTCTTTGTCCGCTACCGACTGACCCTTCGAAAGAGAGGAGCGACGAAATGAATTTGCTTTCCACTTTTTTGCAGCGCGCCATCCTGCAGGGCGTCCCGATTCTCTACGGCGCGAACGGGGAAATTCTGACCGAGAAGGCGGGCAATTTAAACCTCGGCATTCCCGGTATCATGTATATGGGCGGTGTCTCGGGGCTCATTGCGGCCTTTTTCTATGAGAGAGCGGCGGGTGACCGCGCATCGGGGCTTGTCGGACTGCTGGTTTCTCTCTGTGCGGCGCTGCTCGTCTCGATGCTCGCGGGACTTTTGTACAGCTTTTTGACGGTCACACTCCGCGCGAACCAGAATGTCGTGGGTCTCTCGCTGACCACCTTCGGCGTCGGCTTCGGCAATTTCTTCGGCGGCTCGCTCTCGCAGCTCGCGGGCGGCGTGGGACAGATTTCCACAAAGCTCACGGCGGCGGCGTACCGGCAGAGCCTGCCAGGCCTCTCGGGTCTGCCGTTTGTCGGCAAGGCCTTCTTTTCCTTCGGCTTTTTGACCTATCTCTCGATTGCGCTGTCGCTCTGCCTCGCCTTCCTGTTGACAGGCACCCGGAAGGGACTCGAAATCCGGGCGGTCGGTGAGGATCCGGCCGCGGCGGATGCGGCCGGGGTCGATGTGAACCGCGTAAAATATGTCTCGACCGTGGTCGGGGCTGCGCTCGCCGGACTCGGCGGTCTCTGCTTTGTGATGGAATATCTCGGCGGCACCTGGGCGAACGACGGCTTCGGCGATCGCGGCTGGCTCGCCGTCGCCCTGGTCATTCTCTCGGTTTGGAATGCGAGAAAGGCAATCTGGGGCTCCTTCCTCTTCGGCGGTCTCTATATTCTGTATCTCTACATTCCGGGCTTGAACCGTTCGGCGCAGGAGCTCTTTAAGATGTTGCCCTATCTCGCGACCATCCTGGTTCTGATTCAGACGGGGCGCAGAAACCGGCCGGAGGATCAGCCGCCGGCAAGCCTCGGTCTCTCTTACTTCCGGGAGGAGCGCTGAGTCATGGGAATTCAAATTAAGGTTCTGCTCGCCGAGATCCTGCTTCTCGGCCTGCAGACCCTCCTCTACTTCGGCGTCGAGGCCTTTGAGGGGAAGCCGCACAATGTGGCAAAAAAAATAGACGGACACATACCGTTCGTGCCCGCCTTTGTCTATATCTATGTGCTCTGGTTTCCGTTAATCTTTCTGTTTCCGCTCGCTCTTTTTCAGGCGAATCCGATGGCCTATGCGCGCTACCAGACGGCAATTCTTTTGGACATCGCGCTGAGCCTCGTTTGCTACCTCGTCTACCCGACGAGTTTTGCGCGCCCCGAGGCACCGGATACCGTTTCCGGCAGGGCCATGAAGCTCGTGTTCCGCGGAAGCTATAAGGGCTTAAACTGCGCACCGAGCATGCACTGCTCGATGTGCTATCTCGTGTTGCACTTTGTCGGCGCAACGCCCGGTCTGCCGTTCGCCGTCGCGGCGATTGCGGTGCCGGTCGCGCTCGGCATTGTGGTTTCGACCCTCTTTACGAAGCAGCATGTCCTGATCGACGCGCTGACAGCGCTTCCGCTCGCGGCAGTCTGTATCCTGATCGGCAACCGCCTGCCGTTTACGGCGCTTCTTCACTGGATTCTGGGCGCCTGAGCTTGTCCGCAAAGGGGCGGTTTTTGGGCGCCGCCTCCGTCATCGCGGGGGTAGAGAGTCCCTCGCCGTGGGCGCGGAGCATCTCTTCGCGGAGCTCGCTCGCCGAGAGCAGGAGAGCGCCCTGGCTCCGCACAATGATCTGTTCGAGACCGTCCGAGGTCGCAACGGTCACGCTGTCGGTCGCCGCGTGGCGCCCCGAAAAGCTCTCGATATAGCTGTCCGCGGTCTGGGCGGTCTTGGTGTAGACGACAAACAGATTGTGCCAGGGATAGCGCTCCTCCTTGTGGTCCTTCCGTCGATAGGCGTCGAAGACCACAATCAGGGTGACACCGGTAAAGCCCTGGTAGTCGGAGAGAAGGTCGAGGAGTGCAAGCCGTGCGCTGTCGATGTTTTCTTCCGCGAGGGAGCGGAGTTCGGGGAACGCAAAAATAATATTGTAGCCGTCGACCAGGAGAAACTGCTTCCTTGGCGCGGCGGTGCGGAGCGCGCGATAAGCGCGCTCTTTTGCTGCCTCGCTTGCCTCACGGCGTTTCACCTCCGGGCGCTTCTTGTCTTCGCGGCGGTTCCGGTAAAAAGTGCGTTCCAGAATCGCATCGATTTCTTCCAAAGAGAGCGGTGTGCTCTCTTTTTTGGTGCGGACGAGGGCGTCTTCGCCGTTTTCTGCCTCGGCGGCGTTCCGGTCGCGCCGGTAGGGGAGATGCATGTAGCGGGGCGCTTCCTCATAGGAAACCGTCTCGCCGCTCCCGTGGCGGCAGAAGACCGAGTCGGCCGGAAAGGCGAGATCGACCGCGGGATCGTAGCCCCGCGCGGCAATCACGGCCTCGCTGTCCCGGCAGGGAAAAAAGCCTGCAAAGGAGAGGGAGAGCGAAGCCTCGCCCTTGGTATAGCGGCGGAGTTCGGCGGCATAGTTTTGCATGGCGGCGACGGCTGCCTGTCCGTGTACTTCGGCGCGCTCCGCGCTCCCGGCTTCGCCGAGTGCGAAGGAGGCGCCCATGCGCTCAAGGTCATGGAGGGCGCGCCCGAGCGAGGCGGCCGGAAGCTGCAGCGAAAAGTCATAGCAGGGTTCCAGTACCTCGGGCGCGGCGGCATAGAGCCCCGCGCGGAGCGCGCGTACGGTCGCCTGCCGGAAGTCGCCGCCCTCGGTGTGCTTCTCGTGGGCGCGCCCCGCAATCAGGGTGATTTTGATATCCGTGAGCGGTGCGCCGAGCAAGATGCCCGGTATCTCCTCTTCCTCGAGTGTGCGGAGTACCTGCTGCTGGTACTGGACGGGGAGTTGTTCCGGCGTGAGCGCACTCTCTGTCTGCAGACCGCTGCCCGGCGCAAGCGGTTCCAGCAGGAGATGCACTTCCGCATAGTGGCGGAGCGGTTCAAAGTGTCCGGCGCCCTCGGCGGTTTTCGTGACGGTCTCGCGGTAGCTGACGCCCGCCGGCTCGAATTCGACCGCGAGCGAAAAGCGGCGCAAAAGGAGTTCTTTCAGGATTTCCACCTGCATCTCGCCCATCAGGGACGCCTGCAGTTCGTTGTCAGCGCTGTCAAAGCGGAAGCGGAGACTCGGCTCTTCTTCTTCGAGAGAACGAAAGCGCGGCAGCCACTCGCTCCACTGCGCGCCCGCCGGTAAAATCAGGCGATAGCGGAGCACCGGGGTCAAAACAGGCAACGTGTGTTCGCTATGATCGGCGCCGAGTCCCATGCCGGCCCGGCTCTCCGCGAGGCCGGTCACCGCGACGATACTGCCGGCGGGCGCCTCCTTGAGGAGCGAATAGGAGCGCCCCGAGTAGAGGCGGAGCTGTTCGGCTTTTTCGGTCAGCGGCGGGAGCGGCATTTTGGAGCTGAGCGTTCCGCCCGTGACCTTTAAAAAGGTGAGGCGCGCCCCCTTCTCATCCGCGGCGATTTTAAAGACGCGCGCCGAGAAGTCCGCCGGATAGGCGGGGGGCACAAACAGCGCCGAGATGCCGTCCAGCAGTTCTTTCACTCCCTGCTGGCGGAGCGCAGCGCCGAAGAAGCACGGGAAAAAGCGGCGCGCCCGAAGGAGCGCCGCCAGTTCCTCGTTGGACGGGCAGCTGCCGTCCTCGAGATAGCGGTTTAAGAAGCGCTCGTCGAGGAGCGAGAGCTCCTCGGCGAGTTCCGGCGAAGCGGCCGGGCGGGAAAAATCGATGAAGTCGCCGCCGAGTCGCGCGCGAAGCGCGGCAAGCAGCGTCTCTTTGGACGCGCAGGGCCGGTCGGTCTTATTGAAGAAGACGACACAGGGGACCCGGTAGCGCCGAAGCAGCTGCCAGAGCGTCACCGTGTGACTCTGCACGCCCTCGGCCGCGCTGATTACGAGGATCGCAAGATCCAGAACCTGAAGAACGCGCTCGGCTTCCGGCGAGAAGTCAACATGTCCCGGCGTGTCGAGCAGGGTCACGGCGAGATCGCCGGTCTCGAAATAGGCCTGTTTGGAGAAAATCGTGACGCCGCGCCGCTGTTCCGCGGGATCGGTGTCGAGGAAGGCAGAGCCGTAGTCGACGCGTCCCGGCACGCGGAGCGCACCCGCCGCGACGAGCAGGGCCTCCGAGAGTGTCGTCTTGCCGGCATCGACATGGGCCAGAATGCCGAGCGTCAGGCGGCGCATCAGTTTTCGACGAGATGGAAGGCAAATCCGCCGATCTCACCCTCCAGATAGAGGAAGGTACTGCGGCCGAGGCTGTCCACCTTGCGCGTGGACTCGTCAAAGCGAACGCCGCGCTTTGCGAGGTAGTATTCGGCGCGGTCCACATTGTCCGTGCCGATCGCGACATGGCCGAGAGAGCCCTTGCCCTGATACTTCATGACTTCGACGGCGGTGCCGGAGAAGAAGGAGACCGGGGTCTCGATGCAGTCGAGATCAAAAATCGAGGCAATCAGCGAGGCATTCTGTTTCGCTTCCGCGTCATCCTTCGAGTTGATGCCGACATGCTTGATCTTAAAGTTCAGCATGGTGCGGACAGCCGCGCGGGTGCGCGCCGTGACGGTCTCAAAGGCGTGCGCACGGATATCCTCTTTCTTGGCGAGCCAGGTGCCGCCGCAGGCAAAGACCTGCTTCAGGGCAAAGTAGCGCTGCAGATTTTCAAGCGTCACGCCGCCGGTCGGCATAAAGCGGAGATTTTGATACGGCGCCGAGAGCGCTTTTAACATCGCAGGGCCGCCGTTCTGCTCGGCGGGGAAAAACTTGACGGCGTCGAGGCCGAGCGACATGGCCTGTTCCATCTCGCCGGGGGTCGCCGTGCCCGGACACATGGCAATGCCCTTTTCCCGCACATAGGCGACAAGCGCCGGCTGAAAGCCCGGGCTCACGATGAATTTTGCACCCGCCGCAATCGCAGCGTCCGCCTGCTCCTTGGTGACGACGGTGCCGGCGCCGACTGTCATGTCGGGCATCTCGCGGGTCAGCGTGCGGATGGCCTCTGCGGCAGCCTCGGTCCGGAAGGTAATCTCGATTGCGGAGACACCGCCCTTCTTGAGGGCCTCGGCGAGCGGCAGCGCGTCGTTCGCGTCCTCGATTGCGACAACCGGAACAATGCCGATGCGGTACAGTTCTTTGATACAAGCGTCCATTTTGCTATCCTCCCAGCGTTTTTCTGTATCATTTGCACTGAAATCAGTGTAGCATAAGTTAAGAGCATAGAAAAGTTTTCAAAAATGCGTTAAGATAGCGTTACATGTCTGAGACAGGGAGGAAACGCGATGAAGGTAGTCATTCTTGCAGGCGGCTTCGGCACCAGAATTACGGAGGAGAGTTATCTTCGGCCCAAGCCCATGATCGAGATTGGCGGGCAGCCGATACTCTGGCACATTATGAAATACTATTCCTCCTACGGCTTTCACGACTTTGTGATTTGCCTCGGCTACAAGCAGTATGTGGTCAAGGAATATTTTGCGGATTATTTTCTGCACACCTCGGATGTGACCTTCGATCTCTCGAACAACAGCATGGAGGTGCTGCAGCGGCATGCGGAGCCCTGGAAGGTGACGCTGATCGACACGGGTCTCCACACGATGACGGGCGGCAGAGTGAAGCGCATTCGCGACTATGTGGGCAACGAGCCCTTCCTCCTGACCTACGGTGACGGGGTCTCGGATGTGGATCTCAATGCGCTGCTCGCGTTCCATCGGGAGAAACAGCGAATCGCGACCATCACGATGGTGAATATCGGGCAGGCAAAGGGCGTGCTGGATGTCGGTGACAACGGGGAAATCCGCTCCTTCCGCGAGAAGGACGACAGCGACGGCGCGGTGATCAACGGCGGCTTCATGGTCTGTGAGCCGGGTATTTTCGATTACATTGCGGGCGATGACACCGTGCTCGAGCAGGAACCCTTCCGGAACCTGTGCCGCGACCGGGAGCTCGTGGGTTATTACCACAGAGGTTTCTGGCAGTGCATGGACACGCAGCGCGAAAAGAAAAAGTTAGAAGAGCTCTGGGAAAGCGGCAACGCGCCCTGGAAGCGATGGTGAGGAGAAACTTGCATGTTTGAAGATAAGACGGAACAGGAGGCGCGACAGGAAATTCTCGCGCTTGTAGAAGAATATGCGGAGCGTTTCCGCGAAAAGAAGAGGGAATTTCACCCGGGCGACCGCATTTCCTATGCGTCCCGCGTCTACGACCACAAGGAGATGGTCAACGCGGCCGATGCGGTCCTCGAATTCTGGCTGACCTCCGGGCGCTACACGGATCTCTTTGAGAAGAAACTCGGCGCCTATCTCGGCGTCCCCTTTGTGTCGCTCGTAAACTCGGGTTCGAGCGCGAACCTGCTCGCCTTTATGGCATTGACCTCTCCGAAGCTCGGCGAGCGGCGCGTTCGTCGCGGCGATGAGATCATCACCGTGGCCTGTGGCTTCCCGACGACGGTCACGCCGATGTTGCAGTACGGGGCGGTCCCGGTCTTTGTGGATGTGACCATTCCGCAGTACAACATCGATGTGACGAAACTCGAGGCGGCCTACTCGCCGAAGACCAAGGCCGTGATGATTGCTCATACGCTCGGCAATCCCTTTGATTTAAAAGCGGTCAAGCGGTTCTGCGACGACCACGGGCTCTGGCTCATCGAGGACAACTGCGATGCCCTCGGCAGCCGCTACACCCTGGACGGTGAGACCCGGTTTACCGGCACCATCGGCGACATCGGCACCTCGAGCTTTTACCCGCCGCACCATATGACGATGGGAGAGGGCGGCGCGGTCTACACGAAGAATCCGGTCCTGCACAACATTCTCCGCTCCATGCGCGACTGGGGGCGGGATTGCCGCTGCCCCTCGGGCGTCGACAATCTCTGCGGTCACCGCTTCGACGGCCAGTACGGAGAACTCCCGAAGGGCTATGACCACAAGTATGTCTACTCGGAGTTTGGTTTCAACCTGAAGGCAACCGATTTGCAGGCGAGCATAGGCTGTGCGCAGCTTGAGAAGTTTCCGCACTTTGTCGAGCGCCGGAAGGAGAACTTTAAGCGCCTCCGCGCGGCGCTCTTACCTGCAGAGGACAAGCTGATACTCCCGGAGCCCTTAGAGAATGCGGATCCGAGCTGGTTCGGCTTCCTCTTAACCTGCCGCGAGGGCGTGT
>ERZ1674175.160-NODE-160-length-13794-cov-7.688915_pt1 | contig 13794 bp, 10 predicted proteins | sample MGYA00581299_ERZ1674175 | MGnify/ENA primary metagenome ERZ1674175 (study PRJEB41354, sample SAMEA4873317) | human saliva metagenome | biome: human-associated habitat [ENVO:00009003]; feature: mouth environment [ENVO:08000002]; material: saliva material... | reverse complement strand
CGTCTGTCCAATCTTCGTATGGACGGTAACGAACTTCTGTTGGTAGATTCATATAAAGGGATCTCCTAATCTATTTGTTAGTAATATAGTAAACGTTTTACCTAGAAAAATCAACGATTTATCATAAAAAAACAAAAAAATATGCTAAACGGTTGACATATGACAGAAAGATGCTAAAATAGTTACCGTAAAGAAAAGCTAAACGCTTTCATACCAAATTTTATTAAGGAGAATTTTGCAAATGGATAACAAACAAATTGCAAAAGAAGTCATCGATGCCCTTGGTGGACGTGAAAACGTCAACAGTGTTGCTCACTGTGCGACTCGTCTACGTGTGATGGTCAAAGATGAAAACAAAATCAATAAAGAAAAGGCTGAGAACATTGAAAAAGTTCAAGGTGCTTTCTTTAACTCAGGTCAATACCAAATCATTTTTGGTACAGGTACTGTTAACAAGATTTACGACGAAGTCGTTGCTCAAGGTCTTCCAACAGCATCTAAAGACGAGCAAAAAGCAGAAGCTGCTAAGCAAGGGAACTGGTTCCAACGTGCTATCCGTTCATTCGGTGACGTTTTCGTTCCATTGCTTCCAGCTATCGTAGCGACTGGTCTTTTCATGGGTATCCGTGGAGCAATCAATAACGATACAGTTCTTGGTTTGTTCGGTACAACATCTAAAGCTTTTGCTGCTACAGACTTCTATACTTACACAGTTGTATTGACAGATACAGCCTTCGCCTTCTTCCCAGCCTTGATTTGTTGGTCAGCCTTTAACGTCTTTGGTGGTTCACCACTTCTTGGTTTAGTTCTTGGTTTGATGATGGTTAATAACGCCCTTCCAAATGCTTGGGATGTTGCGTCAGGTGCAGCTAAACCAATCTACTTCTTTGATTTTATTCCTGTAGTAGGTTACCAAAACTCAGTCCTTCCAGCCTTCTTCGTAGGTTTGCTAGGTGCTAAGTTTGAGCAATGGGTTCGTAAATGGGTTCCAGACGTTCTTGACCTACTCTTGCGTCCACTTATCGTCTTCGCTGTAATGTCAGCTTTGGCCCTCTTTATTATTGGTCCTGTCTTCCATACTGTTGAAAGCTATGTTCTTGCTGCTACAGAATGGATTCTTAACTTGCCATTTGGTCTTGCTGGTCTTGTTATTGGTGGTGTTCACCAAGTTATCGTCGTTACAGGGGTTCACCACGTCTTCAACTTGCTTGAAGCTAACCTTATTGCAAATACTGGTAAAGACCCACTTAACGCAATCATCACAGCTGCTATGACTGCACAAGCTGGTGCGACACTTGCAGTTGGTGTAAAAACTAAAGATGCTAAATTGAAAGCACTTGCTTTCCCTGCAACTCTTTCAGCGGTACTTGGTATCACTGAACCAGCTATCTTCGGGGTTAACCTTCGTTTCGGTAAACCATTTATCATGGGTCTTATCGCCGGTGCTGCTGGTGGTTGGTTGGCATCAATCCTTAACCTTGCTGGTACAGGATTTGGTGTAACAATCGTTCCTGGTACACTTCTTTACCTTAACGGTCAAGTACTTAAATATGTTCTTATGGTACTTGTAACACTTGCTCTTGGTTTCGCTCTTACTTGGATCTTCGGTTACAAAGAGGAAGAAGTTGAAGCTCAAAAAGAAGTTGTTGCTGAAGATATTGCATCTGCAGAATCAGCTCCAGTTGCATTGCAAGCTGAAACAATCGCTGCACCACTTAAAGGTGAAGTTGTAGCTTTGGAAAATGTTAATGACCCAGTCTTCTCTTCAGGAGCTATGGGTAAGGGTGCCGCTATCAAACCTTCAGGTAACCAAGTAGTCGCACCATTTGATGGTGAAGTGCAAATCGCCTTCCCAACAGGTCACGCTTACGGTCTTAAATCTGATAAAGGTGCTGAAGTGCTTATCCACATCGGTATCGACACTGTCTCACTTGACGGTAAAGGATTTGATGCTAAAGTTCAAGCAAATCAACGCATTAAAAAAGGTGATGTCTTGGCTACCTTCGATAGCTCAGTAATCACTGAAGCAGGTCTTGACGATACAACTATGGTTATCGTTACAAACACTGCAGACTTCGAAGATGTTTCATCAGTAGCGACTGGTTCAGTTGCTGAAGGTGCAAACTTCATCGCAGTTAAATAATAAGCTAAAAAAGTCGAAGCCAATTCGGCTTTTTTAGTTAAATGGCTCATAAAGAAAAGTATGAAGCAGAGTAGTCTGTACCTCCTCAAACAAGGTCTCATTTAGATTGTCTTTTGCCTAGCTTTTCTTTTTAATAGTATAAATAGTTATTATTGATCATAAAAGGAGATAGCTTTACCTATGGCTAAACTATACGGAAGCTTGGAAGCTGGTGGTACAAAATTTGTTTGTGCTGTCGGTGATGAGAAATTCCAAGTCGTTGAAAAAACTCAATTCCCAACAACTACACCTTATGAAACAATTGATCGTACGATCGAATTTTTCAAACGTTATGAAGACCAATTGGCTGGAATTGCTATTGGTTCATTCGGTCCAATTGATGTTGATCCAAACTCTGAAACATATGGTTTTGTGACTTCAACACCAAAACCACATTGGTCAAATGTCGACCTTCTTGGTTTGATTGCTAAAGAGTTTATTGTGCCTTTCTACTTTACGACTGATGTTAACTCATCTGCTTATGGTGAGACACTTGTTCGTAAAGGTGTTAAGAGCCTTGTTTACTACACTATCGGAACAGGTATCGGAGCTGGAGCTATTCAAAATGGTGAATTCATTGGTGGTATGGGTCATACTGAAGCTGGTCACGTATATGTACCGCTTCACCCAAATGATGTTTCCAATGAATTTAACGGTACTTGTCCATTCCACCGTGGATGTTTGGAAGGTTTGGCTGCTGGACCATCGCTTGAAGCCCGTACAGGTATTCGTGGTGAATTGATTGATCAGCACTCTGAAGTTTGGGATGTTCAAGCTTACTACATTGCTCAAGCGGCTGTCCAAGCAACAGTCCTTTACCGTCCTGAAGTTATCGTCTTTGGTGGCGGTGTTATGGGGCAAGAACACATGCTTCGTCGTGTTCGTGAAAAATTCACAGCTCTTTTGAATGGTTACCTTCCAGTACCAGATGTAAATGAATATATTGTGACACCTGCTGTTTCAGGTAATGGCTCTGCGACGCTTGGTAACTTCGCACTTGCTAAAGATGTAGCTGACAAGCATGCAAACAAATAAACAAAATATGTAAAATCGCTTTAAGAGATAATCTTAAGGCGTTTTGCTCTATACAGGAGGAAGTAATGGAACCTTTATTTTTAGATTCACCAATGCATGAGAAAATCTGGGGAGGTAATCGCCTCAAGACAGAGTTTGGTTACGATATTCCCAGTGAACACACTGGTGAATATTGGGCAATTTCTGCCCATCCTAATGGTGTATCCTATGTCAAAAATGGAAAATATGCTGGTTTCCACCTGGCAGAGCTTTACAAGGATAATCCAGAACTTTTTGGGAACCCCAAGACTAGTGTTTTTCCTTTGTTGACCAAGATTTTGGATGCTAATGACTGGCTTTCAGTGCAGGTACACCCTGATGATGCCTATGGGCTAGAGCACGAAGGTGAGCTAGGAAAGACAGAATGTTGGTATATTATTGATGCTGAAGAGGGTGCAGAAATTATTTATGGTCACAAGGCTAAGACAAAGGAAGAGCTGGCATCCTTGATTGAAGCAGGTGATTGGGATGGACTTTTGGCGAAAACTCCTGTTAAGAAAGGTGACTTTTTCTTTGTACCAAGTGGCACCATGCATGCTATTGGTCCAGGTATCCTTATCTTAGAGACTCAACAATCTAGCGATACCACTTATCGTGTATATGATTTTGATCGTAGGGATGATCAGGGAAATAAACGTGAACTTCATATTCAACAGTCTCTTGATGTCTTGAATCTAGGGAATCCAGAAAATAGTGTCCCAGCAACTGTTAAGACCTTGCAATTAGAGTCGACTTGTTTGACATCAAACTCCTTTTTCACTGTGTATAAATGGAAACTCAGTGGCTTGGTTGACTTCAAGCAAGCAGCTCCCTATTTGCTTTGTTCCGTACTTTCTGGCAATGGGACCATGACTATCGATTCACGCATTTATTGTCTAAAGAAAGGTGATCACTTCATTCTTCCAAATGATGTGACAGATTGGGAAATTGATGGACAATTGGAGATGATTGTCAGTCACCCTAACGAGGCTTAAGTATGAGTAATGAAAAAGTTTTAGCGGCCCTATTTGAGCGTATTGAAATCAACAAATCATATTATTTTGAAGGAGCTTATTATCGTCTGAAAGACTATGGCGACCACATTTATGGCTTACAACGGGCAATTCCTGGTATGTGTGGTGAAAAAACAGCTTCCCCTAGCATCAAATTTTACTGGAAAAATGGTGTCTTGGACTATCAATTCTACGTTGATTTTGAAGCAAGTCCTATGATAATGAAGGCTTATAGTAGCACCGACCATGCCTTCTTTGAGCAGGCTTTTGAAAATCTTTTGCATGATTTTGAGGATATCCTAGAGAGCCAAGAAAACTCTGAGAAGTAGGCATAAAGTATTATTGTCGATATTTTCAGTGAATCTAATAAAAAAGTTTTAGTTTATTTGCGAATCCATTGTGAAAGCCCTTAAACTAGGGCTTTTTTCTTTGTCAATCCTTGAGTGATTTCTTGTTTAAAGGGGGCTTTTGTGGTAAAATATGGAGATAAAGACTGTCGAAAGGAAAAAAGATGGCAAATATATTACGCAAAGTCATTGAAAATGATAAAGGCGAAATTAAGAAACTAGAAAAAACTGCCAAGAAAGTCGAGAGCTATGCTGATGCAATGGCGGCTCTTTCAGATGAAGAACTTCAGGCAAAAACAGAAGAATTTAAAAAACGATATCAAAACGGAGAAAGCCTAGACCAACTCTTGCCAGAGGCATTTGCAGTTGTTCGTGAAGGGGCAAAACGTGTCCTTGGACTTTTCCCATATCGTGTGCAAATCATGGGTGGTATCGTTCTTCACCATGGTGACGTCCCAGAGATGCGTACAGGGGAAGGGAAAACCCTGACTGCGACAATGCCTGTTTACCTAAATGCTATTTCAGGTGAAGGTGTACACGTTATCACCGTTAACGAATACCTTTCAGAGCGTGATGCGACTGAAATGGGTGAGCTTTATAGTTGGCTTGGTTTGTCAGTAGGGATTAACCTTTCAGCCAAATCACCAGCTGAAAAACGTGAAGCTTATAACTGTGACATCACTTACTCAACCAACTCAGAGGTAGGTTTCGACTATCTTCGTGATAACATGGTTGTTCGTAAGGAAAACATGGTACAACGTCCATTGAACTATGCCTTGGTCGATGAGGTTGACTCGGTTCTTATCGATGAAGCTCGTACACCATTGATTGTATCAGGTCCTGTAAGTTCAGAAACTAACCAGTTGTATCATCGTGCAGATGCCTTTGTTAAGACCTTGACAGAGGACGATTATGCCATTGATATTCCAACAAAAACAATTGGTTTGAATGACTCAGGTATTGACAAGGCTGAAGAATTCTTCAACTTGGACAACTTGTACGATATTGACAATGTTGCCTTGACTCACTATATTGACAATGCCCTTCGTGCCAACTACATCATGTTGCATGATATCGACTATGTGGTAAGTCCTGAGCAAGAAATTCTTATCGTCGACCAATTTACAGGTCGTACCATGGAAGGTCGTCGTTTCTCAGATGGACTCCACCAAGCCATTGAAGCAAAAGAAGGTGTACCGGTTCAAGAAGAAACGAAGACATCTGCCTCAATCACTTACCAAAATATGTTCCGTATGTACAAGAAATTGTCAGGGATGACTGGTACTGGTAAGACTGAGGAAGATGAATTCCGTGAAATCTATAACATGCGAATCATTCCGATTCCAACTAACCGTCCAATTCAACGTATTGACCATGACGACCTTCTTTACCCAACCTTGGATGCTAAATTCCGTGCGGTGGTACAAGATGTTAAACGTCGTTATGAAAAGGGACAACCAGTCCTTGTTGGTACGGTTGCCGTTGAAACATCTGACTTGATTTCTAAGATGTTGGTTGAAGCAGGCATTCCTCATGAAGTGCTTAATGCTAAGAACCACGAAAAAGAAGCGCATATTATTATGAATGCGGGTCAACGTGGTGCCGTTACGATTGCGACCAATATGGCCGGTCGTGGTACCGACATTAAACTTGGTGAAGGTGTTCTTGACCTTGGTGGCCTTTGTGTCATTGGTACAGAGCGTCACGAAAGCCGTCGTATTGATAACCAGTTGCGTGGTCGTGCGGGACGTCAAGGGGACCCAGGGGAATCTCAATTCTACCTTTCACTTGAAGACGAATTGATGCGTCGTTTCGGTTCTGATCGTATCAAGCAAGTCTTGGAACGTTTGAACGCTGATGATGAAGATATCGTTATCAAATCACGCATGTTGACTCGTCAAGTGGAAGCGGCTCAAAAACGTGTCGAAGGAAATAACTACGATACTCGTAAACAAGTCCTTCAGTACGATGATGTTATGCGTGAACAACGTGAAATCATCTACGCTGAGCGTTATGATGTTATCACAGCGGAACGTGACCTTGAACCTGAGATTAAGGCTATGATTAAGCGTACGATTAACCGTACAGTAGATGGTCACAGCCGCAATGATCAAGAGGAAGCTCTTAAAGGTATTTTGAACTTTGCTCGTCAGGCCTTGGTTCCTGAGAATGCCATCTCACTTGAAGATTTACGAGAAGTGGGAGAGGTAACGAAACGTAGTGTTAATTATGACGCTATTAAAGTTTACTTGAATGAGTTAGCAGCTGATGTTTATGATCGTCAAATCAAGAAATTGCGTTCAGAGGAAGCTATCCGTGAATTCCAAAAAGTCTTGATTTTGATGGTTGTTGACAACAAGTGGACGGATCACATCGATGCCCTTGATCAATTACGTAATGCCGTTGGTTTGCGTGGTTATGCCCAAAACAACCCAATCGTTGAGTATCAATCTGAAGGGTTCAAGATGTTCCAAGATATGATTGGGGCAATTGAATATGATGTGACACGTACAATGATGAAAGCACAAATTCATGAACAATCTCGTGAAAATGTGAATGAACGTGTTTCAACAACAGCAACAGGCAATATCCAGGCTCACCAAGCAGATGCTAATGGTCAAGAAATTGACTTTAGTAAGGTTGGTCGTAATGACTTCTGTCCATGTGGCTCTGGTAAAAAATTTAAAAATTGTCACGGTCGTAAACAATTTTAGGAAAAAAGAAATAGGTAATTATTATGGTTTTTAAAGCAGTAAGTGAAAAAATTGATTTTGATGCAGTTAAAGAATCAACTACATTGACAGGTGAAGCCCTTGCCGAGAAACAAGCTCGTGATAAAGAGCTTGAAGCAATCATCAAGGGTGAAGATGACCGTACGCTTTTGGTTATTGGTCCATGTTCATCTGATAATGAGGATGCAGTTCTTGACTATGCTCACCGTTTGGCTAAACTTCAAGAAGAAGTTAAAGATAAAGTCTTTATGGTTATGCGTGTTTATACAGCTAAACCTCGTACAAATGGTGATGGTTATAAAGGGCTTGTCCACCAACCTGATGCTGAAGGTAAACCAAACCTAATCAATGGTATCAAGGCTGTGCGTAATCTTCACTACCGTGTTATCACTGAAACTGGTATCACAACTGCTGATGAAATGCTTTACCCAGAAAACCTTCCTTTGGTAGATGACCTTGTGTCATATATTGCCATCGGTGCACGTTCTGTAGAAGACCAACAACACCGTTTTGTTGCATCAGGTATTGATGTTCCAACTGGTATGAAGAACCCAACATCAGGGAACCTTAACGTTATGTTTAATGGTATCTACGCTGCACAAAACAAACAAAACTTCCTCTTTAACGGTGAAGAAGTTGAAACATCAGGTAACCCATTGGCACACGTTATTCTTCGTGGTTCAACGAATGAATATGGTAAAAACGTGCCTAACTTCTACTATGATGATGTTCTTGAAACAATCGAACACTATGAACAAATGGGCCTTGAAAATCCATTCATCGTTATTGATACAAACCATGATAATTCAGGTAAACGTTACTTGGAACAAATCCGTATCGTTCGTCAAACCTTGATTAACCGTGACTGGAATGAAAAAATCAACAAAGTTGCACGTGGTTTCATGATTGAATCTTACCTTGAAGATGGCCGTCAAGATGCGCCAGATGTCTATGGTAAATCAATCACTGACCCATGTCTTGGTTGGGATAAGACAGAAGAATTGATTCGTGAAATCCACGATACTTTGTCAAAATAATAAGGTAACAGAAACCATATATGGGGAGTGAACCGTTTGGATGACCAAGCGGTTCGCTCTCTTTTCACAAAGAGAGGGAAAAAGATGGGAATTCATCAAAATAGTCCGCTGATTGATGTAGCGGAAGTAAGGAAATTGCATGCTCTTACGGGAGACGCACTAGTAACTAAACAGGCTAATGATGAGGCTTTGGCAAAAATTATCAAGGGTGAGGACAAACGTATTCTCTTGGTTATTGGCCCATGTTCATCTGATAATGAAGAAGCCGTTCTTGACTATGCTCACCGTTTGGCCAAACTTCAGGAAGAAGTGAAAGATAAAATCTTTATTGTTATGCGTGTTTATACAGCTAAACCTCGTACTAATGGGGATGGTTATAAGGGGCTTATCCACCAACCAGATGCAGAGGGTGATGTAGACCTTCTTGCTGGAGTTAAGGCGGTTCGCCACCTTCAGTCACGTATTATTACTGAAACAGGCCTCCCAATCGCTGATGAGATGCTTTATCCGTCAAATCTTTCCTTCTTTGATGACCTACTTAGCTACCACGCTGTTGGAGCACGTTCGGTTGAGGACCAAGAACACCGCTTTGTAGCTTCAGGTATTGATGTGCCAATTGGTTTGAAGAACCCAACGTCAGGAAATTTGAATGTCATGTTTAATGGTATCTATGCTGCGCAGAACCAACAGCATTTCCTTTACAATGGCGCTGAAGTTAAAACAGATGGTAACCCGCTCGCTCACGCTATCTTGCGTGGTGCCAACAATGAAAATGGTCAGAACATTGTCAACTACCATTACGAAGACTTGGTTAAGGCTTTGGACAAGTACAGTGCATTTAATTTGGAAAATCCATTTATTCTTGTTGATACAAACCATGATAACTCAGGTAAAAACTTCATGGAACAAGTTCGCATTGTGCGTGAAGTCCTTCTTAACCGTGAGTGGGATGAGCGTATCGCGGATACCGTGCGTGGCTTTATGATTGAGTCTTACCTTGAGGATGGTCGTCAGGACACACCTGAAGTTTACGGTAAATCAATCACAGATCCATGTCTTGGTTGGGATAAGACAGATAGTCTTATTCGTGAAATCCACAATCGACTTTCGTAAGAATTATGATTTTTGGACATGGTATAGACTTGCAGGAAATTTCAGCTGTTAAAAAGGCTTATGACCGCAATCCACGCTTTGCAAAAAAGGTATTGACACCAAAAGAGTGGGAGCGTTTTGAATCCCTTTCTGGCAATCGTCAGATGTCCTATTTAGCAGGTCGCTGGGCCGGTAAGGAAGCATTTTCAAAGGCCTGGGGTACAGGTATTGGAGCAGTCGGCTTTAAGGATATTGAAATTTTGACCAATGACAAGGGAGCGCCAGTGGTGACCCAGTCGCCTTTTGAAGGCAATGTCTTCATCTCGATTTCCCATAGCGGTGATTTTGTTCAGGCAAGTGTCATTTTAGAAAAAAACTAAGAGATAGATGTTGGAAGAGGATAGCTTATGATCTCAAGTTTACATCGACCAACCTTGGCAAAGGTTGATCTATCAGCAATTTCAGAAAATATTGAACAAGTGGTTAGCCACATTCCTAAAAAGGTAAAGACTTTTGCAGTTGTTAAGGCCAATGCCTATGGTCATGGTGCTGTTACGGTGGCCAAGCATTTGTCTAAACAGGTAGATGGTTTTTGTGTTTCCAACCTAGACGAGGCACTTGAACTCCGTCAAGCTGGCTTAGAGCAACCGATACTTATTTTAGGAGTCGTCTTGCCAGACGAGGCTCCTTTGGCTATTCAAGAAAACATCACTCTGACGGTAGCTTCGCTTGAGTGGTTGGAAATGGCTAAGGATCAGGGGCTTGATTTGACTGGTTTGACCTGTCATATTAAGATTGATTCAGGCATGGGACGCATTGGGGTGCGTAGCCAAGGAAATGCAGATAGCTTGATTGCTGGTCTGAAGGCACTTGGTGCGGATGTCGAAGGTATTTTTACCCATTTTGCAACAGCTGATGAGGCAGATGATAGTAAATTCAAGCGTCAATTGGCCTTCTTCACGGATTTGGTTAATAACTTGGTGGACCGCCCTCGCTTGGTACATGCAAGCAACTCTGCGACGAGTATCTGGCATGCAGAAACAGTCTTTAATGCTGTACGTCTGGGTGTCGTGATATATGGTCTCAATCCTAGTGGCAGTGCTTTAGAACTTCCCTATAACATTCGTCCTGCTTTAAGCTTGGAGACAGCGCTTGTTCATGTTAAGATCCTGCCAGCGGGTCAAGATGTGGGTTATGGTGCAACGTATACGACGACAGCTGATGAGGTTATTGGAACCATTCCGCTTGGCTATGCGGATGGTTGGACCAGAGATTTACAAGGTTTCCACGTTATTGTTGATGGACAGCTTTGCCCAATTGTTGGGCGTGTGTCTATGGACCAGATCACTGTTCGCCTTCCTAAGGTTTATCCCCTAGGAACTCCAGTTACGCTTATGGGGGAAAATGGGGGAGCAAGCATCACTGCGACAGAGGTGGCTGAAAAACGTGGCACTATCAACTACGAGGTCCTTTGTTTGCTTAGTGATCGTGTACCTCGTAGCTATGATTAATATAAATAAATAGAAATCCAGTTTGATACTGGATTTTTTGATTTTAGTGAAGAGCATTTTCATGTGTTATAATAGCTGATAAGGCTTCCTCTTTCACGAGGAGAAGAACACGATAGAAATGATAGAGGATATGATTCGACTAGATTCACCAATTGCGGATTTGAAGGGCTTTGGTCCTAAGTCTGCTGAAAAATTTACCAAATTAGATTTACACACGGTTGGGGACCTCTTGCTTTATTTTCCTTTCCGATATGAAGATTTTAAGAGTAAGTCTATCTTTGAACTGATGGATGGCGAAAAGGCTGTTATTACGGGAACAGTGGTGACACCTGCCAATGTGCAATATTATGGCTTTAAACGTAATCGTCTGAGTTTTAAAATCAAGCAAGGAGAGGCAGTGATTGCCATTAGTTTCTTCAACCAGCCTTATCTTGTGGACAAGATTGAGATGGGGGCAGAAGTGGCTATTTTTGGCAAATGGGACCAGAAGAAGTCTGCAGTAACTGGTATGAAAGTGTTGGCTCAAGTTGAGGACGATATGCAGCCAGTCTATCATGTGGCCCAGGGCGTTAGTCAGGCCCAGCTGATAAAGGCTATAAAGGCAGCTTTTGATAGTGGGGCGTTGAATTTATTGGAGGAGAGTCTCCCACAGGTGCTTATGGACAAGTATCGTCTCATGGGACGCCAAGAGGCTGTGCGTGCCATGCATTTTCCGAAAGATTTGGCTGAATATAAACAGGCTCTACGTAGGACCAAGTTTGAAGAGCTCTTTTATTTCCAGATGAACTTACAGGTGCTGAAGGCTGAGAATAAGTCCGAAACCAATGGTCTAGCAATTGCTTACGATGAAGCCAAAATCAAAGCCAAAATTGCAGATTTACCATTCCCCTTGACAGAAGCCCAACAGCGCAGTTTATCGGAAATCCTAGCTGATATGAAATCTGGGGCTCATATGAACCGTCTCTTGCAAGGAGATGTGGGCTCAGGGAAAACAGTTATCGCTAGCCTGGCCATGTATGGGGCCTATACGGCAGGATTGCAGTCTGCCCTCATGGTACCGACGGAAATTTTAGCGGAGCAGCACTATCAGAGTTTACAGGGGCTTTTTCCTGAGCTAGAGGTAGTGCTCCTAACTTCTGGGATGAAGGCGGCGGACAAAAAAGTAGCTCTTTCCAAAATCGAATCTGGGGAGGCTCAGATGATCGTGGGGACTCACTCACTGATTCAGGATGCTGTGACTTATCACAGGCTTGGGCTAGTAATTACTGATGAGCAGCACCGTTTTGGGGTTAATCAACGTCGTATTTTCCGTGAGAAAGGTGACAATCCTGATGTCCTTATGATGACAGCGACACCTATCCCTAGGACCTTGGCGATCACTGCCTTTGGAGAGATGGATGTGTCAATCATTGACCAGATGCCAGCTGGGCGTAAGCCCATTATTACCCGTTGGGTTAAACATGAGCAACTAGATACCGTACTGACTTGGATTAAGGGCGAGTTGGAAAAAGATGCTCAGGTCTATTTTATCTCACCTTTGATTGAAGAGTCTGAGGCTCTTGATTTGAAAAATGCGGTAGCTCTTCATCAGGAACTTACAGAGTTCTTTGGGGATTCAGCTACAGTGGCTCTGATGCACGGTCGCATGAAAAATGATGAAAAAGACCAAATTATGCAAGATTTCAAGGACAGAAAATCTCAGATTTTAGTATCAACCACAGTTATCGAAGTGGGGGTTAACGTGCCAAATGCTACGGTTATGGTCATTATGGATGCCGACCGCTTTGGACTAAGCCAGCTTCACCAACTTCGTGGACGTGTAGGTCGTGGCGATAAGCAGTCCTACTGTGTTTTGGTGGCTAATCCTAAAAATGATACCGGGAAAAAACGCATGCAGGCCATGTGTGAGACTACGGATGGTTTTGTTCTAGCAGAAGAGGACCTTAAAATGCGTGGTTCAGGAGAGATCTTTGGGACACGTCAGTCAGGAATTCCTGAATTTCAAGTGGCTGATATTGTGGAAGACTATAATATTTTAGAAGAAGCAAGGCGCGTGGCCAGCCAAATTGTATCTGACCCTAACTGGCGCGAGAATCCTGATTGGCAGGTGCTAGGAGCTCATTTGAGAAGCCAAGGCGAGTTTGATTGAGGAGGGAACCCATGAAAAAGAAACGGTTAAAAATCGATTTTTTTGCTATCTTGCATCCCTTATTTCTTATGATGTTAGGTCTCCTGTTTTATTTTTTCGCCTTCATCTTAATCTGGTTTATTACCGAATTGGCAAAGCTGATAGAAGGAAAGACAGACTTTCATACCCTATATTTTTATTCACTTCTTATCTCTCTAGTTTGTTCGGTATTACTGATTATGTACGTCGCGGGTTTTATAGCTCAACTGATTATCCATATACAGCATCAAAAGGAAAGGACGCTTTTGCCAGTCTGGTGTATGCTTACGGCTGTACTGATGCTTGTGCCCCTATTCGAAGATTTTAGTATCTTAGGCTCGTCCTGGAATTTTAAAGGGTATTTTCTTTCCATAGTTGCCTACATTGCCTATCTCTTTACAAAGCTACCCAAGGTTATTGAAAGTTACCGTTATCATGCGACAATTCGCTATGCCGTTTGGGTGGCTCTGGTCTTGGGAATTATTTTATCCATGATTTAGACAGAAAAACTCTCAGTAAACTCACTGAGAGTTTTAAGTTTCCTTCAAGCTTATTACAAGCTTTCTTTAAGTTAGGACACCTATAATAAAACCATCAAAACGAGATAGGTTTTGATAATAAAACGTTTTGGCTAGGCCAAACCATTCCTAAAAAAGGAGG
>ERZ1674175.151-NODE-151-length-14125-cov-17.697939_pt1 | contig 14125 bp, 11 predicted proteins | sample MGYA00581299_ERZ1674175 | MGnify/ENA primary metagenome ERZ1674175 (study PRJEB41354, sample SAMEA4873317) | human saliva metagenome | biome: human-associated habitat [ENVO:00009003]; feature: mouth environment [ENVO:08000002]; material: saliva material... | reverse complement strand
AAAAAAAACGTTCCATAGCTCCCAAAATAACTCCACATTAAGTAAGCACCTATACACATTAAGACAAAACTATATAATTTAATTTAAATCATAAGTTGTTCATAATTTGTTCTTCTAACTGTTTTGCTTTATACCACAAACATGGTATTTTTTAGGTAATTAGGGCTTAAAAGGCATGATAAATAGGTATTTTGAAGCATTATTTGAAATAAATACAATATAATTCTTTGTGGTTTGAAGATTAATATATATCTTTGCCGACAAATCCAAATAATAGGGATAAAATAGATTAAAGAAATAGGATAAAACTAAACTTAATCTATAAATTGCGGGATAATTCCACAAGTACAAAGTATAAAATCAAGACATAAAGTCAATAAAAAACAGATTATGAACAAAGTAAAATTATTATTAGATTTCGTTCTTAATACCGCAGCATCGCTGAAGGGTACAGGTATTCATTTGATACGTATAGCTATCTTTATCATCTTCGTATGGATTGGTGGTTTGAAGTTTTGGAACTATGAGGCAGAGGGTATTGTACCTTTCGTTGCCAACAGTCCGTTTATGAGCTTCTTCTATACAAAGAAAGCACCTGAATATAAGGACTACAAACTCAAAGAGGGTGAGTTTGATAAGGTTAAGCATGAGTGGCATGAGGCAAACAACACTTATACATTCTCACACGGCTTGGGTATTGCAATCATGTCATTTGGTATCTTGACATTATTGGGTATTTGGTTCCCAAAGGTTGGTTTTGTAGGCTCTGGACTGGTCATTATCATGACATTCGGAACGCTATCCTTCCTTGTTACGACACCTGAAGTTTGGGTTCCAGACTTAGGTAGTGGTGAACATGGATTCCCGCTACTGACGGGTGCAGGTCGACTTGTCATCAAGGACGTATGTATTCTGGCAGGTGCCGTTGTTGTATTAGCAGACTGTGCACAGCGAATCTTGAAAAACAATAAGAGATAAACGATTATAAAAAAGGGGATGTTACAGTACATTCCCTTTTCTTTTATATAAATACAAAGAAGAACACAGCCTTTAATCATCTGAAAGATACACATTCATTATAGTGCTTTAATCCAAATCAATCGTTGATATTCCAAGGCTATTCAGCCTCAACACCATTGGTGTTTACCCTTAGCACATTATGTGCGGACCGTTAACACGATATGTGCGGAGCATCAATACGCTGTTTGGAGATGGTAAGAGAAGGAGGCATTATGCTCATTATAAGACACGAAAAGGCGTTAATAAAAGCCTCTTCCGAAAGCTTGAGTGATTATTAAGCAAGCAAACGCTATGATAAAACACACTGAGAAACACATCGGAAGCATAACTTATCCATAAAGTAAATAAGATATTCTGTTACAATCTCAGAGTATTTCGTTATCTTTGCAGACAAAGTAGAATCTAATGACTACAAGATATAACATAGGGATAAAGAAGCATTTTCTTAGTAGCTGCCTTTGCTTGATACTACTATTTATCATCACAAGCTGCAAGGAAACAACTACTTCACGGTCATTATCAGAGCAGGAATTTCACTATGATGACCGCTTGTCAACACTGTCTATAGATAAAAAAGGATACTGGATAGGCGGTGAGACGGGTGTTATATGGCATGTTGACGAACAAAACAGAAAGCGTTTTTACACTGGACTTGACCGCATCTATGACATTGAACGCGCCCCCAACCAATCTGACCAGATATGGATAGCATCACGTAATGCCGGTTTACAGTTATGGAACATGGCTGCCGACACGCTTGTCCACAAGGCGACCTTTGAGATTCCAAGCAAAGGTAACCGATACTCTCCATATAATATTGATATAGCAGACGGTACACTCTTTGTTGCCACTTCTCAAGGACTTTTCTCTATGCCACTTAATCAACAGCAGCAAGGATTAAAGCCCCTTTACCCTATTCATAAAGAAAAGGCAGGTCAGTACTATGAACCTTTCTTAGTAAATAATCTCTGTCATGTTGGGAATAAGTGGCTTTTTGCAGCAACACAAGCTGGTGTTATAAGCATAAACCTCCAAACAAAGAAGACAGAACTACGTCATAAAGGGGAGAATATACGTAGTGTTGCTATTTATGATGGCAAACTTTATATTTTATCTGATAATCAGCTGACGATTGAAGGCTTCAATGGAACTGATAGTAAGACCTTTTCGCTTCCTCAATCGGTTCTATCCTTTTATAAAGCAAGTTCAACTTACTATTTTATTACTTCATCCAGCATTCTGTTATCAGACAACTTAAAGCGTTTTGTTACCATTCCATTACGTAACAATATTCCTGACAATCCGCATCAGATATCCATTGCAGACGATGGCAATGGCTTTTCTGTGCTACTGACAAAGAATGCTGTATGGCGTATTCCACACCATCTCGGCTTCTTTAACGCTAATCCTCCGGTCCTTGCTGCATGTCTTTCCGACAAATCCCTTATCTATGTTAATAATCAACATGAGCTATTCTGCCAGAAAGCAGGTGAACAGATAGCAAAGAAGATATACGACTTTGAAAATGATGAGTTGCCAAAGGAGATGTATGCCAATGGTGAGGACATTTATTACTATAATGCTAATAATCAGCTATTCAGACTGAACCTTGGTAATCATTACCTGATTAATCAGCTCTTTAAGCGACCACAACTGTTGGCGCAAACCAAGACACGTATCACCTCTATGGCATTTCTGCCAAAACAAAGTAAGATACTCCTTGGCGTGCAAGACTATCTATTATCCATTGATACCCAAAACGGTAAGACAGATACGATAAAGGCAATGGATAACAGATATATAACAGCTTTTCATCAAGTAAAAAACGGTGAAGGGATATATATTGCCACACTCAACCATGGTGTATTCTTTGGAAAGCATGAACAGATAAAACAAGTTGCAGGAACACATGATAAAGTATTTATCAGTAGTCTACTGACATACGGTGGACAGAATCCTCATCTCCTATTGCTCACCAATCATCATCTGCTGATTCAAGGTTCTGACTCTATTCAGACAGATGGAAGCTGTAGAATGTTCTGTATCAATGATAGTGTTGTCTATACGATACCAGAGACAGGCATCCATAAATATATCATAAAAAAGGGACAACTGATTGATTGTGGTAGTTACTTTGCAGACATCCACTTCAATGCTCAGGCAGGTGTCATCCTTGACAACGTCCTATATATAGGCTCTGACCTCGGCGTTTTGCAGTTAATTCCAGGAAAGGAAGAGGTAGCTAAATGGATTACCTTCGATAATAAAGTGCCAAGTTTACAACTTATTGGAATCATTCTCTTTACCCTGATCTGCATTCTCGGTATTATCTTCATTAGCTATCGTAGGCATCAGATATTAACTTATCGTCAACTTCAGATGAGCAAAGACGACCTACACCAACGTCTGGAAGCTTTAGAATCCTTAAAAGACAAGCTGACAGAGGTAGAGCGTAATACCCTCGATAGTATTAATAATGAGATTGATAGCATTAATATCAGCTCACAAAGTCTGCGTAATAACAACGAACATTTTGCAAAACTATCAGCACGAATAGCCCGGCTAAACCGTGATGCAGCTCTTCAGATGGTGAAATATCTGAATGACCAAATAGCTCGAATCAAGCAATTTGAGGTCTATGAACGTGACACTATGGTGCATGAATCAGAAGAAGCACGCAATACGGACAATATTGAGGTTATCATTGAACAATGCCGAAGGAATGAAGTATGGCTCAATCATATCCAAGAACTTAAAGAACGACTCAATAAATTCCATCGTTCTACTCAAGACACACTCGTGCTAAAAGGACTGAATGATGGTATGAAAGAGCGTCTTCACCATATTCTTAATGAATCAAAACAACATCCTGTGGCAGAAGTTTATTCTGATTTCATTGCTGTTAAGCATCAATACGAGAACATTTTTACACAGGATGGCTTGAAGATTATTCGTAACTATATATCTGATAGTATCAAACGACTAAAAGAGTTTGAAGGTTATGAGATAATGACTAAGGCACTATCGGACGAATTGCAATCGATAGAAAACGACATTGACAACCGTGACCGCATAGTACTCCTTCGCTTGTTACAGACGATTGATAATCGTATCAACCAAATAAAACATCTGAAGACACTACAAAAACTGATGCAAGATTATACTGCTGTACACGAGAATGTTGTGCAAGAGAATGAGGAACGACGCATGAAAAAGTTTAACTCAAAACTCTTTGCTGACATCGACTCTGCTACACGTGACATCACTGATCAAATAGCAGAGGTGTCAGACGAGTTCTTCAAGAGTTTTGCCATGACAGATAAAGAAGTCTGCAAAGAGATATTCCACTTTACTGCAGCCAACAGTCAGCAGGTACGAGTCTTGATTTTACTCCTTGCAATGCCACGAGTAAAGCGCACTCTCTTACCAGGAATGTTAGGTATCTATGGCAACTTAAATCCTGTTGTCAGTCGTCTTTATCATAGTAAGATTGGCGATAACAATGCTATTCTTACTGCCTATTGCAAAGAGAATCCATCCAGTATCGTCTATTATATTTTAAAATTATCAGAATAAGAGTAACAACTGATAATCAATATATTAACAATAGTTGCATTCGTTTATTTTATCTAAAAAACGAGATGCAACTATTTTGTTTATAACATTTCTTCTACCTTTGTAGCAACATATTACTATTGTATTTTAATTAAACCATTTTATAAATTTAAAACTCTACCAAAATGACAAAGAAGACCTTAGTTGTTGGTTTGCTGGCAATGTTCTCAGTAACCACTTTCGCACAGACAGCGGCAAAGAAGATTAAAGACGTACGTACACAACCAGACCTCTATTATCTTCAGGATGGACAGCAAGCAAGTTCACTCGAACTTCTTCCAGCACCTCCACAGCCAGGTAGTATTCAGTTCCTTTATGACGAAGCGCAGTACCAATGGGGTAAGATGCAGCGCAATACTCCTCGTGGTGATCAGGCAGCAGCTGATGCACGTGTAGGTGGTGACGGTGTTCCAAACGCTTTCTCAGAGGCTTTCGGTATTAAAATCAGCAAGGAGACAACTCCAGAGATTTATAAACTTGTTTTGAATATGCGTGAAGATGCAGGTGACTTGGCTACACGTAGCGCTAAGGATCACTACATGCGTGTTCGCCCATTTGCTTTCTATAACGAGATGACTTGTAACCCAGAGCAGCAGCAAGAGTTGTCAACTAATGGTTCTTATCCATCAGGTCACACTGCAATCGGCTGGGCTACCGCTCTTGTTCTGTCAGAGATTAACGTTGATCGTCAGAATGAAATCCTTGAGCGTGGCTATCAAATGGGTCAGAGCCGTGTTATCTGTGGTTACCACTGGCAAAGCGATGTAGATGCTGCTCGTGTCATCAGTGCAGCCGTTGTAGCACGTCTCCATGCAGAACCAGCTTTCCAAGAGCAATTGGCAAAGGCTAAGAAAGAGTTTGCTAAGCTGAAGAAAGAAGGCAAAATTGCTAAGAGTACATTTAAGACAGCAAACTAAGTCTTACAAAATATAAGGTGTCATAGGAGTTAAGCCAGTAGGTTTACATTAACATTTTAGTTGATGGCTTAACTCCTCTTTGACTCTTTCTTATTGCTCTCACTCTTAGTTAAAAACCTAATTTATAGAAGATTGATAATAAAAATACCTTTATGAAAAGAATTATCCTAATTGCTACCTGTGCATTGATGACTTGTGCAAGTGCCTTTGCTCAGGAAGAAACAGAACCAAAGTTGGTAATAAAACCAACAGGTCGTATCCTTATGGATGCAGGTGTTATGCACTCAACAGATGAGACACTTGATAACCAGCTCAATGATGGTGTTGCTATTCCAGACGTACGTATGGGCGTAAGTGCCACATATGGTAAGTGGAAAGCAAAGGTTGACGTTGGTTATGCACGTCAAAGTCTTTCACTTAAAGACATTAGTCTCGATTATAATTTCAACAAAGAGAACTTGATTCGTATGGGTTACTTCGTACACCAGTTTGGTTTACAGAGTGGTACATCATCAAGTTTCAAGATTTCAATGGAAGAGCCATTGGCTAACCAAGCATTCTTCAACAGCCGTCTGATTGGCGCGATGTATGTTCATGCAGGCGAGAAGTTCCATGCTACTGCATCAGTATTTGCTGAGAATGACGCGATGAAGATGACAACCGACAAGCTCGGCAACGAGGCATGGGGTGCGATGACACGATTGGTATGGCGCCCACTGACTGAGCGTGGTAAGATTTTCCACATTGGTATCAGTGGTGCATATGAGTCTCCACGTTACAACAAGACAGCTGCTCTCAGCCATAAGTCTTATACCTTGAGAGCTCCTTTCCCAACACGTATAGCAAATGTTGCAGCACAGGAGGCAACAATCTCAGACGCTAAAGCATTGTGGAAGTTCTCTCCAGAAATGAACTTTGCTATTGGTAACTTCGGTTTCGAGGCTCAATACTTCTACGTAGGTATCAAGCGCGACAATGCTATGCCAAACTATAACGCATGGGGTGCATATAGTAATGTACGCTACCTCCTCAATGGTCAGGGTTATACTTATACCAAGGCTGATGCAGGTATTGCTACCCCTGATCCAGGTTCTTTGGAGCTTGTTGCAGCTTACAACTACTCTACCTTGACTGACAAGGATGCTAATATCTTTGGTGGTAAGGTAAATGATTGGTCATTGACCTTCAACTATTACCTTAACAAGTATATGATTTGGCGTGTTCGTGGTTCTATCACTCGCGCAACAGATAACGCTGCATTCAACAATAACACATTCTCTATCTTAGAGACTCGTTTGCAGATTAAATTCTAAACGAATTCATAATTCAAAATTCATAATTCATAATTATGATTACTTCAGATGCTTATGATAAGGGTATTATCATTAACTATAGATAAATGACCTATCTTTATAGCAAACAATGGTAATCATAATTATGAATTATGGATTATGAATTCTGAATTATAATGGTAATCATAATTATGAATTATGGATTATGAATTATAAATTATAAACTAATCCCCTCTTACTACAATGAGAAAACTTAATTCACTCTTACTCCTTTTAATACTGACAATCATTTGTCCAGTATTAGCACAGGCACAACTTCAGCGTTCTGAGGCATTCAAAGGAAAATATAAACTAAAGGAAGTTGTTATTCTCTCTCGTCATAACATCCGCTCACCACTATCAACCAATGGTTCTGCACTGAGCAAGATGACTCCACACGAGTGGACAAATTGGTCATCTGCAGCCAGCGAACTGACACTCAGAGGTGGTGTACTTGAAACCGAGATGGGGCAGTTCTTCCGCAAATGGACTATCGAAACGGGATTGTTTAAGGATAACTATGTTCCAACAATTGACGAAGTAAATGTCTATGCCAACTCTATGCAGCGTTGTATCGCTACTGCACAATACTTCTCTGGTGGCTTCATGCCAGTGGCTAACCTACGTGTGAACCACCGCTATGTACCATCTAAGATGGACCCAATCTTCTTCCCTCGTCTTACAAAGAGTACTGAGGCTTTCCGCACTGAGGCTATGAAGCAAATCAATGCTATGGGTGGTAAGGAAGGACTTATTGGTATCAACAAAAGTCTAAAGGAGAGCTACGACCTCATTGCTAAGGTCTTAGACATGAAGCAAAGTGAGTATTATAAGAAAGGAGAAATAAAAGACTTCGTTAATAACGATACACAAATTACGCTTGAACTCAACCAAGAGCCAGGAATGAAGGGTTCGTTGAAGAATGCTAACTCTGCTTCTGACGCCTTTATCCTCCAGTATTATGAGGAGCCAGACGGCATGAAAGCTGCCTTTGGGCATAAACTCACAACTGAGGATTGGACTAAGATTGCTAAGGTAAAAGACGTATATGGCGACGTACTTTTCACTGCTCCGATCGTTGCTGTTAACGTGGCTCACCCACTTTTGCAGTATATGTATGACGAACTGAACGACAAAGACCGTAAGTTTACATTCCTCTGTGGTCATGACTCAAACATTGCAAGTGTTGATGCTGCCCTTGGCGTTGAGGAATATTCACTTCCTAACTCTATCGAGAAGAAGACTCCTATCGGTTCTAAACTTGTTTTAGAGAAGTGGGTCGACGCTGCTGGTAAAGCTTATATAGCCGTAAACCTTGTTTATCAGAGTACAGACCAACTTAAGCAGATGTCCCTACTCGACCTGCAGCATGCTCCACAAGTATTCTCTTTAAAACTGAAGGGTCTCAATCAGAATACTGACGGTCTTTATACTTTCGAGGATGTCAATGCACGTTTCCTTCAGGCTATTCGCGCATACGATGATATTAAGTAAGTGGACGAGTTGACAAGTGGACAAGTAGACGAGTTGCTTGTGAGAAAGATAGAAAAAAGGAAATGAGAATTTAACAAGCAACTTTTCTACTTATAAACTCGTCAATCAATCAACTTACATCTCATCTTCTACAGCGGTATTGTTATGCCGCACGCCTTGTGCCATTGGTTAGCACCACTCGTGCGAAGCCTTAGCACCACATGTGCGGAGCCTCAACACCTATCCTATTAAGGACAGAATAATGAAGAAGTGAACAAGTTTACTGTATAAAAAAGACAAAATAACAAAGTAAACAAGTAGATAGGTGAACCAGTTGCTTGTGTAAAAGATAAAAAAAGACATAATAACAAAGGACGTGAACAAGTTACTTATTAAATTATCACGTTACCTTTGTTACTATGTCTATTACCATGATACACCATCTTTTATTACAAGCAACTCGTTCACTCGTCTACTTGTTCACTCGTCTACTCGCCTACCATATCTATACATCGTATACCCATCTGTTCCTTTCCCATCTCCGACATACCTGAAAGAAGAGGGAGAGGCACCCTTGACAATAGGCTCTGTAGCATACTCATAACCATAGCTGTCAGCATCAACGCATATTGCATGCAAAGGATAATAAACATTCTTCTTATCCTTAGCATAATTCTCCATCCCATTGGTAGTTTCTTTATTCACATAGAAGGTCGCTATATCGACATCTTCCATAGGCTTAACATACTTGATAAGGACGGCAGAATCGCCTAAGGCGGCATAGATTTTGTCATTATGCCGCCAATAAAAACCTATACGTTCGTTTTCTTTCAGTTGCTTCCAATGCCCCCTTTCCTTATAATCATCATAAGGTTTGCAAGCCACAAGAAACAATAGAAACGCAAGGATACACCCTATTTTCATTCCCTTATAAACCTTTTGCCTCTTACAATTCATCTTTTATTACAAGCAATTGGTAAACTTGTCTACTTGTTCACCTGTTTACTAACCAAGATACTCATCGTCACGAACGAGTATTTTTTCAATCTTACCAACATACATCGTATGAAGGTCGCCATTAGGATAAGCCTGTTCAAAAATCTCCTTATCAATAAAACAGCTTTCCTTTAGGTCTGCAGCATACTCTTTCTTACAAACAAGAACTAACTTAGCCTCCTTAAAATAAACACTATTATCAGCAAAAACCTTTGTCAATCCAGCCTTCTCTATCTTATTCTCATCACGTCCTGAAACAGAACCAATATAAGCCATTTGCTTCTTAAAAGAGGCATCCATCACGCAAAGCGTAAAGTAATCTTCCTTGTCTACAAAGGTCTTTGTATAGCGACTGGCACGTATATAGGCAACAACTGTTGGGTCGTTATGGCCCCACATACAGCCAATATGTCCCCAACTGATTGTCATCGTGTTACACCCATCCTGCTCATTACCAGCAGTTAACAACATCCATTCCTTTCCTAAAAGGTTGAACGGATTAAACTTTAAATCCTTGTAACTAACTTCTTTCATCCTAAATCATCTTTAGATATACACATTAAACATTTATCAAATACAAAAGTAACATTTTTATCCGTTCTAACAAAACACACAAGTGAAAAGATGACAAGCGAACGAGTTGCTTGTAAAAAAGACAAAGTAACATAAGAACACTTTTAATGCATACAAGTTAACAAGTGAATAAATTACTTGTAAAGACGACAAAGTAACATAAGAACACTTTTAATTGCATGCAAATTAACAAGTGGATAAGTTACTTGTTATGTTATTATTCCTCCATCGTTCCTCTGTTACTGTGTCTTTCTCTGAGCAAACTGTTCTCTTATCAAACTACTATGTTACCCTGTCTTTCTCACAAGTAAATCGTTCACTCGTCTACTTGTTCACTCGTCTACTCCTACAATATCTGTAGTTTTTCCAACATAATATTTGTCAGTTTTTCACAAATTTCGTACCTTTGCAGTGATATTCTATCAATCATTCGCATTAAGTCGGGTGATTTATTATGATTAGTGGAAATATATTTAGTATAAATTGATAAAAAGGTAGACAACAGTGGATTCAGTATATAACAAATTAATAGCATTAGGTATTCGCCCATCTATACAGCGTGTAGCAATCATGAAGTATCTCGCTACTCACCACACCCACCCTACAGTGGAGGAGGTTTTCCTTGCATTGAAGAAACAACTTCCAACGGTGAGCCGTACAACTGTTTATAACACATTGAGAATGTTGTCAGAACACGGAGCAGCATCAATGATTACCATTGATGACCACCGCGTATGCTACGACGGTATTACCGAGCCACATGCACACTTCTTCTGCAAGCGTTGTGAGAAGGTTTATGACTTTGAGGCAATGGAAATGCCACGCTATACTGGCGAAATTGGCAAGGGTTTTAGAATTGATGACACACAGCTTTACTATAAAGGTATCTGTCCTCACTGCCTTGAGACAATGAACGAGAAAGAGGAACTGAACTAAATTCCCCGTCTCAAAATACACTAAGCGTGGTGTAACCAATGGTAAAACCATGAATAAGGTTGGTAAGTGGAGCTGAGTCATAGAAGAAATGACAGGGCTATCCATACCCATTTATAATACAAAAGCATATATAGGAACATTAATTATAAAGATGTATCAACGTTACTTGTGGCTATAGCTACAAAGAAAAGATAGCCTAAAGCAAGCTATTATCGGCAAAGTCTCACCACAAGTTCAACGAAGATAAATAAAGAAACATAAACTGTGACTTTATTATAGTTCTCAGTAAGGTTAATGCGGATGCACAATTGTGCATCCGTTATTTGTTTCAAAAGGTCTCAACTGACAACGAAAGACGCTGAAAAAACTATACAAAACCCCTCTCTAAAGCACACCTTTTTACTCAAAAAAAGAGCCATTCGCTTGCATTTGTAACTACCACTAAATCAAATAGTTCCAAAACAGCGTAATAAAAGATGCTTAACAAGACTTCAAAAGGGCGTTAGTAAGAGGCTTAAAGAGCATCTTTTAGAAGCCTAAAGGGCGTTAATAAGACTCCTATTAAGCATCAATAAAAACCGAAGATATGATTTTTCTTTACAATTCAAGAATCTTATATGAGGAAAAGAAAATACTCTACTCCGTCCTTCCTAACTTATTTGTCTTAAAATTTAGCAGTAAGAGCAAAAGAAAAGAGGCAATATCAAAATAAACTTGATATCGCCTCTTGCCTTCTCAGTGGTTAACAGCAACAGCACACTAAAGAGATTGTCTTAACAGACACCTTTCTATGCTGTCATATCACTTAACTATTAGTCATCCCACACGTTAGACTGGAACACTTCCCAAAGTGGAATTTCTGGCTTAGCACCTACCTCGTCATCCTCTGGATTACCATCAATAGGCTTAAAGATTTCACCATCACTACCACCATTACCGGTATTATCAATCTTAGAGAAAGGACTCAACATGATTTCATCTGCTAATACAGAACTCTCTATAGTAGTAGGCTTTATATATTCTTTTTTCATGACCTTAATTACTTAACGAATACCTTTTTGTTATTTACAATATAAACACCAGCTGGCAAAGTGTCCAACTGAGAATCATTCTCAGCCACTTTCTGTCCCTGGAGGTTGTATACAGGAGTCTTAACAGCGTTGTGATCTGCAGCAACTCCAATACCTTCAATACCAGTCACGGTTCTTGTCACATCCTCATCATCAACAAAGATTGAGAGAGCCTTTGCAGGAGTACTGCCATTAACTTCTATCCAGCTTCTGAAGCCCTTAACATCAAGAGCTTTGTTTGTGTAATACCACTTTCCGTCTTTTGCACCAATCACATAAGACTGAGCTGGAATAAAGCTTGTTTTACTAACAAATGAGCCACAGAATTGAACAGTTCCGTTCACTGTAGATGAAGCCTTTGCTGCCTCCTTGAATGTCTCAGAAGGAGTGAGATTACGAAGTACTACATTATTGATTGTATAATAAGGTGCCTGAACTGTCAATGAACCATGAGGCTGCAAATTCTTTGTGTACGAACCTGTTGTAACATTGGCTGCACGTGTAGTCTTCATGATGTAAAGCGTATTTGCCTTCAAAACAACATCATTATCATTAGAGAGGTCTACTGACTCAAATTTAAGACGAAGAGTCTTTACAGCATCTTGACCAACGAAAGTAGACAACTTAGCCTGATCACCGAAAGCTGTCTTAAACTGAGCAGCGGTAAGATCTACAGGAAGAGTGATAGATGCCCACTGCCCTGGAGTAAGCTTACGCTTAAGGATAAGCGTGTAAGCATTTGTAGTTAGCAATCCTTGCTTATTCAGATACTCAATAGATGTCTGTCCCTCATCTAATACCATATCGTTATCACCACAATACTTCAACTGGAAATTGTCGAAAACAGTCCAGTCAAGTGGATTATCAGAACCTTCAACTTTAATACCAACATTTAACTTAGCACCATCAGCTGGCACATAAACAAGGATAGAGTTATTATACTTACCCTCTTCAAAACGTTCAGATGCTTTTACATAAGGACTCTTTATTGCAGTTTCATCACCGAGATACTCTTTTGTCAATTCTGCTGCCGTATAAGTAAATTCCTTATCAAAAGTATTTAACATAGCAGAAACGTTTGAACGACCATCTGTTGTGTTATCAACATTAGCAAACAGACTCGCCTTCATGCCGCTTCCAGTACCAGGGCTAAAGAAGCCATCACATGAAACCTTATACCAACCCTTCTTAAGAGTAGTTACTTTCTGACTGACAGTACCATTTGCCTTAGCATTATTACCAAGATTTCTTATAGAAGCATTCCAATAGCTACCATAAAATCTTTGATACTTGCTATTTTCAGTAGGCTTTTGTCCCATACCTACATAGTAAGTATATGACTGTTCTTGTTTGAAACTGTGACTCGCAGCAATTTTAGAATAAAGAAAACCTGATACAACCCATTTATCTATACCACTGTGACTTCTTGTGAAATCAGGGTCTGCCATCAAGAAGGTTGCATCAGCTGGAGCCTCAGCAGAAGCAAACTGATCTTTAAAGGCCGATTTCAAGTCAGCAAGTGTTACAAACTTCCATTCACCATTTTTATTACCAACAGCTGAAGGATCTGTTGTAGGATAGTCATACAAAACACGATTAGAGTTTGAAGCACCAGACTTTACAACAAGATAACGCACACCCTTTATAATATCAGGCTGTTCATTCCCATCTTTATCAGTACTATTATTACAGCACAGTGTATAAGTCATATTTGTTGTACTATAACTACTTGCTTTTTTGATAATCCAGTTTACATTTGCATTATCCGGCATACGATCACAGAATACACGGTTCCAGTTAGGCTGCTTATCAGGCTTATTATCGCTCAAACTAACAAAAGGAAAACCCAAATATTTTCCATCTGTAGTTGTCTGCACACCTTGAATAGTATAGGTATCAGTTCCTACACTGTTCAACTTCACCGACAAACCAACATTGTAGGCATTAATAGCGGTACCCCAAACATCACCTACGTTCAAATACTTACCAGTACCAACATTATACAAATAAACTTTGTTCATGTCTGGATTTGAATTCCCAATGACCGTTGAGATATCATTACCAATCCACTGGAAATTAGTATTATCCTGACCTTGTGCCTTTACATTTATAGAAATGGAAGACAACAGAACTGTCAGAACAAGCATTAAAAACATTCCTGATTTTCTACTCATAATATAAGATCGGAAGAGCG
>ERZ1674175.140-NODE-140-length-14799-cov-92.711272_pt1 | contig 14799 bp, 15 predicted proteins | sample MGYA00581299_ERZ1674175 | MGnify/ENA primary metagenome ERZ1674175 (study PRJEB41354, sample SAMEA4873317) | human saliva metagenome | biome: human-associated habitat [ENVO:00009003]; feature: mouth environment [ENVO:08000002]; material: saliva material... | reverse complement strand
ATCCGTAACCTTCAACCAAAGAAAGCGAAGAAATGAGAAATAAAAGCAAGATAACCACCTTGGAGTCTAAGTTTCCACTGCTCTCCGTAGAGCAGGGTTGCATGGTGAGCAAGGATGCAGATATCACGGTGGCTTTCCGTGTGGAACTGCCAGAACTCTTCACCGTTACCTCTACAGAATACGAAGCAATGCACTCAGCCTGGCATAAGGCAATCAAGGTGCTACCCAATTACAGCATCGTACATAAGCAGGACTGGTTCATCAGGGAGGACTATCAAGGAAAACTCTCCGATGGCGGACTAAGCTTCCTTGCCCGTTCCTCTGAACGGCATTTCAACGAACGTCCGTATCTCCACCACTCAGTCTATCTCTTCCTTACCAAGACCAACAAACAACGTATGGCACAGCAGAGTAACTTCTCTTCGCTCTGCCGTGGTCACCTGTTGCCCAAGGAAATCACCAACAAGGATGAGGTGATGAAGTTCATGGAAGCTGTAGACCAGTTCGAGCGAATCATCAACGATACCGAGCAGCTAAGAATTGTCCGTATGACAGAAGAAGAATTGATTGGTACAAAGGAAAAAGGCGGTTTCTTGGACCGTTATTTCTCCCTCTCGGAAGAAGGACACGCCTCGTTGGAGGATATTCGCTTGGGTGCTGACCTTGTGCGTGTGGGCGACAATATGCTTTGTCTGCATACACTTTCCGATACGGACGACCTGCCTACAACAGTCAGCACGGACAGCCGATATGAGCGACTGTCCACCGACAGAAGTGACTGCTGTCTTTCCTTTGCCTCACCCGTAGGGTTGATGCTACCCTGTAACCATATTTATAACCAGTACCTCTTCATAGAGGACAGCGACGCCAATCTTGAACGTTTTGAGAAGCAGGCAAGGAATATGCACTCGCTGGCACGCTACAGCCGTAGTAACCAAATCAACGAGGAATGGATACAGGAGTATCTCAATATCGCTCACTCACAGGGGCTGACATCTATCCGTGCCCACTTCAACGTGTTGGCATGGAGCAGCGATAAGGAAGAACTTCGCCAGATCAAGAATGACGTGGGTTCGGCACTTGCTCTTATGGAATGCCATCCTCGCCACAATACCATTGATGCGGCAACGCTCTACTGGGCGGGTATTCCCGGCAATGCGGCAGACTTTCCTGCAGAAGAGTCATTCTATACTTTCATTGAGCCTGCCCTCTGTTTCTTTACGGCAGAGACAAACTACAAGGACTCACTCTCTCCCTTCGGCATCAAGATGGCAGACCGCCTTTCAGGAAAGCCCGTCCACTTAGACATATCGGATTTGCCGATGAAAAAGGGAGTTATCACCAACCGTAACAAGTTTATCTTGGGACCTTCGGGCAGTGGTAAGTCTTTCTTCACCAACCACATGGTACGCCAGTATTACGAGCAGGGGGCGCATGTCCTCTTGGTCGATACGGGTAACTCATATCAAGGCTTGTGTGAACTTATCCACCGCAAGACTAAGGGCAAGGATGGCGTGTATTTCACCTATACCAATGAAAGTCCGATTTCTTTCAACCCCTTTTATACGGATGATTATTTCTTCGATGTAGAGAAAAGGGAGAGTATCTGCACGCTACTGCTCACGCTTTGGAAGAGTGCAGATGAGCATATCACTAAGACCGAGGCTGGCGAACTTGGTTCTGCTGTAAACTCCTATATCGAGCTGATATGTGCTGACCACAGCGTTACACCCTGTTTCAATACTTTCTATGAGTATCTGCGAGACGTGTACCGAAAGGATATGGAAAAGCGTGACATCAAGGTAACGCTCTCGGACTTCAATATTAACAACCTCTTGACGACATTGAAGCAATACTATCGTGGTGGTCGATATGATTTCCTACTGAACTCGGACAAGAACATCGACCTACTCTCCAAACGCTTCATCGTCTTTGAAATCGACCAAGTGAAGGACAACAAAGACCTTTTCCCAGTGGTAACGATCATCATCATGGAAGCCTTCATCAATAAAATGCGAAGACTCAAAGGTATCAGAAAGATGATACTTATTGAGGAAGCGTGGAAAGCCATTGCTTCGGCAAACATGGCGGACTACATCAAGTATCTCTATAAGACGGTGAGAAAATATTTCGGAGAAGCCATTGTTGTAACGCAGGAGGTGGACGATATCATTCAGTCGCCTATAGTCAAGGAAAGTATTATTAATAACTCCGACTGCAAAATACTGCTTGACCAGCGCAAGTACATGACCAAGTTCGACGGTATACAGGTGATGCTCGGCTTGTCTGAAAAGGAAAAGAGCCAGATACTCTCCATTAACCAGAACAATGACCCGAACCGACTCTACAAGGAAGTTTGGATAGGCCTGGGCGGTATGCAGAGTGCCGTCTATGCTACGGAAGTGAGCATGGAGGAATACCTCACCTACACCACGGAGGAAACCGAGAAGGTGGAGGTGATGAACAGGGCAGCACAGCTTGGTGGAGATATCGAAACGGCTATCCGTCAGCTTGCCATAGAGAAAAGAAACAATAAAAAGAAATAAGTACAAACCATCAAAACTATAGTAACAATGAAAAAGTACATTTTCATGGCTCTCTTAGGATTGAGCCTTTCTGTTCCCAAAGCCCACGCACAGTGGGTAGTAACCGACCCTGGCAATTTTGCCGGCAACATCGTCAATTCAGTCAAGGAGATAGCAACAGCCTCGAAGACGGTGAAGAACACCCTTGACGGTTTTAAGGAGGTAGAGAAACTCTACAACGACACCAAGAAGTATTATGATGCCCTAAAGAAGGTGAATAACCTTATAGGGGATGCCTACAAGGTCAAGGAGTGTATTCTCATGGTGGGCGACATCTCTGAGATTTATGTTACCTCGTATAAGAAGATGCTCTCGGATAAGAACTTCCGCCCTTCGGAACTCGCTGCGATGGCTTCGGGCTATGCCAAACTTCTGGAACAGAGCGGTGAGAGTCTCAAGGAACTAAAATCCATCGTTAAGAGTAATGTCTTCTCGATGAACGACCACGAACGAATGCAGGCAATTGATCGTATTTATACCACACTGAGGGAAAATCGTTCGCTCGTGTCGTACTACACAAGGAAGAACATTTCCGTGAGCTACGTGCGTGCAAGGGAAAAGAACAACCTTGCCTCTGTTAAGGCACTCTATGGTAATACGGCAAGCAGGTATTGGTAAATCCACAGACAAAAAAGAACTTGAAAGAACTTTCATAAAAAACACTTTTGCTTATGGATTTTGCCAGTTTACATGAGCTGCTACGCTCAACCTATGACGAGATGATGCCGCTCTGTGCCCAGATGACGGGCATTGCCAAGGGCATTGCGGGCTTGGGTGCACTCTTTTATATTGCTCTTCGGGTATGGGCTTCCATTGCCCGTGCCGAGGCGATAGACGTTTTTCCGCTTCTCCGACCTTTTGTCTTAGGCTTTTGCATCATGTTCTTCCCGACAGTCGTACTGGGTACGATGAATGCCGTTCTCTCGCCCGTAGTGCAGGGAACGGAGATGATGGTACATCAGCAGGAGGGGAACCTTGCCGAGCTTACTGCTAAGCGGGACAAGTTGCAAGAGGAAGCCTACCTTAGGAATCCTGAAACAGCCTACCTTGTTTCCAACGAGAAGTTCGATGAGAAGATAGAGGAAATGGGCATCATCGGACCTGAAGATGCCGTGACGATAGCGGGTATGTATGCCGAGCGTGCTGCCTATCAGACCAAGCAGTGGATCATGAAGATGGTACACGACCTCCTGGAACTCCTGTTCCATGCTGCAGGGCTTATCATCGACACGCTACGCACCTTCATACTCATCGTCCTTGCCATTCTCGGTCCGATAGTCTTCGGCATTGCCGTATGGGATGGTCTTGCTGGCTCACTTACGGCATGGTTCTCACGCTATATCTCTGTCTACCTGTGGCTGCCTGTCAGCTCTATTCTTACGGCACTGCTTACGAAAATACAGGTGCTGATGATAGAGAAGGATATCGAAGCACTCAGTGACCCTAACTACCTGCCTGATTCGGGGACGTGGTACTACATCGTCTTCTTCCTTATCGGTATTGTAGGCTACTTCTGTGTACCTACCGTGGCAGGTTGGATTATCGAAGCTGGAGGTGGTATCGGCTCATACGGTCGTAATGTCAACCAGACAGCACAGCATGGTGCGCAAGGCGCATATACTGGTGGCAAGGCTGCTATGGCTGGCGCAGGTGCTGCTGTGGGAAATGTCGGTGGACGTATCAAGGGTGCACTGCTCAAAGGAAAATAGAAATCGAACAACTATGCTTAATTAATCAACAGATATAAAAGAAAAATGGAATTCAAATCACTTGGTAATATCGAGACCTCATTCAGACAGATAAGACTCTATGCCTTTGTCTTTGCCATCGTCTGCGTGGCAGTAAGCGGTTATGCCGTCTATGCCTCATACAGCTTCGCCAAGGAGCAGCGGGAGAAAATCTATGTGCTTGACCAGGGAAAGTCGCTCATGCTTGCCCTCAGTCAGGATGCAAGCCGTAATCGTCCCGTGGAGGCAAGAGAACACGTGCGCCGCTTCCACGAACTGTTCTTCACCATTGCACCCGACAAGGATGCCATTGAGAAGAACATGGAACGTGCCTTTGTGCTGTGTGATAAGTCGGCTTTCAACTATTACAAAGACTTGGCAGAGAAGGGCTATTATAACCGTGCCATATCGGGTAATGTCAATCAGCGCATAGAGGTGGACTCTATCCACTGCAACTTTAATACTTACCCTTATGCGGTAACGACCTATGCAAGGGAGTTTATCGTCCGTCAGAGTAACGTTACAGAACGTAGTCTTGTTACGACCTGCACGCTGCAGAACTCAGTCCGTTCGGACAATAACCCGCAAGGTTTTCTTATGGAGAACTTCCTTGTAAAGGAAAACCGAGATATACAGACCTATAAACGATAAGGCTATGGCAAGGAAAAGAAACTTTTTACTCTCACGTCACTATCTGCGCTTTCACCTATGGCTCCGCCATCGTTGTGAACGGCTCACGATAAGGCAGAGAAAGGAAATCGTCTATGGACTGAGCTTCATCTATCTGCTCTGCTCGCTTTGGATGATAGCGCAGTTTTTCCTTCCTCCAAAGAAGGAGAAACTACCCATCCCCACGGGAAAGCTGACGGACAGTCCGATACGGACGGACAGCACTTTACAAGAGTTACACGGCAATTTTTACCTACAACATCATCAAACAATCAAAGAAAATGGATAATAAACAGAAAGAACAAATGAAAAAAGGTTTGGTCTTCGGAGGATTAGGACTGCTGTTTGCTCTCTCAATGTGGTTTATCTTCGCCCCTTCGGGCAAGGATAAGACTGCAGCGGAGCAGGGACTCAATGACAGCATCCCGCAGGCAACGACGGAAAAGCTCACCGAAAACAAGCTCAAAGCCTATGAATTAGGCGACAAGGCACACGAGGAGGAACAGACCCGCGAGGAGATGGGCAGACTATCGGACTATTTCGCACAGAACACTGCTCCATCAGAGGAGCAGCGTGCAGAGACAGCTGCTTCTACGGCAAAGATAGAAAACTCTATGCATCGCTATGAGGAGAATAATCGTCTCTTGAACTCCTTTTACGCTCCCGACCCACACGAGCAGGAGCGTGAAGCCCTGCGCTCGGAGATAGATAACCTTAAAAAGGAACTCTCTGCCAAAGACAGCAGGGAGGACAATGAAGAGAAACGGCAGCTTGCCTTGATGGAAAAGAGCTATCAGATGGCAGCGAAGTATCTCCCTAAAGCATCAACTCCACCTACCTTCAATAATGGTCTGACGGCAGGAAAGGAGAAGACGGAAGGGGCAGCAGGTGGCTCTGAAGCCGCTAAGGGCAAGACCATGCAGAATGAAAAGCCTGCAATGGAAGTGCTGCCGGAGCGTAGACAGGTAGTATCCTCACTTGATCAGCCTATGAGCGATGTATACTTTATGGAGGAATACGGCAAGAAGGCTCGCAATATGGGTTTTCATTCGCTTGCAAGCACGGCTGTACCTACAATGCGCAATACGCTGAAAGTCGTCGTGGACAGGACTACTGTTCTTAAGGAGGGTGACAATGTGGTACTCCGTCTGCTGGAAACTGCCAAGGTACAGGGACTGCACATTCCACGTCAAAGCCGACTCATAGCCGTCGCTAAGATAGAAGGCAACCGTATGCACCTGCTTATCAAAAGCATTGAGGTGGACGGGCATATCATAGCCGTCAAGCTCTCGGCATACGACACAGACGGACAGGAGGGTGTGTATATACCCGGTTCGGAGGACATCAATGCGCTTAAGGAAGTCGGGGCGAACATCGGTGGTTCAATGGGCACATCCTTTACCTTCGCTTCCTCTGCCAAGGACCAGATTATCTCCGAGGCTGCCCGTGGGGTGATGCAGGGTGCAAGTCAGCTGCTTCAGAAGAAGCTGCGCACTATCAAGGTAACGCTCAAGAGTGGCTACCGCCTTTTCTTGGTTCAGTCCAAATAAAACAATCGAAAATGATAAGTAAAAATAACATCAAATAAAAAAGGAACAATGAAGAAAATTATTTTATCAATGGCTATGCTTACCATGGTGGGAGCAACAGCCACAGCACAGGAAAACAATGATGGTCTGACACCGAGCCGTCCGCTTACTTCGGGAGAGCTTTTTCAAGGTATGAGCCGTGCCATACCAACGGGGCGTGTCGTACTGCCGTATGGTCTTGACGTTACCTTTGACAAGACCGTGCATCTTATCTTCCCTTCTGCCATCCGCTATGTAGACTTAGGTTCACAGAACATCATCGCAGGAAAGGCGGAGGATGCAGAGAACGTACTACGTGTAAAGGCTTCAGTGAAGGACTTTGAGACGGAAACCAATATGAGTGTCATCTGTGAGGACGGCTCATTTTACGCTTTTAATGTAAAATATGCCGATGAACCGGAAAAGTTAAGTATCGAGATGAAAGACTTTCTCTCTACAACAGAAGGCAGGCTGCCAAGCAATCGCTCTGACATTTACTTTAAGGAACTTGGCAACGAGTCGCCCGTATTAGTAAAGCTGATGATGCAGACTATCTATCAGAATGACAGACGCTGCATCAAGCACATCGGTGCTCAGCAGTTTGGTATGAAGTTCCTGCTTCGTGGCTTGTATGCCCATAACGGCTTGCTGTATTTCCACATTCGTATGGAAAACAGCACGAATATGCCGTACTCTGTGGATTTTATCACATTTAAGGTGGTGGATAAAAAGGTGGCAAAGCGCACCGCCATACAAGAACAGGTATTGCAGCCACTTCGTGCCTATCATCAGGTGATGCAGGTGCGTGGTATGGGCAGTGAACACACTGTGTTTGCGCTCGAACAGTTTTCTCTTGCAGAAGACAAGCAGCTTGAAGTGACACTTTATGAGAGAAATGGCGGTCGTACATTGACTTTTTATGTAACGGCAGAAGACCTGCTGTTGGCAAAGAAGATTGATAACCTCAAACTGAAATGGTAATGAAGAAGAGCTATATCATTCTGACAGTATGCGTTGCGGTGGCCATGACTTTCAGTCTGCCATCGCAGGCACAGCGATTGATACCCAAGCAAAGGGGCGTAGAGGTCGTGGGGAGTGTTCCACTTATCAAGGGCGAAAAGTTCCTTTCTGCTGACAATTTCGGCATGGGAGCATCACTCACCCGCTATCTGGGTCGTGAGAACTATACCTTTGTTATGGCAGAGTATGAACAGCAGAATATGCCGTACAGAAGTTATAACGTAAAGCTCAAGGATGCACTCTTACAGGTGGGTTATATGCACCCTGTTCTCTCCGACAGAGGAAAGAACGTGTTTCTTTATGGCGGCATATCCGCCTTGGGTGGCTATGAGCAGCTGAACGAAGACAAAAAGCTGCTGCCCGATGGGGCAACACTGCTCGACCGCTCCCGCTTTGTCTATGGCGGTTCCGTACATGGTTCGGTGGAAGTGTTCCTGACAGACAGGGTTCTCTTTCTTGTAAAGGCACAGGGGCGGTTGCTCTTTGGAACGGACGTGCATCGTTTTCGTCCGGTCGTTTCTGCAGGACTAAGGTTTAACTTTTAAGTAGAAGAAAAGATGAAAAAGATATTGAATACGATTTGGGTAATGGGTGTGCTGACCCTTGCCGTGTTTTGCCTATCTGCTTGTGATAGGGATTTGGATGTTCAGCAGTCTTATCCGTTTACGGTGGAGACAATGCCGGTTCAGAAGGACATCATAAGGGGGCAGACGGTTGAGATACGCTGCACGCTCAAACGAGGCGGTGAGTTTGCCGATACTCGCTATACGATACGTTATTTCCAGTCTGATGGCAAGGGCTTGCTAAGAAATGATAACGGCACTGTTTTCAAGCCAAACGACCGCTATCCGCTGACGAAAGATGTGTTCCGCCTGTATTACACTTCGCTTTCAGCCGACCGCCAGACGATTGATGTATATGTGGAGGATAGTTTCGGTAAGGTGAAGCAGCTGACCTTTAGTTTCAACAACGAGCGAGAAGAGGGCAAGGATAAGCCTGCACCTTCTCGCCACTAAGGACATAATGAATGCGAACGATAAATGCTTTCATTTTACTTTGTGTATTCTGCCTGTTCTGTCAGCCGACCCTTGCCCAGCGCAGGGTGCGGCTGGCAGACTTGCCACCTTTTGAGCGTGCAGTTGTCGTAGTGAAATACTTTGAGGGTATGCACGGCTGGAAGAATTATCCGTATGTTGGATATGGGCATCAGCTGCAACGGGGAGAGCGTTTCACAGCGGATATGACGGAACGGCAGGCAGACTCCCTGCTCCGTGCCGACCTTTGGAAATGCTTTGAACACTTCAAGGGGTATGGCAAGGATGCCCTGCTGCTTACCTTGCTTGCCTATAATGTGGGTGTGGGACGATTGTTCGGCTATGGTAAGCACCCCAAGAGCCGATTGCTGCGGAAGATAGAGTCGGGAGACAGGAATTTCTACCGCGAATTTGTCTCTTTCTGCCGATACAAGGGCAAAGTCCTCAGAGGTCTTGTCAAACGACGAAATGTGGAGTTTGCCCTGTTTTATATACCCTGATTATCAAATACGCCTCTTGTGATATTTTTATGCTCCGCAAGGGGCGTTTTCTTGCCGTTTTATTCGCCTTTCTCATTATGAATGAGTAACTTTGCAAAAAACGGATTCTATATGGAAGAAAAAGAAAAAAATGCGATATTCGATATAACGAAGAATAAACTATTCTTTGGAAATATTGACAAATTACACGACTGGAATGATGGCGAAATATCGCAAGCAAAAATCATAGAAAAAGTAAAAATGACATTGAAGAATTATATGGAATTGGACAATGTTAGTTTTCTATTTGGCTCAGGTACCTCTATTCATCTTGGGGCAGTTTCTATTAGAAACTTTCCTATTGAAGTTGAAAAATATATTTTAGGAAGAGAGAGAGGTGATACTTTTTATTCGATGATAAAAAAGTTGCAGAAAGAGCAACTGAAGGATAAGGAAGAAGGCTCAACTTTTAAAGACAAAAAAGGATGGGAGTTTATAATAAAGGAGTCTATCATTAGAGATAGTCTATCTGGAGAAATAGCAACAGAGTATGAAAGCGTACTCAATTATCTGACGGCTACAGAATTTCTTCAGTCTTTGACTAATATGGCAGAAGAAGCCAAACAGACAAGAGAGCTTATAAGTACTATCAAGGAAGGATTGTTTGAGGTTTGCAATGTAGATAAGCGCAAAATTCCTATTTCTGAATTACGGAGAATTATCAAAAGAGGTAAAAAGAATGCTTTTAAGAGTGCCCTAAAAAACAAATATCATTTTCATCAATTATTCTTAAAATCCTTGTTGCAAAGGCCTCTCAATTTGAGGAGAGCGAATATCTTTACATCAAATTATGATTTGGCTTTTGAGTATGCTTTTGATAATTTGGGGATTCATTATATTGATGGATTTACAGGATTTCATAAAAGATTTTTCAAGCCAGAAACTTTTGAGTATGATATTTTTTATCCGGGTTCAACAACTTCTGGAAAAGTACAAAGAATTGAAAAGGTAGTTCGATACATCAAATTGCATGGTTCTCTTTCTTGGATAAATTCTATACAAAGAGATTCTAACAACCTATATGGCATTGAAGAAAAAACATTAGATGTTATTGATAAGTTGGATAAGAAAGGCGAGATTATCATTTACCCATCTGCTGTAAAAAAAACCTACACATTGGATTTGCCTTACTCTGAATTGTTTAGGCAATTTGCAACAACTATTACACAGCCTCAATCTGTGCTCATCACAGTAGGATACTCATTTTATGATGAGCATTTTAATGATATTATATATCAAGCTTTATCAAATCCTACTTTTACACTCATTGTTGTAGATTTTGCAGGGACAAAGAATTTGGAAATACAACGACTGAAGGACTTAAATGACCCACGGATTATCATCCTTGAGGGTGAGTTCTTTGGTGACTTTCTGACCTTTGCAGATACATTAATGCCCAATTTTAACGAAGGAAGTTCCGCAGAAAATATAGCAACGACCTTGAATTCTTTATTAACAACAAAATGAAAATCTGAAAAAAATGTCAGACAGAAATATAGGAAAGGTTATTTCCGTAGATAGCTTTAGGGTATTCATCAGATTAGATGATGACCTAAAAAGTTTATATAAAAGTGGATATGAGGACATCTACGAAGTCGCTCGTATTAATTCCTATGTGATAATACCTATTGGAGCAGATAGAATTGTTGCTATAGTAACAAGCGTAAGGGCTATAGATGAAACAGAATTAGGAAAAAATAAAGAAGCTATATTCTTGACAAAATCTTCTCGTTTTCTTATAGCCACAATGATAGGAACTATAGAAAATGACGGAAGGTATATTCAAGGAGTTTATAATTATCCTATTCTTGATAATCCTGTCTGGTATGTAGTTCGAGAAGATTTAGATGCTATTTTCGATCAGCAACCTAAGGATAATATAGATTTTTCTGAAGATTATTATCTCCCGATAGGGACCTCACCATCTTTCACCGACTATAAAATAAAAATTAATCCTGATAAATTCTTTGGGAAACATTCAGCCATTTTAGGCAATACTGGTTCAGGAAAGTCCTGTACATTTGCATCTATTATCCAAAGTTTATTTAGTTTTAAATACAATGGACAGTTGCTACAGAGTGCTCATTTCGTTGTGTTTGATACAAATGGAGAATATAAACAAGCTTTTATGGGGACAAAAGAAGTTCCTTATGCCAAATTAAAAGAGGTAAATCCATTTCATATAGATAAGGACGGATTGAAAGTTCCTTTTTGGTTTATGAACTTTTCAGATTTTGATTATTTGTTTACTCCTACTGCTGGTACGCAGACACCGATTTTCAAGAGGGCACTATCCTTATCAAAGAATCAAAGTGTCGCTGTAATAAAAAGAAATATTCCACAAGCATATCTATCAAAACTGGAGATTATTAGGAATGAGTGTTTAAATAATAATTTCGCAATAAAAAACACGATATATTCAGAGCTTGAGGATTTTATAAATGAGTTCAGCTCTTTAGAAACAGATTTTGATAAAAATAACATCATATCATCATTGCAGAGATTATTAGAGGAGAAATCTAAACTTAGTAAAAATGGCAACTATTTAAATGGTTGTGTAAGTTCACAGGTTTTATCGGATTTTAGCGAAAACATAGAAAAAGAATTGTCTACTTACAATCAAACAATCCGTTCACAAGAAACAGCTGAAGAACGTAATATTGATTTGCCGATTTATTTTAACTTTGAAGAATTAATAAATCGTTATTTTGAAGAAGCAATCATTGAACAAGAAAATTCAGGGAATAAACTACGAGAGTTTGTATCTACTCTAAGATTACGTTTACAATCTTACCTTGGAGACGAAAGGTTGTGTCAACCTTTAATGATGGATCAAACTGCAGAAATAGAAAACTCTCTTGCAAAATTTATAGCTTTTATACTTGGAGATTTCTGTAAAGTGTATTCACAAGAAGATGATGACATTTTTACGCTATTTTACAAGGACAAAACAAAGGCGGATGACACCAAAAAGGCAAATCAAGTCACCATTATAGATATGTCATTGTTGCCTTTTGATGTATTGGAAACAATAACAGGATTGGTAGGGAGACTCATACTTGAGTTTGTTTCTCGTTTTCCTGAAGAAGAACGCGGAAAAATGCCCATAGTTATAGCTTTAGAGGAGGCGCAAAACTACATCCCAGAAAGGAATAGAGGAGATAAGGAGTCTATTTCTAAAAAAATTTTTGAAAGAATAGCCCGTGAAGGACGAAAATATGGTATCTCATTATTGATTTCAAGTCAAAGACCATCAGAATTATCTAAAACGGTACTATCGCAATGTAATTCATTTGTCGTACATCGCTTACAAAATCCTGATGACCAGACTTATGTGCGACAATTAGTTTCTGCAGCTAATAACGATATTTTGCAACAATTGCCAATTTTACCACAACAACATGCGATTATAATGGGAGATGCGGTAAGAACTCCTGTACAAGCTCGAATGAATACAGCTAATCCTAAACCCAATAGTAATAATCCAAAGTTCATTGAGAATTGGATTCAAAATTCATCTGATGATTTTCCTGCATACAAGGATATTGCAAAAGCATGGGAAAAAGGGGAAAAAATAAATACTAACAACAAAGAATAATTCCCATTTAGAAATGGCTTTTTGTTACTTTTGAGCCGTCTCAACTCACTGCCAAAAGTAACGAGGTGCTTTTCATTGGGGTTTCTTTGCTCCTTTCTTTGTCCGCCCGAAGATCACGAAAGAAAGGAGCGGTCGGCAAATCTGCCGACCGCTTTACGTTGTGTGCTCTTTTTGAACGATTATCCGTCCCGTCCTTACTTCGGGGTGTGTGGAGAAAGCCCAATTGATTTCCTCATCGGGAAGTGTGCTGTGAATGCTTCCACCCATTACCAACCTACAATTTTGCAGGACTTTCTGTCGTGCGTCTTCCTTGCTCTCCTCAACCACATCAAACACTCCTTCAAAGATGTATTGCGTCCGAACTCTGTAAACTTTCTTCTTCATAATCTTAAAATTCAACCTTTAACAATCTGTATTCCTTTGGCTCTCCATTGGATAATTTGCGGTGTTTGAGCCAAAAATGATGTGCGCCATAGCCGTATGCAAAGAACTTGTCAAGTTCTGTCTCTTCGGCTATTTTGTTGATAGCCGTCCTTAACTCCTCTTTGCAGTCGGATAGGGTTATTGCGTTGATAACCCTGATGAGAATATGCGGTATCTCGTCTGCATAGTTATAGATGATGTTTTCAATCTCTGTTTTCATATCTCTGATAATTTAATAGTTCATACTTTATGCTGTTGCTTTCATTCTTCGGCTTATAAGACCTCGATTGGCGTTGACAAGGTTTACTATCTGCTCGTGGTATTCTGTATTCTTGTTGCATACCCCACGACTTTGCACCACCTCCAAAGTTTGTAATGATACTTCAATAGTTTCTATTCGCTTGCCTTCAATGGTAGCCGAAAGGATAAGGGAGTCCTCCTTGAGGTAATAGGCGTTGGAAAATACGCAATGGTGCATTGATACACCTTCTTCCAAATGTTCTTGCACGCTCTCCAATACGTGGACTTGGATAGTGCCGTCCGTGAAACAGATACCGAAAAATTTGGATTTTAGTTCCTTGAAACGTTTTTCGTCTTCCATTGCCTTCTTTTGCTTCTGTCTTATCTCCACCTGTTCACGCTGTCTGAGAAGTTCCTCGTGTCTGCGGTCGTGTTCGCCTTTAAGGTCTGTTGGGCATAAATATTTTGGATTATGAATATCCTTACCTAATCTTCTAAGTGTATCTACATAATCACTCCAAAGGGAAATATCTGCAATCTCATAGCCGTTACGGACTGCAATCTTGTAGGACTGCCATAGGTCCTCAAAAGTCCTCCTGTTGCCAAGAAAGTAACGTAAATGGTCTGTGCGACCTGCCTTTAGCAATGTTTCCACACGGCTGTCTGTAAGCAATGCAGGAATAAGCTTAGTAGGCACGATGCCATAGAAATTATCCTTAAAACCATTTCTGCGAAGTATGTCTGTAACCTTGAACTTCGGATATATCGGTGAGTAGGCAATATGCTGATAGGCTTCATTATCGTTGCGTATCGCCATAGGACTATAATAGGAAAAGGTATCAACATAGTGTCCCAATACTCTCTGTATGGCAACCACAGTTTTTCGTCCCTGCATATTCCACCAATATTGCCCAATCTCAATTATAGAAGTCTGTGCTTTGTAACCTTTCTCCATACCCACAATAAGTAGGAACATACGTAATACTTGAAACTCTCCACAAGTGGTAAGTAGGGTGAAATACTGCTTCTGCTGCAACTTGCGCTCGTATGTTTCCTTGACCTGCAACTTTGCCCTGCAATGAGGGCAAGTGCAAGTTTCTCTATGTTTGTTCATTATCCAACTATGCCCACAATCCATACAAGTGGTGCGACCTTTTGGCAAGCGGTAGGCGAAGTGGTCTATGCACTCACGGAATGCCCACTTGCTTTGTGTCTTGGTTGTTGGGCAAAGATGCTTGCTTTGTTCCAAAACCGCCTTCTCAAATTTGTTTCTCGGTTTCATAGGCTTAAAAATCGAATAGTGATGGTTGTACTTGGGTTGCTATGTTCTCGGTCTTTTTCACTCGTGCGTTACGGCTCTGTAACTTGGCAAGTTCCTCACGCTGATATTGCTTAA
>ERZ1674175.110-NODE-110-length-17986-cov-17.439072_pt1 | contig 17986 bp, 12 predicted proteins | sample MGYA00581299_ERZ1674175 | MGnify/ENA primary metagenome ERZ1674175 (study PRJEB41354, sample SAMEA4873317) | human saliva metagenome | biome: human-associated habitat [ENVO:00009003]; feature: mouth environment [ENVO:08000002]; material: saliva material... | reverse complement strand
CAGCAAACTACTTCCACTATCTGCCAACATTTTCTTTGTATTGTAATACAACTCTCTGCTTTGTTGATAGTTTTTAATTACTACTTCTTTAAGTGTTTCGTTGAATTCTTTTAACAGCTGATAGTTTTCAGTTGTTGGCTTGAATAGTTGGTTAAGGAGCATTCGACGATTAAAGATGAGATTTTGGTATAAGTGACAAAAAGAGACCTAAAATCTCTTGTAATCCATTTATTTCACGAAGGAGGGTGTGTTCATGATTGACACACCCTCTTTCAATAATCTAACGAAAACAATCTTGAGGCAGGTGAGCACAAGTTTTTTGGGTGTTTTTACCCACTTGCTTCTTCATAGCGTTTATTGATGCCTCTTTATTCTGCAAGTCTCCCTATTAGTAGTTAGGACCTTCACCAAAGTTTGGAGCCCCCTTGTCGTACCACACCCTTTCAGAGTTAAGCAGTTCAGGTCTTTGTCCATCTGTAAAGGTGAAGCCTTGCTGTGTCATTGCTGTCTCGATAATAGTACGCATCTTATCAGCTGGATCGGGTTGAGCGATATAGAATCGGCGAGGCAACTCGGTGTTGGGTTTCATTGTAATCCAAGGAATGAGCGAGCTACCAACTTTAGGAACGCCAGAGCGGCGCACAGTTACAAACTGCTCAAGTGGTTGATAGAAGAAATGTAGATACAATTGGATGTAAACCTTCTCTAAATCGCTTGGCACATTACCTGTTAGTTGGTAGTCAGAATTAGCCATCATCGTAGCAATGGCTGCATCGTCGTAGGTAACAGGCTCGTCTAACTTGTCGTTACAATGTGCCTTATCATAATAAGGTATTTTGTTCAGTATCGCTAAACGGTTATAAGCCTTAGCTGAAGCCTCAACGCCAAGTTTGAAATATTCGGCTGCAGTATGAGGCAAGTTAGCACCCAGTAACTTAAACTCAGCCAGATAGAGGTTCATTTCAGCTGTGGAAAGGGTCATCTCGTAAAGTGGGTTATCTTCAGTGTCTTGTACCACCTTACCTTTTGGAGCTGTTGGGAAAGTGAAGTCAACGCGGCCACGCACTAATTCCTCGTTAAAGTACGATAGCGGTGAGTAGGTTTTTGTTTTTTCTCCGTCAGTTACTTTCCATCTGGTTGTTACAAAATAATTGTTGACGCCAGTGTATTCTGTCTTTTCAGATATAGCCATACCGATAGGTAATCCCTGATAGCGTACCCATGGTTCCCCATCACCTTTCCAACTGTCGAAATGTTTCTTGCCAGAAGCATCTGTGGTATAGTTCACCTGGTCTAAAATATATTTAGGAATAGCACAGTTGTTATCCCCTCTTGCTTGTGCATCAAAGAATGCTTGTACTACCTCAGAGTTGAAATCGTTTTTGGTAAACATCACCAGCATACGTGGATCTTTGTTACGTTTCATGAAGTCGATAACGTTTTTGCTGCTAACACCTAAGTTCACACTATTATCACTTCCATAGGTGTTGTTGCCACCATCTCCACCTGTACCTTTATTATATACATAGTCGTCTGCAATAGATTGCATTACGTTTGCATCATCAGCACCCACTTCTTCTGCTATTTTTAAGGCTTTAGCTTTGTTTTGGTGAAGAAGTCTTACAGCAATTTTAAGTTTTATGCCGTTTACAAATTTCACCCATTTCTTAGTATCCCCCCCGTAGGCTAAGTCATTGTCTCCAACACTTATCTGCGTTGTCGTTGACTTCAGCTTATCCAGATCGGTGTTTAGTTCAGTCAACCATTGGTCGAATAGACTCTCTTGCGATTCGTAGTTAGGAGTTAATGTGCCCCCATACTTGGCTTGTGCAGCTTCAGAGTAAGGTCTTGAACCAAAGAGGTCGGTATCGAACAGTCCCATGTAAACTGTTAGAGCGTTTGCCATAGCCGAAAGGTGTGAGTATTGTGCAGCTTTGTTAGCTGGCATCTTATCGATAGTAGCTTTAATATCGTTCTCGTATCGTTTAACATAAATAAGCTGAGAACCCACACCGCCCAGTTCAGCCAACTTGTTATACAAGTCATTAAAACTACTTGATGGTGAATATGCCTGAACTATTTTTGACGTGTAAGCCCCATCGTAATACCACAGCAGGTAATCGAAGGGTTGGTATTGCACCTGTTCCTGAGTAAACAAGAACACAGGATTTCCTTCGGCGATAGTCGATGGGTCAGTATTTATTTTTGCGTATTCGCTTTCGCTGCATCCTGTTACCAGTACCATGCATGTGGCACATATACCAAAGGCGAGCGACTTGAATTTTATAATATTCTGTTTCATAATGAAAGGCATTTAGAATGTAGCGTTTAATGTGAAGAGATAGCTTGCTGTGTAAGGCATAAATGATCGCATACGGAACTGCGCAGCTCCTGTTCCACGTACCGATTCAGGATTCTCGTGATTTGGCGCAGTGTTCAGTAGGTATGCCAAGTTACGTCCGGTGAAACTAAGGGATAAGTTCTTTGCACCGATATAGCTGCAAATTTTGGTTGGAACGTTGTACGAGAGAGTTATTTCTCGCAGAGCGATGTAGTTGATTTTCTTAAACCAGTCATCGTTAATAACGCCTGTTCCCCAACTATTCTTAAAGTATGCAGCACTTTGCAGGTGTGCTGGTTCTACATAACCTTTTTCATAAGCCTCCTGATAGGTCATTCCACTAACGTCTTGGTTAGTCCCTTCTGGTGTGGTAACAATAGTACCAGCATCGAAAACGACATCAGGAATAAAGCCATCAGTAAACACCTTATCTTGCGCATTAGCGTATTTGCTGGTCCAAGTCATCCCCTTACGGTATTTCTCGGTCTCTCCAGAGAATCCGTATGCAGTTGCATAACGTGAGTTATACGAAGCAACATATCCTCCAAAGCGTGCGTCAAATAGCACATAGAGACTAAGGTCTTTCCATCTTAGGGTAGAGTTTAGTGATCCAAGGAAGTTAGGCAACATCGATCCAACTTCTTTCACAGTACCTCCGCGCTTATAATACACTGTTCGGAATTTGTTAGTGTAGCCCACCACTGGTTTGCCAGTCTTTTCGTCGGTCTTTATCCAAGAGTCAGACATTAGCATACCATAGTCAGAGCCTACTTTGGCAACAGATGCTATGCGGTAGTTACCATAGTTTGCTGCACCATCCAGATTAATGTAAGAGGTTACATCAGGACTTAGTTCTACAATCTTATTGCGGTTGCGAGTGTAGGTGAAATTTAGGTCCCATTGCCATTGTTTCTTCTTTATAGGAGTTGTGTTGAGTGCTATTTCTATACCTGAGTTCTGTATATTACCAGCGTTGATTAGCTTTTCTTTTACGCCCGATTCCCAAGGTACATTGATAGTCATAATTTGGTTTCGAGTGTTCTCCTTATAATAGGTGAGGTCTACCCCAATCCTACTGTCAAAGAAACGCCAGTCAAGTCCCACTTCCCAAGCATTCTTACGTTCAGGTTTTAAGTTGGTACTCTTCATATTCTCAGGGATAGTCATTCCATAGATTTTCTTGTCGCCACGTTGATATGTTGCCACAGAATAGCCCGAATTTATATAATAAGGAGAGGTGTCGTTTCCCACCTGCGCCCAAGAACCGCGTACCTTTGCAAAGCTAACCCATTTTGGAAGTTTGTCTTTGAAGGTTTCTGTGATGATCCATGAGCCCGAAACAGAAGGATAGAAATAAGAGAAATTACCTGTTCCGTAGCTGTAAACCAAGGCTGAGGACCAGTCGTTACGTCCCGTTATGTCCAAGAATAGTTGATTCTTCCAACTTGTTCCAATCATAAAGATGGTAGAGACGATACGCTTGGTGTTGAATTTATACGCATTAAAGCTGGCTTGTTGTTTTGAATTCTTGATAAAGAATTGGTTGGGCACAATAAGTCCACCGTTTGTACTCTCGCTATTATACTGTGCATATTGGTTAAAATATTCCTCACGTAAGAACCCGTGCACTTCCCAGTCCTTATTAATTTGATAGTTTAGGTTGGCCGCAAGGTACAAGTTCTCTTGTGTAGTGTGCGTGTGTGAGAGTGCATAAGACCCACCTTCGTTGGCATAACCACTACCAGGGGCTTTTAGCTCGCCATCGATGGCATAATAGTTGAGCGAACCACCAGTTGAAAGCTGTAGCCAAGGCAGTGCTTGAATATTGATGTTAAGCACAGGGCGAAACATGGTTTCTGTTTGTTTGTAATCGTTTTCAAAGATACTCCACCACAGCTCCTTGCCAGGTACAGCACGATAGAGATCGCCATATCTTTCGCTGGCAAGTCCACCATGTTCCCCTTTGTAAAGGTTACGATAACGATTAACATCGTATTCACGTGGGAACGTACTATTAGCAAAGTATTCTCCAATGTTTAATGGTGCATTACGGGGCTGTGATTGCGTAAAGTTCACGCTGAAATCTACCGTCACGATGTTCCCAATCTTTTGTGAAGCTTTTCCTAAGAACGACAGACGGTTAAAGGTGTTGCGTGGTGTAGTACCCTTATTGTATTTATAAGATGCTGAAGCGTAGAATTGTGTACGATCATTACCACCTTGCAATGAAACATTCGTATTGGTATTAAAGCCTGTGTCGTAAGCATCTTTATAGTTGTTTGGGAACATCTTCGCCGTTCCCATTGTTCCATCGTACTGTTCAAACTGTTTACCCTCAGCCCATGAGATATCAGGTCCCCAAGCATAGTTCCCATATTGTTCGATGAGCGAGTATTCACCTTTAGAGTTACGAGCGAACGATGTCATGTTATCGCTCCAAAGGTTGCCCGTGGCAGTGTATTCGTCTCCGTAATCTACAGCACCAGGGAAAGCACCAATCATATAGGTGTTTTGTAGATCTGGTGAACGATAGACTGTTTCTAATCCTATAGTTTGTGAAACCTTTACAGTAACACCTTTGCCTGCTTTCCCACTTTTAGTGGTAATTACGACAGCACCATTCAAACCACGTGAACCATACAATGCTGTTGCTGCAGCACCTTTTAGTACACTCACACTCTCAAAATCATCGGGGTTGAGATTCTTTAGTTGGTTACCGTAGTCGTTGATATTACTATTCCAGTCAGCGTCCCCTGATTGGCTTGTAGCATTATCTAATATCACACCGTCTACTACAAAGATAGGTTGGTTGTTGGCATTAAGAGTAGATGCACCTCTTATTTGAATTTTAGTAGAGCCAAACATTCCACCGTCTGACTGGCTGATTTCTACACCAGCCACCTTACCTTGCAATGCTGTGACAGGAGAAACCGTGTTGGCTCGTTCCAGTTCATCGCTTTTCAGTTCGGTGACAGCATAACCCAATGCTTTTGTTTGTCGTTTAATTCCCAATGCCGTAACCACCACATCGTTAAGCGCAGTGGCTTCTTCTTCAAGGGCAACGTTTATCTGTTGTCGACCATTAACATCTACATTTTTAGGTTTCATCCCCAAGTATGAGAATACTAACGTGCCTTTTGTGGGGCATTGTAGGGTGTATTGTCCGTCGATATTAGTCACAGTACCCATATTTGTACCTTTCACCGTTACCGAAGCACCGATTACAGGCTCGCCCGTCGGGTCTTTCACAATGCCACTAACCGTGACATTTTGCGCATAAAGCTCAGTAGCGAACATCCATATCAGTGCCATCATACAGATTCGCCATAAGACTTGCGTTTTGTTCTGCTTGTTGTTCATTTTGCTTATAGTTAAAGATTAATATGTAAAATTTATTGTTTAGGTTTTATATATGTCTCTATTTTACTTTCATTCGGTATCAGCTCTTTGTGTTAGGTTTTGTTGTTTTGATTATTAGCTATGTGTAGCAGCTATTACTACAATGAATGTATTGCTCTTGTAACTCTTATTGAGAGAAACTTTTATTTGTTTAGTTATAGGTTCTTATTAATAACTTCTGCTATCTTTGAGTAAACAGATTGGTACTCAAAAGATGGTTTTTAAGTATTGTAGATATTGTAGTTTTGATTGTAGGTTAGTGTTAGTATGTTTTACGACGCATAAAGTGTTGCTTAACGGTTATTTATATAGTTTTTATTATGTGAGCAAATATAAATAAAATAAATATATTAAGCAATAAAAATGGCGATTAATTTTTGTAAATATGTAAAGGCGATAAAATGAGGTGCTCGCAAGTAGATAAGTAGACAAGAGAGTGGGTCGGAAAGAGTTGTCCTTTGGTTAAGATGACTAAGATGATTATTTGTAACGAAGTAGAGAGAATAGGCTAATCAGCTACTTACAATCAGTTGTTCCTTACAAATCCCTCATCTTCTACCATGCGACAATAGACTTTGTTACCTAAAAATCTCGATTTTTCAGATGTTTCAGGTGATGTAGTATAGTTCATGTTCCTTTATTCGTTAATGTCAAAATCTAAGTATTCGTTGTGGACTTACACCTGACTCTTATTCTGTGGTATGTAATAAATGATAATAGTCAATGTTACAATATATTGCATGTTATATTTATTTTACTTATATTTGCAACTAAAAGTGTGATTTATATTGTGGTTTAATAGCGCTGCCACGATATTCTTTACGCTTTGGTAGACAGAACTATGGTTAATTTCTATGTTCTGTTGTTTTATAAACCTTTCTTATAAAGTGCTTAGATTTTACAGCTTATGAAGAAACTTTTACTGATGTTTTCTTTGTTTGTGTCTTTAGTGACGTTCGCACAAACAAATGGTGAAATGAGGATTGCAACATCTACAGCCGTAGGGCAAGACTTTGAATTCCGTGTTACTCGAACCAACGATGCCAGCAAAGTTTTTGTTGACTGGGGAGATGGTAATAAACAAGAGGCAACGTTAGAAGGCTGGAGTAATAATAAGAAGGTAACAGGAAAGTTACTGAAAGACACAATTATTGTTTATGGTGATTTTTCTGCTGTTGAAGTTTCTGAGGCAAAAGCAACATATCTTGCTTTTAAGAATCAGCCTAATTTAAAGCAAGTTGAAGCTAAGAGGAATGAATTAACCTACGAAGGTATTGATTTATTAGGTGCTCCTAATCTTGTTACACTTGACCTTAGCTATAATAAAATTACGCGTTTAGACCTGCGTAATTTTAAGAAGTTAACTAACTTTACAGCTAATCATAATACAATTTTGGCAACTGTTTTATTCCCAGATGGCAGTACAGAACTACGAAATATCGACATGTCAGATGGAGATATTACACACTTTTATCCTGTTAGTCTTCCTAACCTACGTTATCTTAATCTTGCGAACGGTAGTTTGTTAGAATTGGAACTGGGTAATAATTATCCAGAGTTACGTGATGTCGATATTACAGGGAATGTTGGAGTAACATCTATTGACGTTACGCAACAAACTAAACTTGAAAAGCTCCTTATAAAGGGAACGAAGATAACAGAGCTAAATCTTATTAATAACCCAGAGCTTATCATGCTTGATGCGTCTAATACCGACATTGCAAAGCTTGACTTAAGTGGTAACAAGAATGTAACAACGCTTGAACTTAGTGATACGAAGTTGTCTCGTTTAGATGTGTCTAATCTTGCAAATCTTTATACAATTAATATTGATAATACGAAGATACAACGTATTGATTTATCCCACCAACGCTTTTTACGTAGTGTGAGCGTACGGAATACTGGAATACAATTCCTTGATATGCATGGTGCTATCGGTGCTAATCGACTTAATCACCTCGATATGCGTGACTGTAAGAATACTACTCCTCAGTCACTTAACTTCACGTTCAAAGCAATGCCGTCACATACCGGTAATTCTTATCGTACAAATGTTTTCCTATCAGGGACTAACTACGAACACGCTAATACTGGGATTTTAGATGATGATGCCGACAATTCCTATAAATTAGATGTTCATGGTGACGCTACTGCGTCTATGGATTCTGTTTCTATAACTATGCAAGTATCTGAAAATGGAGGTAGTTATACACTAAGTCAAATCCCTGATGATGGGTACTTTGCAACTTACGAACCTGTTACACGGAAGGTTCTGCCTGGATTCCCAATTAAGATAGATGCAAAAGCACCTGCTGGCTCAAAGTTCGTTGGGGTAGAGGTGAATGGAAAATTAATAGCTGACAGTATATTTGTCGTATCTGAAGCGGCGGTTGTAAAACCAATTTTTAGTGTTTCTGGTGATGATGATTATATCAAACTAACAGTTCCTACAGGTATAGATCAACAGTATTTCCTTTCTGTTAATGGTGAGGATAAAGATGTTTCAATTGACTGGGGAGATGGCGAACTTGTAAAAGTGAAGGTTAAATCGACTCCAACAACAGTAGAGGGGCAAACATCTGGAGCGACTGTAACGATATACGGTGCTGTTACAGGAGCTGACTTCTCAAGTTATCCAGGTGTAGGCGTTGATAATAAGATAACTGCTATCGATTTGAGTCATAATATTCATTTGCGTTCTCTTTCTACGTATATGAATTCTATTACGTCTATAGATGTTTCAAAGCTATCGGATCTTGAATCTCTTGATTGTTCTTATTCAGACCTCAGTTCCTTGGATGTTAGCAAGAATAGTAAACTTATTAATTTACGTGCTTATGGTAATCAAGTTGAAAATATAGATATTACAGGCGCTGTCGATTTAGCTTATCTTGATGTAAAAAATAACTGGTTAGAAAGCTTAGATTTAAGTCATAACAAGAAACTTGTTTATTTGAATATAAGTAGTAATGAGATAGAGGCAGTTGACGTGAGGGATATGCCAGAACTTGTAGAACTTTATGTTTCAAATAATAAGATTACTGCTCTTGATGTTAGCAAGAACCCTGCATTGAAGACATTGCAGCTTTCTAATAATTCAGTCTCAAACTTAGACTTAAAGAATAATCTTCAACTTGTGACACTTACTGTTGATGGTAATAGATTAGAGGGGCTGGATCTTAAGGGACATGAACGATTGACCTATCTGAATGTAGGTGGTAATGGATGGGATGCATGTACTTTAAATGATCTTTATTATAGTCTTTCACGTTATCCTAAACTCCAGAGTGGGAAGACGCCACGTGGTAACACACTTTTCGTTCATGGTGAAAAAGCAGGAGAGTATAATGACGCCGAGCATGCTGAGTCTTCTATTGCTAAGTTGAAGGGTTGGACGATTGATTATGAGGGCGATGGAACTGGTTGTAACATGGCATATATTACAATACAGGAGCCGGAATATGGAACGTTAAAGATATTTACAACAGATGGTGTTGAGGTGCTGTCGGGTACAAAGGTGGCTAAGAATACAGATCTTGTCATTAAAGCAATACCCGCATCTGGATACAAACTTGAAACTTTGACACTTAATGATGAAGAAGTAGATTCTCCTAATTTTAAGCTTACTTCTTCTGTGACAATTGGAGCAATTTTCACGGTTTCATCACAAATAGATGCTCCTACTACTGATGCGCTTAAAGTCTCTGGGGGTAAGAATTATCTAAGTTTTATGACAGGAACGCCTACACACTTGCAAGTCTATACCTTAAGTGGCAAATTGATGTTCTCTACTATTGTAAGAGAGCATAAGACGGTTAGTCTACCATCAGGTATCTATATTATTAAAACGAAGGACTATTCAAAAGTTGTAGCAGTTGAATAGAATGACATCAAACTTGTCCGCATGAGAAAACGGAAAGTCAGAATTATCAATCCCGAAGGTTATTATAAACTTTCGGGATTGTTTTTTAGCATAAGTGTTTTTATTTTAACATTCTTGACACATATCCATTGTGGCGGAACCATTTATGTGCCCAGTTGGGTACCATGAAGATATAGCCAGAGATGTCTTCGTGTGGGGCGCAGTCAAGTTGGTTGCCAATGATGTCTGCAGCTTCTTGTACAGATGTTCCGTATAAACGTGCTAATTCTTCACGTATAAGCGTATATGTGATGTTACGGATAGAGGCTGCGTTGATGGGTTGATCTCCTAATAGAGCCAATAATTCTTCTTTAGAAGGGATTTGTATTTTTGGTCCTACTCGTAGTCCTTCAAAGCAGTATTCTCCATCTACCTTATACATCGTAAATCCATCTTTACAGTTGCGTTCATTACAGTCTTCTGCCATTTGACGTGCAATAGGGTGGGTGATACGTTGTAGTATCTCTGTGATAATCGGTTGATGACGTAATTGTCCGTATGTATAGCCTTCTCCGTTGATACCACCAGAACCTGATGGGATGTCTGAGTCGGAGATTATGCATAACTCTTTTGTTTCCATTTATTCTTGTTTAAGTATTCTGATTAAATTTTAGTTCAAACTCTGTGTAGAAGTCCCTAACATAAATGAAATCGAAGATACTGAAGCTCGTATGGTCGTATAGATTGTGAAAATGCTGATGAAGGTGTAAGTCGTAACTCCATTCTCGGTCTAACCCTTCATTCCAACAATCATCAGCATCTTGCATTCCCATGAGTTCCATTTCACTCTTGTCGTCTTCCTCTCCATGATATCCGTCAAAACTCATACAGCAACCATATTTGCAATAGATGTCGTTATAACTCTCATCATTGAGAATCTCCCATATCATTTCTGATTCTTCTCCTTGAAAAGGATTACTTTTCGAGTATTGTCTGTCTTTTCCTAAGAAGATTTTACATTCTACACCCCCAAACTGCAAACTACTTCTACTATCTGCCAACATTTTCTTTGTATTGTAATACAACTTTCTGCTATGTTGATAGTTTTTAATTACTACTTCTTTAAGTATTTTGTTGAATTCTTTTAACAGCTGATAGTTTTCATCTGTTGGATTGAATAGTTGGTTAAGGAGCATTCGACGATTAAAGATGAGTGTTTCCATCTTCTCGTCACGTACTTTTAATTGTGGGTTATTATAGTAATGAATAAGGTCTTTCTCATATTTTGGAAGAACCTTATATATTTTGTCCGCAATTTGAGCATGTGCAACGATGTTCCTCCTCTTCTTTTTGTACGTATATGTCATACTCAAAAACCAGTTTATATATTTTTTTCTGAATGTAATATCCTATCTTAGGTAGGATAATTATAAACATTTCAATTGTTGATAATGTTAAGTTTGTGTCTATATCTATATTGTGTAATCTTAAAGGGGAGTAGTGATTATTGCAGAAGTTTATTATGCAAAGGCCAATAATTATGCAAAGGCCAATAATTATGCAAAGGTCAATAATTATGCCACAGAAAATACATTGTACGATGTCGCATTTAAGTATATTTATTTTTTTCGATTTGCCAATGTCGTATAAGCATCTGGAAAAACACATAAAAGAAAATAAGCATATTATGGGTAAGAGATTGATATAACATCCATTTGTTAGAGATAAGTTAATATTGCATGTAGTTATAATCCCTATAAAATAGACTACGAGTATTGGCCAGATATTTCTTATAAATGCTAATTGAGCCTCTAATATTTCAATGTTTCTTTCACAATATTTTTTCCATCCCTTATAATAGGTTCCGTAATATATATCCTCGGTTATGTTTCTTTTATTATATTCTTCATGTATTTTATTATAACATTCTTCTATAATAATAGGGTAGTTTCTTAACAAACAGCCTAAGGTAAATTCATTTATTTTAGTGTAAATGAGACCTATGATGTATGAAGGTATAATGACAAACTCCCATGAAATATTCATGGATATATTGTCCATAGGTAGACATGCTATTATTAGTAAAAAGCCAATAATTACATTGTTAATAAAATCGTAGAATGTTAATGAAGTTTTCATAAGGTATATTTGTCTCAAATCTCTAAGTTTGCAATTTATATTGCAAACTTAGAGATTTAGGATTATTTTATATTGATATATAATTCTAATTCTTCTGCACGTTGAGAACTAACTTCATACAGTTTTCTGTATCTTTCGATAATGCGTTGAGCTGATTCCGGAATTTGACCATCAATCATAAGTTCAGATAATGCATTGATATATTCTTTTTCATTCTCTGTAAATTGAGGTTTAAGTAATGATTCTTGTAATTCTTTTGCTCTTTCTTCTGTAAGACCAAATTTTTCTCTGGTTTTATTTAAGAAAATCTGTTCAGAATTATCAATGATACCATCATCCTCTATGCAAAAGCGGACCTCGTTAAGAAACTCTTTTTCCTTTTCAGTTAAAGTTGAACTTATAGTATTTCGAGACAGGCTTTTCTCTTGAAGCAACTTCTTTGAACGGAATTTGACAGACACCCTCCATATTGTCTCAGTTTCTTCCTTCAGTTGTTTTTCTTCTTCCTCATAGCTTTTACCTTCTATGTTAGCCATAAGTACTTTAAGTTTTGCTTTTATGTCCTCTTTTTCAGAACTGGAAGTAAAGAATGTTAATTTGCTTGAAATACATTCTGTGTATTCCAAGGTGTTGCCATCAATTCTACTTTGAGCAAGTCGTTGCCATTTAGGTTGATTCTGATACCAAATAGTTTCTGATGGCATCTCGGGCATATCTATAGGATCGTAAACATATTTTATATCGTATTGTTCGTGTGATGTACGATCCATTAAATTAGAGGTACTTGAATCAATATTTAGACTTGCATTACCAAATCTTCCAGCATTAGCAGCCACTTCAAGTTCTTCTTTCTTATTATTTGTCTCATTGATTTTTTGCCCCTTAAGACTGGTGATTGTAATTTCCTCTGCACCGAGTTGTTGTAAGATATAGCAAAATTCTTGGATTTTATCTTGAAATAGGATATCCTCTGCTTGGTTATATGGAATATATACAGAAGGATTGTAGGGGTGTCCAACGTATAGTTCATTGCTCAGAGGCATATTATCATAGAAATTGATACAGTTAGGAACATTAGAAGAATTGAATATTGTGATTCCTGAAACAGCACAATTTTTGATTTTAGAGTCTTCGACAAGCATTATGTATTTACGTTCCTTATAGGGCACCCTCAATATATAGTTGTCCCAAAGGTCTGCGTTTGCTTCTTCTAACTTTGTTATTCTATTTTGAAGCTCATATTTTTGTTCTTCGGGAGCTTCTGCTAAAGATTTCATATAGGCATTCCTTGAATTAGTTGTTTTACCCATGAGTTCTAAAATATGTCCTTTATATTTATGTAGTTCCCAACACTCTTTGTGGTCTTTACAATGGTCAATAGTTTTTTCTATTTCTATTAATGCTTCTTGTAATAAGTTTTCGTTATCATTCGATTTTATAGCTCTATCGTAGCATATAAAAGCACGAATTACGTAGAGTTCTATGCTTGAGTCTATTGTTATGTAATAGTTTATAGCCTCAGTGGCTTCTGAATATTTGTTTTCTTGAGCTAATTGTAAAGGATTAGGGGCGATAGATGCTACAGATGTTAAGCCCTCTGAGAAGCAAACACCAGTAGACATAGATGCTCCTTTGGGAAAGAATGTTCTAATATTTATGTTTTTAAAATTCTTTCCTTCTGAATTGAAAAACATGAAATGTTCATTTTCATAACTAACCTTTGTGATTTCCCACCATTTAATAATATCATCTTCAGATTTCTCCTCTGATATATATATGGCGTAGCTAGTAAGTAGTAATACACTGTGGTTTGTAATAAAGAAACCAATAACATCTTCTCTTGAAGAAAATTTCCAATCCACTGCTTCTTTGAAAAGACTGTCGGTAGCATTTACTTTTTCCCCTCCAAATGATGGCCACCCATCAATTTCTAACTTTAATCTTTTTATTAATGAAGTTACATCCATAATTGTAATTTATAATTTTTCTACATTTAAATACGCAGGGTTTAAAGCATTCATCTTCTTTAGGTCTACACCGAAGTGGTTGAAGAAGAGAGTGTTGATTTTGTCTCGTTCTTTGTCGTTTGAAAGAACGTTTGAGAAGAATGCAGCATACTGGATGCTCATGCCTGGTTCTATAACCATGCCATCACAGTGTTTTGACATCTTCACGGTAATTCTGAAAAGTGCCATGTTTTTTGTTTTTAGTTATAATTGTATTAGACGAAGTCAAAAGAAGAAAGGGGGCACGACCCGCTTTATCTCTATCTATCCGGTTCGGTTCTGGAAAACCTTGGAGTCAAAATAAAGTAAAGACAGTCCATGCCCCCATATAGGATAGGGGCACAGAACCTGCCTAAACTCGATTAATGACGACTCCTTAGTTTAATTTTCCAGATTTAACCGGGTCGAATAACCTCGTTTGCAAGTTTTGTGCAATGAATGGCGAGTGGTCTGTAAAGTACCCACCAAACATGGCACAAATGTAGGGAATTTATTGGAAGTGGCAAAATGAAAATGAAATAAAGTAAAGAAAACACAATGAAAAGTAGATATTGATACTATTTTAAAGAATATAATTACGATATATTTGCTTGGTAAAATATGTTCAGTAGAAAGCTTGTTTACTGTTTTAGCTAATGGAAGCTATCACATTTTAGGCTATTGGCTATCACACTTGCTTTCCTCTTTATCCATCCTTTCCCAGATTCTTTTATAAATCTCGTGGTTGTTGCCGAAAGGATAAAAGCCGAGAATACGCCAATTAGGGGGGTAAGTGTGGCGGCTGTTGCAATTTGGGCATGGCATTGGAACTGACATAACAGTTGCTCCATACTCAATATCTAATGCACGGAAAGTGTTGTTGCAGTTATCGCATCTGAAATTCATATAACCTCTGATCATAAGTTTGATGTTTTAAATTATATTTCTCTGTCTTGTTGTGAAGGAAGCAACTTCTTTATAGGGAAAGAGTTGCACTATCACAAGTTAATAAAACATATTTGAAAAGTAGGAACTATTTACTCCTCTGTGAATCGAGAAAACTCAATTTAACTGGTAGATGTGAGTAGGGTAGTACTGCAGAGCAACGCAATCCCAAGGGTAAAGATAAATGTTGTTTTGTTCATAATTCATTAAGTTTTTGTTTCTGTCTGCAAAATAAATGTATCTTCGTGAGAGGCACAAAGGAATTAATTTGTATTTTTGCGGAAGAGTAGCTTAAGTGCTGCGATTAGTAATATATGAAGAAAGGGGAACTCAAAATAGTAGGAAAGAACTTCGGAATCTTCTTTACAGATTGAGGGTGAAGGGTGGTTTTAGTAATAGAAAACGTTTGACAGGACTTGTATCTCTATAGTGTGTGTAGGCAGATAGAAGATGACAAAGCTAAGAATGAAAGATATGAATATAGACGATAAGACTATCAACTTAAGTACTGAGGAGACTAAGACGTGCGGAAACTCTGTCGAGACTGATACTGAAGACGAGGCTATAAAGGCAAAGCTGAATGTAGTGTATCGACTCAGACTATTATATAATAGTGGTGAAGAGCTATGGAAACATATAGGAAAGGCGGGCAGTGGAAATAACTCCTTTGGTCGTGTTGGAGGGAAAGATGCCTTTTTGCGTAAGGCTATTTATCACGAGTTGGAGCGTGAGTGGGAGGATGAAATGGGAATTTCTCTTGACAGATTGATAGACGCTTATGGGTTGGCGGAAAGACTGATAGAGAGGTACAAGCCTTTGCAGGAAGGTGTAGAAGATAGGGATGTGAGGACAGAATGTTGTGAACAAATTGTCAATGTCTGTGTTTTTGATGATGAGATAACAGAGGGTGAGCCTACGAAGAAACAAAAACTTCTACTGCGATTGCAGGAAGAAGATGCTTATTGTCTTGCGGTTTTTCTATTGATGTTACTCGGTGCACTGCCCTTGTCAGTCGAGACACGACAGGGCGATGCGAAGCAGATGAAGGGACAATATGAGTCGGTCTATAACTTCTTTCTACGTGTATGTCATCGGAATATACTTTTTGTACAGACCCCACGGATGACACTTTTTCATAAGGTTTTAAAGGAAGCGGAAGAAAAACTGACGCGTATTCGGTTGGTAAAACTTACGGCTGACATACTTTGTAATCTATCAGTTCTTGCCAGTGCAGAGCAAGTTGCAGAGACTGGTCGGCGTGGTCAGTGGGACCAGTTATACCCCAATCTTGATGGTTATTGGATCGGTGAGCATCATAGTGAGCAGAAACCAGACTATTGGAGAGTGGAAGAATTAGCGACAAGCTATCTATTTTGTCATTATTTTCAGAAGGAAGGTGAGGGTGGTAAGCTGCATCAGCAAGAGTTTACTATAAGTTTCTATCGGAATGAGGAGGATTATGCCTGTGTGCAGCATCCTCGTTCTGTCTTGCAGTGGTTGAATAACGACAAGTTATCAAAGGATGATATCACCTATCCACGCTTTGTTTTCTCCGGTGGAGATAGTCCGACGAAGATTGCATTTGAGTCATTTATGATGGACGTATCTTGGTTTCGTCCGATGCAATTGACACGTGCAAAAGATGATTGGATGCCTCCAACAGAAAAGGGAGTAGAGGTGGTAAATGATTTTGAAGACTATTCCTATACGTTTTATCTCGGTTTAGAAGCTATTACACCAGATTTTATTTACGTAAAAGATGAGAACGGAAAGTCGTATAAAGTCTCTGTTTCTGAGCACGAGGAGTTGAGAAACTGTACATTGAATGATGCTATTGGTATTATCACTTGGGCTGGTAAACGTTATATTGCGTTTGATCATCTGATGCTATATCTGCCGATAGAATCATAGTAAATGTGGCTGTTCGTAACTGTTGAAAATCAGCAAGATGGAGGATATGTTTAGTAACTTTAGGGTTTTCCCCTCACTGAGTAGGGAAATATCTTTGTAAATGTGAAAATATGTAGCTAATTTTGCCAACGTTAAGAATTTGTAAGTTATGAAGAAGTCTTTAATTCTTTCCCTCTCGGCAGCCGTGGTGCTTAGTAGTTGTAACACCTATACAGGCTCAGGTGCTATCACAGGAGGCTCGTTAGGAAGCATTCTTGGAAGCGCGATTGGTGGTATTGCTGGTGGAGCGAGAGGTTCAGATATAGGTACGATTGTTGGTATGGCTGGTGGTGCTATCATAGGTGCTTCTACAGGTGCAAAGGCTGACAGACGTGCGAAAGAGGATGTACACGACCATTACGAGAAGGTACAACAGCGTAAGGCACGTGAAAGAAGGAATCAATCAGGATACGATAATTATAATCAGACAGACGACTATGCACAGCCTAATAGGGTAGATGGTAGCGGTTTTGATAGCACCAACTCTGGTGACGACCGTATTTACGATTTCCAAGGCAGTGATTATACAGGCAGTTACAGCGCGGCACAGCCAAATACAAAGGCACCAGCTGAGTCAAGTGTGGATAAGTTGGCAGGTAATTATCAGTATACACCGAATATTGAGATTATCAATGCTCGTTTTGTTGATGACAACCAAGATGGCGTCTTGTCTCGCAATGAGGTGGGTAAGATTATCTTTGAGGTGATGAATCGTGGAAACAAGGCTATCAGTGATGTGCAGCCATCGGTGTTGGAAACAACTGGTAATGCTCATATTTATGTCAGCCCTTCTATCCACATTGAGAGTATTGCACCCGGTAAGGGCGTCCGTTACACAGCACTTGTGAAGGCTGATAAGAAATTAAAGGATGGTATGGCACGATTTGCTTTAACTGTTTTGCAGGGTCAGAAGAGTATAAGCAAAGTGACAGAATTCAATATAAGAACCAGTAAGTAAGATTGTTGATAAACTGATATCATAAAGAGCCAGCAAATCGTCTTACGATATGGATTCTAAAAGGATAAGATTAAATAGAGATTATAAAGATATTATTGTGTAAGTACTAACTACTGATAACTAAAACTTTAAATGACGGAATGGGGCTGTATCATTAAACTGGTGCAGCCTCTATTTCTTTTTAGCCCAAATTGGTTATTAGAGGCTAAACATATTTCTACAAACAACTTATTCCTATTAGCCTAATTAGGCTATTTGGTTTAATTGGTCTAATTAGGCTAATAACTTATTATTCTGTCATAATTTTTCACATTATAATTTTGAATACATGCTCTTTTGGCTTCTAAAAGATGCCTAATTGACTTGCAAAAGGTGCCCTTTAAGACCCTTACTAACGCCCTTTTGAA
>ERZ1674175.105-NODE-105-length-18336-cov-8.537662_pt1 | contig 18336 bp, 20 predicted proteins | sample MGYA00581299_ERZ1674175 | MGnify/ENA primary metagenome ERZ1674175 (study PRJEB41354, sample SAMEA4873317) | human saliva metagenome | biome: human-associated habitat [ENVO:00009003]; feature: mouth environment [ENVO:08000002]; material: saliva material... | reverse complement strand
GCCCCACCCGGTATCGCAGACATGGTTAGTGACAGGTCACTGTCCGGTGCCCCAGTCGAAGCCGCAGAGGTCGTTCAGCGCCTTTCCATGGTTTGACATGTCTGTCATGAGGTCAGGGCCACCCGTCGAAGCGCCGGGCGACTTCGTAGCGTCGCGAAGCTTCTCAAGGTCTTCAATAAGAGGGGTGAAGGCAGCCTTGACCTTCTTATTGGTGATCTTCTTGTTGGCTTTCTTGTAGGTCTTGATGATCTGGTCCAAACTGTCCCGGATGTCGTCAGGGGAAGTGCCCTTGATCTTGGCGCTTTTGTTGGCGCTGACAGCTGCCTTCTGGATATGTTTGCAAGCGGCTTCCTTGGATTGGGCACCGCAGGCGGCCAAGCCGAAGGGGAAAACGAGGATGAGGGCAGCGGCGATGAGGCGACGCTTCATGCTGGCTCCTTTGAGAGCGTTGATGGACATAGTGGAAGTGTAGGGGAGTGGTCCCGGCGATGTACAACTCGCCACATGGCGAGCGGGTAACCGACGAGGTATGGGTGCGGTACGAGGCCTGTGTGGCGTAGGTTGTCATGGTCAGATTTTTCATGGCGCGAGGAAAAGCATGCCTCGGGTTGTCCCTCCCGATAGACTCAACGAAGTCGTCATTGGCGCATCAGCTTCCAATGTTCCATCCGAAGCCGCACAGATCGCTGAGTTTCTTCCCGTGATTCTCCATGTCTGTCATGGCACTGTCGAACTCGCTGGAAGAGAACGTGGTATCGCCGTCGTCATAGAGTTTGATGATCCTCTCCATGTCAGCGATGAAGCTCTGAAAAACAGGCTTAACCTTCTTGTTCTTGACCTTCTTTGAGGCCTTCTTGTAGGTAGAGGTCAGGTCAGCCATCCGGTCCCTGAGGACCTTCGGATCTCTGCTGGTGGTTTGCCCGTTCTTTTGTGCCTGCTCGCTGGCGCTAGCCGCAGCATTGTCGATCTCATGACAGGCGGCTGCCTTGGATTGGGAGCCGCAGGCGGCCATGCCGAAGGGGAAAACGAGGACGAGGGCGGCAGCAATGAGGCGACGCTTCATGGGAATTCCTAAAGGGTGGGTCGATGGTCTCGCGGCAGAGGTTCAGTATCGATGACCGCGACAGTGACGCTGGTGGTGGACGGGGAGGGGCACCCGGTTGGGCGTCCCTCCCCGCATGGCTGATGGTGTCAGCGAAGTATCACTTGCCGGAATCCCACTTGAAACCGCAAATGTCGTTCAGCTCCTGGCCATGGGTGGAGATGTCCTGCAGGACCTGAAAGTCTTCCGTAGACACGTCGGAGCTGTCCTTGTCCGCGAGGTCGCGGAACTTCTCGAGGTCGGCGATGAGGTTCTTGAAGGCGGGCTTAACCTTCTTGTTGGTGACCTTCTTGGCGGCCTTCTTGTAGATCTTGAGAGCCTTATCCAGGTTCTCCTTGATATCTTTTCCGTCGCTACTGGAGTCGAAATTGATCTCAGAGCTGGCGGTAGTCGCAGCCTTCTGGATCTGCTTGCAGGCGGCTTCCTTGGACTGGGCGCCACAGGCGGCCATGCCGAAGGGGAAAACGAGGACGAGGGCAGCGGCGACGAGACGGCGCTTCATGGGAATGCTCCTAGTGCATTGATGATGGGTACAGTGAAAGTCTATCGTCTGAAAAAAATCTGTGGGATGGTTACTGGGTGATCCATGGCACCACTCTGCGAGACGTTGCTCAAGGGGCTGCTCGGTGGGGTTCTCCAGACGAGCCGCTTACCAGCGTTGGGTTACCTGTCCCACGTGAAGCCACAGAGGTTGTTCAGTGCCTCCCCGTGGGCGTCCATGTTGTCCTGAATGGACTCATAATCGGGTGACGCGCTCGCGTTTTCATCGGTATTCAACAGGTTAACCAGCTTGTCGAGGTCGTCGAGGACGTCCTTAAAAGCAGTCTTCACGTCCTTGTTGGTGACCTTCTTTGCGGATTCCTTGTAGATGCCAGTCATCTTTGCGAGGAAATCGGCGTACTCCTGCTGGCTATTCATCGAGGAGATGTCCACCGACTCTGATTCCTTGAGGACCGCATCGCGCGCGGTCGCGATCTCCTTGCAGGCGTCAGCCGTGGACTGGGTGGATCCGCAGGCAGCCATGCCAAGTGGAAGCATGAGGATCAGGGCGGTGGCGGCGAGACGACGCTTCATGAAATCTCCTGGATGTGTCGATGGCGTACAGCGACATGCTAATGCCTGTAAGAAGTACGTGGGAAGTCGTGTATGAGCGACTGGCGGGGGGAGGGACAACCCACCCCGGGTTGCCCCTCCTGGCTTGGTGTGCGCGTCAGCAACTGCTCACCAGTCCAAGGTGAACCCGCAGAGATTCTTCAGCACCTGTCCGTGGTTGTCGATGTCTTCCTCATTCTGCTCGTATTCCGGCGAGGTGGTGGGAGTGTCGTCCCTGAGGAATTCAACGGACTTGTCGAGGTCCTTGAGGACATCGTTGAAAGCAGCCTTGACTTCCTTGTTGCTGACCTTCTTACCGGCGTCCCTGTACATGTCCAGCAGCTTCTTCAGATGATCTGGGACTTCGCTGAAGGGCATGCTCAGAATCGAGTGTTCGGCCGAGTACTGGTGAACGGAGGTGCGTGCCGTCGCGATTTCCTTGCAGGCGTCAGCCGTGGACTGGGACCCGCAGGCAGCCATGCTAAGCGGGAAGATGAGGGCGAGAGCGGCGGCAGTAAGACGACGCTTCATGGGTGCTCCTAGATGTCGTAAGAATGGATGCACTGAAAGTTTATGACGTGAAAAAGATTTGTGATGCACGCCTCTGCATTGTGGACATGGCTGCTGCGTTCGTGCGGGCCTTGGTGACCGTGCTGCTGATGGGTAGGGTCGCCGTTCTCTATCGTTACCGCGCAGTGCCGGTGGCCCGCCTCCCCAGCTGCTCTCTGCGCCCGAGGGCGGCGGCCCGCCCGCTCGCCGTCCGCGCCGCGAGCCTTCGGCTCGGCGCGTCGGCTCGAAGCCCGGCCAGGCCCTGCCGCCGCCCTCGGGCACCGCAGCTGCCCGCATGCCGAAGGGGTGCCCTGCCGCCGCCCTCGAGTATCACAGTCGCCCGCATGTCGAAGGGGTGCCCTGCCGCCGCCCTCGGGCACCACAGCTGCCCGCATGTCGAAGGGGTGCCCTGCCACCCGCCCTCGGGCACCGCAGCCGCCCGCATATCGAAGGGGCGCCCTGCCACCCGCCCTCGAGTACCGCAGCCGCCCGCATGCCGAAGGAGTGCCCTGCCACCCGCCCCGGCCTCGTTCCCGCCCTTGCGCCCGTGCTGGCAGTCGGTCTGGCTATGCACATACAAAATCGCCGGGACCAAACGGTCCCGGCGATTCACCGTCGGGGTGGCGGGATTTGAACCCACGGCCTCTTCGTCCCGAACGAAGCGCGCTACCAAGCTGCGCCACACCCCGGTGCCCAATGAGTATAGCCATACCTCGTCGGAAAACCCAAACCGAGATCAGCGGACAATGGGAAGTGTGTGCCACGCCGCAAAGATGAGCGTGCGGTGAGTGGCCCACACTGAGCCTCAGCTACGCGGGATGCACGTGGATGAGGGAGGCCTCGGGTCGCGTTGCGATGCGCACTTTGGCGTGGGGTGACGTGCCCAGACCAGCCGAGACGTGCAGCCATGCCTGGGAGCCGTCGGGTGCCTCCCAACGATTCAGACCCTTGGCGTAGTGACGTGCGATGTCGCAATTCGTAATGATCGCCCCCATGCCAGGGATGCCGATCTGACCACCGTGCGTGTGACCGGCCAGGATCAGGTCGGCCCCCTCACTGGTGAGCGCAGACACGACGCGCGTGTAGGGCGCGTGCGTAATGCCCAGGCGTAGCGCCCTGGGTTCTTCCCACGACGAGGCTGGGGCTACCATGCGGTCCCGGAAAATGTGCGCGTCGTCGGTCCCCAGGAGCGAGACGGTCCCGCCGGGCAGCGACAGCGTGCCCGACGCGTTGGATAGATCCACCCATCCGGCGTCGCGCATCTGGCGAACCATCGGCAGGTAGGGCAGGTCCGGGACGACGCGTGCGGGAGGCGGCGTGGAACGCATCAGGTAGCGCGTCCAGGGCTTGGGGATCGGCGAATAGTAGTCGTTTGACCCCAGGACGAAGGCACCTGGATACGACAGGAACGGCCGGTAGGCGTCCATCACCATGTCGAAAGCATCAAGCGACCCGAAGTTGTCGCCCGTCGCCACGACCATGTCGAAGCGCTCGGAGGAAGCGACATCGGAGAGGAAGTGGAGCAGGAACTCCTGCCCGGCGAAGAGATGGAGGTCAGCGATCTGGAGAATCGTCACCTCGGGGACGTCGCGCTCGATGGGCACATCGTAGCGGCGCAGGGTGGGCATAGTTCGCTCAATTGAACCCCATGCCAGCGCGGCACCACCCGCCGCGATCCCGGCGAGTCCGAGCCCCCCGATGACGGCACCTGCAGTGCGCAGGACCCCAAGGCCTCGTCGGGAGAACGAGGCAGCGTTATCGGTCAGTGTCGGTGTCATATCAGTTGCTGCTGGTCGGAGCCGGGGTTGGGTTCGAGCGACTCGTGGATGAGCCAATGTTCGCGCTGGACACGTTCTCAACGGGCGTTCCGGCGAGGATTTGCGTCATGTAGGGTGCCCAGATGTTCTGGCCGACGAAGGTCTCACCGTAGATCTCACCGTAGTACTTGCCGTTGATGGTCACGGAACCGACTTCCTGCGAGGAGTTCGCGCCGTGGCCCACCCACGCGGACGTGACGACGGAGGGGGTGAAGCCCGTCAGCCAGGTGTTTGCGTGGCCGTCGGTCGTACCCGACTTGGCGGCGAAGGGTCGGCCGTCACCCAGACGCGTCGACGTGTAGTACTGGCCGGCGGAGGCAGTCAGCAGGGCAGCCGTCTTGTTGGCGACGTCGGCGGAGATGACCTCCTTGCAGTCCGCGGAGAACTCCTTGAGGACGTTCTCGTCACGGTCGGTTACCGACTCGATGGACTGCGGCGTGCACTGCTGGCCGGAGTTTGCAATGGCTCCGAACACGGAGGCCATCTGCAGCGGGGAGGAGGACACAGAACCCAGGATATTTGCGGGGAAGGGCGAAGGGACCTCGCCGTCCTCGGTAATGCCCATGTTATAGGCCGTGTCGAAGATCGCGCAGAAGTCCACGCGCGAGGCCATGTTGACGAACGCCTGGTTGACCGACTGGCCGGTCGCGCGCACGACATTCATGGTGCCGGTCTTACCCGCGAGGTCGTTGACCTGGTAGCCGTCAGTGTAGATGGCGCGACCACCGCACTTGAAGGATCCGTTGCCGTAGAACGTGTTGTTGGAGCCGACCGTCTCGTAGGCGGAGTGCCCCTCCTTGAACCACTCGAGCAGAGTGAAGACCTTGAACGTCGAGCCGACCTGGAAGTTTCCATCGGCCGAGTAGTTCGACATGGTTTCGCCGCTCTCAATGCCGTACGTCGTGTTCTGGGCCATGGCCAGGACGCGGCCCGAGCGTGGGTCGAGAGAGACAAGCGCATCGTTAAGGCCGGAGGCATCGCCGACGGGAATTGTGTGTGTCAGCGAGGAGAAGGCGGCGTTTTGCATCGTGGGATCCATCGTGGTGCGGATCGTGATGCCCTGGGTCTTGAGCATGCGCTCGCGCTCGGTGCGGGTCTCACCGAAGGTGGGGTCCTCCAGGAACTGAGCCAAGACGTAGTCGCAGAAGTAGGCCTTGGAGGATTCCGCGCCGGAGCAACCTTCCGAGGAAACGGTCGGGTGCAGCATCGAGTCGATGGTCGTGTCGATGCCCTTGTCGTACTCTTCCTGCGTGATGACGTTCTGCTCGAGCATAGCGGCTAGGACCGTGTTGCGGCGTTCCTTAGCGGCATCCGGGTGAACGAGGGGATCGTACTGGACGGGGGACTGCACGAGGCCAGCCAGGAGGGCGGACTCGAGGTAGTTCAATTCGGAGGCGGACTTCGAGAAGTAGCGCTGCGAGGCGGCCTCAACGCCGTAGGTAATGGGGCCGAAGGGCGCGATGTTCAGGTAGCCGGTGAGGATCTCATCTTTCGACTGGGTCTTCTCCAGTGCCAGCGCGTACTTGATTTCGCGGAGCTTACGCTCGGTGGTCTGCTCGGTAGCGGCGCTGACCTGATCGGCGTCGCCCTCGAGATAGCCGCGCTCAGCCAGCGAGTTGCGCACGTACTGCTGGGTGATCGTGGAGGCACCCTGACGGCCGGAGTCGCCCAGGTTCGTCACGAACGCGCGGGCGATACCGGTGGCGTCCACGCCGTTGTGCTCGTAGAAGCGCTTATCCTCGATCGCGATAATCGCCTTCTTCATGACGTCAGAAATGTTCGCGCTGGGAACGACGATGCGCTGCTTGTCGTAGAAGTGCGCAATCACCGCGCCCGACGAGTCGAGGATTTGCGATTCCTCAGCCGGGGCGACAGTCTGCAGGTCGCCCGGCAGCTCGTTGAACACCGAGGGAGCGGACTTCGCGACAAGCGCGGTGGGCCCCGCGATGGGGACGAGCATGCCTGCTCCGACGACACCCATCAGAGCTGAGACGCTCAGGAACGCCAAGAGGAGGGCGAACAGCTGGGTTGGCCGGACAGCGCGGGAATGAGAGTGCGACATGCTCCTAGCTTACGTGCCGCCTGGCTCATCTGACACCTCGCGAGGCGTGACAATCGCCTGATCGTGCATGCGCTGGCGCACTAATAGCAAGTCGCACCGTTTGCACCCACAATGGTATGTGTGTATGGTCACATGTAGGACTCGGAGTAGAGTGAGGTGGAGATCGACGATGTCAGCTCACGGCGACGACCAGAGTTGGGTCGCGCGCGCACTGTGCGCGTCTACTGAGCCGGACGCGCTCTTCGTGCAGGGTGCATCGCAGCGTCAGATTCGCTTGCGCTGCTACGAGTGCGAGGTTCGTATCGAGTGTCTGGCGGATGCCCTGCAATCCGAGGCCAACTACGGCGTGTGGGGTGGCCTGACAGAGAGGGAGCGTCGCGCGATTCTGCGCCATTATCCGCATGCGGAGGATTGGCTGGAGTGGTTGCGTTCCTCGGATGATTCGCTTGCCAGGGAGTTGCGCAGTCCGCATGTGCCTCGGGTTTTGTCCTACGTTCGCCCCCAGATGGCAGGTAGGATGAACTCATGACTAAATGGGAATACGCCACGATTCCGCTGCTCACGCATGCGACGAAAGCCATCCTCGATCAGTGGGGAGCCGACGGGTGGGAACTCGTCCAGGTCATCCCGGGACCGACGGGTGCCGAGAATCTGGTCGCCTACCTCAAGCGTCCGATTGAGGGCTGAGCGAGCGATTCAGAACTGACCGATGCGTCGGTGATCATGGACGAGGCCGTGGCAGGCGTCGCGCATTCAGGTGCGTGAGTGGCTGCGGCCTTTTCCGTATCCTGAGACGCGAGTGGGGCCCGACACCTTTCAGTATCGGGCCCCACTCGCGTGAGAAATCAGCGGGCGCGGCGCGCCAGGCGGTCAACGTCGAGGAGGGTCACGGCGCGACCCTCCAGGCGGATCCAGCCGCGCGACACGAAGTCGGCGAGCGACTTGTTAACCGTCTCACGGGAGGCGCCAACCAGCTGGGCCAGCTCTTCCTGCGTGAGGTCGTGAGGCACGTGGACGCCCTTGTCGGTTGCGGTGCCGAAGCGGTCAGCCAGATCCAGGAGGGCCTTGGCGACGCGGCCGGGCACGTCGGAGAAGACGAGGTCGGAGAGAGATTCGTTGGTGCGGCGCAGGCGCTGTGCGAGGGCGCGCAGCATGTGCTTCGCCAGCGTCGGGTTGGTGTCGAGCACGTGCATGAGATCCTCGTGCTCGAGGAAGAGGAGCGAGGCCGGGGACACGGCGGTCGCGGTGGTTGAACGCGGACCCGGATCGAAGAGCGTGAGCTCACCGATGATCTCGCCGGGGCCGAGGACGGCGAGGAGGGACTCGCGGCCGTCGCTCGAGGTGTGGCCGAGCTTGACTTTGCCCTCGGTCACGATGTAAAGGCGATCACCGAGATCGCCTTCGTCGAAGAGTGTCTCACCGCGACGCAGGGTCGTATGACCCATCTTCTGCTGGAGGGACACCTGTTGTGCATCATCAAGGCCACCGAACAGCGGCACCTGGCTGATGAAGTTGCCGTCACCGATCATGGTGCGGAGCTCCTTCCGCTCGTGCCCGATTGCTCGGGCGTTCCGTTTGAGGCTGCGCGGTGATCCCCATGCGTTATATCGATCACTAGGAGGTACCGCGTATCACACCATTATGCCCTATTTATCAGGTGAAACATGTTTCATTCTGCGATTTGTGTGAGCTGTCTAATGAAACACAAGCTAAATGTCGTGTGCGTCGACGTGCTGCGCCAAGGCCTCGGCGACCATTTGGGGTGCTTCCTCGGGCAAAAAGTGCCCGGCCTCGCGAATGACGATCTGGGTCAGGGGTGCGTCGACAAACTGCGCGTCAGCCGCGTGATCGAGCGCCGACCATGCGCCGTCGTCACGCCCCACGAGTGAGAGGACGGGAACCTTCACCGGCTCCGCGAGGGTGCGGCGCAGCTCACGCGACGGTGAACGGGTGGCGCGTAGTCCCCGCAAGGCCGTGTGGGCGGCAAACGGGCGGCGAAGCGCCGCACGGTAGGGTCCCGACTGTGACACGAGGCCATCCACGTTTGCTGGCGAGGCCCACGCGCGGTAGACGGTCGTCACAAGCGAACCGGAGCGCAGGGCACGTTCCCGGCCCGTGGGCAGTGCCAATCGACCCTGGAGGACGCGGCCGCCCGCCCAGGGCGCATGTCCGACGAGTGGCTGCACGCCGAGGGGGTGAGGAGCCGACAGGACCGCTACCGAGCGCAGTTCGAGCGGCGCGAGCGCGCCAATCATCCACGCGACCGTACCTCCCAGCCCCAGCCCCGCCACGGAGAACGACGCGATACCGAGGGCACGCACGACGCCGATCACATCATCGGCCATCTGAGCCAGGTCGCAGTCCCCTCGCGTTAGATCGGACGTACCAAAGCCTCGCAAATCGAGGGCCAACACGCGCGACGTCGACTCCGCGAGAAGGGGCAGGACCTCGCGCCAGGACCACCAGTGCTCGGGAAAACCGTGCAGCAGAACCAACGCATGGTCCATGCCCTGGCCCATGTCGGCGACATGAAATGCAGCTCCGCCAGCGCTCACGTGCCGATGGGTCCAGGGACCCTCCAACTCGATCGCGCTGGCGGGGATCAGATTCTTCACTTGCGCGTCAGGTCCTTCGCGGCCTTCTTGCGGGCGCGCTTGGAGTACAGGGCACCCGCGGGATTAACAGCCTCGATGGAGGCACGCAGTGCCTCCTCGGAGCGGCCATCGCGGCGCGCGGAGTGGCTGATGTAGCCCACGCCCATCAGGAGAACACCCAGCAGAACGAAGCGGCCCGAGTAACCGGTAGCCTGAAGGTGGTGCATGAGGTTCTCGCCGAAGGGGCTGGCGCTGGACAACGCGGTCAGCGGTGCCTGAAGAACCGCGGCCGTGATGCCGGGAGCAAGGACCCAGGGCATGCCGATGAGCAGGAAGAGGAGGCCCATGATCCACGCGCCCAGGGAGGAGCGGCGGGCGATCACGCACAGGATCATGGAAAGAACGATTGTGCCGAGCAGTTCGCCGAGCGCCGAGAGCGATGCGATGCCCGAGAACATGGGTGCATCCTCGGCCAGCGTCATGCGGGCACCCGCGTCCGCAGCCAGGTACCAGCCGAGGGGTGCGAGGAACAGGAACAGCAGGAAGGACAGGGCGTACGCGCCGGTACGCGAGGGCATCTCGGTGGCCGTGGGCATCGGGCCGAAGAGTTCCTCGTCCAGTCGAGCCGCGGCCGACTGTTCGGAGCGCTCGCGTCCCGCAGAAGCAATCGAGGCCAGGGTGGCGGCGTCGCGCTCGTCGTCCTGCGCATTCAGCAGGGAGCGGCGGCGGGGCCCCTCGTCCCTGGCCGCAGCTGCACCTGCGCCTGCCACGGCGCCCGCGACCGCAGCGGCACCCGCGATAGCTGCGCCGTCCAGGTTAGCCTCGGTCGTGGTGTCAGTCTGATCCTGGTCCTCAAAGGAGTAGGGGGAAGCGGCCCTGCGCTCGGACAGGCGCGTGGACAGCTGGCGCGTCGGCACGTCCGTGTAAGCGCTCTCCTCGTCCCTCTGCTTCGGCAGCTTCGTCGTGGGCACGTCGATGGACGAATGCTCCTCGGCGGCGTCTGCCGTGAACTCAGCGGCGGCGCGCGCCTCCTGAGCGGCGGGGCTGAGTGCCGGGATCGACGGGGAGAAAGGCTCGTCGTCGCCGAAGATCATGGATCGGCGTGAGGATAGTGACGGGGACGAGGCCTCGGTGGCCTCAGCGGCAGCACCGCCGACCGTGTACGTGGGATCCCCGGTGTTGTTGTCTTCGATGACTGCCTCCTCGGCGAGGTTGTGATTCTCGCGCGTGACCGGGGCGTGGTCCTCCCGCACGGAATCCAGGTTTAGGCCCAGCGCGGCGGCTGCCTGTGCGGGCGTCATGATGGGGGAGTGCACGGGCTCCTCCGCGACAGGTTCCGCGAAGACCGGTGCCTTGGCGGTGGGCACATCCACCCGCGAAGGCTCCGTGTCCTCATCGTCGACCGTGAAATCGTCGGCGAGTGCGGCCTCCTGCTCGGCGAATCCATCCACCTCGGGGGCATCAAAGGAAGCATCCTCAAGCTGATCCTCGAAAGCGAGATCTGAGTCGGCCTCGTCCGCGAACTCAACGGCGGGTGCGGGGACGACGGGCAGCTCGCCGGTAGAGATCTTGTCCTCAATGGCGGGCTTGAGCGGCGCAGCTCCGGGCACGCGACCCGTCAGGCCGCCGATTGCAACTGACTCGATCTCGCCCGTGTTGATCGGTTCGCTGGTCTCGCCGATGATCGCGGCTGCATCGGAACCGTCACCGGGCAATTCGATCTCTTCACCGGTTAGGACCACGTTGTCGCGGTCGTCCGTGGCGCGCTCGCGCTGGACGTCGGACTCGTTCTCGGACATGCTTCCTCCTTTATACCTGCCCACATATTACGTTTTCAGTGGCCTTATGTGCGCATTACTCTGCGGCAGGCCCCTGATTGTAAGTCGCATCTTCTACAGAATCGAGGCGCCTCACCGCGCGGATACGTGCCCATAGGATACCCAGCGAAGCGCACCCTGTCGCCATCCCGAGCGCCGCCAACGTCGGACACGCGAGCGCCACCTTCGTCAGGATCGACGACCCTGGAACGATGACGTTGCCTGTCAGCGACGCCCAGACCGGCACTACCACGTAAGTCGGCAGCACGAGAATCAACCACGTCGCCAGCTGCGTGCCCGTGATCGACCACCGAGCGCTCACCACGAGAAGCGCCAACGCTAGCCCAGCCCCAACCGCCAGACCGTGGCCCATCGAATGCCCCCTCAGCACACCCTCCAGACCCAGTGCCGCCACGCTCGTCGTATTCGAGGGCGCCGCACCGATCATGAGCGCGGCGACGGCGAGGGCGGCGGGGATCGCGACCGTCGTGCCGAAGGCGTGACGGTGCACACGCGCGAGCGGCATGCGCGTCGACTGCCCGGCGCGCACCCGCACAGACTTGATCGTCAGCGCGCACGCCCCCAGCATCAGGGACAGACACACCGGGTACAGGCTCCACACGACTCCCGCGGACATGTCGTCGGGCTCGACCGATGACTTCATGAGAAACGGGATGCGCGCCACACCGTAGAACTGGGTGGCTCCCACAATGATCGACCACACGAAGGTCACAACCATTCCCGTGCTGGACTCTTCGCAATTCAGCGCAATGAGCGCCAGGAGCAGGGAGGCGAGCGCCAGGCCGATGAGTCCCTCAACCGAGGCCAGGGGCTGGCCTACGGCTGCCAGAGCCTGCACGTCCACCATCGACGATCCCAGGAACACCAGGGCGATGGGAGCGAACACGAACGCGAAAAGCCCCGAGCGCAGGCGCGCGGAGAGGCTTCGATGCTGCAAAAGCGTCATGCCCCTAGTGTAGAGGGGTGAGTATCGAAGCCCTCGTTGACCCCGCTCCTGCCGTGCTGCGTGCCGCCGCCGCGCGCCCCGACGTCGTATCCGCCATGGACGAGGCGCACGCCGCGCTTGCGGACCTGCGTTTTTCTGAGGGCCTGCGACGAGGCTGGGAGGAGGCCCGCGCTGAGGCAGCCGTTCGCGAAGCCGCCGCCCTGTCCATCATCGAGGGCGCCCGCACCAGCGTCGACGACGTGCGCGCCCTGTCCATGGCGGACGAAGGAGGCGCTGCCTCGGACCCGGGTGCCGCGCTTGCCCTGGGGATCTGGCGCTCGCAATGGAACCTCGCCTCCCACTTTCCCGCCCTTAACACGCGCTCCCAGGGGGGTGTACGCGTGGCCCCCACGCCCCTGCCCGCGCTGATCGCCGGGCTACACAGGGACGCTTGTTCCGGCCTGGTCGCCGCTGGTCTGACCCCGCCGCGTGAGGTTGCAGTGCCGACGGACCCCGCCCTGCTGGCCCCCGCCTTGGGCTACGCGCGCTGCGACGCGCCCGCCCTGGCCGTCGCCGCCGCTCTGACCGCCCACTTCCGATTCCGGCGTGTCTTCGCCCAGGCCTCGTCCGTCGTGGGAGGGGGACTGGCCCGGTGGTTCCTCGTCACCCGCGGCGTCGACCCGACCGGCGTGTGCGTGCCGAGCGCCTACGACGCGCTCGACCCGGCGCGCGCGGGGCGTTCCCTCGCAGGATGGGTGAGCGCCGACGAGGCCGGCCTGGCCCGGTGGATCACCCACTACTGCGCGGGCGTCGTCTACGGTGCCCAGGTCGGGCGCGACGTCGCCCGCCACGTGCAGGCGGGCAGGCTCTCCTAGCTGCCCGTGGCCGCTCAGCGGCGCAACAGCGAGCTGGCTGCGACGCCCACCGCCACGCCCACCAGGAAGGGCACCGCAATCTTCGCGGGCATGGGTACGCGGCGCGGCAGGACGCGCACCGTGGACGTGAAGGTGAGCGTGGGCCAGCCCTCGCGCTCAGCTATCTCGCGCAGGGCGCGGTCCGGATTGACCGCGTAGGGGTGGCCGACGAGGCGCAGCAGCGGCGCATCCGACACTGAATCCGAGTACGCCGAACACTCGGACAGATCCCACCCGCGCGAGCGAGCCAGGGCCTCGCACGCGTCCGCCTTGCCCTGCGCCTGGTTGAAGTGCGTGACCTCGCCCGTGAAACATCCGTCCTCATCTACGGCGGCCTTCGACGCCAAGACCTCGTTCGCGCCGAGCATCGTCGCGATCGGGCGCACCACCTGCTCCACCGACGCTGACGCGATCACCACGACGTCACCGATGCTCTTGTGGTAGGCGATGCGGCGCAGCGCCTGCGCGTAACATACCGGCTCGATCGTGCGCTCGAGCGCATCCTCGACCGTGGCCTCGAGGAACGCGGCGTTCCAGCCGCGGGCCATGCGGCCCATGGCCTCGGCCATCTGCCCCATGCGCGACTCGTCCGCGCCCGAGAGCAGGTACGGCAGCTGTACGAGGAATGAGGTGATTGCGGTGCGACGACTCATGAGACCGGCCTCGATAAACGGACCCGATAGCGCCACGTTCGACGACGTATCCAGAATCGTCTTATCGAGGTCAAAAAAGGCCGCACGTACCATCGCGTTTACTCCAGCGTCGGGATTATCCACAGGGGTCCGCCGTCGGATCCCTCTATGCACAGGGTGGCATTTCGTGTCGGCGTTGTCCACAGGGGTGCATCCGCCGGTAGACGCCCGCGCGTTCCCGGGCGCACCGTTGGGAGATGGACACAAACACTGAATGTGCTAGGGGTTCGGTCGCCCTCATCGGCCTGACCTCGCGCGATTGCGAGCGCGCCCGTGACGCCGTCACGTTGGCGGGCGCGCGCGTATGCTCCGAACCCTCCAGCGCGATCCTGGTTCTGGCGGCACCGGGCGTGCCCGTCCCCGCGCTGGTGCCGTGCGTGCGCGTCGGCGCGGGTGGCCAGGTCGTGTTGCCCGGGGACACTGCCCTGCTCGTCTCCCTCATTGCCGAGGCCTCCTGGCGCTGCGTGCGCACCGGCCCCGTCTGGATGGTGGCCGGGATCGCCGGGGGCCTCGGGGTCACCTCGCTCGTGCGCATGCTCGCGCGGTCGACTGCGCTCCCGCCGTGGTGGCGGCGCTGGGGGAGCGGGCGTCATCGCTTCGGTACGAGGCCGTGGCTGGGGCGGGGGGACGAGGCCGATCACTGCGGCGAGAGAGTGCGGACTCCCTGCCCGATCATTGTCGATGCCTCCGGGTCGGTGCTCGGCATCGCGCGAGCCCGTGACCATGACCTGCCGGGCGTCAGGTGGGCGGACCTGGAGGCCTGCGAGGATTCCTACCTGCCCGCCCTGTCAGACCATCTGCCCATCATCGACGGGGTGCCCGCCCTCGTCGGCGACGAGCGCGGGGGAGCGAGCGCCGACGATCCGCGCGTGGCCGCCGCGTGCCGTTCCATCGGGGCACCCCTCATCGTCGACGCAGGGCGCTGGGATCGCCGCTCTGCTCGCCTCGCCGAGGTTATCCGCGCCGACGCGATCATCCTCCTCACCCACGGGAACCTCGAGGGAGCCGCCGCAATGGCCGCGTGCCTGGCGGTCGCTCCTCCGCCCGCCCCCGCGCTCACTCTCGTGGTCGGGGAACGAGCGGAACGCAGCCCCGGCCTCGTCGAGTGTGCGCCCGGATCGATCCTGCGTGCCCCCACTCGCCGCGGTCGCCACCTGCGGGCACTGCGCCGGGCCCTGGAGGCGTGCGGATCGCAGAGTGGTCGGTCCCCGAGTGATCGCTCCCAGGGATGCTCGTCCCGGGGCGCACCCGAGTGGCTCGACGCGCTGGACCTGTCCGCATCCCTCTCCCGGGAGAGGGCGGGCGAGTGGGACGACTCCCTCCTCCTGGAGGCCTGACATGACCATCCCCCTGCGACTCCTCGCGCGAGGCGATCCACCCGCCCGCGCCGTCTCACGTGCCGCTCGCCCGGGGTGCGGTGCCGCAGAGGCGGCCTCGATCCTCGACGAACTGCGCGCTCGCCAGCGCGGCATGAATCCCTCCCTGGCCTCGGTCGTGGACGCGCCCGGCGTCACCGATGTCCTCATCAACGGAGGACAAGCCTGGGTGGATCGAGGCGGGGGACTGGTGCGCGTCGACGTCGGCATCCCCGACGAGGCGGACGCGCGCCGCGCCGCAATCCGCATGGCGAGCGCGTGCGGGGTGCGTCTGGACGACGCGAGCCCCATCGCCGATGGGACGTTACCAGGGGGAGTGCGCCTGCACGCGGTGCTCGCACCCGTGTCCGGCTCGGGCACCCTCATCTCCCTGCGTGTGCTCGGCACTCGCCGCCTCGGAATCGGTGACCTTGAAGCATGTGGGACGCTGACCCCACCCGTGGGTCCCCTCGTTCGCGCGCTCGTCGCCGAGCGCGCGAACGTCCTCATCTCCGGAGCCACCGGCAGCGGAAAGACAACCCTCCTGAGCGCCGCACTCGCACTTGTTCCTGCGGGTGAGCGTATTGTCTGCATCGAAGAAGTCCCCGAAATTACGCCCGCCCACCCGCACTGCGTCCATCTCGTCGAACGGGCCCCCAACGTCGAAGGGCGAGGTGCCGTCACTCTGCCCGACCTCGTGCGCGCCGCCATGCGCATGCGGCCCGACCGGCTCGTCCTCGGGGAATGCCGAGGCCCCGAAGTGCGCGACGTCCTCACCGCCCTCAACACCGGACACGACGGCGGCTGGGCGACCCTGCACGCCAACAGCGCGCGTGACGTGCCCGCGCGGCTCGCGGCGCTCGGCGCGCTCGCGGGCATGAGCGAAAGCGCTGTCTGTGCCCAAGCCTCCAGCGCCCTCGACGCCGTCCTCCACATGCGCCGCTCCACCTCCGCTCACCGCTGGGTCGCCGAGGTCGGCGTCCTCACGCGTACATCCTCCGCCCTCCAGTGCGTGCCCGCACTCAGCGTCAGCGTCGATGGGCGCGTCACCGAGCACGAGGCCTGGGCCACTCTGGCCGGGAGGGCTGGGATATGAGGTGGGTTGCGCGTGCACTGGCGGGAACCGCCAGCATCCGTGGTTGCGGCGGTGCGTCGGATGGTTTCCCGAGGGGCTGGGACGGCCTCGTTCCTGTTGACGTTGCCGCCGACGGGGGAGCCTGGCTGCTGATCGTTGCGTTGGTGGGTGCCGCGCTCGGAGCGTGCGCGCTGCGGCTGCTGGCGTGCTGCGTCGCCCGCCTCCTGCGGGCACGCCGCGAGCGACGGGTCGTGCGGGCGTGGTCCGGGCCTTCCCCTGCAATCAGACGCGGCGGTACCTCGCCTCCGTCTGTGATTGCTCGCCTGCGCGCTGGTCTCTACGTCTTCCGGAATGCCTCCGCACACCACCGCGGTCGCGCACGGGGGACGCCCTCTCCTCGCGAGATCGCCCTCCTCGTCGCAGAAGTCGCGACGCGTCTCCGAGCGGGAGCCCCGGCCTCGTCCGCATGGGGACAGGCTCTGGCGCGCATCGGCGTGGGAAGCACGGGCAGCATCGACGACGTCTACCCGCCCGTCCTCGACCAGTGGGCGCGCGAACCGAGCAGGTGGCGTGCCCTCCTGACGGGCGGGCACCACTCGGAGGCGGCAGCCGCCCGGTCTAGTGCCGCCTCGGTGATCGTGGCCTGTCGATTCAGCCACGGCCTCGGCGCGCCCCTGGCCGACGTTCTCGACGCGATCGGGGATGCCATCGATGACGCGCAGGCCGTCGAGGAGGCGCGGCGCGTCGCATCAGCGGGGCCACTCATGTCCGCTCGCGTGCTCGCCGCGCTGCCCCTCGTGGGGGTTGTGGCCGCGCTGGCGCTCGGGGCCTCCCCCTGGTCCTTCTACACGGGCGGCGGGCCTGGGAGCGCCTGCGCCGTCAGTGGGCTGGCCGCGTGGGGAGCGGGCATCGCTTCGTGCAGGCGGATCCTCGCCCGCTGTCGGAGCGCGGATACGGGCGTGGGGCGCGCGGGTGGTGGTCGCGCGGGTGTGGGTCGCGCGGGTCCACCCATTCGGGCCGACAGCCCGGGAAGCGACGCGGCACTCGCGTGCGACCTGGTCGCCTCGGCCCTGGCCTGCGGTGCCTCAATCCCGCGCGCCCTTGACGCACTCGCCCACGCCTGCGCGCACGAAGCCCTGTCGTGGACCGCCGCCGCCCTGCGCCTGGGGGCCACCTGGGAGGAGGCCTGGGAGGACACACCCACCTGGGCCGCGCCCCTGCGCGATGCGCTCGAGGCCTCGTGGACCGCCGGCACCGCGCCCGATGGAATGCTCGCACGCTGCGCCACCTGGGAACGACGCACGCGACTCATCGACGCGCGCACGAAAGCCGAAGAACTCTCCGTGCGCCTCGTCGGCCCCCTCGGAGCATTCTTCCTTCCCGCGTTCCTCCTCCTCGGCATCGCGCCCCTCCTCGCCCACCTCATGACCGGCATCGGAGGGTAGGGGAGAGCGAACTCCTTGCAGGCGCGAGGTGTAGTGCCCGTGGCCCGATTCTGTGGGGCAGCGTCGCATCGTCCTCGGGCCGAGGCCCGAGGCTTAGGCCCGTTCGCCAGAGCGGGCAACGTCGCATCGGCAGGGCTCGGTGTCGCGTCTCACCGGCAGATGTAGCAGATGTATCGGTCCCTCCCCTGATCTCAACGGCAACCCCCATCCACAGGGATGCGCTGAGACGAGCCTTATCCACAGCCCCCTCTCGTGTCGCAGCGCTATCCACAGGGGCAAGTTTCCGGCTGGAATGCGGCAGACACAGCCGCGCACACTGGCCCTGCGCGCACCCGCGCGCACGTTGAAAGGACAGATCAATGACGATTATTGAACGCATCGACAACGCCGCTACACGGGCGCAGCTCGCCGCGATGGGCACCCTGCGCGATGCTGCCCAACGCCTCCAAGGGCCGCGCGACGACACCTCGGCTCGCGGCACGCGCGACCCCGAGGAGGGTGCCACCACCGTCGAATACGCGATCGGCACCATCGCCGCCGCGGGATTCGCAGGACTGCTCATCGTGATCCTCAAATCGGACGCGGTGCGCGCAGCCCTCGAATCCGTCATCCAGGAGGCGCTCAACACCCGATGAGACGCGACGACGCAGGATATGTCACCGTCGAACACGCCGTGGGCTTCGCCGCCGTCACCCTCGTTATCGGCGTGCTCGCCGCGACCGCGCAGGCAGGCCTGACCGGCTCCTCCCTGTGCCAGGCTGTCCGTGAGGGCGCTCGCGCCGCCTCCATTGGGGAAGCCAACGCGCAGGACGCGGCCACGGCCTCGTATCCGGGCGGCTCCTACACAGTCGAGCGCGGGAATGGCCGTGTGACCGT
>ERZ1674175.95-NODE-95-length-19825-cov-21.342843_pt1 | contig 19825 bp, 10 predicted proteins | sample MGYA00581299_ERZ1674175 | MGnify/ENA primary metagenome ERZ1674175 (study PRJEB41354, sample SAMEA4873317) | human saliva metagenome | biome: human-associated habitat [ENVO:00009003]; feature: mouth environment [ENVO:08000002]; material: saliva material... | reverse complement strand
TCTAATGTTGTTCTTGCATCTTACCTTATAATATTCGTTGTCGTTAATGGTTGAACTTCTGCCTTACTAAACAGTCAAAATATCAGTCTTATCTCCCTGCGAATGTTTTTAAAAACTTAAAAACAAAGCGGGGAAGTCAAAAATGGTAAAAAAGATAGAGGTTTATCATAGTTTTATTTATTTTTGCAACGCTGTAAAGCTACTTCTTATGTCTTAAAAGAAGGGCATAAGTCCGTGGCTTATTATATTATAAATAGGTGAAACATAAAACATAAACAAATATAACAGATTAAACAAAGATGAATTTTAAATCTATTTTATTAGGTGCGGCTTTAGCCGTTAGTCCTGTGTTCGGTTTTGCCGACAGTAATATCAAGATGGTTGTCGGAACCTATACTGATGCTGGTAGTCAGGGGTTATATTCTTTCTCTTTCGACCAGTCTACTGGTAAGGCATCGGGTATCACTTCGTTGAAGGTTGACAATCCTTCTTATTTTACTTTTAGCAAGGATGGTCGTAATATCTATGCTGTTAGCGAGAAGAATAATGCGACAGCTGTTCTTAATAGCATTGGTTACGACCCTGTAAACGGTACTTTTGCTTTTAAGAACTCACAGCTGACACATGGTGGCGACCCTTGTTATGTGTCTACAGATGGCAAGATTGCACTTACAGCTAACTACTCTGGTGGTACTATTTCTGTCTTCCCAATTCTTAAGAATGGAACACTTGATAAGTCTTTGTTGCAGTTGGGTAGTGTGAAGGGCGGTCCTAACCGTTCACGTCAGAACACACCTCATGCACATTGTGCTATCTTTGCACCTGATGGTTATATCCTTACAACCGACTTCAGTGGCGACCGTATTCTTTGTTTCTCTTATAACAAGCGTGATAAGAAGTTAGAGGATCATGGTATTGCGGCTAATGTAAAACCTGGTTCTGGTCCACGTCATCTTGTTTTCTCTCCTAATGGTAGATATGCTTACCTTATGAATGAGTTGTCTGGTAAGGTGATTGTTTATAGTTATAGTGACGGTAAGTTAAAGGAACTTCAGTCTATCGCTGCTGATAACGCTAACGCACATGGGGGTGCTGATATCCATGTCAGTCCTGATGGTATGTTTGTTTATACAAGCACACGTCTGAAGGGTGATGGTATCACTATCTTCCGTGTAGGCAATAAGGGTACCTTGACTCGTGTGGGTGCGCAACTTACTGGTAAACATCCACGCAACTTTGCTATCACCCCAAATGGCAACTTCCTGCTCGTTGCTTGTCGTGATGATAACTCTATACAGGTTTACTCACGTGATAAGGATACGGGCTTGCTTAAGAATACTCATCAGGATATTGTCCTTAGTCACCCTGTTTGTGTGAAGTTCTATCCGGAATAGTGTTTTGTGGAGTTAAGGAGTTAAGGAGTGAAATGGAGTTAAGACATTAGTCTTTTCCTTTTCATTCCTTTACTCTTTTATTTTACTATTGTCTTAACTCCTTAACTCCCTTTCACTCCTTAGCTCCTCCAGGATTCTCCTTCAAGAATCCCCTTAACTCCTTAATTTTCAGACATAAGGAAAGTGTTAAATATTTAAAATATTCACTTATATATACCTGCTATATCAATAATAATATGTACTTTTGCACAAAATTTAATAAACGTATTCGAGGTAGCTTGCTAAAATAACAGATTCTCAAAGGATATCTTTAAGGGCTATTCAGTGTCAAACAAGGAATACAATTAACCAACGATTATTATCAAAATTCTATATTACAATAAAGGTTTATGAAGAAGAAAGATTATGTAAAGCCTAACGCACAGGTGTTGAGCCTTTACACAGACGAGTTTATGGAGGGTGGATTCCATGCACAAAGTAGTATAAAGGGTAGTCTTACCCCTGGTGATGATGAGGAAGATCCAGAAGCGAGTTCTCCAACTGCATTTTAGTTTTAACAAAGTTATTTAAGGAAATTAGAAAACAAACCTGTAGGGAATAATTACCTACATAACGAAAACAAAAATAAATGAAAAAACTATTTTATTCATTCATCGCTGTTTTTGCATTGCTTTTCACAGGTTGTGCAGACAAAGATGTTGTTGAGGCTATCTCAAATGGTGATAATCAGCCGGGTGTCACTGTGTCTATGTCAATGGAGGGTGATATGGGGCAGACTGCTGCTACTCGCGCAATTGGTTACGAAACAGATGATAATACTGGTTTTCCAACTCCTGTTGGTATTTTCGACAAAGGTACGTCTGAAGGAAAAGAAATTGCTGATGGTAGTAAGGTAGAAGTGCTTCTTATCTTTAAAAGTTCAGATGGCACACAGCCTGTAACAAAGGTTGTTACTAATTGGATTTACAAGAAGGGTGGTAACTTGACTTTGTTGCCAAGTGAAAAATTTGAGATGGCAGCGGGTACTGATCTTAGCAAGGGTACATGGTATGTATGTGGTATCTTAGGAGGTGAGATGCTTCCTGGTAACAATCAGGTGAAGTTCAATGGTTTCTCTGAAGGACATACAGCTCGTAACAGTGCAGGTGAGAAATTGCAGTGGGGTGCAAACATTCCTTATGTATTTAGCTGGCGTCAGTTGACAACCAATGCTGCAAACAAGACTATTAAGGCTGAAAAGGCGGTTAAGTTCAAGCAGTTTGGTACTATTGTACGTTTGAAGGTTACGAACAAAACTGGTTTTGATTTCATGTATAATGGTGTTCGTATCATCACAAGTAATATTCTTTGCGGTCAGTTCGACTTGAAGAGCTTTGATGATGTTGCGACTTCAGACCTTAAGGATACACAGGATGGTGAAATTGCTTCTGCTAAGTCTCCTTCTTACAAGAATGCTTTTAAGGCATTTAAGTTCTATCAGCGCCCACTGACTGATGCTGCAATGACGGGTAATGATGGTCTTATAAATAAAAAAGGCTTCCGTATTCATGGCGATTACATTGCTAACTACGATGAAGAGAAAGCTGGAACTAAACTTAATACAGCCCTCTATTATTATGACCATATCTTCTTGAAGAAGCAATCTGGTAATAATTTTGATAATGTTCCAAATGGTCAGGAGGCTCCAAGCTATATCTATGTATGGATGGCACCACAGCAGCAGGCTGTGAAGATATATAATAAGCAAGAAGGAGTTGGAAACCCTGTAGAAACAAAAATGATCTCTAAGACACAGTTCTTGTTGATGGCAGTACCAACCGAGACAAGTGCTGGTACTAAGATTGTTCCAACTTCTATTAATATGCTTCCTGCGTATGGTACACTCGCAGACTATGTTTCAGGTGCTAACTATCCAGCAAAGGGTAATGTTGTATACAACTTCTCTCCATTGAGCTATATTGCTAAGCATAGCAACTTTGGTACAGATGCTGAACTGTCAAATGCCGCTACCCAAGACGCCGCACATACAGAGACATATTCATACAGTGATATAGAGACTTACGTTAATAACCCTTCAAAGGTTCCTGCTGGTTACATGTTTGCACACCACGAATATTGGCGTAGTATTCTTCCACAATTCTATGGATTCTCTGGATTCCGTAATAATGGAACAACATATAATTGCTCTATGGGTATCGTTTCACCAGCAAAATTACCAGGTTGGAATGAAACGAAGCTTGTATACCAATCTTACTCTAAGGGTGTAAGAGATAGCCAAGGAAACCTAATAGCTTATATGATTGGTTTGTCAAAGCAACCAAGCTATATAAGCAATGCAGGTGAAGGACAAGCTTATCAAGGTTATGCTAAGAATCCTCTAACAAGAGCAAGTTCTGGTGTTTTCGAATCAGCACCATGGATTCAAAATAATGACTATCGTTATGTTATGCGCTGGGAAGACAAGAATGGCAATGCAATCCTTAAACAGCGTTATCTTGGTCCACGTTTTGTTCTTGATATGGATGACATTGCTAACGAAGATTTCTGGGCAGCACCAAATAATTATGATACAACTTATCCTGCCGATGTAGAGCGTATCGTTCCTTATACAGGTATATATGATGTTGCAGCAACTAAAGACCCTTCAAAACCTGCTAACTCACCAGAAGGACAGACATGGTGGTACTTTAATACTAACACTGTTGGTAAGTGTGCACAATATTGGACACCAGATGATGCACCAGTTGGTGGACGTTATGCAACTCAAGCTCCTGGCGGTGGTGCAATGCAAGATAATGCTCACCAAGCACCAAAGTTGTCTGCAACATTTAGATATTCAGTTGTTGCCGACGATATAAGTGGATTCTTCAACTGTTATCTTTACACACGTACGCCATTAAATCAGAATGAAAAGAAGCCTTATGTAAACGACTCACGATTTGTTGAAAACCTCATCATGAAGGCTCCTGTACGTTTGTGGAAGACAACTCCATACGCAGACTAATTCGCTAACATTAGAATTATCTATATAATTAAGTATCTGTGGTATCCGAAAGGGTATCACAGATATTTTTTTATGTGGTTTTTTAGTCGGCGTATTGATGCTCCGCACATATCGTGTTGATGCTCCGCACGAATGGTGCGGACGCTTAGCACGAATGGTGCTGAGGGTTAAACACATTGTTATATATAGACGAGAAAGGGGCAAATAGTTGTTAGAAGCAAGTTGTTCTACCGTAAGTAACTACTGACAGCTTTGTTAGGAGGAAAAGTAAATCGTTAGTCTAAGGAATAAAGGGGCATAAAGACGTTTTAAGACTATCTATCGTTACTTTCTGTTTTTATAATAACGCCTTGATTACTTGCAAATACAAAAGAAAGGATGTATCTTTGTTGCAGTAACTCAGGCGCAACCATTACGCAGCATCCTAATGGGAACACCATAACTAAAAATAGCAATGAACAAAAGAAATCTTTTCCTTTATGCAGCCTTGACAGGTCTTTCCGTATCGGCTACGGCACAGACAATGAACATCACACATGATGGTGACACAACGATTGTGAAGATAGCAAAGTCGCCAAAGTATCTTCTCCTTCCGATTGAAGAAGGGAAAGACGAGGCGCAGGTGATACTCGACAATGGTAAGAAGACCGATACATGGATGGATGTAAGATTAGCACAAGGGAAGACCGACTATTATGTTCCTTTCAAACTCAATAAGGGTAAGACTTCCGTTGTTAAGGTTCTGAACCTAAAGGCAGATGCACTGGCACTTCAAAAAGGACAACTGAAGCTTTCAAACGTGTGGGATGTTACCAATACCGACTACTATCGACCTTCTTATCATCATACCCCTTCTTACGGATGGATGAACGATCCTGTTGGAATGTTTTATAAAGATGGGGTCTACCACCTCTGTTATCAATATAACCCTTACGGCTCCATGTGGGGAAATATGCACTGGGGACATGCTGTCAGTCGTGACCTTATCCATTGGAAAGAGGTTGAGCCGACGCTTCAGCGTGACCCTATGGGACATATCTTCTCGGGTAGTACGGTAATAGACAAGGACGGTACGGCTGGTTATGGTAAGAATGCGATTATCTCCCTTTATACCTCCGATAGCAAGGAGAATGCGCAGACACAATGTATGGCTTATAGCACCGATGGCGGTTATACCTTCCATAAGTATGAGAAGAATCCAGTTTTGAAGCCTTTCGATGGTGTGAAAGACTTCCGCGACCCAAAGGTCTTCTGGTATGAGCCACTGCAGAAATGGTATATGATTGTTTCTGCCGACAAAGAAATGCGTTTCTATTCGTCGCCTAACTTGAAAGACTGGACCTACGTCAGTGCTTTTGGAGCAGGCTATGGTGCGCAACCTAACCAGTTTGAATGCCCAGACTTCTTCGAACTTCCCGTTGATGGTAACCCAAAGAATAAGAAATGGGTGATGATTGTGAACATAAACCCTGGCTGTCTCTTTGGTGGTAGTGCTACAGAGTACTTTGTTGGCGACTTTGATGGCAAGAAGTTTACTTGTGATAGCAAGCCTTCTGTTGCTAAGTTCCTCGACTATGGTAAGGATCATTATGCTACGGTTACCTTCTCGGGTGTCAAAGATCGTGTGTTGGGTATTGCCTGGATGAGCAACTGGCAGTATGCCAATGTTACCCCTATTCGCCAATATCGTGGTGCCAACACACTTCCACGTGAGTTCAAACTCTTTACCGGAAAGGACGGAGAAATCTATATGTCGTCTAATGTTGTGTCAGAGGTAGTCTTGCTAAGAAGGAAGTATAAGCGCTTACCTAACCTGCTTATCGCTCACGAACGGGACGCAGAGAATGTATCAGTCAGCAAAGAGAATGCTTTTGAATTAGAGATGGATGTAACACCGAATAAGGCAGCTAAGACTGGAATTGTTCTTTATAATGATAAGGGTGAGAAGGTAGATATCTACTTTGATATGAAGGCAGGACGACTTGTTATGGACCGTACAGAGAGTGGAAAGGTTCAGTTTGGTGAGAAGTCAGAACCACATAAGATTGAAACAGACTATGATGAGCGTGCGGAACAGAAGGCTTTAGGTCCGATGCGTAAGCTGAACTCTATTAATTATAAGAACGACTTTGCACTCGGAACATGGGCACCATTGAGCCTTTGCGACTCCGACACCTATCACTTGAACATCTTTGTTGACAAGTGTTCAATAGAAATCTTCGTCGATGGCGGTCGTATCTCCATGACCAATCTTGTCTTCCCAACCGCACCTTATACCTCTATAAAGTTCTATTCTGACGGCAATAGAGCCTCCTTTAAAAACATAAAGGTGTGCGAGTTAGGAATATTGAAGCGTTAACATATAGTATTTAACCCATATCGATCATTAGAGGCTAAACACATTTTGTTCTAATGACCGATTGCGGTTTAAGTAGAGGCTGGAGTTATATGCTTTTTATTAAGAACGGACAAGAATGGAAAGGTTGAAAAGATAGTCAACGCTTGCTTAGTAGATACAGAATTACTTACTTCGATACTTGCAAATACAGAAGAAAGAATGTAACTTTGTTGCGGTAAACCTGTATTATCTCAATTGTTTTTGGGATTATATATAATCTACTTGATAATTATGCAGATGAAACAATGGCTATATGTCGTTTTTCTTACATTGGTGTTTTCAGCCTGTTCGGATAACAACGTAAAAAAATATGTTATAGGAGTATCTCAGTGCTCTGAAGATATTTGGCGTGATAAGCTCAACAACGAACTTGTGATGAGTACCTATCAGCATGATAATGTAACACTGAAATTTGCTTCAGCTAATGATAATGACAGGTTACAGAAACAACAGATTGAACAGTTTATAAAGGAAGGGGTCAACCTTCTTATTGTTTCTCCCAATCAAATTCATACGATTTCATCGGTCATCGATAAAGCATACGATGCAGGAATCCCTGTTATCCTCTTCGACCGTAAGACCGATTCAAGAAAGTATACAGCCTTTATAGGGGCTGATAACTATGAGGCAGGACACGAAATAGGCTATTTCATCGGTCAGCAGTTAGAGGGTAAAGGGAATATTGCAGAGATTTGTGGATTACAAGCATCGTCTCCTGCAATTGAACGAAACCGTGGCTTTATGGATGCTTTGAAGAATTATCCTGATATAAAGGTAGTGGCTCGTGGGTATGGAGACTGGATAAAAGAAAGTGGTGTCACGGCTATGGATAGTATACTTGTGCAGTCTAAGGAGTCTTTCCAATATGTCTTTGCACAAAATGACCGCATGGCTTTAGGTGCTTTGCAATCTATAAAGAAGCATAAGGTTAAGGGAATAAAAATAGTTGGAATAGATGCTCTTCCTGTACCAGGAGGAGGTATGGAGAATGTTCGTGATGGTAATTTAGAAGCTTCTTATATCTATCCTACCCGAGGCGATTCGGTTTTGCAACTCGCGTTGAATATCCTTGAGAAGAAGCCTTATAAGCGTGACAACTATCTAAAAGGTGCATTGGTAACAAAGGCAAACGCTAATGTTTTACTTATGCAAAATGAAGAGATGAACAAGCAGACCGCCCGTCTCAATGCACTTCATGGGAAGGTAGATACTTATTTGGTGCAATATAATCATCAAAAGATGTATATTGTGCTTTTTAGCATAATCCTTCTCTTGCTGATAGGTATTATGGTTTATATCTATCGGACCATCCTTATGAAGCGAAGAATAGAGGAAGAAGCCAACAAAGCAAAACTTCAGTTTTTCACAAATATAAGTCATGAATTGCGTACACCACTTACGTTGATAGCTGATCCTGTGAACTATATCATCCATGATGATAACCTTAATTCACAACAACGAAGTATGCTTCAGATAGTACAACGTAATGTGCTTGTACTGACACAATTGGTCAGTGAGATCCTTGACTTCCGTAAGGTGCAGAATGGTAAGATGGAACTACGCCTCTCCGACTTTAATCTTTCGGAAAGTATGAAACAATGGATTATGCTTTTCAGTGCCTCTGCACAGAAGAAGCATATTGCCATTAGTATGAATACTCCTGATACGGTCATGCTCAGAGCAGATCAAGATAAGATAGAGCGAATCTGTTATAATCTTCTTAGTAATGCCCTAAAATATACGTCTGAAGGTGGAGAAATCTCTCTGATGGCTAAAGAGGAGGGTGGACGTGTTATGATTAGTGTGGCAGATAATGGTTGTGGTATTTCAAGTGATGAGCTTCCTTATATTTTTGATCGTTTCTATCAAGCAAAGAATGCAGGACGTGGTACGGGTATTGGGTTGGCTATTGTGAAAGCTTTCACAGAATTGCATCACGGAGAAGTAAGTGCTACAAGTATAGAGGGAAAAGGAAGTACCTTTACTATTCATATTCCTGTTAGACAGAAAGGAGAGGTAACTAACCAGCCTACAGAGAAAATAGAACAATTGGTTGAGCCATCATCCGCAGAAGAAGTTCCGAATCAAGCTCGTCATATAGATGAACTTATACAGCCTTATCAAACAGATAAACCAGAGGTGTTAATCATTGATGATAATATCGATATTCGCACTTATTTAAGGTCGGTACTATCCGAAAAGTATAATGTGAGTGAAGCTGCTGATGGAAAAGTCGGTTTGGAACTTGCACGGAAAATAGTTCCAGATATAGTGTTGTCGGACATTATGATGCCTGTGATGGACGGATTAGCGTTTTGTCAACAGCTGAAAACGGATAAAGCTATCAGTCATATACCTGTCATTTTACTGACAGCACGTAGTCTTGATGAGCAACGCGCTGAGGGGTATGAGCATGGCGCAGATGCTTATTTGTCCAAACCATTCTCACTTCGCCTACTCCTTTCACGTATTGATAATCTCATAGAAAGTAGGAAAAAGTTGAATCAAACATGGTCAAAAGGTGTTGAGGACGATGAAATCGGTAATATTTCGAATGAAATTGATAAATCTTTCCTCAAGCAATTGCGAAAGATAATACAAGAAAACCTTGCAAATAGTGACTTAAGTGTAGAGCAGATTGGCGATGAAATCGGACTTTCTCGTGTACAACTTTATCGGAAAGTAAAGGCTCTTACGGGCTATTCTCCTGTAGAAATTGTACGTAAAGCCCGTCTCACTCGTGCCCGTCATCTCCTTCAAACGACTGAGCGTACGGTGTCAGAAGTGGCTTATGCTGTAGGCTTCTCTACGCCCAGTTATTTCTCAAAATGCTATAAAGACGAGTTTGGGGAGAATCCCAAGAAGTGATGATAGGATTATGAAAACCGTTTAAAATAAGTGATATAGGCACTTGTGGGTGTGTAAATCTCCTGTAAGGTGAGGTGTTGAACACTTAAGAAAATGAACGATTTGTCAGATTCGTGAGAATAGACAAATCGTTCATTTATTATTAATATCTTTGTTATGTAACATTTATTACATTCGGAGAACGATTATTATTGGAAAAGGATATCACCATTTCTTATCTTTGCGCCATAAAACCAAAAGAATATTATTTAGTATTACTAACTATCAGAAAGTCATGAAACAATTATTGCGAGTAATCATGAGTCTGTTACTTCTGATGTATTGTGCTGGAGTTATGGCACAAACAGCAGATGTTAGCGGTAAAGTGATTGACGAACAGGGGGAACCTGTTATTGGTGCATCGGTGGTACAGAAAGGTACATCAAATGGTACTGTCACCGATATTGATGGTAATTTCACCTTTAAGGCTCCACAAAGTGCTACACTTGTAGTCTCCTATGTAGGCTATAAAAGTGTAGAAGTAAAAGCTGGTGTCGGAATAAAGGTACAGCTACAAACAAATGCGAGTGAACTAAACGAAGTCGTTGTTACGGGTTATACAACCCAACGCAAAGCAGATCTTACAGGAGCTGTTTCGGTTGTAAGCGTAGATGAATTAGCAAAGCAGAATGAGAACAATCCTATGAAGGCGCTACAAGGTAGGGTTCCTGGTATGAATATCTCTGCAGATGGTTCACCTTCAGGATCTGCTACGGTACGTATTCGTGGTATTGGAACTCTGAATAATAACGATCCTCTTTATATCATAGATGGTGTACCGACTAAGGCTGGTATGCATGAGTTAAACGGTAGTGATATAGAAAGTATCCAAGTTTTGAAAGATGCTTCATCTGCTTCTATCTATGGTAGCCGCGCAGCTAATGGTGTTATCATTATTACTACAAAGAAAGGTAAGGAAGGAAGAGTAAACGTAGATATTGACGCTTCTATTGCGGCGTCAATGTATGCCCATAAGATGAAAGTTCTTAATGCGAAGCAATATGGACAGGTAATGTGGCAAGCTTATGTTAACGATGGTATGGATCCAAATACTAATGGTTTAGGGTATCGTTACGACTGGAGTTACGACGTACAAGGAAATCCTGTGTTGAATGGCATTAGCATGCGTAAGTATCTTGATGGTGCAGGAACAACACCTGCTGCTGATACAGATTGGTTTGATAAAACGACACGTACAGGTGTTGTTCAGAACTATAATGTAGCGGTAAGTAGCGGTTCAGATCGTCATTCTTCTTATTTCTCATTAGGTTATTATAAGAACTTAGGTATCATTAAGACATCTGATTTTGATCGTTATTCAGCTCGTATGAATACTGAATATAAGTTGATAAAAGATGTTTTAACCGTTGGAGAGCATTTTACGTTAAGTCGTACGTCAGAGGTTCAAGCACCTGGCGGGTTCCTTGAGAATGTTCTACAGTTTAATCCTTCACTCCCTGTTTACACAGAGAACGGAACTTATGCGGGTCCAGTCGGTGGTTATCCTGATCGTGAGAACCCTGTTGCACGTCTGTATCGTAACAGTGATAATCGTTATGTTTATTGGCGTACTTTTGGTGATGCATACATAAATCTTCATCTTTTTAAGGGATTTAATTTGCGCTCAACCTTTGGATTGGATTATGCTCAGAAGCAGCAGAGATTCTTTACTTACCCTATAACAGAAGGAACGGTTGCTAATTCAAAGAATGCTGTTGAGGCAAAACAAGAACATTGGACAAAGTGGATGTGGAATGCTGTTGCAACTTATAATTTGCAAGCTGGTTTACACCGTGTAGACGCAATGGCAGGTATTGAGTTGAATCGTGAAGATGATAACTACTTCTCAGGTTATAAAGAAGACTTCCTGATTCTTAATCCTACATACATGTGGCCTGATGCTGGTACTGGTACTGCACAAGCCTATGGTGGAGGAAGTGGATACTCTTTGGTGTCTTATTTCGGAAAAATGAATTATAATTATGCTGACAAGTATTTAGCTTCATTCACCCTTCGTTATGATGGCTCATCACGATTTGGTAAGAACAATCGTTATGCAACATTCCCTTCTGTTTCTTTGGGATGGCGTATTAATCAAGAGAAGTTCTTAAAGAGTGCACAATGGTTGAATGACTTAAAACTTAGAGCATCGTGGGGAGCAACTGGTAATCAAGAGATTTCTAACATCGCGCGTTACACCATATATGTTAGTAACTATGGAGTAAATGAAAATGGTGGTCAGAGTTATGGTACATCATATGATATAGCAGGTACTAATGGTGGTCGTCAATTGCCAAGTGGATTTAAACGTGACCAACTCGGTAATAATGACATCAAATGGGAAACGACCTATCAGACTAATCTTGGTTTGGACTTCTCTATGTTCAACTCTTCACTCTATGGAAGTTTTGACTGGTATTATAAAAAGACTAAGGATATTCTCGTACAGATGGCTGGTATCGCAGCTATGGGAGAAGGTAGTACACAGTGGATCAATGCTGGTGCTATGGAGAATCGTGGCGTAGAACTCAACTTGGGTTATCGCAAGTCAACCAATGGTGGTTTTCATTATGATATAGCAGGTAACTTTAGTACTTATCGTAATAAGATTACAGCTTTGCCAGCAACAGTTGCTGCCAATGGAACCTTTGGTGGCAATGGTGTGAAGAGTGTTATTGGTCATCCTATGGGTGCACAAGTTGGCTATGTTGCTGATGGCATCTTCAAGAGCCAAGATGAAATAGATAATCATGCGAGACAGGATGGTGCAAAACTTGGACGTATGCGTTGGAAAGACCTGGATGGCAATAATGTCATAACAGAAGCAGACCAAGACTGGATTTATAATCCAACACCAGACTTTTCTTATGGTCTTAATGTGTATCTTGAATACAAAAACTTTGATTTCACAATGTTCTGGCAAGGTGTACAAGGTGTAGATATTATCTCTGATTTAAAGAAGCAGACTGATATTTGGGCTGGTTTAAATATTGGTTTCCTAAATAAGGGTCAACGCTTGTTAGACGCATGGAGTAGTACCAACCCAAATAGTAATATTCCTGCGCTCTCACTATCAGATAATAATAATGAGAAGCGTGTTTCTACTTATTGGGTGGAGAATGGCTCATACTTAAAACTACGTACTATTCAGTTAGGATATAATCTGCCAAAGAGTATGACGAACCGGCTTGCAATGCAGCGTTTACGTTTCTACCTCAGTGCGCAGAATTTATTAACTATACATAGTAAGAGTTTTACCGGTGTTGATCCAGAGAATCCAAACTATGGTTACCCAATTCCACTCAATATCACATTCGGTATAAACGTTACATTCTAACAATTATCATCTGACTATATAATATGAAAAAAATAATATATTCAGCACTTGTGCTCGCTACCCTTAGTATGACAAGTTGTTCAGACTTCTTGGATGAACATACTCCACAGGCAACACTAAGTGATGAGCAAGTAAAGGAGGCTAATCATGTTGATGAACTCGTAACATCAGCTTATGCCATATTTATTTCAGCAGAAGATATCAATTCTTCGTTTTCAATGTGGAATTATGATGTCCGCAGTGATGATGCCTATAAAGGCGGTAACGGAACAAGTGATGGAGATGTGTTCCATCAACTTGAAATAGAACAAGGAGTCTTGACCACGAACTGGAATATTAGCGATATGTGGCAAAGATTATACAATTGTATATCACGTGCCAACACGGCAATAGCTCTTCTTGAACAAGTCAATAGTACTGTCTACCCTCGAAAGGATGAACGTTTGGCTGAGATGAAGTTCCTGCGTGCATATGGACACTTTTTGTTAAAGCGTTTGTATAAGAATATACCTTTTGTTGTAGACCCTAATCTTAAGTCAGAGCAATATAACATGCTTTCTAATCGTGAATATACGAATGATCAAGGTTGGCAAGTTATTATTGATGACTTGATGGAATCTTACAATAACCTTCCTGTTCATCAAGCAGACAAGGGACGTCCAACAAAAGCATCAGCTGCAGCTTTCCTTACGAAGGTATATATGTATAAGGCTTATCATCAAGATAATGAGAACACGAATGAAGTTACAAGTATATCAAAAGACGATCTTTTGAAAGCTGTTCAGTTTAGTGATCCATCTATTTATGCTGCTGGAGGCTATGGCTTAGAGAGTGATTTCCATAATAACTTTAGACCAGAACCACAGTTCGAGAATGGAAAGGAAAGTCTTTGGGCAATGCAATATTCCATTAATGATGGAACTAAGAATGGTAATCTCAACTGGAGTTACGGACTGATTGTTCCAAATATTCCTGGTGTAACAGATGGAGGATGTGATTTCTATAAGCCAAGTCAAAACCTTGTTAATGCTTATCGTACAGATGCTAATGGCCATCCATATATTGGTACATTTAACAATCAAGACTATAATAAAGCAACAGATTATGCAGACCCACGTCTATTCCTTACCATTGGTATTCCTGGTTTACCTTATGAATTTAACTCTAAGTTCATGATGGATAGGACTGCTACATGGAGTAGAAGTAATGGATTGTATGGCTATTATGTAACTTTAAAGCAGAATGTAGACCCAGAAAGTCCTTATCTGAAGAAAGGTGCATGGTGGGGTACATCAGAGAATCGTATTGTCTTCCGTTATGCTGATGTTCTGCTTGAGCGTGCAGAAGCTTTGATTCAATTAAACGATGGTCGTATTAACGAAGCAATCAATATCATCAATCAAATCCGTAATCGTGCTAAACAAAGTACAAGTGCTATCAGCAATTATCAGAGTGATTATGGTGTGAGAATGAATGTTATGCCATATACTGGAACCTACAGTCAGGTAGAGGCGCTTGATATTGTTAAAATGGAGCGTCGTATAGAGATGGGTATGGAATCTGAAAGATTCTTTGATCTTGTAAGATGGGGAGAGGCAGAACGCGTACTCAACAAGTATTATGCAGAAGAGGCTAATGACTGTTCTATCTATAGTAGTGCTCACTTCACTAAAAATAAGAATGAGTACTTGCCTATTCCATATGCACAAATAGCAGCTTCAAACGGACATTATAAACAAAATATTGGTCAGTGGTAAAGTATGAAAACAAATATAACAACAATATTCATTGCACTTATTGCTTTCTTTGCATTAGGTAGCTGCAGCGACGAGAATAATATTTCTGGTCTGCAATTAAACGGATTATGTTCAGTCGATTCTATCGTATTGGATAATTATAAAGGTGTCGTAGATCAGGCTTCACGTACAATCACTGTGCGTGTCCCTGAGACTTACGATGTCACAAACATGACTGTTAGCACACTTAAGGTAGGTGCTGGTGCCATCAGTAATATCAAAGAGGGTGACAAACTTAATATGCTTACGGCTCAGGTGCTCAGTGTTAAGAATGGTGACGTCTTCCTTGATTGGACTATCAATGTGTTGAGAGATGAGGCAAAAATCACTTCTTTTAAGATTAATGGAACATATAATGGTGTTATTGATGAAGCGAATAAGACTATTTCTGTCTATGTGCCAAATACACTTGACCTCCATTCTCTAATCCCTACAATAGGTTTGAGCACAAATGCAACGGTTAGTCCATCTAATGGTATTGCAACGGACTTCTCTAATCCTGTTACATTCACTGTCACTAATAATACAGCTTCTGCAATCTATACAGTAAAAGTAACAGCTATTGGTAAGCCTACTGCAGTCTTTGTTAGTTTGCCTGCTTCGATGAATGAACTCAATTCAGAGGAATTAACTGCTTGTAAGTGGATGCTTCAGAATATTCCAAATTCATTATATGCATCATTTACTGATATTAAGAATGGCACAGTAGATCTTAGCGAGTGTAAAGTGATATGGTGGCATTATCATAAGGATGGAGGAGTAGATGGAAAAGAAGCTTTCGAAAGAAGTGCGCCTGAGGCTGTCAATGCAGCAGTTGCTTTAAGAGACTATTATAATAATGGTGGTTCTTTCCTCTTCACTCGATATGCAACAAACATGCCAGCTGAGATTGGCGCAGTAGCAAACAATGCTGCTCCAAATAATTGTTGGGGGCAGAACGAAGCTGATGCTGAGAAAGTAAGTGGTCCTTGGAACTTCTTTATTCAAGGGCATACGAGTCATCCTCTTTTCCAAAATCTTATAATGAAGAGTGGTGAGCCTAACTCTATTTATACTTGTGATGCAAATTACCGTATCACCAATTCAACTGCTCAATGGCATATTGGTACTGATTGGGGTGGATATGATAACTTAAATAAATGGAGTACAGAGACTGGAGCACAAGATTTGGCTTATGGTGGTGATGGTGCTGTCGTTGCATGGGAATTCCCTGCAACTGGAACAAAGGGCAAGATTCTCTGTATTGGCTCTGGATGTTATGACTGGTACAGTGTAGATGATGTCCCAGCCTTTTACCACAATAATATTGCCAAAATGACACAGAACGCATTCAACTATCTAATGAATCATTAAATAAAGTATAATTGATATGAGAACTATGATATATTCTCTCGCTCTCATCGCATCTTTATCAGCCTCACTAACGAGCTGTAGCGATGATAAGACCATGATAGAGGAAAAAGATTGGAATACAACAACTTATTTCAAGTCTACAGATGAAATGGGGCAAGCTACCTTTTATAAGCCAACTGTTGGATTTGTTGGAGACCCAATGCCTTTCTTTGACCCTAAAACAAAGAATTTTAAAGTTATGTATTTACAGGACTTTCGTCCTAATCAGGCGGGTACTTATCATCCTATCTGGGCTGTAGAAACATCAGATGGAGCCAACTACCAATCACTTGGAGAGTTGATTCATTGTGGTGGTATCAATGAGCAGGATGCGGCACTGGGTACTGGTTCTACCGTTTATAATGATGCTGATGGGTTGTATTATACCTTCTATACAGGTCATAGATATCAAACAAATTCTGCTAATAATGGTGAGATGGTGATGATGGCAACATCATCCGACTTCAAAACATGGACTAAGAATCGTGTTTTCCGTTTGAAAGGTGATGATTACGGATATAGTAAAGATGATTTCCGTGATCCCTTTGTCTTCAAAGGTGACGATAATAAATGGCATATGCTTGTTTCTACTCTGAAGGGAAGTAAAGGTTATTTGGCTGAGTTTACATCAGATGATCTTAAGACGTGGACCCATGCCGGAACGTTTATGACCATGATGTGGGACCGATTCTATGAATGTCCTGATGTGTTCAAGATGGGTGATTGGTGGTATCTTGTTTATAGTGAAAAGCATTCAGCTATCCGTCGTGTGCAGTATTTCAAAGGTAAGACTCTTAATGAACTGAAGGCTTGTACACAGAATGATGCTGGTTTATGGCCTGATGGACATGAGGGATTCTTAGATAGTCGTGGCTTCTATGCAGGTAAAACTGCGAGTGATGGTCAGAATCGCTATATTTGGGGATGGTGTCCAACACGTCCAGGTAAGGATAATGCTGCCGTTGGTGCTGCTCCTAATGAACCTGAGTGGGCTGGCAACCTTGTTGTCCACCGTCTCATACAACACGCTGATGGTAGTCTTACCTTAGGAGAAGTAAAAGGGATTAGCGATAAATACGGCAAAAAACAAGAAGTAAAGGTTATGGCAAAGAGTGATAATGGTGTTGAGAATGTAACTGATGGCTATAAGCTTTCTGGTGATTCTTACCTACTTTTCAATCGTCTTGGCTATCACAATAAAATTTCCTTCACGATAACAACTTCTAATAACTGGGATAAGTTTGGTGTTTCATTCGTACGTGGCACAGATTCTGAGAAGTATTATTCTTTGGTGGTAAATCCTGAAAATGAACAGACACGTAAGATAAACTTTGAGGAAGAAGGTTCTGCGGGTCGTGGTTTCATAAATGGTATTGATGGTTACAACTTCGCTCGACCAACCGACAATGTCTATCATGTAACTATCTATACGGACAATAGTATAGCCGTAATGTATATTAATGATGTATGTTGCTATACCAATCGTATTTACGAAGTACAGAAGAACTGTTGGAGTATCAATAATTATGGAGGTAATATCACCATCAGTAATCTCACTGTAAGTCAGTATTAAGAATTTAAACCCTTTCTTTACTAAAGATAGAATAAAAGATATAGTCGTTCATTCTGTGAGAAATTGCCTATTATCGCAAATAATATCATTGAATGGGCGACTACTCTTTCTAACTTATCAATAAAATGTCTATCTTTGTCTATCTGAAACTAAAAATATAATGAATCAACCTATAATGAGTAGAAAGATTAAATTATTGGCTATTTGCCTTTTTATAACTACAACATTTATGCATGCACAAACATTCTTAAGTTCAAATCATGCTATGAAGCGTGTGAAAACTGCAGATAAGTATATTCTTCTTCCTGTAGAGGAGGAAGAAGGTTATGCACATATTCGCGTTATCAAAGATAATCAAGTTGTAAAAGAATTCAATTGTAAGCTTGCTATAAACAAGACTGATTATAATGTACCACTTGATGTCAGTGAATATGGTGGTGATGTGTTGCTTGATATCCAGTTCTCAGGAGATAAGCGTAGTATCGGTTTAATCAATAATTTCGTTTGCTGGAAAGATATAAAAGCAACAAATGTGTTTGATTCCAAGAATCGTGAAAAGTTCCGTTCTATCTATCACCATACTCCAGTCTATGGCTGGATGAACGATCCTAATGGTATGTTCTACAAAGATGGTGTATGGCATTTATACTATCAGTATAACCCTTATGGTTCGCAGTGGGAGAATATGACGTGGGCGCATAGTACCTCTACAGACCTCATACACTGGAAAAATCATGGAGAAGTAATACAACCAGATGCACTTGGAACTATTTTCAGTGGTAGTAGTGTCGTTGATAAAGAAAATACCGCAGGATTTGGAAAGGATGCTATTGTTGCTTTTTACACCTCTGCAGGAGCTGCGCAAACACAGAGTATTGCATATAGTACGGATAATGGTGAAACCTTTAAGAAGTATGCTAACAACCCAATTCTTACAAGTGATGTGCCTGACTTCCGTGATCCTAATGTCTTTTGGAATGAAGAAGTGAAGCACTGGAATCTTATTCTTGCAGCAGGACAGCAGATGAATATATATAGTTCAAAGAACTTAAAAGACTGGAAGTTTGAGAGCTCTTTTGGAGAGGGATATGGTAATCATGGAGGTGTTTGGGAATGTCCTGACCTCTTGAAGATGGGAGACAAGTGGCTCCTTATTTGTAATATCAATCCTGGTGGACCTTTTGGTGGAAGTGCAACTCAATACTTTGTTGGTTCATTTGATGGTCATAAGTTTACTTGCGAATCAAAACCTGAGGTGACAAAGTGGATGGATTACGGAAAAGACCATTATGCAACAGTTTCTTTCAGCAATGCTCCAGACGGTAGAATCGTTGTTTTGCCTTGGATGAGTAACTGGCAGTATGCTAATCAGGTGCCTACACAACAGTATCGTTCTGCCAATGGTTTGCCAAGAGACTTGGGGCTTTATAGTTACAATGGGGAAGATTATGTTAGCGTAAAGCCATCACCTGAAGTCTTTGCTGCCTTTGAGAAGAAACCGTCTGGACACCTCCAACCTGCTGCTTATATAGAAGTGACCAATATTAAGAGTAATGCTTCTATAGTGTTAAGTAATGACAAGGGAGAACGAGTTACGATGGTTTATGATGGAAAGAATGCTACTTTCAGTATGGATCGTACAGAGAGTGGTGTTACTGATTTCCATAGTGACTTTAAGGCTAAGACGGTAGCTCCAACTAATGGTATTATTAAATCAATGCAAATATTTATAGACCGTTGTAGTATTGAAGCTTTTGATACTGAAGGTAAAGTCGCAATGACTAACCTTGTTTTTCCGTCAAAGCCTTATGATAAGATAATAGTAAAGGGATGCAAAGTAAAGATTTATGAATTGAAGGATCAAAAGTAATAAAAGAAAAAATACTAATTCTGTCTATTAATTATATGTAATCTTGTTAGAGATATATTTGTTGATATTAATGAACGGAATTTCAAGGTTTCTTTCTTCGTAAAAAAGTAACTTTGCAAGTATAATTAAAATAGTAGAACTACACAAACTAAAA
>ERZ1674175.77-NODE-77-length-22238-cov-15.202407_pt1 | contig 22238 bp, 16 predicted proteins | sample MGYA00581299_ERZ1674175 | MGnify/ENA primary metagenome ERZ1674175 (study PRJEB41354, sample SAMEA4873317) | human saliva metagenome | biome: human-associated habitat [ENVO:00009003]; feature: mouth environment [ENVO:08000002]; material: saliva material... | reverse complement strand
TTGGAGAAGATTTACAATAAGAATAAGGGCTGATTGAAACGTATTTCTCCGCCAAAGGATCCACACACATCCATCTTCCCAGCACAGCATCATAGTGGCGTGCACCATAATCATACCAATCCAATCCATGCATACGGTCAAGTTCCTTGCCGTTGTACTTGTAAGATTGTGCGCCTCCGCCTGTACTCTCAGCCATCAGTCCACCAAAGGCATAGTAATGATTCACTTGCTCCACTTGTCCATGCTCATCTATCACTACACGATTGTTTCCAAGGTGGTCCTGCAAGTAGTAATGGTATGTTGGAGTGGAATTTGCAAGTGTGATGTATCCCACGTCAGTAAGAATCTTGCTTAATTGTCCATTCTCATAAATCATATTTCCACAGTAATCGGTTTTCAACGTTAAAGCCACATTAGTAGATTGAGGCGGAACGATGCTGCCCATAGGTACAAAGAGGTTAGTCTTCGAGGTTTTATAAGTGACAGAGAGTTTACGTCCTGCCAGTCTAAAAGGTTATTGTTCTATTTGTTTGTATTTTAAATTATCAGTTTCTGCAAATATAAAAAACTAATTTTATAAATCAAAATTTGAAGCCTACTTTTTTATTGTAGTTTTCTAATGACAAGCGGCATACACCCCAACTAAATATTGTAAGGTAGCTTCGATTATTACTGCTGATGTCTATCATTGGGGGGATTATAGCACACAGATAATTAGACAAAAGAGGAATATCCTTGCGGATATTCCTCTTGTTGTTTCAAGTGATTCGCATGGGGACTGTGCTATTTTTTGTAAATAACTATATATAAACAAGTTATAAATAGGTTTTGTTTTCGAGGTATCACAATGGGTACACACTTTCTTCAAAAACAATCAAACAAGTATCAACTATTAGGTTAAAGAAAGTAGAGTTCAGTCCCCATTGTTAAATGATGTGCTAAAAAGTAATTTGTAAAAGAACACTTAAAAGGTTCTGAAAAATCATACCTGTTAGAATAATATTTTGCAAAGATACAATAAAGCTTTTATTTAAAATCTTCCAAAAGAATATTATTATAGGATATATGACGATATAAAAGCCACTATGCTGGACTTATAGCATAGTGGCTCACTTTAAACATGAAAAATAAGATCTCACGACCTCAATTAGCGAAGAGCAACCTGGCGCTCCATGTCTTTCTCCGCTGTTTCGTTAATAATATAGTTTGTTTCTGCAGTCTGTTTCTGCTGATCATATTTTACTAAGACACTATTTGCTAATGTATTCAAAGGTAAATGCCCATCTCTATATGCAATAGCAGCTTCTTTGCTAATATTTATAACCATTGGTATGTTATCAATATCTACAAAGAGAGAAGAGCCTTTGATAGCAGGTTCTGAAAGTCTTGAATTAAGAGGTTCATCAAGATATTTTTTATAAACCTTATTATCATTTGGATTGCCATAACTTAAGACTTCGGTACCTGCAGATTTTAATAAGCTTGCACCACCTAAACCTACCATCAACATCTTTATAAGAGGATTCTTAACAAACATTGCTGCAAAGATTGAAGCAATAGGAAGGATATTATTCTCCATGCGAAAGTTCTGATTTTTGCCAGTAAACATATTTATTAGCATATCAGGAAGCATAGCAATCACATATCCAAGATTTGAAGATACGTCTGAAAAACTATTAGAATTATGTTTATTAAGGACACCTTCCCAGCCAGACACACTTCTTCCTGCTAAAGGTGTCTGGACTGGTTTTTCTGTTGGTGTCTCTTTATAATAATCTGCTTGTGAAGGCATAATTGGTTGGGGGGAATTATGATGTTGCTGTTTTGATTTATCCTCAGAATGCTGTACAAGATTTTTAGATGAAGAAGAATGGCTCACTTCTACCTTACTTGGATTAGTAGTAGAGTGCTGTACAGGCTTCTTAGACGGAGAAGGGTTACTCACTTCTACCTTACCTGGATTAGCAGTAGAGTGCTGTACAGCCTTCTTAGGTGAAGAAGAATGACTCACTTCTACCTTACCAGGATTAGCAATAGAAGAATGTAAAGCTCGACTACTTGCCTTCTGGTTTCGAGAAATAGAATCTTTATATGCAGCAGCATTGTAGTAATCCATAGCACGTTGCATGAGGATAGTATTTGATAACCACTTTCCATTAACAGTTGCACCATTTGCTTTGTGCTGCATTGCTGTAGTTGCTTTGAGATAGAAATAATTTCCCAGACGTAAGCATTCCTGCTTTTTAATATTATTCATCCAGGAAGGTATCTTGCGAGTAGAGTCAACTCTATTCCCAATGACACTTAATATATCATATTCACGATGATTACGGAAAGCCTGGTAATCAAAAGGAGCTTTTAGAGTTCGTTTATTGTCGGTGTACTGAGACGACTTGACAGAAAGGTGCTGTTCTTTACGAGAGTGCATTTTCTTCTCTGCAGCGTTAGCATAATCAAAAGCACGTTGTGCAATCTGATCCAATGTAAAGGTACGACTTCCTACCTTTAGCTTATCAATACCCTGTTTGTTCATACGAACAGTGTAAGATAAAAATCGAGCAGCATAATGAATACAGTCTTTCTCAGAAACTTTATTCATCCATGCTGGTATTGGTGCTGTGCTACGATATGCTATATCATACATATTAAGGGTCTTACGTGTTGATTCACGAGCTAAAGAGGCATCACCTTTCCACTTATTGAGAAGTTTAGAAAAGGTTGATTGAGAAATAGATTCGTTGAATGAAACAGACACCTTATTTCTCAGACTATTGTTTATAGAATAAATATTTTGGCTTGATTTATTCCTATATCCTTTACTCTGATTATTTAAATTATCAAGGTAATTCTTATTACCGGCAATGTCAACACTAATGGCTTCTATTGAGGTGAGATTTTCTGTAGTTTCATCTTTTGACAAGTTAGGAAATAACCTTGGTAAAATGACAGCACCTATAGGAGAGATAAGCGCAAAGCCTGGTTTGCCAGGACGTAAAGCATTGACAGCTTTATCGACAAATCCTTCTTCAAAAGCAGAACGCACCCCCACATCAATAGCTGTTGTTTTTGTTGCTGCAATGGCAGTACCATAACCACCTGTAGCTACAAATAATGGTGCATCAATAATTGAAGACACCGTTCTTGCACCTAATTTCATGGCAGTATTTGCCTTATAATTTTCAACTCCGTGATGGCGAATTTCGGATAGAAACTCAGATTGAGGAGTAGCAGCAAGATTGTAGATACCCTTTATAAGACTATCTTCAAATCCCTTCTTCCAAACATAATCCATATTACTCTTAGGCATATTGTCCTGAGAGAATTTCCTAACCGTTAAATCATGAAGTTTAGCAAGGACATAATTCATTGCCACATCAGGAACTCCATTATACTGACCATATTCCGCTGACAAACTTTTATATTTAGCAGCTCCCATCTTATTAATAAAAGCCTCTCTGTATTTAGTTGTTAGTAGGTCAAGATCATCCCAAAGCTTGTGATTATTAGCAAACTTCTTTCCTACAACAGTTGAAAAAGTGGAGAAATTAATGTTATTCCAATCTCCTGTTGTGCGAATCCAAACTGTCTCACCGAAATAGGCGACAGCATCATCCATACGGTTAGTTACAGTATTGGAGTGATTAGCTTTTATATAATCAGAAACTTCCTTGTCAGCTTGTTCTCTGACATATTTTAATCCCTGCTCATAAACAGGGGCAATATGCTTGCCAAAATATTGATTGAGACAATACTCAAGCTCTGCAATATTCTGATCTTTCTTATTCAAATTACCCATACTCCTATTGTTTTATGCCAAACACTTGCATTTTAGCCTCAGAGACAGCCTTCCTTACATTCTGCATCTGCTTTGGAAAAAATCTTGAAAGCCAAACATCACGACTAATCTCATTCTTGTTGAACTTAATCGCCATGTCACGATTTATTTCAACAGCATGCTCACCTTTATCACTTCCATTAAACCATGCCTTTGTCCATACTCGACTACCTGATGTGTCAAAGTAAATACTTGCAATACGCTTTATATCATAACTACGGATATCTGGTTGCATATCAGATAAAGGGTCTATAACTAAACCATCCTTCACTAATCTATCAGAGAAATCCTTACATCTATCTTTACTCCATGATTCTGGATATACATTAAATCGTAAGACGACAAAGGCAAGGAAATCCTCAATTAATAGATCGAGCATCTTTGATGCAACATTAACACCTTTTTGACTCAAGCCAAGAGGGTTGCTGACTGTTGGACAGACTTCATAATAAAGATTTTCTTCTGCTGCTTGAGATAGAAGAGATTGAAGATTTCCAGAAATACGAGTTGATGAAACATAACTCTTTTTATTTATTTCATTGTAATAACTGGGAAGCCATCTACTCATTAATTTCTCTATTTCATCCATTTCATTATCATAGGATGATGGAACAATCACTCCAAAGTCATCCATAAAAGGCGTACGAGTCTTCTTACAGGTAGATAAATGCTTGATATTTGAAAATATCATGTCAAGAAACTCAAACGGATTCATGTCCTGTCCTTGAAAACGAACACCAATATGAAGAAATGGTCCACTAGAAGCAATGTGTTGACTTGCTTTTACAGTATCACCATATTTCACATAACATTCAGAAAGATGCCCATACTCTACTTCATAATTACCGTATGAAACGATAATAAATTTGTCGTGAATACCTTCTTCTCCGTAGCCTTTAACTGTACCTGTTGCAATTCCAAAAAGGGGCTTTTCAGAAAGAGCAAAATCAACGCCTTTATGAAAGAACATTTCACCAGTATTTGGATGTGTTTGCTGACCGTAATCCAATATCACAGGGACAGAGTTATTCTCATCTAATTCAAATGGCATCATAAAGCCAGAATCAGACTCTAATAGCATATCCTTTGAATATCTCATATTTTCATGTTTTAAAGTATATGGGACAGTTTTAAACTGCTGTCCCATAAGTAATCTAATAATATCAGCGTTTCATGTGATAAGAATCGTCCTGAGAAACTGGCTTAACAGACTCAATAAGATTATTATCATAATATGGATTGTAAGGTCCAATTACAGGGGATACTCCTTGGTTACGATTGCGAACATTCATATCATGAAGACCATCTAAACCGAGTCCTATACCTGCTATCTTCCCTGCAAGACCAAAAGCACCTTTCCCAAACGTCTTTAATGCTAAGCCTGCCAATCCGACTTTGCCTAGTTCTGTAGAGCTTATCCTGCCATTTCTTAGATTATCAATGGTTTCTTCTACTGTACTACGTGGGGAGGATGCAGTTGGAATTGGTTGCCCTGTAGCTGGATCTATAGCACGGCTATAATACTTGGACTCACCAGAATTATCGAGATAATCTGTTGCTTTTTTACCTGTGTAATCAACAACATCAGAGACTTTATCCTTTACTCCATTTGCAGTATCAAATGTGAAGTTGAAGACCTTTTGACCATCCCTGAGAACCGTACCTGCTGCACCTTCTAACCCATCAACAGCAGAACCAATCCTCTGAGTAGTTTCCTTACCAAGTACTGTTTCAGAAGTATGTCCTAAGAGATTCGTCTCTGGCTCAATAAGTTTACCGTCTTTGTCTCTTTTTGACTCCTTGACACCATTTAAAGTATCGTCAATCTGCTTGACAAGACCACCATCATGAGCGACGAGTTTTAGACCACCATAAACAGCACCCACAGCAGCGACATAACCAATAGGTTTTTTTATAAGATCTACACGAGCCTTTGACTTCTCGGTTTTAATCTCTTCTTCTTTTAGAGCCATTTCTTTTTCTTTTAGAGCCATTTCACGCTCACTACGTCTGGACTCAGAAAAGACTTTCTCTTTTTCAATAGTATTCTTTTCCCTACTGATTTCTACTTCGCTTTCAGCTTTGAATCTATTAAGAGAATGTTCTTCCTGCTTTGCAGCAGTTTCAGCATTTATCTTCTCTTTCTCAATAGCAAGCTTTTCTTTTGCAAGCTCTGCCTCATTCTCTGCTTTATACTTTTTAAGAGCAGAATCTTCCTGTTTGATAGAAGCATCTACGTCAACCTTCTTTTCCTGGACTGATACCTTACTCCTTTCAATGGCATTTTCTTCGCCGAGGATCTTCATTTGATTCTCCTCAGACAGTCCAGAATACTTTCCTTGTGGAATACCTCTATTAGGGGTACCCATAGGCTGCCCTTTGACAACAGTATCGTCAACAGTCTTCTCTACGTCAGCAAAGCGTGCTTTAAAGCCCTTAGTAATCTCCTTTTCGGTGAAATTACCATACTGCAAAGCTCGTTCAGTTGCTGACTTCTCAGCATCAAGAGCAGAAAAAAGTTCCTTTTGTAGAGCTGGATTTTCTTTGACTTCTTCTTTGAGCTCTTTTACACGAGCACGTGCTTCAATAGCAGAGTCAATGGCATTGTCTATTTCTGACTTAACAGTAGAGCCACTCTTAATACCAGAAGCTTTAGCAGCAGAATCACCTAAAGCCATTACCTTTTCATCAAGAGCAGCAGACTTTTCCATTGCCTCACGCCAAGCAACCATACTCTCATGAGTACCGTGTTTATCAAACATCTGTTCAGCTTTAGCTGCATTACGTCTTGCTATAGAAGCTTCATTAACAAGACTATCATTCTCCTTAGCATTTGCTAAAGGTGAAGATACCTTCTCTTTTTTTATTTCAGATGAGTTGGTAGGTTCTTTACTTGCCTTTGCCTCCTTAGAAATCTTGCTTGCAGCCTCTTTCTCACTATGCTCTGGAGCCGATTTAACTGCCTTTCCCTTTGGAGAAATTTCCTTAGAAGACACATTCAGTTCCTCTGCTTTATGAGCAGAAACGGATTCTTTTTTTCCAGATGCCTTTGAAACAGTTTTTTCTTTTGTAGTAATTTCCTTAGAAGAGGAAGATTCTATGTGAGAAGCCTTCTTTGATGAAGCGACTCTATTACCAGAAGTTTTCTCATGAGTTGGAGCAACCTCTGGATTAGCTTTCTGATGTGTACCACCACTACGCTTAGAAGGAGTGGCAGATTTACTATTGTGACCTTCGTGAGCAACAGTTTCGGTTTTGTGAGTAGTAGAAGCAACTCCTTTTTTAGGGGCTTTTGGTTCTATTGATTGAGCCTTAGTGGGCTTTACGCCACCGCCATGCTCTATTGGAAGGGGCTTTTCAATGTGTTTTCCAGCACCAGAAGATACAGCTTTAGCCTTAGGTACTTTTACCTCTGCATGAGGAACGTTTTGTCTAAAAGAAAGGCTATGTGAATCTTCTAATAGATTCTTAGCAGCAGAACGAGAAGAACGCACAGCACCCTTTCCTGCCTTGACACCGTCTTTAGCAAGATCTTCTACAGCAGCTTTACTTTCTGCTGCCTTCTTAAGGAGGGATTTTCCACCTTTAGCAAGTATTTCAATAGGATTTGGCATAGCTATAATTTTTATGTTAAGGAAATTCTTACAATAATTGTATCTTTAATTGGTACTTATCAGTTGAGTGGAATCTTCACACCAACGCTAACACCAGTACGAAATAGATCTTCTCCTCTCACTACAACATCCTCCTTGACTTGGAAAAATACCTCCCAGTCATTGTGAAGACAGTAAGAGTGTTCATAACCTACAGTACCACCGCCTACAAATTTATCAGTATCGCTTCCAGCCATTGCGCCAAGACGAATATTTCCATGATGATTACGTCCTCTTATAACGCATGGTTTATAAGCTGCACCAAACATCCATGTATGGTAGTTATGAAAAAAGCTACGATTAGTGATAGTGCCAGTATCAGGATCTTTAGCGTACTGAACATATCCATTTGCGAAATATTCCCAAGCGTTATGATAAGAAGTGGTGTGCTCAAAGCCTATAGTTACATCAACTCCGTTTTTATAGGAAATGCCACCACCTACTAAGAGGTGGTTAGCATTCGACTGAGCAAACAAATCTCCTGGGGAACTGAGAAGGAAAAGAGTTGCCAGAAGACAAACTCCCTTCCATTTCCATCCGAAGCATATTTTTTTATTCATAATCTAATTATTTACCAGTGAGTAAAATAGAATTAAATGAGTCTGCACTAAGAACATCCTCATAATCCAGGTCTAATGATATGGTACGACCACTGATCTGCTTTTCCGACAACTCCAGTGTCAGTACCTTATCATTTGGAAATGTCATCTTCTTAAGTACGATAACGTTACGATACCCTTTCTTGAAACTCGTAGAACGATCAAGAACTAAGGCAGGACGTAATTCGATAGTCTGTACATTAGTTGATTTCTCTATCTTCTTATCTTGAAGTTTTACACGAAGCTCATCAATATCAAATTGTAGGTTCGTTTTGTTTTCTACAGAGAAGTCGATGAAGAAGTAATCTCCTACCACATAAATGTTATTAAGACGCATCTTCAATTTGTCCTTACGTGTTGATACATTACGATAGTGAGCAGGACTATTCCAAACCTTCATAGCATAACCTACCATATCTGTTGTGGACATACTAATGGCTGGGTTATGAAAAGCATTACGTTCTATCAGTTCTACTTCTTTATCCGTTACTGCTTCCTCAATATGAGTTGTGTAAACTAAAGAATACTGAACTCGATAACGCTCTGTAATAACCGTAACGATAGCCAAGACATCACCGTCCTTGTAACCGCCCTGCTTAGGTTTCACTGTTACAACATTATCCAATGGGTTTGCACCTGCAACTTTATCTGTTGAAATGTCTACCACCTGAATAGGCTCAGAAGCCGTAATAACTGTTGTTACATTCTCATTAACAGTTACTTTTTCTACATCCATGCAAGTCTTCTGTGCAAAAGTAGAAGTGGTGAATAAAAACGCTGCCAGAGCAACAGTTTTACGACCTATATTGAAAAGATTAAAAATATTCATTGTTTAATTGTTATATTTTTATATATACGTAAATTCTAATACTTGAATATATGTATTTATCTGTTAGATGTGTCATTAGTCTGCTGAGGTCCACGACGAGAGCGAGAGTTGTTCCCTGACTCTGGAGAAGAGTTTATAAGATAGACACGTGTACCATATTTTAAGAGTACACGATTCTTTCTAACCCTACGCTGGAGGCTATTCATAACCTTCTGAGAAACGTTCTGAACAACTTGATTACCCCAAGTCTTTAGAGCGTTCTGAGAAGAACCATAGCTATTAGTCAGAGAACCTGGATTGTCTGTAGCAGACTCTAATAGTTCTTTGGATGTCTCACGGAAAGAACTCTCAGGTATATATAAACCTTCAAGTCCATCTGTATCATACATAGAGAGACTGATATGTACAATTTCGTCACCTACTAAAATGCTCTGGATAGTTCCATGCACACGTTGAGAGCCAAAACCGCCCATAATAGCATAGATATATGTCCCCTTCTTTACAATAAGACCTTCAATGTCAATATCATCAAGAAGACGAAGACGAATACGACTTCCTTCAACAGCTTTTATATTTTCATCTATGATAGCAGTAATGAGAGAAGACTGTGTCTTGCCAGGTCGGATTGTGTTGAAGTAATCAGATGCCGATTTCGCTTTTGTAACAGCAAGAGGCTTTTCCTTTACATCTTGTACAGAAGAAGGAATTGACTCATCTGTATTACCTTGTGATACGCCACTGCCGTTCCCCTTCCTATTACCATTGCGAAGAGGTCTACCATTTGCATCAAATCCATTTGAGTCATAAAATGACTTCATTGGATCGTCAGAATCATCACCATACAAATCATCCTCTAACTGACCAAAGGCGTTTTGACGGCGTTTCTGCTGTACTCTCTTGATGTCAGACTCACTAATTGGAGAAGAGAAACCTCCACCGCCAGAAGAAGTATTACGCTGTACACGACTCTGCATTGCACGAAGCTGTTGTAACTCTTTCTGATCGTTTTGCTGTTGCTGCAATAGCTCTAATTCACGACCTGAATAGCGTGACTGATAATCAAGTTTCTTATTAACAGAATCATTGTCATTTTCAACACTACTCATTGCCGTTGAGTCGGAGATCATACCATACTGATCCTCGATGTTTGATTCCTTATCACCGAGATCAGCAGAGATATTTGCTTCTGGCAAATCACTCTGTATGTAGTCACTTCGCTGAGCAGCCTTTGCCTCCTCTGGCTCTGCAAACATACTTGTTACAGCATAACCAACAAGTAACAGAGGGAGATAAAGAAAGGCAGGGAAGATATACTTCGGCTGACGGAAGTTAATATGAATATCTTTCTTTTTAAATAGTTGCATAGTCTATAATTTTATTCACCGTAAAGACGAGGATTGCCATGACGTATAATATCTGATGCCTTTGGAGAAGCTTGACGGCGCATAGCTGAATCAACTCTCTGAACACTTTGTGCCGGCTGATTAGAATGACTGGCACGATAAGTCATGACCATACCAATAATATTCAGCGAAAAAAGAAGAATGACCGTACCAAACGTAATAAAAAGGAAAGCCTCTTTATGATTCTTAGCAAAGATGGTAATCCGACCGCTTAACCAACCAAGACCAGAAGCATTAGCAAATTTACGTCCTGCCTCTACGTCACGTTCATACTTCTGCTTGTATTTTGGATCATTCTTATCAGGCATTGGTTCGCCCAAGATGATTTTCTTAATTCCCATAATAATATTTTTTTTAATTAAAAATCTGTTTTTGCTTGTTCCTCTATGTCCTGATTCTTTAGGGTTCTCCAGTTGACTATGAGAAGACCGTGAGGGTTATTAGGAGAACGAGGAATACGTCTTAACTTACCTGCAGTGATAAGAGAACGATAAAGGATACTTGTACGGCGTTCTATCCTCTGGCGACCATAATAGACGAATTTCATACTCTTTTCGTCAAACTTAATGGAGTCACAGAAGATACTACAAACAGTACTTGTACCAATAACATTGTTGTAAAAGCCTTTCTCTTTCAGCGCATTATATTGAGCTGCACCAGACTCATCAACAAGGTAGAGAGCCTTCTTAATCGTATATTGAATATACTTATCGTCTGGAGAAAGTGTGAAAAAGAGGTGATGAAACAACTCTATATCACTCTTTGCCTCGATACCGAGATTAGCATCCTGCTCTGTCTGTCGAACAAGGATAGGCACATTACCATCAAGAACATATATTTTCTTGTTAGCATCTTGAACCATGCCTCTTGCAATGACAATACTGCCAAGACTAACCACAACACAGGCGATGATGACCAGAGTGCTAATGGTTAGGCAAAGCTTTATCTTATTTTCTAAATTCTTTAATACTGGCATGACTTGTTATTTTGTAAGACCACGACTGATAGACTGTGCTACTGAACGCATTTCTGCTGCAACGCCTTCACCGAAATTACGAGTAGAGAAAGCTGTGTCACCTTCTGGAATCATCCAAGCAGCAAGGTCTGGCACTAAGTTAAGACACTTTATAGCTACACAGCTCGCAACAAGAAGGTATCCTGATGTCATAAGAGAACTATTTACATAAGCAGAAAGACCTGCAGAGGCTCCACTGGTGATAGCTTTAAGATTCTCATACTGAATAGAAAGTACTATATCAAAGAGAAGGAGAACATAAAAGCCTACGAAGAATAACATTGCGCCATAGAAATGAACCGTGAGATACCTCGTAATCCATTTAGCCCAAGCCCCTTCCCATTTCGGTAGAAGGCTAAACGCCCATTGAATAGGACCAAAGATAGTAAGCATACCAAGAAGAATCTGCTGACAATATATCGTACTCCACCAACCTATTCGATAAAGTAAGATAGCAAGGAACATAACAACCTTATCAAGAGCGACAACGGTTCCTGCAAAAACTGCCTTACCAGCAGCTTTTTCGACATTGATACGCTCCTTTGTGGTTGCCTCTGAACCTAAATGAGAATTTAAGGCATTTTCTTTATTTGTATTATCGAGTACTTTTGCAGCAACACCAGTAAGAGCCTGTGTATTAATAGACATTGTATCACGTTTCTCTACGAGAGGAAGAAGTTTAACGTAGGTTTCTTTTACCTGTGTTGCTTCTGAGTCATATAGTGCTTTTGTATAACCACCTATTTTGTTAGGTATATAAGCCAGCACGTCCAAAATACTGAATCCAGAAGTACTAGTTCCTAAGATAGAGAAAGAAACATTAGGATACCAAAGAGAAAGAACGGCTGCCACTCCAAGTACACGAAGAAGTCTCAAAGGATCAAGTCCTTCTCCCTTAACCATCATTCTATAAGCCATTCCTGCTGCCATAATAATGGCAAATAAAGCAGCAAGTGCCATTGACATCTGGAGAATCCACCAAAAAGGACCATTCTGTCCTGTGAAAGATGGATCTGTCAAGAAAGAATTTGTTGCAAAGACAACATTGTCAATCTCATCTTCAAAGAGATTGGCTCCCAGTGTCGTACTTGACAATTGATTGAGAGTTTCATTTAAGTCCATAATAGTACATTTTATGCCTTTCGGCGTTCATGTTCAAAGATATTTAACTCGAATAAATTAATAATTAGTTCTTTTTCCATCTATCCTGCCATTTAAGCAAAACACGAGCTGCAATAACAGCATGATCAATATGCTCAGCTGGACGAGATTTTGCCTCTGCTTCTCTCATTTTACGATAAGCATAGAGAAAATCAATACGAGCAGCAAGATCAGAGTTCAACTGCTGAGCCTTAGCGAATATACGTGTATATTCACGCTGACGTTCTGAATTGGGAAGATAAGCCTGACGGATACAGTTCACAGAACCTTGAAGTAAATTATACTGATTCTGCCACTCAGTAAACTCGCTCTCTGTTCCATAAGAAGAAAGACGTTGAATATTACTCTTCATGACACCAAGAGCTGCTGATATATTATTACCTACACCCTGATACCAAACAAAGTCAGCAAGAGGGTCACGTTCTGCCATGTCAATAGCTGCAAGCTTAGCCCTACGCTTAAAAACAGAATCAATAGTATCAGAATACTCAATTTCTTTCTTTAGATCATACATATACTTTAAACGTGCTGGAGCTTTACTATACATATAAGCAACCTTGGAGTATTTTCTATGAGAAATAGTATAATAAGCTTGCGGTGTAAGACTTCCAGCACCAGTCTCTGAAACTAAAAACTGCTGCATAAAAGACTCATCGTGGTTATAAGTATGCTCAATAGCAGAAACTATGCTTGAAGCAAAAAGAAGAAAAAGGATTAGGGTTGCACGTGAAATCCAAATGCAAAGCCTATTAATTCTGTTATAATTCATGACGTTCATTATTTAATTTTCCCAAGGAGAATAATCAGTATAACTTGCAGCAAAAGGGTTTTCCTTACCTCTACTATATTCAGTATCACGACCAGACATGATACCTATAGCCTTGTTCTTCCAACGAGCAAGAGCTTCATCACATATTTCACTGGTAGGACGTGCCTTATAAAGACCTTTACCCCAGCCCCAAGTACGTAGGAGCATATATGATCTGAGGCGTTCAGAACCAGCCATAAGGTTGTTACCAAGCTGTTGAAGGTTGAGATTTAGACCAGCTAAAATAAGTTGCAGATCCTCTGCCTTACATGGAAGTTTGCCTGAACAAAACGCACCAATCATTGTCAGAGTTCCATACACATCTTTTGAATCTTCCACTGCATGGCTAATGGTTTCTTCACAGTTTCTTATTATATAAGCATCTGCTGTAGAGATACGACCTGTATGAGTTATATAGTCACCATACTCTTTCAATAGAGTACGATATTCTTTGATACTTTCTTTAACAGTATCGTAGGTTCTGATAAATTGTCCGACTGTTGAAGCACCTGTATAGAGGACATCTATATAGTCCATACAACGGCGATATTTATCCAATCGCTTCTCTATCTTCTCATAATCAATGGCTTTTTCATTACTCTCCTTATGCAAGCCTCGATTATAGATCTCTATGGCTGCACGAGAGAGATTCATAGATCCTGCAGACTTACTCTCTTTGATGACGGCTTCAACACTTACAAAGTCAAAATTGTAACCTGTTGCAGATAACTTTGAATAATGGAAAAAGATGCTGAATGCCATTATAACAAACACTCTTTTCATAACCATATCATTGTATATTAAATATTAAACTTATATTTTATGGAGAACTGGAAGAGACGATAGGTCTACTGGCAATCTCATGAATATTAACTCGTTCACCTTCCTTTGGATTAGAGTATCTTGTACTGTCATTACAAGACCTCCACCTTTCAAGGCAGTCTAATGCAAGAGTATTCTTAGCATTGACTGAAACAACCGAGATAATCTGTTGCTTGAGAAAGTCCTTAATACTACTCTTCACCTTATAATAACCTAAAAGAAATTGTAAGTCAGAATAGATTTTTGAGAGCCTACTGTCAATCTCACTGGCTATCGCAAGACGATCACTAACCCAAAGTAAATGAGCAGCATCATCAACATCATTAAGACTATCCTTATTCTCCTTATTATACTCTACTCTACAAGTACAGTTTGGATTACTCTGTAGCCAGTAGGATATACGATCATTAACCTTATCAGCCTTTTCCTTATCTGACCATTCTTTATTAAGCTGCATAACCTCCACAACATCAGAATGAGGATTCTCATTTGTAAGCTTCCAGTCTATATTCAACTTTGCTCTATGAATACGAATACCTATAAAGTGTTTTGGACCTGAATAGAGTGTAAGTTCCGCCTTAAAGGTCAGCTCTCCAAGATTCCGATAGTTTGCCTTACGAGTATAACGATAACAAGAACCATCGCTGGTGTCCCATTGACCATCACCCTTCCATGTAAGACCAAAAGCAGATTCAAGAGACTTCATGATAGCAGGTAGTCTATTGCCTCCATCAGTAGTATCATCATAGTCATTTTTTAATTCATCACGCTTATTTTTCAGAGTAGATGACTCAACTTCAAGGTCACTATATTGCTTCTTCAAAGATTGAATCTTAATATCAAGTTCTTTTAATTGTTTACGTAATTCTTGATATTTTATATAGTTGCCTCTACGTGACTCCTCTTGCATAAGGGTGAACGTCGTTTTATATTCAATATTTAAAGCTGCAATTTCCTGATTCTTTTGGCGCATAGCTTGAGCATTCTCTTCTATAAGACGGTCCATTGCGTTAAGGTCTTTCTTCATAGAAGATAAGTCCAGTTCCGTTTCCATTGCAAAATTTATAGAAGAAGGCGTAAGGCTCTTTCCCTGATTTCCATTCTCTTTCCATTGTAAAGAAGAGGAGGCAAGTTTTTCTCCAGACTGACAATCAAGAGTAAATGTAGCTGTGCTTGCTTGGGCTAACTCAGAAGGTGAAGCAGACTGATAAGGGACAGGATCATCATACCCAATCTTATAAACACTCTCATCACCTTCACTATTGAGTTCTGCAAGCTTCATCTTCATTTGTTCCTCAAAGACCTGCTTGTTCATTGTACGGCTATCGAAAACAGCATCATAGACAACATTTTTTGTATTCCAGATGTCGACAACTTTAATAGCATAGCCATAAAAGCAGTGTCGCTTAGTGTGCGTTTTTCCCCAGAGGTGCTTGTAAGTCTCGTTAAGATTCTCATGTAGAAGAGAATAGGTGATAGTTGCATTATGACCAGGGTGCTCAATATTATATTTATCTACCGAAGCTTGACTCCAGCCAGATAGCCTCTCTGACGTTGACCTTGCAGCAGCATCCTCTGATGGGGTCATTATGTGACAGACGACTTTATCCTCTGGACTAATAAAATGCAACCAACCAACCCAAGGCTTATCACGATCAGCATCAGGTTTTGGCGAATAGTTGCAAAGAACTTTTGTCCCAGCATCTTCACTATAGATATAGTAACGCTGAGTGAAATAACCATCCGACTCATTTCTTACATAGTCAGCCATATAGGTATTCACATTGTAGTCTGCAATATGAAAGATACGGTCTGCAACTTCATGTCCGTTAACTTCAATAAGGTTACGAATAGTACTCTTTATTGCATTGATGTTCGCAAGGCGTTGCATTTGCTCACGTGTTTCTCTAAAACCTTCATACAAATAAACTGCATCAGTATATTTCATTTTTAAGGCTTTTACAATTCTCGAATGAGGATTAAGATTCAGAGCAAGATCATCAACACCATGCCAACCACTGGCTGCAATACTTACACCAGCTTGTGCCACATCATAGAGAGCTTCTTGCAAATCTGATTCATTAAGATCCTCTAATCCTTTCGTAGAAGTGAGATCATTTAACTTCTCCTCATAGTTCTTTAAATCCATCTTCACTGGATTTACAAACTTCTTCAAGTCTGGAGCAAGTTCACGAAAACGGATACCTTCAAAACCGAGTTTACCATTAGTGCAGACAGACTGGAATAACTTACAAAGTTCGATAGTCTCATCACAGGTCTGAAACATATAAGTACCCCAGTAGAAAATCTTTTCTGGAGACTTAACTAAATAAGGGGAAAGCTGACTAACGCTTTTACCAATACCAACTGCAGTATCGAAAATATGACGATAATAAAAATACTCCTTAGAGGAAGTAAAGTAACTTGTAGGATCACTCATTGCCTTGTGCTCCATGTATTCCTTTAAATAAATACCAGTGGAAGCAATAGCTGCGGACTTATAGTTTGATAAAATCTCTTTCAATGCTTCATTAGATTTCTTTTCAGTCATATTTTCGGCATATAAAGCTCCAACCATCATGCCAATTGTCTTCTTGTCGTGATTGATAGAAACCCAAGAAGCTGCATAGCCTGCCCTCACGGACAGAACCGTGAGAAGCAGGAATAGTATAAACCGTGAATAAGAATTGAAATGCTTCATATTGATATATTCTAATTTGAAGTAAGACTCTTTTGAAGATTCAGAGGCTTTCCTTCTGCAAGAACTTTCTTTGAAAACTCTAATGATTTCTTGATACCGCTACGCTCCCAGTCTCGACAAAATGCCTCAATGGCATGCTGATAATCAGTAGAGAGCATTCGCTTATAAAGCTTCAATGCCTCTTTCTCTGCTTTCTCGGTCGTATATGCCATATAACACTCACGAGGTTCCTCAACACCATAAACATCACCAGTGATGCCGCGCTTGATATAAACCTCTTTGAAAGCACTTCTATCAGTCTTATTATCCAAACGATTAATAGTAAAAATCTTTTTACAGTCTATGTCTGTAAGCGCAAGAACTGTCTTGATCTTGTCAAACTTCTCTTTATACTTATTCTGGTCAAGAAGCATAAATACATCAGAGTTATTGATAATAGCCTCCTTAACAATTTCACTGGAGGTTACGTCCTCGATTTCCTGAGTGACAACACCCACCATAGCCCAATGCTTACGAGCTGTTTTATAAAGATACTTGATATACTCTGCCATAGTTGGAGTAGCAATGGCTTTCCACGCTTCCTCAATTACAAGGCATTTTCTACCTTTCTTGATACGCATCTTTTGCGTGAAAACGTCCATAATGATAAGGACAATGATAGGAAATAAGACTGGATCATCCTTTACCTTATCAATCTCAAAGACAATAAATTTCTCATCAAAGAGAGAAGAGTCCATATCATTATTCAGTGTGACCTCCATTTCACCACCCTTATAGAAAGGTTTTAGAATAGCAGCGAAGTTGTCAATATCGAAAAGAACATTTTGTTCACGCATGATCTGAGGTATACGTTCCAAAACATACTCGTAATAAGTGTTGAAAGAGAGTTCTTTGACTCTTAGTTTCTTGCGACGTTGCTCCATACGGTCAATACGTTTATTTATTCTCGCAAGATACTTACCTTCCACAACCTCTGGAGTGAGACGTTGGAGAGCGGTCAGAGCTGATTCCTTTTCTCCTGGTGTTGCTGCAGAATCATCAATAACATTTTGAAGCTTAGTGCGCAAACGCTTATCACGTTTACGTTTATCCTCACGACGGCGGAGTTCTGCCTCTATCTCTTCATCAGGATCTTCCTCAAAATTATCTCTTTCATAAAGTTTCTCTAACTCATTCTCATACTTTTCATATTCACCATTCTTCTTATCTACTAAAAGTAGAAGCTCACGCATAGATTTACGCTCTTCTTCTGTATAGCCTTCAAATGGAGTGAAATACTCTGTATAGTATTCTGTAATAGTTTGGTTGATGATTGTCTCTTCAAGCTTTGTTGGAGCTTTATTTCCCTTGAAAATAAGAAAAATGAGAGAACGAAGAAATCCTTTCTTCTCATTAAAGTTCTCATTATACTCTGCCTCTGTAACCTTAAAAGGATTCATGGAAATAGGACGTTCCTTGCTATAGCTGATATACGTACCTTCAAAGATATTACAAAGACCTTCGTAGCTATCACCTGTATCTACAATCACACAATCAGTATCCTGTTCATAGTACTGTCTCATGACGGTATTCATAAAGAAACTCTTACCAGAACCAGATGGACCTAAAACAAAGAAATTACTGTTGTCAGTGTATTTAACCTTACCTTCCTTACCAGTAGTATCAACAGCTAAAGGAACACCTTGACGATCCGTGTACCAACATTTCAAAGGACTCTCATCACCTTTCACTTGACTCTCTTTGTACATAAGACAAAGAGCAGCTTCACTTAAAGTGAGAAAACGGTCGTAATCCTTATTCAACTGAAAGCAGTTACCAGGGAAGCTTGAAACAAATAGTTCAAGCTGATTGTATGCACGACGAGAAAGATGAATACCTTGACGATCAAAGATATTCTCCAGATGATTGGTAATCTTCTGTAAGTCCTGTGTTGCAGGGGCTGCTACTATCATATTATAGTGAGCATAAACAAGCTGCTTACCTTCACGTGCAATAATTTCTTGTACCTTCTTTATGTCTTCAACACTCACTTGATTTCCTGGACTTGGAAGAGAAGCATGACGGTTCTTTACCTTATCGAGCCTTGATAACTCAGACTTCTGATTCGGAATAAAAATAACCTGATTATATACAACTGTATCGGCACCTGGAATACTATCTATAGCACTAAGAAGGTCTACAGGCATATTGGTATTGTTGACATGAAGATCTGTATAGGGACGAAGAAAACCAGGAAGACCAACATCATCAACATCAAGAAGACTATATATCTTACAATGACGATTACCCATACGGATACTCTCATTGTCAACCTTAAAGTCTGTCATAGAAAAGACTTCATCACGGAAATTGACTGCAAAGAAACGATCTGCATAATCACGACATTCATCAACACCGAGAAATGAAGCTTTAATGCCACCATCATGGAGTTGGTCCATGACCTTAGCAACTTTGGTCTTAAATATACGCCAGACTTTCTCATCAAAAGCTGAAAAACCAGTCTTCTTATTATTTTGAGTAATAACAAGATAAGTTGTTACATCAGTGTACAAACGACCAGAGAAGAATTTTAGATAGGCTGACGTAAGAAAACCATATTTGGTGTCCTTGCCTGCAGCTTTCATCATATCAAAACGACGACGAACAAATACATCCTGCTTATGCAAAGCAAAGCCAGTACCTAAAGTTTGGAGGATGTTATTGAAAAGGGTATTATAAGAATAATAACCATCAATATCTGCTGAATACTTTCTGACTGGATTAGTCATCTTGATAACAGCAGAAAAATCACCTTTTTTTGTATAGACAACAGCAAAGTCACCAGCATCTTCTATGCTATAGTAGATGTCGGAGAAAATTTTCGCACGCTTACCTCCAGTACCGAAAAGACGTACTGAAAGAGCCATTCCAAGAAGAATCGAGCAGAGACAAAAAATTGCTACTAAACTTACCATTTTCTATAAAAACAACGTGAATGAGTAAAGATATAAAGACCCTTATGCTCTTTTTTTGAGTGTAAGCCTTTTTTCTGTTTTAACATTATCATCACACCACCGTACGAAAGTACGGCGGTAGCGATGATCAGGGCAACTACATACCCTAATAACAGGTAGCCGCCGAGAAAACCAACAATACCACCCAAGAGCGTTCCTGCCCCCCAGTAAATATAGCGACCACGGAGCATCATGAATTCAAGAGGACGTTGAAGTCCCTTGAAAACTGGGTAGCTTGGATTTTCTCGGACGACCTGCTTCATGACTGATTACAAACCAAAGAACTGTGGCAGGTAAGTAGCTGCTGCAATCAAGAAAATACAAGCACCAACCACCATCATGATCTTCTTCTTCACGTCGTTCTCCTCGTTGTTCATTGCAATGTAAACGCTGATAGCACCACCGATAGCAACGATACCTGCAAGAGCATAGCAGAGGTTACGGATCAAAGGAACGTAAGACTTCAAGTCTGTAGTAACGGCTGTGAAGGCTTTAGAACCAGCAGAACCAGCAGGTGACTGAGCCATAACAGAGGTTACTGACACAAACAACAGCATCATCATAGCTGTACGAACAACACCCTGATGGTTCTTAACGAAGTTCTGAACTTTGCTTGCACCTCTCTTTGTAGCAGAGGTCAATGATTTAATAATTTCCATTGTTTTGAAATTTTAAATTGTTAATTAAATGATTAATAATGTTATATTATAATAAAACACTTTCTCAAAAACCATTGACTCGAAGAGGTTCGAAGCCAAAGAATGATGGCATAAACATTGTCGAGAATATTAAAAATAGAATTGATCCAATCAAAATGTAAACAGACTTCAAAAAGCCTTCCTCACCTGCATTGATTTTTATATATATGGCTGTAGCACTATATAAGGATAGAATAGCAGCTAAAGCATAAATTAACAAGCCAAGACCTCTTGCTAAGCCCAAAACCCAAGCTGTCATTTCAGATAAACCACCATAGCCACTTGAATAGTCCGTAGATCCTATTGAAGTGTCTGCGACAACTGTGGTAACTCTTACAAAAAGAGAAATCGTCACAAGAAAAAATGATTTGGACAATAATTTCTTCATCAGATTAGATATTAGTGATTATGTGACGGAAAAGCTTACGTGAACCGTCCATTGGCTCCAAAGAAGCTTCAAACATTTCATCTTCATCATACTCCTCTTGAAACTCCTTTTTAATAGCAGTTCCTTCTGACTTTGCTAAAAGCATTTCGTCATAAGAAGAACCTTCCTGCTCTGATGATTCAGAAGATGAATCAACAGAATCATTAGGTAATGTATCGTTGGTTGAAGATGATGATTCCAATGGATAAGCAATAGGAACTTCGTCATCATGCCCTATGATATCGTATCCACCTTCTTCTCGTTCAAGAACCTGGTCTGGATTTTCAGCAGTTCCAGCTCCACCACCTACTTTAAATTCCTCTACTCCATCAACCTGGCGGGCTTTCTTGCCGTAGATGTCCATAAGGATCATAGCAGCATAGTAAAGAAGGTAAAAGAAAGTAAGACACAAGAAAAATATTCCAAATGCTCCCATATATTGTTTCTTTAATTTTTGGACAAAGGAAATAAGTTTAACAGAAAAATTAAAAAAACAAATTGATTACTTTCTAAATTAACAATTCAGTAGGATTTAAGCTTTTTTTTTGATTGAATATGTACAAAAAATTTACTTTACAGATGTGCTTTATTTGATTTATAAAAGTAAAGATTAAATCAATCTACAACACTTATAATATATTCTTTGCTAGGATGATAAAGTAGAATTATAAGTCAAAATGATGATTTTTATATCAAAAAAAGTAACTTTGCAGTCAACAGTTCATTTCATACCATAAAACACAAGCCTAATTTCATCCCTCCTGCTTGCAACAGGAGGGTTTTTTTGGCTGCTCCCATAGGTCGCAGCCTTCGAACGAACCATTCAGCTTCGTCCGCTTAGAGGAATCTAACGATGATTGCTTACACCTTATAGGTGAATAAACCCTCCGCATACATTCCTTACAAAGTAGAACGTCACAAAGATAATACCTTTGGACACTCTACTTTGTAGGGAATGAAAGCGGATCTCCCTTCCGACACCCTACAGGGAGACTATGGGAGAAAGGTATGGGACACACGGCTCAGGCAATAATGCTTTCGCTGAGTGTCCCTAACGATTCTTACACAGCACACTTACTCAGTGAACTGTGAGAGATACAAGGGGTGTTCTGGTGATGCCCTAACAGTCACTCCATGTTTGCCGCTACATTGCAGAGGCAAACAAGGAGGACTGCCAGGAGAGCGGTAAGGACAGAACTTTATTCTGACCATGAAAAAGAAACATAAATGTTTCAATAGAAAAACACACATTCTAAACAATATATATTCTACACAATTGATATTATTAAAAATA